>Ga0307479_10001121_pt1 | contig 24204 bp, 25 predicted proteins | sample atmos_gasesECM4C_FD_203743 | JGI IMG/M metagenome (GOLD analysis project Ga0307479, IMG submission 203743) | Hardwood forest soil microbial communities from Morgan-Monroe State Forest, Indiana, United States - atmos_gasesECM4C_515 | ecosystem: Environmental > Terrestrial > Soil > Temperate... | reverse complement strand
TGCGCGGCCAGTGACCCGACCGCGAGGGCCACGGCGATCAGCATCAGGATGTGGTACTCCCACCAGGAGAGCTTCCACGGGGTCCCGATCAACATGATCACCTGTGCCTCGGCGAGCAGGACGAAGGCGAGCACCAACACGCCTTGCAGTGGCAGCCGAGCGGCGAGGTACGCGTGAGCCTGGCGCGCGGCGGCGAAGAGCAACAGGGCGATGGTGGTCCCGGCCATCGCGATCGACCACGGCTTGACCCCGAAGGGCAGGTCAGCGATCAGCTCGGTACTCAGCACGGCAAGCGCCGCGTAGATCCCAAGCGCGGTCGCCAGCAGGACGATCAGCCAACCGGCGGGCGAGTAGGGGAGTCGCCGCTCGAAGGCGGCGGTGATCGGCGTGTAGCTGGCAGCGAAAAACAGGGCAGGAACGAAGAGGCTGAGGTACGCCGACACGCCCTTGACGGCGGCCGCGTACTCACTGTGCATCAGAATGCCGGGCGTTTCGATCCCGTGCACGGCGAAGATCCCGCCCATCGCCATGAATCCCAGGCAGAAGAACAGGACCCGGTACTGCGCAATCTGGACCGCGGCCACGGCAAGCGCGACGGCGAGCCCCAGGGCCAGGAGCGAGACGGTGGTCACGATGAAAAAGTGTTCGCGGGGCACGTCGATCGTTGGATCAGCCGCGGGGTGGGCGACGAGCCAGGCAAAGACGCCGGCTGGGAAGAGCAGGGAGGCGAATGCCGCTGCCGGCAGGACGTTGGTGGGCACACGCGCTGGCATCGCGGCGGAGGCCATGGGTACGTAACGAAGCGGCAACCGGAAACCCCCCACCAGGCCGGTTCTTCGCCGGGCGGGCGGGCGGGTCAGGGGCGGGCGGTGCGAGCCCCGCGCCAGGCGAGACTTAGTATCATTTGGCTATGGTTGAGACGACTGCCCAGGCCGCGCTGCAGCAGACCGGCGTTCGGCTGACGCCACAACGGCTGGCGATCGCCGGCGTGCTGGCCCAAACCGGCAAGGAGACCTCGGCCCAGGAGCTCTACGACCGGGTCCGCAAGAAGCATGCCTACATCGGTCGGGCCACGGTGTTTCGCTCGCTCGACCGGCTGGTCACCGCCGGCCTGGCGCAGCGCCTGGAACGTCCGGGGCACGTGTCCGCCTACGTCTGGTGCGAGCCGGGGCATCACCACCACCTGATCTGCACCACCTGCCGGACGGTCGAGGACCTCGGGGAGGAGTCGGTCGCGCCATTGATCGAGAGCATCGCGCGCCAGCATGGCTTCCGCGTCGACCACGCCACGCTCGACTTCTACGGGGAGTGCCGGAGTTGCTCCTCTCGCGCGCGCAGTTCCCTCCCCCGCCCGCGGAGGGCCAGGCTGGGGGCCACCACCCGCGCCAGGATGTAGCTCCAGAACGCGATCGTCGTGATGAAGAATCCGACCGGATAGGGGACGTAGTAGGCGACGGTTAGGCCGGCCCAGGTAAAGAGCACGGCCAACACGGCGGACACCAGGACGCCGCGGCTGGGCCGGGTCGTGAAACGCTCGGCGATCGCGGCGGGCGCGACGATCAGGGCAAAAATCAACAGCACGCCGACAACCTGGACCGCCTCCGAGACCGCCACGGCCAGCACGACCATGAAGGCTATCGAGAGCGCGCGGACTGGCACGCCCTTGGCCTCGGCGACCTCCTCGTCGAGCGTCGCGAACAGGAGCGGGCGGTAGCCGGCGAGCACCAGCAACACGGTGACGAGCCCGGCGACAAGGGTCACCCCGACGTCCTGCGTCGTGATGCCGAAGATCTGACCGAAGAGAATGCCGATCGCTAATCCGGCCGACCCTTTGTAGAGGGCCGTGAAGAGGAGACCGAGGCCGAGCGACCATGCCATGACGAGGCCAATCGGGACGTCGCGCCCGCGAATCCGCTGCCCAAGCGCGCCCATGACCGCGCCGGCTGACATCGTAAAAGCGAGCAAGCCCACGATCGGAGCGGCCCCGATGAGGACCGCGCCGGTCGCCCCCGCGAACCCGATATGGGACAGCGCATGGGCGGCGAACGAGAGGCCGCGCAGGACGACGAAATAGCCGATGACTCCCGCTGAGAGAGCGACGATCGTTCCCGCCTCGTAGGCGTGCTGCATGAAGGTGTAGTGCAGAAGCTCCTGTACAACGCGCACCAGGTCCCAGCCAAAGTACGGCGAGACCGCGAGGTGAAGCTCATGCATCGTGGTGCGCGCTTTCCGCCTCCAGGCCCACGACGAACATGTGGCCGTGACTGTCGTGGAGCACCTCGATCGGCGCATCATAGAGCCGGCTCAGCTGTTCGGTGGTAATGACCTCAGCCGGCTTGCCGATCGCCACCCCACCGTGCGCCACGTACAGCACCCGATCGACGATCGGTAGGAGCGGGTTGATGTCATGGGCGATCAAGAGCACGGTGAGCCGGTTGGCCCGCGCCAGGTCCGCGACCAGCTCGGCGATCACAATCTGGTTGCGCAGGTCGAGGCTGGCCAGCGGCTCGTCGAGCAGTAGCATGCGCGGCCTGCCGACCAGCGCCTGCGCCAGCAAGAGGCGCTGCTGCTCTCCACCGGAGAGCCGCCCGATCGGGCGGTCGGCGTAGGCCAGCGCATCAACCGAGGCGATGGCCTGATCGATCCGCTGGTGGTTATGGGTTGTCTTGCCGACGTCGATGCCCCAACGATTCCCGTCGATGCCCAGGTGGACGAAGTCGCGGCCCCGGACGCGCAGGTCGCTGTCGATGCTTCGCCGCTGGGGGACGTAGCCAACGTCGGCGTTGCCCCGATGCGGCCGCTTGCCGAGGACGATCAGGCTGCCGGCGGCAGGAGAGAGAAGGCCAAGGAGCAAGCGCAGCAGCGTGGACTTGCCACTGCCGTTCGGGCCTAGCACGGCGACGAACTCGCCGGCGTTGACGGTAAAGCTGGCGTTCTGCCAGATCAGCCGCGAACCGTACGCGGCGGCCAGGTCGTCCGCCACGATCACGGGCTGGTTCGGCGCCGAAGAGGCCATCGCTCCTTTCAGTGTGTCAGGGCCTGGGCGTTGAGCGCGTTCTGCAGTGTCAGGAGCTGCGCATCTTGCCATTCCTGGAAGGTCGCATCGACGGGCTGCAGCGTCTCCGAGACGCCTACCACCGGGATACCGTTGTTGGTGGCTTCCCGCTTCAATTCTTCAGTGATGTTGGTCGAAGTCTGGACGTTGTAGACCAGCACCCTGATTTTCTTGTTGGCAATCAGGTCGTGGAATTCGCCGACGGTCTGAGCCGGTGGATCGTTGCCCTCCGCGACGGCCTTCATGAATTCCGGCGGCGAGACCAGGTTCAAGCCAAGCGCCGACGCCAGGTACTCGAAGATGCTTTCGGTCGAGCCGACCGGGACACCGCTAAAGGCGGCTTTGATCTTCGCGATCCGATCGTGATAGGGCTGCAGCGCGGTGCGGAAGGCGGCGCGTTGCCGCGCGAAGTAGCTGGAATCGGCCGAGTCGAGCGCCTGGTAGTCGGCGGTGATCCGGTCGGCGGCCTTCTCCACCCAGTCGGGGTTGTACCAGAAATGCGGATTGTCCCCCGCTTTCTTCTGCAGGAGGTCTGCCACCGTGAAGACCTTGCGGCCCTGAGCGGGGTTTGCTGCGAGAAGCTTGCTGGCCCAGTCGTCGTAGCCGGCGCCATTGAGGATCACGTAGTTGGCGGTGGCGAAAGCGCGCGCATCTTTGGTGCTGCTCTCGTAGTCGTGCGGATCGGCGTTCGGGTTGGTCACGACGCTGGTCACCGAGACGTGTGTGCCGCCCAGCTGGGCGGCGATGCTGCCCCAGAAGTTCTGACCGGCGACCACCTGCAGGGTCGTGCCCGAGGTCGAGGACGCCGGCATTCCGCACCCGGCCAGCCCGATGGTGAGCGCGATACATCCTGTCAGAAGCGACCGCTTGATAGTGAGAGTCACTTGATACTGAGTATCATAGCCGAAGGATCTTGTCCACGTTTTCCCGTCCCCCGCTCGCCGGCTGTTTCCCTCCCCCGCGTGCGGCGGAGGGCCGGGCCCGCCGGCCCACGCGAGCCGCGCTTCAGTGCGATGCGAGCGTATAAGGCGTTAGGTGGGGGCCTATGCAACTCGCGCTCTTCACAGAAAGGGGCTAACTGCCCTATCGTCGATGGAGCGACGACCCTCTACCCGGACTCTTCTGGAAAGGAGGTGCCAGCTTGGTCTTCGGCGGAGGCGGTCTGTTAATCGTTCTCGGGATTATTGCGCTCGTATTGGGCTGGACGTTGGTCGGGATCATCCTGATCGTCCTTGGCCTGCTGGGCGGCGGCTTCGGCTTCTACAGCGGCCGTCGCGCGCGATAGCGCGATCCCTTCACAATCCGGCGGCCCGCCTGCAACGCGCGGAGGGTCGTCGGGTTTTCTTTTGCCCGAGCCGGCCCTATATTGGATCGATGAAGTTCGTGCGGACGATCGCCCGGCCGATGCTGGCCGGCGTCTTCATCGCGGGTGGAATGGACGTCCTGGCCAAACCCGAGCCTCGGGCAGCGATGGCCAAGCCCGTCGTCGACAAAATCGCATCGGTCGTGCCGGGAGCGCCGACAGATCCGGTCACGGCGGTCAGCCTCAACGCGCTCGTACATGTGGGTGCGGGTGGTCTGCTGGCGGCGGGCATCGTTCCGCGTCTTGCCGCCCTGGTCCTCGCCGGGTCGATCGTCCCGACGACGTTCGGCGGTCACCGATTCTGGGAAGAGCAGGATCCCGCGCAGCGAGCTCGGCAGCGGACCCAGTTCCTGAAGAACACCGCAATCCTCGGCGGCCTACTGATCACGGCCCTCGACTAGCCAGCAAACCGACTCGGGCAACTCGCCTCGAGCGGCGCAAGTCTGGCCGCCAGAGTGGGTCCTGGCTGTTGTGGAGTGGCGGCGCCCTGGCGTCCTGACTGCGTCGCTGGTGGCAGTGGCGACCGCCATCCCGGTCGTGCTCGCGCTTTCGGGAGATCCAGGTTGCGGCACTGGCGACCCTGCAACATGCACCCGCGTCCTCTTCATCGGCAACAGCTACACGTCCGTCAACGACCTGCCAGCCATGTTCGCGAAGCTCGCACGATCCGGTGGGCATAGGGTGGACATCGGCAGGTCGACGCACGACGGCTGGACCCTTGCTGACCATGTCGGAGCCCCTGGGACAGCCACCGCACTGAGCTCAGCGAAATGGACTTTTGTTGTCCTGCAAGAGCAAAGTCAGATCCCGGCTGTCGACCAGTTCCGACAACAACAGATGTATCCCGCTGCGCGGACGCTTGTCACGATGGTGCGCGATGCCGGTGCGCAGCCAGTCTTCTTCCTCACCTGGGCACATCGCGACGGCTGGCCGGAGAACGGTCTCGCCGACTACGGCAGCATGCAAGCGGCGATCGACGACGGGTACCTGGCCATCGCGCGCGAGCAGCGGGCCGCCATTGCGCCGGTTGGGTACGCCTGGCAAACGGTATTCGGACATGAAGCCAGTCCAGGACTGTGGCAGGACGACGGTATTCACCCAACCAAAAAGGGGACATACCTCGCGGCCTGCGTCTTCTATGCGACCATCTTCCGGGAGAGTCCGAAGGGACTGGCATATCACGGCGATCTGTCGGACGCCGAGGCGGGGGCGCTGCAAGAGGTAGCCGATGCAACGGTGGTCGGCGATCTTGCCAGGTGGGGGCGTTAGGGACCCCTGACCCTCCCCACCAACGCAGGCGAGTGAAAATCGATTGGAATGTCCTACGCTCGTTCGCGATTGCAGTAGGCGTGGGCCGGACGGAACGGCCACGGAGGAGTCTTGCTATGGCAAAAGCTCTCGAAGACCGGGTCATCGAAAATGCAGGTGAGCGGCCGACCGCCGGGAGTTCGATTGTCTTCGAACCGACTCAGCGGCGCGTCCGCGTCCTGTTCGGAGGCGTCACGATTGCGGACAGCCGCGCCGTGATGCTGATGCTGGAGCAGAAGCGGTTGGCCATCTACTACTTCCCGGTCAAGGACGTCCGACTCGATCTCCTCGTTCTCACCAGCTACACGCACGCGCATGCGGGCAAAGGCGAGGCCAGTTTCTATTCGGTCAAGGTTGGAGGCCAGCTTGCGGAAAAGGCCGCCTGGCGCTACCTCGAGCCCGAACGGAGTGACATTAAGGACTACGTGGCTTTCTACTGGGACAAGATGGATGCCTGGTTCGAGGAGGATGACGAGGTCTTCGTTCATCCGCGCGATCCCTACCATCGGGTGGACGTGCTTCATAGCTCGCGTCACGTCAAGATCGTGGTCGGCGGTGAAGTCGTTGCTGAGACCAGCCGACCGCGCCTGCTCTTCGAAACGGGCCTGCCGACGCGCTACTACATTCCCAAGGTCGACACGCGGCTCGACCTCCTGACCCCGACCAGCACCTCGACGCGCTGCCCCTACAAGGGCAAAGCCGCCTACTGGTCGGTCAACGTGAACGGCAAAGAGTTCAAAGATATCGTCTGGAGCTACCCGGCGCCGATCCCCGAATGCCCCAAGATCGAGAACCTGCTCTGCTTCTACGACGAGAAAGTCGATGCCGTCTACGTCGACGGCGAGCTCCAACCGCGCCCGGTTACCCCCTGGTCCTAAGCCCGTCTCCCGGCCCCGCTTGCCGGGGAGGGTAGGGTGGGGACCTGCGGCAATACCGGCAGCGTACGCTGAACCCGTGAGTCGATCATGGACGCGTGCTGAGCTGGCGGCCCGAATCGATCACACCCTGCTCGATCCGGCGGCCACCTATCACGAGGTCCTGATGGCGTGCGAGATCGCGCGGCGTAACCAGTGCGCCACGGTGTGTCTGAACTCCAACTGGGTGGCCCAGGCGAATGAGGTCCTGAAGGGGAGTGGGGTTGGGATCGCAGCGGTCGTCGGTTTTCCTTTCGGTGCGTCCCACGTGGATGCGAAGGCCCACGAGGCCGCCCTGGCGATCGCCGATGGCGCGACCGAGATCGACATGGTGCTCGACATCGGGCGGCTGAAGGACCGCGAACGCGAGCCGGTCAGGGCCGACATCGCCAGCGTCGTGGCGGCCGCAGCCGGCCGGCCGGTGAAAGTGATCCTCGAATGCGCTCGGCTGACCGACGACGAGAAGCGGGAAGGATGTCGGCTGGTGGTTGAAGCAGGGGCCGCGTTCGTCAAGACCTCGACCGGCTACCTGGTGCACGGGGCCACGCTCCATGACGTGGCGCTGATCCGCGCCGCGGTGGGGCCCAATCTCGGAATCAAGGCCAGCGGCGGCATCCTCTATTACGAGGATGCGGTGGCGATGCTCGAGGCGGGCGCCACCAGGCTGGGCATGAGTCACACCCAGCAGGTTCTCGACTCGATCCCGACTGAGGCCCGCCCTAGCGGGCGGGGGAGCCGGGCTTGACCAGCTGCCGGTAGCGGAAGCAGGAGACCAGATGGTCGTTGACCAGCCCGGTCGCCTGCATGAACGCGTAGCAGATCGTTGGCCCAACAAAGCTCGCGCCGCGCCGGAGCAGGTCTTTGCTCATCTCGCGAGACTCCGGGGTTTCGGACGGAAGCGCCGCCATCGTTTTCCAGGCATTGCGGCGTGGCTTGCCGCCGACGAACGACCACGCGTACCGATCGAACGAACCGGCCTCGGCCGCAATCGCCACCACGACCCGGGCGTTTTTGACGGCGCTTTCGAACTTGCGGCGATTTCGGACGATCGCCGGCGACTGGAGCAGTCGGTTGACGGTCCGTTCGTCGAAGCCGGCTACTGTTTTCGGGTCGAAATTGCGAAATGCCTGCCGGTAGGCCTCGCGTTTCCGCAGGATCGTCATCCAGCTCAGTCCCGCCTGCGCGCCCTCCAGCACCAGGAATTCGAACAGCAGGCGATCATCGTGAACCGGCACGCCCCACTCGCGGTCGTGGTACTCGAGCAGCAACGGATCGCCTTCGGCCCAGCTGCACCGGGTGATCGCCACGCCTTATAGTCGCACGATGCCGGAGATGCCGCCCTGGTCTCGCCTGACGCCTTAGGCCCCTAAGGGGCAAACCCCTGACTGCCACCACCGGTCGATCCCAACCAGGGCCTTACTTCGATCTGCCAGAAGCAGCTCGTGGTGACTTTCGCGGTCCAGTCGCCCGCGCCAAGAAACATCGGCGCATCGCTCGTCTGGGGTCCCATGAATTGCCCGGGCGGGAGCGAAACGCCGTTCCCGTCGCCCAGGTGCTCGACGTTCCCATCACGCACTAGGTCGACCGAGTAGGGAGCGCACGGCGTTATGCTCCAGCGCACGTGATAGGTCCCCGCCGTGACGACCCGGAAGCGCAGGTCCGTACTCAGGTTCCCCAGGGTCACGTCCAGCGTAGGCGCCGCCGGTTGCCTGGCGGGCTTGAGCAGTGGCTCGTTGCTGAGGATGTAATTCAGGATCTGCTGGACCTGCCAGGCGCAGCCGGTTCCGCTGGTGGTGATCCGCAGTGGATACGAGCCGGAGGGCAGTTCCTGTTGCACCATCGTCGGGATCCCTTGTTGATTGGCAACCACCTGAACGCCGGGTGGCGGGTTCAGCGCAGCGCGGCGTTGCGGTGCGTCATCGGCGACGGCGTTGCCAGAGTGGTCGAGCAGCGCAACGCTCTGCACGCAGTCGGGCGGGTCTGCGGACGAAAAGAATGTGTAGCGACCGTGTGGGAGGTTCAGTGGAGCACCGGTCAGCGAGCCGACGCTGGTCGTCGTCGCGTAATTGATATCGAGTTGTTTGCCCTGGGCGGAGTCCTGGCAGGCGCTGAGCAGGACCAGGACGGCCCAGCCGCCGAGCGCGAGCGGCACCCCCCGGGCCAGCATGCGCCAACACTAGCAGCGACCCGGCCGTTCGTCGAGGTCGCTTTCCCGGCCAAACATCCGGGTCCCTTCCCGGCCATCCGCCTGAGGGCGCTGACGGCCCTTCGAACCTATTGTGAGGTTGTCGAACATCGAACTAAAAGCGACAAGGAGTACCCAAGCGAAATGAGCTCTCTCAAGGATCTCTCACAGGAAATCGAACAGCTCGTCGAGAAGGCGAGCAAGAGCGTCGTCCGCGTCGACGCCCGTCGGGGACGCGCCGGCACGGGCATTGTCTGGGACAGCGGCCTCGTGCTGACCGCCAACCACGTGGTCGAGCAGGAGGAGGACATCACCGTCGTCGTCGACGACAAGACGTTGAAGGCGTCGTTGGTCGGTCGCGATCCGGCCACCGATCTGGCACTTCTCAAGGTCGATGGGTTGTCGGCCCCAGCCATGCCGCGGGCAAAGGTTGACGGTCTGAAGCCCGGCGCGATCGTGCTGGCGATCGGCCGTCCCGGGAGCCTCAAGGCAACCTTCGGCACGATCAGCGCCGTCTCATCCTCGTGGCGCGGGTGGCGTGGCAGCGAGATCGAGCACCTGATCCAGACGAACGCTCCTCTCTATCCCGGTTTTAGCGGCGGCCCCCTGGTCGACGTCGAGGGCCGAGCGGTCGGAATGAACAGCTGGGTCTTCGGCCGAGGCGACGGTCGGGCAATCGCAATGGACGTCGCAGAGCGGGTGGTGCAGAGCCTTCGCACCGATGGGCGGATCAAGCGACCCTACCTCGGCATTGGGACCCAGGAGGTTCCTCTCCCGGATGCGGTCAAAGCGCGCGTCAACCAGGAGAGTGGGCTGCTGATCGTGGCGGTCGAGCCGCAGAGCCCGGCGGACAAGGCCGGTCTGATGCAGGGCGACACCCTGCTGGCGCTGGACGGCACTGTCACGGATAGCCTAGAGGACCTCTACGCGGGCCTTCGCAAGACCACCGTTGGCGCTGCCCAGAAGGTCAAGGTCGTGCGGGCCGGCGAGGTCAAAGAGATCACGGTAACCGTGGGGGAAGCCGCCCGCTAGAGAGGCCAACCCAAGTGGAAACCCCTCCTCCGTGAGGAGGGGTTTTCCGCGTCAAATCTCGGTCAATTTGCCGGCCGACCAGCGCTGCTGGTCCATCCTTCTCGTTTCAATTCCTCGGCAAGGCTGAGAAACGCGTGCGCATATGAAGTGTCCGGAGCGGGGATTCCTGCGACGCGCAGCGTTGGCATGAGGTGGTCCATCTCGTCGACCAGTTGGCGAAGTTGTGCCAATGGCGATGCCGTGCCAACCGTTGTCCGCCTGGTGGCTGGAGAAGTGCTGACCCGGTAAACCTGCTCTTCGAGTCCACGAAGAATGGGCCCGACCTTTTCGTCCCATCCGCGGACGCCGTACTTAGCGGCGACGGGCACCATCGCCCAGAAGAAGGAAACCCGATCGAAACTGGAAGGAGTTCGTTGGTCTCGAGCGCATCCATGGATCCGGTATTCAGCCCTGGCCGTGATGACCGCCTAGGAGCCCGCTCGAAACGCTGCCTTGATGCGGTCGATCACCGCCTGGCATTCGTCATCTGAGTACTCCAACGGAAAGGCGACGTCCACCTCGATCGACTGGCCTTTAGGGTCAGGGACCACGAGGTGTCGCCGGTTCCGGTGCATGCGGGTGGGGGGCTCGACGATGGACTCGGTGACTCCCGCCTCCTTGAGCCGATCGACTTCCGTTCGAACCTTGTCAACCGTGACGCCCCTCGCGGCCAGGACCGAGGCGCCGAGGCCGTCTCCTTCGAGGAGGATGGCCACCAGGATGTGGTCGGTGCCGACATGCGGGCTGGCCTGGCGCCGCGCATCGTCGAAGGCCATCTCGATAACCGTCTTGACCCTCGACGTGGGAATGATCTGCCGGACGACGCGGCCTTCATTTTTTCCGAGGACTTCCTGGATCGCCTTCCGCAATCCATCGGCGCTCTGGCCGAGATTCAGTAGCGCCCGACCGCCGAGGCACTCCTGGCGGATCAACCCGATCACCAGATGCTCGGTGCCGATGTAGGCGAGATGAGACACCTCGGCCTCTTCCTGGGCGAGTGTCAGGACCCCCTTGGCCTCGTTCGTGAACCGTTCGAATGGATACACGGCAGTAGAGTCATTCAACCACTAAGATTGCAAGCTCCTGCGCGCCCGGGGGGCCGCTGCGCTGGCGGCGCTGCTCGCGCTTGCCGGCTGCGACAGTGATGGGGCTGGTCGGCTTACCGGACGGGTTTGCCGCGGTGTTTGTTCAAGCGAAACCGCAGAGCCGCAACGGCCCCAGCGAACGTGTTCTTCTCGCGAATCGGCCGCGCGCGTTAGATCGAGGCGTATAGTCGGCCGAGACGCTGCGTCCAACCCGGAGGTCGAGGGCTCGAGGAGGAAAGAGATGGCAGGGACAGGGACGAAAGCGACCGCGGAACAAAAGCGGGCGCGAATTCGGAAGAGTTACGACCTAAGCGAAAAGGGTGACTACGAAGGCTCATTCCGGGAAGGCTGGGCTGACAACGGCGTCTTCCATAGTCAAATGCGGGGACGCGAATTCCGAGGCAAGGCTGCGATCATCGACGAGGTCAAGAAGCAGAACCAGGAAGTCAAGACCATCTGGCATTTGCACGACGTGTTGGTCAGCGACGATCACGCGGTGGCTTTGCTCGAGGCGGAGCAGGAGGGACGTCGCCGCCGGATTGTCCACGTTCTGCATCTGGACGACGCGGGCCGCATCGAGGAGGCCTGGGCGGTCTTCAACCCAACGGACTAAGGGTCTCGATCGCCTGATCGAATCGCGGCGGTCCTAACGTGGTCGGCGGCCGAAGAAGTTCGTGCCGATCAGGGTCATGACCAGCTTGCCGTCCTGGTTGCGGACGGTGCCACGCCAGCGCACGATGCCCATCGTCGGCCGGCTGTTTGAGACGCGCGTGTCCAGGATTTCCATCGCTCCGGTGAGCGTGTCGCCGGGTCGCACGGGGAGTGGCCAGCGGAGTTCTTCGACGCCAGGCGAACCAAGGCTGCTCGTCTTCGCCACGAGGTTCTCGACAAGCAATCGCATGAACAGCGCGACGGTGTGCCAGCCGCTGGCGATCAGTCCGCCGTAGATAGTGAAGCCGGCTGCGCCGGGGTCGATGTGCATGGGTTGGGGGTCGTACTGGCGGGCAAAGGCGATGATGTCCGCCTGGCTGACGCTCACCGAGCCGACGTCGATCACCTCGCTGGGGTGGAAGTCCTCGAAATAGCGGGTCACCGGGGGCGTATCGATTTTCACGTGCTGAGTGTAAAGCCCGCGCTTTTACCCTCCCCGCAAGCGGGAGGGACTCCGCTAGCCTTGACAAGGATGGAGGGACGTCTCGGGACACTGCGACAGACGAGTCGCTACGGCGCGTGGCGTTCGCCGGTCACGGCGGACGCGATCGTCGCCGGCGTGATCGGGCTCTCGCAGATACAGCTCGACGGCGATGACATCTATTGGGTCGAACTGCGTCCGGCTGAAGGGGGCCGCAACGTCGTGGTCCGGCGTCGACCGGATGGTGCGAGCGAGGACGTGACCCCGCCCGAGTTCAATGTGCGGACCCGTGTCCACGAATACGGGGGCGGCTCCTATCGCGTGCACAACCGAACCGTTTGGTTTTCGAATTTTGCCGACCAGCGCGTCTATCGCCAGGATCCAGGCCGTACCCCGGTGCCGATCACTCCAGCGCGGGACATCCGGCACGCCGACTTGGTCTTCGACGCGCGCCGCGAGCGGCTGATCGCCGTGCGGGAAGACCATTCGACCGGTTCGACCTGGGCAGTCAACAGCATCGTCAGCCTTCCGACCGAGCCAACGGATTCCAAGATCCTTGTCGAAGGCAACGACTTCTACTCGACGCCGCGGCTCAACCCATTCGGCATGCAGCTCTGTTGGCTGACCTGGAACCATCCGAACATGCCGTGGGATGGAACCGAGCTCTGGGTGGCGGACCTGATGGATGACGGCGCGCTGGGAGCAGCCCGGAAGGTCGCGGGCGGCGCTGGCGAGTCCATTTTCCAGCCGAGCTGGTCTCCTGATGGCAGCCTCTATTTCACCTCGGACCGAAGCGACTGGTGGAACCTCTACCGCTGGCGCGGCGAGTCCATCGAGCCGGTGGTCGACATCCCGGCTGAACTGGGAACCACGCAATGGGTGTTCGGCCTGTCCACCTACGCGATCGAGTCAGACCGTCGGATCGTTTGCCAGGTCCGATCCGAAGGCGTCGCGCGGCTGGCGATCGTCGACCCGAATGCCCACCGGCTCGATGATGTGACGACGCCGTACACGGCCTTTATGCCCTACGTCCAGGCGCGCGCCGGCCGGGCATTCACGATCGCTGGATCGCCGACCGAATCGATGTCCCTCGTCGGGGTGGCGCTCGACACCGGCACAATCCAGGTGCTGCGCCGCTCGTCCGAGGTCGCCGTCGACCCGACCTACATCTCGGTCCCCGAGGCGATCGAGTTTCCGACCGAAGGAGGGCTCACGGCGCACGGCTTCTTTTATCCGCCCAAGAACCCCGACTACCAGGCACCGGCGGGCGAGCTGCCGCCCCTGATCGTCTACGTCCACGGTGGCCCGACCAGCGCCGTGCCGAACGACCTCGAGCTCGAAGTTCAGTTCTGGACGACCCGCGGGCTGGCCTATCTTGTGGTCAATTACGGCGGGAGCTCGGGTTACGGACGGGCCTATCGCCAGCGGCTCAACGGCCAGTGGGGCGTAGTGGACGTCAATGACAGCGTCAACGCGGCGCGCTACCTGGTAAAGCGTGGACTCGTCGACGGCAATCGGGTGGCGATCACCGGGGGAAGTGCCGGAGGCTACACCGTGCTGCGCGCGCTGACCTCTACGGATTTCTTCAAAGCGGGTGCCAGCCATTTCGGCATCAGTGACCTGGAGGTCTTTCACAGCGATACCCACAAATTCGAATCGATGTACGACCAGGGTTTGATCGGCCGCTGGCCGGAGGAACGGCATATTTACCGGGAGCGGTCGGCAATCCATTCTGTGGACCGAATTTCCGCTCCGATCATCCTGTTCCAGGGCCTCGAAGACAAGGTCGTCCCTCCCAACCAGGCCGAGCTGATAGTCGATGCGATGCGGAAGAAGGGATTGCCCGTTGCCTACATCGGCTACGAAGGCGAGCAGCACGGTTTTCGCATCGCCAAGAATATCAAGCGGACGCTCGAGGCCGAGCTCTACTTCTACTCGCGGATCTTTGGCTTCGATCTTCCTGATCCCGTGGAGCCGGTGCCGATCGAGAACCTCAGAGACTCTGGAACGCCGTAAGCTCGGCCGGACCCAGCTCGATGTGCCCGCCATCGGAATGGGCACCTGGCAGACGTTTGATACGAGCGCGGAACGGACTCCGATCGTCGACGAGGCTCTGGTGGCGGGGATGAACCTCTTCGATTCATCGCCGATGTATGGCCGGGCCGAAGACGCGCTGGCCCGAGCGCTCGGCAGACGTCGATCGGAGGCCATCATCGCCACCAAGGTCTGGACCTCCAGCGCGTCGGAAGGCCGGGCGCAGGCGGAGCACGCCCTACGCCTCTTCGGTCGGATAGAGATCTATCAGGTGCACAACCTCGTCGGCTGGGAGACCCAACTGCGGATGCTTGAGCAGCTGAAAGGGGAGGGGAAGGTGGTGGCGGTGGGCGCGACGCACTACCTGCCGGCCGCCTTCGATGAGCTCTGTGAGGTGATGCAGAAGGGCCGCCTCGACATGATCCAGCTGCCGTACACGCCGCGGCTGCGCCATGCGGAGCGTCGCGTCCTTCCGCTGGCTGCGGAGCTCGGCCTGGGCGTCCTGATCCACAGCCCTTTGCGTTTTGGCGTACTCGATCCCCGCCTGAGCCCTCGCCTGCTCAAGGAGTTTGGCGTGGACACACAAGCGCAGGCCGTGCTGAAGTGGATCGCCAGCGACCCACGGGTTAGCTGCGTCCTGACCGCGACGAAGACCCCCGGTCGGCCTTCCGAAAATGCGGCCGCCGGTGATCCGCCCTGGTTCGATCGAGATCAGCGAGAGCGGTTGGCTCACCAATTGGAGTGAAATAGGTAGGTCATGCAATCAGTGCGCACGCCGGTGTGGATCGATGGAATTCAGCGCCACCTGGAGGATCTGAAAGAGGATGCCTACGAGGGCGCATCAGGACCGGAGCGTGATCGGCGTTACGAGGCGGCCTTCGAGCTTCTCACACCGATCGCGGTCGATGTTCTGCAACAGATCAACGCCTCGCTCTTGCGTGGTACCGGGGAGGTGTCGGTGTGGCCGCCGGGACCGGACGGCCACGGAGGCTCCGTCGGGTCTTGGGTGATGAGCTGGCCGGAGCTCTCAGAGTCGACCAACCGAATGAACGGCAGCGTTCTTCAGCCGATCACGATCAGCGCCGTCTTCCCGCCCGGCTTTACGCACCCACACCTCGTCGCCGGCGGACCGGTCAATCCTCGAGCTACCTCGCTCGTCGCCTGGCCGATGCAGGTGACGTCGCACCAGGACGCCGAACACCACCGCCCCCTCCTCTGGGCCATCGCCACGGCGGAGTTGCACGACCGGATCTACCAGTCGAGCTGGCGAATCATTCCTCGGGGTGGGAGCTCGTAATTTTCCCTCCCCCGCTTGCGGGGGAGAGAAATGGGGGCGAGCTCATCCCCCGAGATAGGCCTTCTGCACGTCGGGGTCTCGGCGCAGCGCCGCCCCGGTTCCGCTGAGAAGAATCCGACCCGTCTCGACGACGTAGGCGCGATCGGCGATCTCGAGCGCGCGCAAAGCATTCTGCTCGACCAGCAGTATCGTGACGCCCTCGCCGTGAATGCGCTCGATGATCTCGAACACGGTGTCCACCATCTGCGGCGCCAGCCCGAGAGACGGCTCGTCTAGTAGCAGCAGGCGAGGGTGAGCCAGCAGTCCGCGGGCAATGGCCAGGATCTGTTGCTCACCACCCGACAGTTGTCCCGCGGGCAGGTGCTGTCGCTCTCGCAGGATGGGGAATTGGTTCATCAGGTCATCGATCTCCCGCTGGACGGCCTTCCGGTCGCGGCGAACCCAGGCGCCGAGGTCCAGGTTCTCTCGAACCGTCAGTCGCGCCAGGATCTCGCGTCCTTCGGGCACCTGCACCAGGCCCTGGCGCACGATCCTCTCGGGTGCCGCCATGGTCAGGTCGAGGCCTTCAAAGCGCGCCTCGCCGGCCAGCGGACGGACGACCCCGGACAGCGTGTTGAGGATGGTGGATTTGCCGGCGCCGTTGGCCCCGATCAGGGCCACGATTTCGCCCTTGCCGATCGCGAACGACACGCCGCGCACCGCCTGGATCGCACCATACGACACCTGCAGATCCCGAACTTGAAGGACCGGCACGGCCGGTTCTTGAACTGCCTGCCCAGTGATCGCTGCGGGTGAGACGGAGACCGAGACGTCGGCTTCCTCCGAACCGGGGACGTGGGCTGCCGTTTTCTGCGCCTGGCTTCCGAGATACGCCGTGATTACCGCGGGGTCATCGGACACCTGCTTCGGCGAGCCGTCGGCAATCTTGCGACCGAAATTGAGCACGGCAATTTGCTTACACACACCCATCACGAGGCGCATATCGTGATCGATCAGGAGCACGGTGAGTCCGTCGGTGTTGAGCTGCTGAATTAGATCGCGGACGCGGTCCTTCTCCGCCGGGTTCATCCCTGCTGCTGGCTCGTCGAGGATTAATAGCCTCGGCTTCAGAGCCAGGGCCCGGGCGACCTCCAGGCGGCGTTGATCGCCGTAGGAGAGCGTCGAGGCCCGCCGGTTGCCATGCCGGTCCGGGTCGAGGCCGACGCGCTGCAGTAGCTGGCGCGCCTCCTCGATGCGCTGCTGGTCCTTTTTCCGCAACGGCCCGATCGGGACCAATTGCCGCAGCGTGTCGTCGGGCAATCGCGTGTGCATCCCCACGAGCACGTTCTCGCTGGCGGTGAGATTGCGATAGAGGCGCAAGGTCTGAAAGGTTCGTGCGATCCCAAGGCGGGCGATGGCGTGCGGTGGGCGACGGGCCAGCTCTGTGGGACTCCCGCCGTTGGCGAGTCGGATGCTTCCCCCCTGTGACGGGATGTAGCCCGTCACCAGGTTCACCAGCGTCGTCTTGCCGGCCCCGTTGGGTCCGATCAACCCAAAGATGGTGCCGTCCTCGATCTCGAATGACACGCTGTCGACAGCCCGGACGCCACCGAAATGGCGCCGGACGTCAGAGAGCTGAAGCAGGGCGCTCACGGGTAGTCCCTCGAGTAGTCAGCCAACGGGGCCGGATCAGGGCCAGGCCGCCGCGCGCCACGATGCCTTGCGGCCGGAAGATGATGACGAGGATCAGGATGATGCCGTTGACGACGTCGCGATAGGAGGCGAACTGGCGGACGATCTCCGGGAGCGCCGTCAGAAAGACGGCGCCGACGATCGGACCGAACACATTCGTCGTGCCGCCGACCACGGCGAACGTCAAGATCTGAATCGTGCGGCTGACCTCGTACTCGGTCGGATCGACGAAGAAGTTGATATGGGTCTCGAGCGCGCCCGCGTAGCCGGCGATCACCGCGCCGATGACAAAGGCGATCATCTTGTAGAGCGGCGCGTTGATGCCGTTGCTGGACGCCGCCAGTTCGTCCTCACGGATGGCCGACCAGGCCTGACCCAAGCGGGTTCGTGTCAGCCGCCAGACCAGATACGCCAGGATCGGCAGCGAAATCAGGATCGGCACGATCCCGCCAAGCGGATCGGCGGTTGGGTTCTTCAGGCCCTGTCCCTCGCCGGTGATCGGGACGTTGAGGATGACGCCAAGTCGCAAGGCCTCAACGAATCCGATCGTGGCGATCGCGAGGAAGACCCCCCGCAGCCGCAAGACCGGCAGACCGACGAGGACCCCGACGAGCCCGGCGAGCAGGGCGCCGACCAGCATGTTGAGCGGTAAGGGCGTTGGGAGGTAGAGGTTCATGATGACCGTGGTATACGCGCCGATCGCCATGAAGCCCGCGTTCGCCAGGGTCAATTGGCCTGAGTAGAACGTCACGAAGAGCGAGATCGCCAGGATGGCGTTGATCCCAATCTGGGCAATCAGCAGCTCGTGCTGGTTGTAGAAGCCGACCGGATCGGTGAAGAGCTGAATGAAAAAGTCCACGGCGCCCCTAGAGGCGCTCGCGGAGTCGGGCGCCAAAAAGCCCTTGCGGTCGAAGGACCAGGACTAGGAAGAGGGCGGCGAAGGCCACGCCGGCCTCGACGTTACTGCCCAAGCGGACGAAGGCGAGCACCTCAATCATTGCGAGCAGGTACCCTCCGAGGACCGCACCGGGAATGCTGCCCATGCCACCGAGAACGATGACGGCCAGTCCCTTCAACTCGACCTGGTCACGTCCAATGTACGGGCTGATATCCGAGATCGCTAGCCCGAAGAGCAGGCCGGCCAGGCCGCCGAGTGCCGACGACAGGAAGAGGGTGGAGGCGAAGATTCGATCCACGTGGATGCCGAGCAGCGTCGCCGCTCGTCGATTTTCCGCCACCGCCCGCAGCGCGCGCCCGAGCTGAGTGAAGCGGATCACGTAGCCCAGCACCAGCAGCAGTAGCACGGTGGTGATCAGGATCACCAGCTTGGTGCCCTCGATCGTCAGGCCCAGCACATGAAAGGTTGGGTTGGGCACGGCATCCGTCGGAAACCGGACCGCGTTGGCGCCATCCTGCCAGAGCCAGCTGAATAGGGTGCCCGGCGTCGCCTGCTCGACGATTGCGACAAAGATCAACGCCAGCCCGATGGTCGAGATCAGAGCCGAGATCGGCGGAGCATTTCGACGCCGCAGCGGACGCAGCGCGACGAATTCGATCAGCAGCCCAAGCAGGCCGCAGATCAGGACCGCGATCCCGGCGGCTGGCAGAAAGGGTACGCCGTGCAAGGCGACCAGCGAGTAGGTGATGACGGCGCCCAGCATGAAGACGGCGCTGTGCGCCAGGTTCAGAACATCGAGGACGCCGAAGACGAGTGTGTAGCCGACGGCGAACAGCGCGTAGATCGATCCGATGAAGATCGCGTTGAGGAGCTGTTGCGCCAAGCCGTTTAGCTCAGCTAGGGTTCACCGACTGCACCAGCGTGAATCCACCGTGCCCGTCCATGGCGATGACCCACACCGTCTGCTTGACGTCGTGGTTCGTCGTGAATTGGAACGGGCCGAGCGGGGTCTGAATGTTGACCGACTCCATCGCATCGCGAAGTTTGGTGCGATCACCGGCGGTGTCGGTGAAGGTCAGGTTCGCCCGCTTCGCCGCATCGGCCAGGATCAGGATGGCCGCGTAGCCCTGCGCCGCGAACTGGTCCGCGTCGTTACCGTAGCGCGCCTTATAGTCGCGAACGAACTCAGCGTTCGAGGGGAAGGTATTGCTCAGATACCAGGCGCTCCCGCTTTCGGCGCCCTTGCCAGCGTCGCCCGCTTGTTTCGAAACGACGGCGGTGTTGAACCCGTTGCCACCAAGGAACTGGCCGGTAAAGCCCTGCTTGCGCGCCTCGATCATGATGCTGGCCGGGATGCCGCCCAGACTGGTGATGAAAATCACGTCGGGATGCTTCTGCACCGCCTTGGTCACTGGAACGGAGAAGTCAGTAATCGTCTTGCTGAACGAGATGGTGTCGAGCAATTGGATCCCGTACTTGCCAACCGTATTGGTCACGATCTTTCCACCATCGGAGGAAAACTTGTCGTCGTTGGCGACCATCAGCACACCGGTCGCCGGGTGCGCCTTCGCGGCGTACACCATGATGTTGGTCGGAATCGCGGTCTCCTCGCCGAGGCTGTCGCGGAAGACGTAGGTGCACGCATCCGTTTTGGGGTAGTTGCAGTCCGGGACGATGTGGATGCCGGTCGTGCTCACTGCCAGGATCGGGATCTTGAAGCTCTCGGCCAATGGATGAACAGCGACGGCCGAGTTCGACAGCGTCGGGCCGAGGAGTGCCAGGAACTGACCCTGCTGGATGAGGGTCTGAGCGACTTGCTGGGATTGGGCCTTTAGGGAGCCGTCGTCCCGAACGTCAAGCAGGAGCTTGGCGCCGTTGACCCCACCGGCGTTGTTGATGTTGTCCACCGCCAGCACCATGCCGCGCTGGGAGCTCGGCCCGTAGACACCGCCCGCCCCGGTTAACGACAGAATGGCGCCTAACTGGATGGTCTTTCCCTGGTAAGAGTTGGATGAGCTGGTCCCGGTTGTCGAGGATCCGCCGCAGGCGGACAGTGCCAGTACCAGGCCCAAAACGATCGCACGAGCCCCGGTCCTCATAGTGAACCTTCCTCCCGCTTATGAGATCTGCGCAAAGCTTACCTCGCGGTGCAACAGGGGTCTACGACGCCCACCGTAGTTGCAGTGGGTAAACGGACCATAGCCTCGGCCGGCGACGACGCGTTTGATCTTTCAGAAGGAGCGCTGCAGCACCATGGCATCAGGGAAGCCCCAGTCGCGCCTCCGCCTCTTGACGGAGTTCACCGCCGTTCTTGTCGTCGTCGTTCTAGTCGTGCTCGGCGTGCTGATGCTGCTCGGACCGATTGGATTTTGACCCGCGGTTCCGGACCGAGCGGGCCACGATCGTCGCGTCCTCGCCGACTCCAAACATCAAGGTCGATTTCCGCGTCCGGAGGAAATGGACGCCGACGAAGTACAGGCCGGGCACAACGCTGCTGGCACCGTCGGCGGTAAGCGGAAAGCCGTACTCGTCGAACGCCGGAAAGTGAACCCAGCGCGAGTAGTCCGGCCGAAAACCGGAAGTGAAGATCACGGCGCCGAACCCGGCCAGGTCGACCTCGAGGGGCGGGTAGGCGTGAAACGGTGGGGGATCGGGCATCTCAGGAACGGGCAGTCCTCGTGCCGGCAGCTGCTCCTGCATTAGTCGACGGACGTCGCCATAGCGCGCATCGCCGAACGCAACGGATTCCGCAAGGTCAGATGCAAAACGCGCCCGCGTTCCTTCCACGCCTACCAGGTGTCCGACGAGGTTGACGCCCATGGCCTGCAGCACGCGGTAGTGGAGGTCGTGCCCGCCGGCCCGCCCGGTGGCCTGAAGATTTGCCAGCAGCCGGGCGGCTGGCGACGGCAGCGCGCTGAGCGGGGTCTCGAACCAGGTGGTGTCGCGGAGCCAGGTAACGATGTCCCGTCCGTCGAGCCGCCGGGGCGCCCAGAGGGCGCGACCGCAGGACAGGAAGACCTCCCGGCCTGCCTTGTGCAGCTCCTCTGAGAGCTGGCATCCGGTCTGGCCACTACCGACGACCAGCACGCTCCCGGGCGGCAGGGCACCAGGATTGGTGTAGTTCTCGGCATCGATGACGTGCAGCTGGCGAGGGAGCTTGGCGGCGACCGCCGGACGGTGGGGACGCTGGTAGGCGCCCGTCGCCAGCACGACGATGCGGGCCTCCATCTCGCCGGCCGAGGTCTTGAGCAAGAACTTGCCGCCCCCACCGCCTTCCAGGCTTTGGACCTCAATGCCTTCGCGGACTGGTGCGCCGAACGAACTGGCATAGCGCTCCAGGTATCGGACGATGTCGTCGCGAGGGACGAATCCCTCGGGGTCATCGCCCTCATAGGGCATCCCGGGAAGGCTCATCGTCCAGTTGGGCGTCACCAGGCAGAAGCTGTCCCAGCGGCTGCGCCATGCCTGGCCGAGCCTACGGCGCTCCAGCACAACGTGGTCGACGCCCGCTGCCCCGAGCTCGTGGCTGACGACAAGCCCTGCCTGCCCGGCTCCCACGATCACCACCTGCGGGTTGCTCATCCGTTAGCGGTCTTTGGCAGGATCGTGCGACGCATTCTGCTGCTCATGCCGCGCTTTTTCGAAGCACGACCGGCAGAGTTGAGCCAGGGTGAGGGGACCGCGTTCCGCGAATACCCGACGGCCACAATGGCGGCAGACATATTGCTGTTTCGGCACGGCTAGCCGGTTGCTCCCAGTGCTCTGACGAGCCGCCGCCTTGTGGCGTCGCGCAATTGCTGAGGCCGGTTCGTCAGGTAGGCGATGAAGGTCTCCAGGTCGAGCACGTGATCGCGGCCATCGTGCCGGAGCAGGACGCGGTCGCCCTCCAGGCTGGCATCGACCGGCTCGCCCTCCTCGCGAGCGGCGAACAGGCCAAATCCCGCCCGCCAGCGAAGCTGTGCCCGTCGCTCGGCTGCCGGCATCGGCACCTCGATGTCGTCGGCGTGGATCGCGTACTCCTGCGCCAGGTGCCACACCTGCAGACCGAGCGGATACCGGCCCACGCTGGTCGGGATGGTGCCGTTGACGCCGATCTTTCCCCAGGCTCGCCGGACCCGCTCCTGGCGTGCCTCCCACTCCTGCAGCGTCTCGAGCGGGCTCAGCCCGCGCCGGATGCGCACGCCGCGCCCGTTCCAGCCGCCAAGCCCTCCGGAGAATGGCAAATCGCCAAGCGTGCCGTCCAGGCACGCCTGGTTGTAGACCTCATCCGTCGATAGATGCGCGACGACATTCTTCACGCTCCAGCCGCGACAGTGGCTGCGGGCGGACCAGCCGCTTGCACCGAGGTCATGAAGATGTGCCTGAAGTCGCCGGATCTCACGGTCGTAGACCGGGAACGGATTAGCGCGCTTTGGGTCGAGGGCGTTTGCGCTTGGCGTGTGCGGCCTTTCCCTTTGGCGGATCCGGCGTGTCGTGCGGACCTTCGATGGCGGCCAGCGCGGCGAGCGCGACGTTCGTCTCGGCGGAGGTCGTCTCTGTTGCCATCTCGGCCCCTTCAAAGAATCGCGCCTCGATCTCCTCGGCGACCCGCTGGATGACGTTCTCGCGGTGAGGTTTCTTGGAAGCCGAGGGCGATTTTGACGTCTTTGGCGCCGGTTTCTTCGCCATCAGGCCAATTCTAGGCAGTGGAGCTCAAAGGTTAGGGGCTCGTGGTCGGAGTCGCCGAGGGTGATGTGCTTGCCGATGCGCTCGCGCTCGCACTTGCGCTCGGGCTGGGAGTCGGCGTCAGCAGATCGCTCGGAAGGATCGACGGCAGAATGGAAGGCACCAGTGAGGGGCTGGGAGAAGGCGATGGCGTTGCCACTGCGACGCACTCTGTCCCCGGAAGGTACACCTCCTTCTCCGAGCCCACGTTTGCGCCGCCGGTCTGCGACGCCGACGGTGAAGTCGAGGGCGAGACATTGGCGTTGTCCTGGCAGGGCGACCCATCGACCAGACCACTCGGTCGCTGGAAACTCTCGACCTTGAAGTTGGCCTGGCTCAGCCCGTTGTTGATGAAGTCGCGGAGCACGGAGCTGCCCACCATGGTGCCGAAAACGCCGTGCATGTTCTGGTCTCCCGGACCAGTGTGGCCGACCCAGGCGCCGATCACCAGGTTGGGCGAATAGGCCATCATCCAGGCGTCGCGGTAGTCGTTCGTCGTCCCGGATTTGCCGGCGAACGGCTTATTCCACCCGAGGTTCCACTGGCGCGAGTAATCCTTGAGGATGTAGGTGATCAGGTACGCCTCCTGGGCGGTGATCACCTGCTTGGCCTCCGGCGAATTCGGCTTATCCAGCGTGTGCCCCTGCGAATCCTGGACCTCGAGCACCGACACCGGGTCGTGTCGCGTCCCACCGTTGGCAAAGACGCCATAGCCGACCGCGTGGTCGAGCAGGCGGACCTCGCTGGAGCCGATCGCGGTCGTCACCTCACTCTTGAGGTTGCTGGTGATGCCCATCTGGTGAGCGAGATTGATGACGTTGTCGACGCCGGCGGTCTGCATGGTTTCGAGCGCCGGGATGTTCCGGGACAGCAGTAAGGCCTGGTGCGCGGTGATCATGCCCATGTCCCGGTTGTCGAAGTCGTGGAACTGCCCGCCGGCAAAGTGCCGGGACGTATCGTCCAGGAGGTTCCCCATGGTGAGCTTGTGTGACTTGAATGCCTGCTCGTAGACATAGGGCTTGAATGACGAACCTGGCTGTCGAAACCCGGTCACGACGTTGAACTGTCCCTGGATGTCGTTGTTGAAGAAGTCGGCCGAGCCCACCATAGCCAGGATCTCGCCCGTCTTCGGATCCATGGCCAGGAAGTCACCGTTGTCGGCGCCCAACGGGCCAAGCCGCTGCTGGCCGACCGCGACGGCGTGCTCCGCAGCCTTCTGCAGGTTCAGATCGATCGTGGTCTTGACGACGAAGCCACCCTTGTTGACGACGCTGGGGCCGTACAGGTTATCGAGCTGCTCGAAGACAAAGTCGACGAAGTGCGGCGCCTGGCTGTTGCGGTTCTCCTTGAAGACAAAGGTCAGGGGGGCGGTCTTCGCTTCATCGGCCTGCGCCTGGCTGATCACCTGCTGGCTGACCATGGCGTCGAGCACGACCGCCTGGCGCGACTTCGCCCGGTCTTTGTGGAGCAGCGGGTCGTAAAAGCTG
>Ga0307479_10001120_pt1 | contig 24215 bp, 16 predicted proteins | sample atmos_gasesECM4C_FD_203743 | JGI IMG/M metagenome (GOLD analysis project Ga0307479, IMG submission 203743) | Hardwood forest soil microbial communities from Morgan-Monroe State Forest, Indiana, United States - atmos_gasesECM4C_515 | ecosystem: Environmental > Terrestrial > Soil > Temperate... | reverse complement strand
TCCACTCACGGCAGGGTGGGAGGCAGGGGGCGGGAGGGGAGGGGACGGAGCGTCCCATGCGCCGAGGCCCTGTCTCGGGACGCCGGCGCCGGTGTCGAGATCACGCTCCCGGCTCCGACCTGCTCATGAAGGCGGACCCATTCCGGGGCGCCGACGTGGAAGAGGAGTCAAGGCCATGAAATACATGCTGATGCTGAACACCCCGCGCGACGGCTACGCCCGCTACCTGAGCTGGCCGAAGGAAGTCCTCGCGGCGAACATCGCCTTCATGATCGAGCTCAGCAAGAAGCTCGGCGCCGCGGGCGAGCTGGTGGCCACGGAAGGACTGGCGTCGCCCCAGCAGGCAAAGCTCGTGCGCGCGGGCGCGGACGGCAAGCCCATCACCGACGGCGTGTTCCCCGAGTCCAAGGAGTTCCTCGCGGGCTACTGGATCGTGGACGTCGACGGCCCCGAGCGCGCCTACGAGATCGCCGCGGAGGTATCGACCGTGCCGGGCGTCGGCGACGCGCCGCTGTGGATCGAGGTGCGCGAGATCATGCGCGGGCGCCAGGACATCAAGTGACGCCGCCGCCGCCGGAGCCGCGTATCGAGCGCCTGCTGCGCGAGCTGGCGCCGCAGGCGCTCGGCGCGCTCCTCCGGCGGTTCCGCGACTTCCCCGCGTGCGAGGACGCCGTGCAGGAAGCGCTCATCGCCGCCGCCGCGCAATGGCCGCGCGCCGGCGTCCCGGACCAGCCGCGCGGCTGGCTCATCCAGGTGGCGCAGCGGCGGATGACCGATCACCTGCGCAGCGAGATCTCGCGCCGGCGGCGCGAGGCCGCGGTGGCCGGCGAGGCGCCCGCCGCCGTCGCGCCCGCGCTCCCCGCCGAGCCGTCGATCGATCCCGAAGACACGCTCGTCCTGCTGTTCATGTGCTGCCACCCGGCGCTCTCGCCGGCGTCGGCCATCGCGCTGACCCTGCGCGCGGTCGGCGGCCTGACCACCGCCGAGATCGCCAGGGCGTTTCTCGTGCCCGAGGCGACGATGGCGCAGCGCATCAGCCGCGCCAAGCAGAGCATCAAGAAGTCGCGCGTGCCGTTTCGCCTGCCGGACGCCGGCGAGCGTGCGCGCCGGCTGAGCTCGGTGCTGCACGTGCTCTACCTGGTGTTCAACGAAGGCTACACGACGACCTCGGGGCCCGCGCTGCAGCGCACCGACCTCTCGAACGAGGCGATCCGGCTGACGCGCGCCGTCCACCAGCTCCTGCCCGGCGACGGCGAGGTCGCGGGCCTCCTGGCGCTGATGCTCTTGACCGACGCCCGCCGCGCGGCGCGGACGGGACCCGGCGGCGAGCTCATCCCGCTCGACGAGCAGGACCGCACGCTCTGGGACGCCCGCGCGATCGCCGAGGGCGTGGCGCTGGCCGGCGCGGCCCTGCGCCGGGGATCGGTCGGCGAGTATCAGCTGCAGGCGGCGATCGCGGCGGTGCACGACGAGGCGCCGCGCGCCGAGGACACCGACTGGCCGCAGATCCTGGCGCTGTATGGTGTGCTGAAGCGGCTGTCCGACAACCCGATGGTGGCGCTCAACCATGCGATCGCCGCCGCCATGGTGCACGGCCCGCAAGCCGGCCTCGACCTGCTGGCGCCGCTCGACGCCGACGACCGGCTGAGCGGGCATCATCGGCTGGATGCGGTGCGCGCTCATCTCCTCGAGCGCGCCGGCCAGCGGGCCGCGGCGATCACGCTCTATCGTGCGGCCGCCGAGAAGACGACCAGCCTTCCCGAGCGCGACTACCTGACGATGCGCGCGGCGCGGCTGAGCGCGGCCGACTGAGGGAATCCCCTCCGCCCCCCTGGGGGAAACTCCCGATTCCCCGGCGCGCTCCTTGCGTCCAGAGTGATCGGGATGCCGGGCCCGGCGTCTGCCTGCGCCAGGCGCCAAGCCCCAGCACGAGAGCGGAAAAGGAGGGGGAAGATGAACCGCGAGCCGATGGGTCCTTGCAGCGCGTCGAGGAGGTCGAAGATGGGCCTTGCCGGAGCGCTCGGCGCGGCCATGCCGCTGTTGCCGCTGCTGTCGTGGCTGCTGCTGCCTGCCGCCGCGGCCGCCGCCTCCCCGCCGCCGCCGGCGCCGGCGTCGAGCGCGACGCCCCCCACCTACACCAACTACCCGGCGCCGGCGCCCCTCGCCACCAGCGCCGGCGAGCCGTCGCTCTCCTTCGACGCCAGGTCCGGCAACGTGATGTTCCAAGCCGGCCTGCAGACGCTGCGGGTGAGCTTCGACGACTCCGTCTCGCCGGCCCGCGCCGGCTGGACGGACCTGAGCTTCCTCCTCACCTCGATGCTGACGCTCGATCCCATCCTCGTCACCGACCGGCCGTCCGGGCGGACCTTCGTCTCGCAGCTCGCCGGCGCCACCAGCCTGATGGCGTACAGCGACGACGACGGGGTCACCTGGACGCCGAGCCAGGGCGCCGGCATCCCCGCCGGACCCGACCACCAGACCGTCGGCATCGGCCCCCTCCCCAGCGGCGTGCTCACCACGCTCACCTACCCCTACGCGGTCTACTACTGCTCGCAGGCCATCGCGCTCGCCAGCTGCGCCGTGAGCCTCGACGGCGGCCTCACCTTCGGCCTCGCCGTGCCGATGTACAACCTGACGCAGTGCGGCGGCCTGCACGGCCACATCAAGATCGCGCCGGACGGCACCGCCTACGTGCCCAATGCCAACTGCGGCAGCCAGCAGGGGGTGGCGGTGTCGACCGACGCCGGCGTCAGCTGGGCCGTCCGCCGCGTTCCGGGCAGCAACGGCCCGGGCGCCTCCGATCCCTCGGTCGCCGTCGCCACCGACGGCACTCTCTATTTCGGCTTCGCCGACGGCAGCGGCCATCCGGCGGTGGCCGTCTCTCACGACCGGGGCCTGACCTGGACCAACGTCTGGGACGTCGGGGCCTCCCTCGGCATCCAGAACACGGCCTTCCCGGCGATGGTCGCCGGCGATCCCAACCGCGCCGCCTTCGCCTTCCTGGGCACGCCGGCCGGCGGCAACGCCACCGGCGACGATCCCGGCTTCCCCGCCGTCTGGCACCTCTACGTCGCCCACACCTACGACGGCGGCGCCACCTGGGTGACGGTGGACGCCACGCCCAACGACCCGGTCCAGCGCGGCACCATCTGCACCGCCGGCACCAGCTGCGCCTCGACCCGCAACCTGCTCGACTTCATGGACGCGCGGGCCGACGGCAAGGGGCGGGTGCTGGTCGGCTACGCCGACGGCTGCACTGGCAGCTGCGTCAACGGCCCGCCGAACAGCGGCGCGGCCCTCGGCACCATCGCCCGCCAGCTCGCCGGCAAAGGGGTCTACGCCGCCTTCGACTAGCGCCGGGCGAGCACGCGGTCGCGCCGTCGCGATGTCTTTTTTCCGCGCGTCGGGACCTCGCTCGCTCGGGGCTCGCTCGGCCCCGCCGCCCACGCCGGCCTCTCGTTGCCTGCCGTTGCCCCGCCGTTGCCCGCAAACCGGCTTGAAGTGGCCTTGGGCATTGGCTACACTGCTGGGCTGGACTTTGGACCAAGGGAAGAGCTGCGCCGGTCGGCCGCCTGCCGGGGGAGTGTCGTGCAACCGAGGAAAGTGCTGGTCGTCGACGACTCGAAGCTGATGCAGAAGATGTACGAGGTGATGCTGCGCCAATACCCGCTGGTGTATGCCTCGGACGGCCGCCAGGCCCTGGACCGCCTGCGCGAGCACCCGGACGTCGATCTCGTGCTGCTCGACGTCAACATGCCGAACATGAACGGCCTCGAGTTCCTCGCCCAGCTCAAGGCGGAGGGCGGCTTCGCCGACGGTATGGCGATCGTCATCATCAGCACCGAGGGGCGGGAGGAGGACACCGCCCGCGGCCTCGAGGCCGGCGCCGCCGCCTACATCAGCAAGCCGTTCCACAGCGAGGAGATCCTCGCCGTGATCTCCCGCCTGCCGGCGAGGTCCGCCGCGTGAGCGACCGCCCCGCCCCGACTGCCTCCGGCCTCGAGCTGGTCGCCGAGCTGCGCTCCACCCTGGACCGCGCCGGCGAGCTGGCGCGCGTCGCCGAGATCAACCTGCGCGAGCTGGCCGAGCGCGGCGGCGGCGCCGCCGACTCGAACCGCGTCACCGAGCTCGAGCGGCGGCTGGCGACCGCCGAGTCGGACGTCAAGGAGCTGGCCTCGCGGCTGGTCGACTCCGAGCACCAGGGCGGCCGGCTGATGAACCTCTACGTCGCCACCTACCAGCTGCACGCGACGCTCGATCCGGCGGAGGTGCAGGCGACCATCGCCGAGATCGCCATCAACCTGCTCGGCGCCGAGCAGTTCGTGCTGCTGCTGCGCAAGGAGGAAGGCGAGGGGTGCGACATCGCGCTGCTCGGCGGCACCGCCCCCGAGCGCGGCGACGGCAACGGCCTCTACGGCGGCGAGATCTACGCCGGGGGCGATCCGGTGGTCGACGCGACGCTGGCCGACGGCGTGCTGCGCCTGGGCCCGACCGCCGATTCCAAGGCGCTCGCGGCGGTGCCGCTGCGCGTGCAGAACGAGGTCGTCGGCGCCCTGGTGCTGCTCAAGCTGCTCGATCACAAGCCGATCCTGCGCGCCGAGGACCGAGACCTGCTGGACCTGCTCTCGGCCCATGCCGCCTCCGCGCTCTTCGCGGCGCGCCTCTTCGCCACCAAGGACCGCAAGCTCCGCACCCTGGAAAGCCTGGTCAAGCTGGCCCGCGGGGAGTGAGGGATCGGCGGCGGGTACCGAGATGGCGATCTCCGGCAGCCTGAAGGACGTCTCCGTCGCCGACGTGATGCAGTTCATTCACCTCGGACGCCGCACCGGCACGCTGCTGCTGACGCGGGGAGCGCTGCGCGCGATGATCGGCTTCCACGGCGGCCGGCTGGTCTCGGCGCAGGCCCCGCGCACGCCGAAGCTCGGCGATCTGCTGGTGTCGTCGGGGCTGCTCGCCCAGGCGGTGCTCGACCAGGCGATCCAGGAGCAGGCGCGCGAGCGCGAGCGGCGCTCGCTCGGGCAGCTGCTGCTGGCCTCGGGAGCCATCGACGCGGAAGGGCTGCGCCAGGTGATCGCGCACCAGATCGAGCAGGCGGTCTCCGAGGTGATGGTGTGGGACGCCGGCACCTTCGAGTTCGCCATCGACGACCTGCGTCCGATCGACGACATCGCCCTCTACCCGAGCGACGTGCTGCCGGACGCCGACCTCAACACCCAGATGGTGCTGCTCGAGGCGGCGCGCATCTTCGACGAGCGCAACCGCGGCCGCGGCGAGCCGCCGCGCGAGCTGCTGCGCGAGCCGGCGCCGGTCCCGGGAGCGCCGGGGATGGCGGCGGCCCCGGGAGACCCCGGCGCGCCGGCGCTCCTCGGGTTGCGCCACGGGCTGCCGCTGGGCGGGCCGCACCTCGCGGCGGGCGCCGCCGCGGCATCCGGCGGCGGCGGGCGCCTCGACGCCGACGCGACCCACCCGGCGCTCGCGCCGGCGCTGGCGTTGGCGGGGGCCCGCGGTTCGGCGGCGCTGACAGCGGGCGCCGCGGGCGCCGCGAGCGCCGCGAGCGCCGCGGGTGCGGCCGCCGGCAGCGCCTTGCTGCTGCTCGAGCCGCGGCCCGAGACCGCCTACCGCCGCTGGGAGCTGCCGAAGCACGCGGCCGAGCGGCTCCACCTGCAGGTCGTCTCGGCGGACGCCGTCTTCGCCGAGCAGCTGGGCGAGGCGCTGCACCACGAGGTGGCCGGCATCGAGGGGCTGCCCATCGACCAGGCGGGCGCGGCGGCGCCGGGCGAGCCGCCGCCCATCGTGGTGGTGGACCTGCGGCCGGGTGGTGTGTCGCTCGAGCAGGCCGCCGCCCTGCGCCGCGCCCGGCCGCGCGCCTCGATCATCGCGCTGGTGGACCCCGCCACCTCGGTGGCAAAGGTCTATGCGGCGGGCGTGCTCACCGCGCTGCCGCCGGACGTCGAGGCGGTGGCGGCGTGCGTCGAGAACCTGATCGAGAGCCGCGACGACCTGATCCGCGGCACCTCCGGCCGCATCTCGGCCGCGAGCGCGCAATCGGGCGTGGCGCGGCTGCGGCGGGTGTTCGGCGATCTGCGCTCGGGGCTCATCTCGGCCACCGTCGCGCTCAACCTGATGCACATCATCTCCGAGTCGGTGGAGCGCGCCGTGCTCTTCCTGGTCAAGCGCGAGCAGTTGGTGGCGCTCGGCGCCTTCGGCGCCGACTCCCGCGGCCAGCCGCTCGCCGAGCTGACCCGCGGCATCAGGCTGCCCACCCAGTCCGACAGCGTCTTCTCGCGCAGCCTCGCTCTCGGCGAGGTGCAGTCGGTGAGCTTCGAGGAGGCGATCCTGCCCGAGCCCTTCCGCTCGCAGGTCGGCCGCTCGCGCACCGGCCAGGTGGTGGTCTTTCCCGTTCTCGGCGCGCAGCGCGTGATCTCGGTGATCTACACCGACAACGGCGACCGCGACCAGCCGATCGAGGACATCGATATCCTCGAGCTGGCCACCGCCCAGGTGGGCATGGCCTTCGAGAACGAGCTCCTCCGCCGCCAGATCTCCCAGACCCGCGAAGGCTGAGCGCGCCTCCGGGGCCTCTGGTGGTGGGGCAGGTCCAGATGGGGAAACCCGAATTCATCGCGCTTTTTCCGCCCATCGCGCCGATCGCGATCGTGCTCGCATTCGTCGTGCCGGTGGCCGCGGAGCGGCTCGCGGGGGCGAGCGCGGATCATGGGGCGGAGGCGCCGGTTTGGCGCAGCCTCGGGCGTGGCGCCGAGTACGCGGCAATCCCGCTCTCGCCCAGGCCGGCGATCGGCGACGGCCTGCTGCGGGTCGTGCGCGTCGATCCATCGCTGGCGACCCTGCGAGCGCGCGTCGCGGCGCACCTCGACGGCCGGGCGCGCACGGCGCGCGAGTGGTGCAACGACTCTCGCGTCGTGGCGGTGATCAACGCCGGGATGTACGACCGCGATCAGTCCACGCACATCGGCTTCCTGCGCGCCGGCGGCCGGGTCGGCAGCGCCCGCTGGGTGAGCGCCTATCGCTCGATCCTGCTGCTCGGCGCGCGCCATCCCAACCTGCCGGCCGCCACCATCCGCGATGCGTCTCCCGCTGGCCGTGCCGCCGACTTCGACGACTACGATACGGTCATCCAGAACCTGCGACTCATCCGCTACCCGGCGGTCAACGTCTGGACGCAGAGCCCTCGGCGCTGGAGCGAGGCGGCCATCGCGCTCGATCGCGAGGGCCGCATCCTGCTGCTGTTCTGCCGCTCGCCGCTCACCATGCACGACTTCAATGCGCTGCTGGCCGGGCTGCCGCTCGGCGTGGTGCGCGCCATGCACGTGGAAGGCGGGCCCGAGGCGAGCCTCTCGGTGCGCGGCCCGGGGATCGAGGCCGATCTGGCCGGCAGCTACGAGACCGGCTTCAACGCCGCCGACGACAACATGACGCAATGGCCCTTGCCCAACGTGGTGACGGTCGAGGTGGGCACTCCTCGACCCGATCCCCGCTAGCCAATCGACCGGCGGCCGCTGGACGCGGCCCATCGATCCGGCGGGCCGCTAGGCGCGGCCCATCGACCGGCGGGCCGCTAGCGGCCCTCACTGCGGCGCGCGGAAGGGGTCGAAGGGTACGGGGTTGAAGCCGAGCGGGGGATCGTAGGTGACGTCCGGGACGTCCTGGGTCACGGCGGCCGCGACCTCCTCGTGCGACTTGAAGCTGGCGCCGCCGATGCTGACCTCCGTCTCCTGGTAGACCGGGAAGCCGTCGAGCGCGCTCATCTTGTGCGACCAGTCCGCGGAGCTGACCTGCAGCGAGGCGAGGAAACCGGACATCTCGTTGTAGGCGCCGTAGAGGGCGAGGTCCTTGGTCAGCCACATCTGCGTCGTCACCCGGAGCCCCTGGACGTTGGTGAGCTCGACGTCGACGCGATGAGCGGTCCAGCCGTGGACCTTGCGGGTCTCCGCGGTGGGCACGATCGAGGCCTTGAGCTGGTTCGCGGCGATGAACTGCTGGAAGTTCTGCTGGTCGCTCTTCGGGACCAGCTTCGCCCAGTCGACGGGGAGGTCCACGACGCTGTAGGTCTTGTCGGTATGGTTCACCAGGTAGAGCTTCTTGCGGTCGAGCCGGACGATGGCGCTCAACGGCCCCTCGTCGCGCCGCATCTTGTCGGCGCGCAGCCAGATCTTGACGTTCGCGTCGCGCGGCTCCTGCGCCCTGTCGCCGATCTTGAAGGCTTCGGTGTGCCCCTTGACGGTGAGCAGCAGGTCGGCGCCGGCGGGGGCGGCGAGCGCGGCGGCCAGCGGCAGGGCGAGGAGGAGGACAGAGGGGAGCGGGGAGCGGCGGCGCAGCATACGGAGGGGCAGCTTACCCGCCCGGCGGAGGCTTGGCAAGGTTGGCCCGGGGTTGGTGCCGGGTCTGCCGCGTCGTAGCCCTGGCCCCGGGTTTTGGCGCAAAATCGGCCAGCTGGAGCGAACCCCTCGGCGCCGGGCCCTGCCGCGGAGCGCCCGCAGGTTTGGCGGCTGCCGGGGGTTCCAACTGCACGCGCGGGGGCGCCCTCTCCGGAGGCCCCGCGTGGAGCGGACGAGAGCCGCGGCCGACCACTGGCGCCGCGGCCGACCAGGAGGATGGATGAAAGCAGCGCTGTCGAACACCTGGACCATGCTGGCCGCTGTCGCCCTGGCCTGCGCCGGAGTGGCGTGGGGGCGGCAGCTGGTCGCGGCCGAGCCGCAGCGGGCGGCGGTGAGGCTGCCCTGGAAGCAGGCGGGCCTGAGCGAGCGGCAGGCGGCCGCTCACCTCCTGAACCGCTTTGCCTTCGGGCCGCGGCCGGGGGAGATCGACCAGGTCGTCGCCACCGGGCTCGACCGCTGGTTCGAGCGCCAGCTCGCGGCCGACCTGCCCGATCCCAACCTGCAGGCGCGGCTGCTCGACATGCCCGCCCTGGCCCTGTCGCAGGCCGACATGGTGCGGATCTACCGCAACCCGAACCAGGTGCTGCAGGAGGCGGTGAAGGAGGGCGTGATCAGCAAGGACGAGATGGCCGCCGCGCGGTCTGACCAGGGGCTCAAGCGCCTCTACGCCACCGGCGGCAACGCCAATGCCGGCGGCGGCAGAGGCGGCGCCGGCGGCCGCGCCGGCAACGGCGGCAACGGCCCCAACGCGGCCGCCGGCGCCGACCTCGCGGCGGGCGGCGCCGCGGCCGCGCCCGAGCTCCGGCCGGAGCTGCGCGCCAAGGTGCTCGAGTTCGCGCGCGAGAGAGGGTACCGGCCCGAACGCGAGCTGCAGGGCCAGCTGCTGGCGCAGAAGCTGCTGCGCGCCGTGGACTCGCAGGACCAGCTGCGCGAGGTGATGACCGACTTCTGGTTCAACCATTTCAACGTCTCGCAGACCAACGGCCGCGCCCGGCCCTACCTGCTCTCCTACGAGCGCGACGCCATCAGGCCCAACGCCCTGGGCACCGTGCGCTCACTGCTCGAGGCCACCGCGCACCATCCGGCGATGCTGTACTACCTCGACAACGCCGAGTCGACGGCGGCGCCCAACGCGCCCACCCTGCTCGGCGACGAGATGCAGGCGATGCGGCCGGCCTACCGCGGCCGCTTCGGCTACGGCCCGCCGCCCCCGTCCCGGCGTCCCAATCCCCCCAAGGGGCACGGCCTCAACGAGAACTACGCCCGCGAGCTGATGGAGCTGCACACCCTGGGGGTCGACGGCGGCTACACCCAGAAGGACGTGATCGAGGTCGCCCGCGCCTTCACCGGCTGGACGGTGCTGCCGTCCGGACCGGCGCGCGAGGCGGCCGAGAAGCGGCTCGCGCAGGTGCGGCGCTTCGGCGGCCTGGGCTTCCATGTCGACGGCGACTTCCTGTTCCGCGCCGACATGCACGACTCCGCCGCCAAGACCATCCTGGGCCGGAGCCTCCCGCCGGGCCGCGGCATCGAGGACGGCGAGCAGGTGCTCGATCTGTTGGCCGCCCATCCGTCCACCGCCCGCCACCTGGCGACGCAGCTGGCGGTGCGGTTCGTCTCCGACCAGCCGCCCCCGGCGCTGATCGACCGCCTGGTGGCCACCTACGACCGCTCGGGCGGCGACGTCAGGGCGATGCTGCGCACCCTGGCGCAGTCGCCGGAGTTCTGGAGCCGCGAGGCGGTCGGGGCCAAGGTGAAGTCACCGTTCGAGCTGGCGGTCTCGGCGGTACGCGCCGCGGGGGCGCACGTCGAGGACCCGCGGCCGCTGCTCGGCTGGATCGGGCGCATGGGCGAGCCGCTCTACGCCTACCAGGCGCCGACCGGCTACCCCGACCGCGCCGATGCCTGGGTCAACACCGGGTCCCTGCTCAACCGCATGAACTTCGGGCTGCAGTTCGCGTCGCAGCGGGTTGGCGGCGTCGACATGGACCTGCCGTCGCTGCACGATGGACCCGAGCCCGAGTCGCGGGATGCGGCCCTGCGGACGTATGCCGCGCTGCTGCTGCCGGGGCGTGACCTGTCCTCGACCCTCCGGCTGCTGGCGCCGATGGTCGCCGATCCCGCGATGGTGCGCCGGGTCGACGAGGCCGCGCCCAAGGAGAGCCCGCAGGCGGCCCAGGCGCGCGACGAAGACGACGAGATGTCCGGCGCCGGCGGCGGCGGTCCCGGCAGGGGCGGCAGCGTCGCGGGCGGCGCCGGCGGGGGCGGCACCGCCGCGGGTAGCGCGGGCGGCGCCGGCAGGGGTGCCGGGGGCGCCGGCGCCCGTCGCGGGGCGGCGCGCTTCGCGGCGGGCGCTCCGGGCGGGGGAGGCGAGCGCGAGCGCCAGCCGAGGGGCGAGGTGGTGCGGGCGGTGCGGCCGCAGCACCCGCCGACCGCGATCGAGCAGGTGGTGGGAGTGATCTTCGGCTCGCCCGAGTTCCAGCGCCGATGACCATGACGATGACGACGACGAGAATGAACGCCGCCGGCGCGGCGCCTTGCCAGCTCGGCAGGCAGCGGCCGATCCGCGAGACAGCCGAGCAGGACGCCGAGGCCGGCAGACGCGACGAAGGAGTCGAAAGAGCATGTTGACGCGCAGAGTCTTTCTCAAGGCCGGAGGCATGGCGCTGGTGACAGTCGGCGCCGGTCCGGCGTTCCTGAACCGTGCGGCGCTCGCCGCGCCGGCCCCCGGCCCCAACACGCGGCGCAAGGTGCTGGTGACCATCTTCCAGCGTGGCGCCATGGACGGCATGATGGCGGTGACGCCGCTCGACGAGGCGACGCTCAGGCAGCTGCGGCCGCGCCTGGCGATGAGCGCCGCTCGCGCCGCCGGCGACACGGCCCTCGCCGACCTCGGCGTCGGCTTCGGCTTGCATCCGGGCTTCGCGGCCCTCCTCCCCTTCTGGCAGGAGCGGCGGCTGGCGATCGTGCACGCGGTCGGCTCGCCCGACCCGACGCGCTCGCATTTCGACGCCCAGGACTACATGGAGACCGGCACCCCCGGGCGCAAGGGCACGCCCTCGGGCTGGCTGAACCGGGCGGTGGGCCTCATGGGCCACGACCGCACGCCCTTCCGCGCGGTGGCGATGACGCCGTCGCTGCCGCGCTCGCTCTTTGGCGACGAGCCGGCGGTGGCGGTGACCAACCTCGCCGACTTCCGCGTCCGGCTGCCCGGCGCCGACCAGGTCGCGGCGGCGGCCGGCCAGGGCTTCGAGGCGCTCTACGAGCGCACCTCGCAGGGCCTGCTGCGCTCGACCGGCACCGAGACCTTCGAGGCCATCGACATGCTGTCGGCGACCGACGTCGCGCACTACCAGCCGGCCAACGGCGCCGACTACCCCAAGAGCCCGCTCGGTGACGCACTGCGGCAGATCGCGCTGCTCGTCAAGACGAACGTCGGCCTCGAGGTGGCCTTCGCCGAGTCGGGCGGCTGGGACACCCACGTGCAGCAGGGCACCGTCAACGGCACCTTCTTCCGCCGCGCCCAGGACCTGGCGCAGTCGATCAGCGCCTTCTGGACCGACCTTGGTCCGCGCCAGGACGACGTGCTGCTCACCACCATGACCGAGTTCGGGCGCACGGCGCGCGAGAACGGCTCCGGCGGCACCGACCATGGCCACGGCTCCTGCCTGTTCGTGCTCGGCAACCGCGTCGACGGCGGCCGCGTGCACGGCCACCTGCCCGGCATCCAGCCGGACGCCCTCTACGAGGGTCGCGACCTGCCGGTGACCACCGACTTCCGCTCGGTGTTCTGCGAGCTGGCCGGCAAGCACCTGGGCATCCGGGAGGACGCCGCGCTGTTCCCCGACTGGACCGGCCGGCGGTTGCCGCTCGTGCGCGCCTGAGGGGCCGCGCAGGCGGTCGTCCTGCTCCTGGGGCGGCATCTCGACGACGCCGCCCAGGCTGCCGGCGGCCGCGCCTACATCGCGCCGTGCGACGTGGAGCTGGCCGATCACTCGATCGTGCAGCCCGACGTCGTCTACGTCTCGGCCGGGAGCCGCGCGGTCCTGGGGCGCCGCGTCGAGGGCGCTCCTGACCTCGTGATCGAGATCCTGTCGCCCGCCACGGCGCGCCGCGATCGCGGCGAGAAGCTGGCCCTCTATGCGCAGTCCGGCATCCGCGAATACTGGATCGTCGATCACGAGCTGCGGCAGCTCGAGTTCCTGGTCAACGAGGCAGGCCGGTTCGTGATCGCGCTGCCGGTCGCGGGAGAGTACCGATCCCCGAGCCTCGCGGAGATCCATCTCGATCTCGCCAAGCTCTGGCGCGAGGTCGAGAGCCGGCTGCCCCCGGCGTCGTAGCGCCGCCCGTGACCCGCTCCGGGCTCGGCCGGCGAGTCTCCCTCACGGATGGTCGAGAGGTGGGACCGAGGCTGGGCTCGCGATGGCGGGGTTCGACGGGGTCCGCGTCGAGGGCTATACTCGTGGACGATGAGCGCCGAGGTGCTGAAGGAAACGCCCTTGGTCCCGCCTTCCAGCCTGGGGCCCTACCGGCGTCGCGACTATGACGAGCTGCCGGAACAACCGCGTTGCGAGCTCCTGCTGGGAAGGCTGTACGTGACCCCAAGCCCCACGCCGCCGCACCAGACGGCAACGGGAGAGCTCTGGTCGCGGCTGCGCCAGATCGCCAAGACTTCCGGTGGTCGCGCCTACATCGCCCCGCTCGACGTGGTGTTGGCCGATCATACGATCGTCCAGCCGGACGTCATCTACATCTCGGCGGCACGGCTCGAGATCGTCGGCAAGCGAATCGAAGGTGCTCCCGATCTGCTGGTGGAGGTCCTCTCGCCTGGCACCGCGCAGCGTGACCGAGTCTACAAGCGGGACTACTATGCGCGGTCGGGAATCCGCGAGTACTGGATCGTCGACGTCAAGGCGAAGCAGATCGAGTTCCTGGTCAACCAGGGAGGGCGCTTCGCGGCGGCGTCGCCCGAGCAGGACGTCTACCGGTCCCGAGAAGTCCCCGAGATCCAGCTCGATGTCGCGGATTTCTGGCGTTCGATCGAGCCCGAGCTGGGCTCGTAGCCTGGCCTCCCTCCTGCCCATGCCAGCCCGATGACCCTGAGCCAGGGGCCGGTGTCGAGGTCTGGTCGATCACGAACTGCTTGAGATCGAGCACGGCGGGTGCCGGGAGAGACGCGCGCGCGGAAACTCTTCGCCGGGCAGTGCGGTAATGGCAAGAGGCAGCGATGGGCGACGGCCTTGGCGGTGCAAAGGGGTTGACGCCCAACTACCGAGGTAGTACTATCTCGGTAGTGGAGGTGGTGACGATGCCGAGCACGCCCATGGAAGCTGAACCAGAGATCGAGCCGGAGGGCGGCGGCGGCGTGCGTCTCGGCAAGCTGCAGCTCGCCATCATGCGCGTCCTGTGGCGGCGCGGCGAGGCGGCGGTGTCCGACGTCCACGAGGATCTCGAGGCCGACCGCGGCCTCGCCCCGACGACGGTGGCCACCATGCTCGCCAAGCTCGAGCGCAAGGGCGTGGTCGCTCACCGCACCGAGGGGCGCCGCTTCATCTACCGGCCGCTGGTGAACGAGGAGCAGGTGCGGCGCTCGATGGTGGACGACCTGACCTCGCAGCTCTTCCACGGCGACGTGACCGCGCTCGTCAACCACCTGTTGTCCGAGCACTCGATCGAGGCGCGCGAGCTCGGCGAGCTGCGGTCCCTGATCGCGGCCCGCGAGCGCGGGCTGGAACGCCGCGGCGCCGCCGCCGCCGGCGAGGCACCGGCGCGGCGGGACGGGGAGGAACGCTGATGCTCGACCTCTTGACGACCGGCAGAGCCGCGGACCAGGCGTTCGCCTGGCTGCTCACCTATGCCTTGCACAGCACGCTGCTCCTGGCCGTGGCCTGGGGCGTCTCGCGCCGCCTCGGCGGGCGCTCGTTGCGGTTGCAGGAGACGATCTGGCGCTGCGCGCTGGTGGGCGCCCTGGCGACCGCCTCGGCGCAGGTCGCCCTCGGCCGCCTGGGACACGGGCCCGTCGCCGGGCGGTGGACGCTCGCCTCCGCGTCCGCTCCGGCGTCCTCTTCGGCTCCCGGCCTCGAGGGCGGGCGGGTCGGCGCGGGCGGGCTCGGGCGACCGGCCACTGCCGGCGCCGGCCGGGCGCGGATGATGCTGGTGCTGGAGCGCCTGCCGGCCGGGCACGCGGCCGCCGCTGCGCGGGGCGCGGCGCCTGCAGGCGGCTCGAGCGCGCCCGCCGTCGCGCTCTCGGCGGCCGCGGGCCGTCCCAGCGTTGCGGCGGCGCCTCGCCGGGCTGGCCTGGCAACGGCTCGTCTCTCGGCATCCGCCACGTCCGCCGTGGCCGGGGCGAATCCGGTCGGCGCGGGCTCACCCGCGGGTTGGTCGGCGCTCCGCGGCGCGCTCCCGCTCGCGCCGCCGCTGGCGAGGCTGCTGCTCGCGGCCTGGCTGCTCGGCGCGCTGGCGGTGACCCTCGGCCATGTCCGTACGTACCTGGCGTTGCGGCGGCGGCTGCTCTACCGCCCCGAGGTGGTGGGCGGCGGCGTGGTGGCGCGCCTTGCGGAGCTGGTGCGCGGCTCGGGGTTCACGCGCCGGGTCCGCCTCACTTGCACCTGGCGGCTGCGCGTGCCGGTGGCCCTGGGCTCGCGCGGGCCGGAGGTGTGCGTGCCGCCGCGGGCGCTCTTCGAGCTGAGCGACGAGCAGCAGGACGCGCTGCTCGCCCACGAGCTGGCCCACCTGGCGCGGCGCGATCCGCTCTGGTTGCCGATCACCCAGCTGCTGGTGAGCGTCTTTTTCTTCCAGCCGCTCAACTGGCTGGCACGGCGGCGCCTGCGCGAGCTGTCGGAGCTGCTCTGCGACTCATGGGCAGTCGCCCACACCGGCCGGCCGCTGTCGCTCGCGGGCTGCCTGGCCGAGGTCGCCGGCTGGTCGGCGGGCGCGCTGGCGACCCACGGCGGCCGGCGGGCGGACGCGCGCCTGCCGGTTCCCGGCATGGCAGGACGTCCGTCGCAGCTCGCCCAGCGCATCCGCCGGCTCCTCGACGGCACCCCTCTCGAGGGGCACCGACCCGACCGCCGCGGCGTGGCCGTCCTGCTGGCGATGGTGCTGCTGGCGGTGGCGCTGGCCGCTCCCGGCGTCTCGGCCGGCTCGTCCGCGGCCCTGCCGGCCGCCGCTTCGTCCGCAGTCTCCATGGCTGCCGTCTCGGCAGGCTCTCACGCGGAGCAGCTCCTGCCGCCTGCCCTGCCGCCAGTGCTCGCCGCGCCGGCTGAACCAGGCCGCGCCGCGCGTGCGCTGATGGTTCTCGCGGCTCTGGCTCCGGTCGACGCCGCCGAGGAGCGGGCGGGCGCTGCTGCCGCCGTTCCGCCTGGCGCCGCTGGCGCCTCGCGTTCGCCCGCGCCCGCTGGCGCGCCTGGCATGCCGGCGGACGCCGCCAATACCGGCAGATCGGACTCGGCTCCGTCCGCGGGCGCTCCCCGCGGGGGGCATGCCGCGGCGCCCGCGGCAAGCCCTGACCTCGATGCCGAGCGCGAGCGTCTCGCCGCCGCGGCCGAGCGCCTGGCGCAGCTCGACAAGCTGAGCACTCTTTCCAAGGAGCAGGTCGCGGCGATCGCGGCGGCGGTCGGACACCTCTCGCACACGCTCGACGGCCGGCTGAAGGAGCAGCTGGAGCGCCTGGATCGCCAGCTGCAAGCCGCCAGAGTGGTCCTCCCGCGCCTCTCCGGCCCGCCGCGCGTGGACCTGGCCGAGCTGGAAAACCAGCTCACCGGCCTCCATCCCTCGGCGAAGGAGATGGCGGATCTCGACGCCGAGCTGCAAGAGCTCGCCGCCGAGCACCCGCACCCCTCTGCGGCGCAGATGGCGGATCTCGACGCTCAGATGCGGAAGCTGTCTGCCGAGCACCCGCTCCCCTCGGCGAAGCAGATGGCGGATCTCGACGCCGAGCTCAAGAGCCTCGGCGCCGGGCCCCTGCACCTGTCCGCTGAAGAGCTCGATCACCTCAGAGAAGAGGGCCGGCGCGCCCTCGAGCACATGCCCAAGCTCGGTCTCGACCAGGCCGAGATCGACCGCCTCCGCGCCGACATGAAGCGGACCTTCGAGGAAAGCGCCGGCGCCGCGCCGCATGCCCTCACGGCCGCCGAGCGCGAGAAGATCGTCGCCGACGCTCACCGCCTCGCCGAGCAGCTGCGCCCCGACCGGGCCCAGCTCGAAGCCTTGCGCGGCCTCCTGCGCGAGCACGAGCAGCTCTCCCGCCTCCTGGCCGAGCAGCGCGCCGAGATCGAAGCCATGCGGCGCGAGATCCAGCAGCAGACCGAGGCCCTCCGCGACCAGGCCCGCCGCCTCTCGGAGACCCGCCGCCTCCACCCCCGTCCCAAGGCCAGGCCGGATGACCGTTCCCGGCGGCCCGCTCCGCCGGCACCCGCGACCCCGGCAGCCCCGGCGGCGCCAGCTGCACCCGCGCCGCCTCAGGCAGCGCCGCCAGCCGCCGCACCGGCAGCGCCGCCAGCCGCCGCTCGACCCGCGACCCCGGCGACGCCCGCCGCGCCGCCAGAAGACAGCACCGCCCCGCCGCCCCCGGCCGGCTCCTGCCCGTAAGGCTGCTCTGCGCCCCGCCGCTGGCCGCGGGGAAACGCGGCGCCATGCGCGGCCACCCTCTCTGGAGGTCAGCCTGTAGTGCCTGTGCCTGGCGAGGGCACAGGCCCTCGAGCCCGCGCGTGCTGCTACTGGACGAGCCCTGCGTCTACGTCGATCCGATCTCGGCATCGCAGATCGAGGAATTCTTGCACGAGCTCGTGGAAGACTGTTATGATCATTACACGTACCCTAAAAGAGGAGGGACAATGGCTCAATACACACGTGCGAATGCGTGGAACAACGGGGGCACCTTCGACAACCCGGATCTCTTGTGGTACGCGAAAGGCGTGGGTGCGATGCAGGCGCGGCAGCTGAGTGATTCCACCAGTTGGTGGTTCTTTGCCGCGATCCACGGTGAATACGTCAGCGAGAACGGTTTTCCAGGTTGGGGGTTTCTCCCGGCGCCGCCCCAGGTTCCGACCTCGCCGACGCCTTCGCAAGGCGACCAGGATCTATACTGGGATCAGTGTCAGCACCAGAGCTGGTATTTCCCTCCCTGGCATCGCGGTTATCTCCTGGCGCTGGAAGCTCAGATCAGGGCAGACGTGATCGCCCTTGGCGGACCCGCGACCTGGGCCTTGCCCTACTGGAATTATCTTGGTCCGGGGCAAGAGTTCAACATCCCGCCGGCCTTCACGCAGCAGACTCTGCCTGACGGCAGCCCCAACCCCCTCTTCGTCACGGCTCGCTACGGGCCCAATGGCGATGGGAATATCTTCGTCCCCATTCCCCCGGTAAATCAAGACGTCATGTCCAATGACGTATATACCGGCAGTGACGCGGTCACTTCACCACCGGGGTTCGGCGGCCCCGACACAGGGTTTTCGCACTTTGGAGGGACGTCCGGCAACCTCGAGAACAATCCGCACAACATGGTCCATAGCTTTGTGGGCGGTAACGCTCCGGATGGCCAGACCTACGGCTTGATGAGCGACCCTGGTCTGGCAGGACTCGACCCGATCTTCTACTTCCATCATGCCAATATCGACCGCATGTGGGCGGCGTGGAACGCGAACAATGCCAACCCCACAGACCCTAAATGGCTGAATGGTCCCGCGGCCCAAGGCGAGCGCGAGTTCGTGATGCCGTGGCCGGGCGGCGCCCCCTATGTTTACACTCCACAGCAGGTGAGCAGCCTCGATCAGCTGAACTATACCTATGATAGCCTGCAAGCGCCTGCTCTCGTTCCCGCCGCGGCCGTGCTCGCGGAGAGGCTGACGCGGTTGGGGGCGGCCGCCGCGGCGGCGAAGGTTCAGAAAGGAGCTGCTGTGACCCCAGGCGAAAACGTGGAGCTGGTCGGTGCCAGTCCCGCGCCCCTCGCAATCAAGGGCACGGGGGCTCGCACGACCGTCAAGCTCGACAAGGACGTCCGCCGCAAGGTGTCCGCCAGCCTTCTCGGCGCCTCCGAGGCCGTGCCGCCGGACCGGGTCTACCTGAACCTGGAGAACGTCCGTGGAACGCATGACCCGTCGGTCCTCCAGGTTTACGTCAACCTGCCGGAGGGTGCGAACCCGGCCGATCATCCCGAGCTCCTGGCGGGAAGCGTCGGACTCTTCGGTCTGCGCAAGGCGAGCTCGAAGGATGACAAGCACGGCGGCCAGGGCCTCAACTTCGTGCTGGACATCACCAAGATCATTGATACATTGCACCTGGCCAATGCGCTCGACGCGGATGCGCTCCAGGTGAGGATCGTGCCTCACCAGCCGGTTCCAGATAAGGCGGAGATCACCGTCGGGCGAGTCAGCGTCTACCGTCAGGGTCAGTGATCGATGATTTATGACGCTCGGGAGCTCGCGCGGGTTCGTAACCCCGTGCTGCTCCTCAGCGCAGCCGCCTGGATCTGGCTCGTGGTCGATCCAGGCCGCTTGATGATGCAGGCTCATGGCGCGGCCGCATGCTCGCGACCAGCGCCGCTGCCAGCGTCGCTGCCGGCGCTCTTGGCGATGAACCCGCCTGGGTCGCTGGCGGTAGGCTGGGGCCTGATGCTGGTCGCGATGATGTCGCCGGCGCTGATCCTGCCAATCGGCCACCTCCGCCTGCGCAGCTTCAAGCGTCGACGCGCGCGTGCCATCGCGCTCTTCGGGGCCGGCTATGGCGCGATCTGGATGGCGGTCGGGGGCCTGCAGCTGGCCGTGGCGGTGGCGGCCGGGTGGCTGGCGCCGAGCTCCTATCTGCTGGCGGCGGGCGTGGCCATCCTGGCGATCGTCTGGCAGCTTTCACCCGCCAAGCAGCGTTGCCTCAATCGATGCCACGCGCACACCGAGCTGGCGGCCTTTGGCGTTGCCGCTGACCTGGCCGCGCTACGCTTCGGCGCGTCCCATGGGGTCTGGTGCGCCGGCTCCTGCTGGGCCTTGATGCTGTCCCCGATGCTCCTCCCCCGGGGGCAAGTCGCCGCGATGGCGATCCTGGCCGTGCTGATCGCGAGCGAGCGGATCGAGGCTCCGAGGCCGCCGCGCTGGCGGTGGCGCGGTCTCGGCAAGCTGGGCCGCATCGTGGCCGCGCAGGCGCGGATACGCCTGCATGCGCTCCAGCACCGCTCTTCTCCGACGCACGGGCGGCCGGGCGGCTGAGGGCGCGAAACAGCTCACATCCGCCATCGCTGCAGGGTCGGGCGGCGCGGCCAGAGTGCGCCAGCGCGCCAGGCCGAAGAACTGATCGCCTCGATTGCGAGCCGGCGCCCAGCGCAGGTGAGCTGAGCCGGACGAACCTGTGGGCAGTCGCTGTTCAAGGAAAGTGGGGCGTCCAACGGGGGTGACCGGCCCCAGAGCACGGAGAAGGCGCCGGCGGCTTGACGCCGACCAGTCCCGTGATCTCTTAGCCGACACCATGCTGTCCCGAAGCCCTGCATCCGACCGCATCGCAATCATCGGCGCTGGGCGGCGCCGCCTGCCCCGGCCGCTCCTTGCCGCGCGGCGCGGAGCTTCGCTCCCATGGCTTCTCGGACGCGCTCGCCTTCGGCGGACCAGCGGCGGGCCGCGGCGGCGGCCAGCGTTTCGCCCAGCTCGGCGAGGCGGATCTCTGGCCTCGCCACCACCGCTTCGAGGAGGCCGGCGAACTGGCCCGCCAGCTCCTCGACCGCGGCGTCGTCGTAGAGGTCGGCGCGATACTCGAAATGCACCGCGAGACCTGACGGCACCTCCCAGACGAGGAGGCCCAGCTCAAAGCGCGCGCCTGGCGTCGCCGACTCCGCCAGCTCGAGCGGAGAGATCTCGAGACCCGGCAGGGCGACCTCGGCGAGGGGGAAGTTCTGCAGCGTGAACCAGACGCGGAAGAGCGCGCCCTCGCCGCGGCGCTCGGCGAGCAGCTCCTCGGCCAGGCGCTCGTAGGGGAGATCCTGGTGGGCGGCGGCGCCGAGCGCGGTCTCGCGCACCCGCGCCAGCAGCTCGGCGAACGTCGGATCGCCGCGGAGGTCGGTGCGCAGCACCAGGGTGTTGACGAAGAAGCCGATGAGCGGCTCGAAGGCCGAGTGGGTGCGGTAGGCGGTCGGCGAGCCGACCCGCACCTCGGGATCGCCGCTGCGCAGGAAGAGCAGCGCGTCGAAGGCCGCGAGCAGGGTGATGAACAGCGTCGCGCCCCCGCCGCGGCCGAGCGCCTCCAGCCGCTGCCTCAGCAGCAGCGGCAGCAGCAGGACGCGCTTGCCGCCGCGGGGCGGCCCGCCAGGGCCGCGAGCGGGGGCCAGGGGCGGCGGCGGCTCCGGCCGGAAGACGAGCCGGTTCCGCCACCAGGCGAGCTGGCGATCGAGCGTCCCTCCCACGAGGAGGCGCCGCTGCCAGAGAGCGAAGTCGGCGTACTGCAGCCGCGGCTCGGGGAGCGGCGAGGGGGCGCGGCGGGCGAAGGCGCCGTAGAGCAGGGCCGCCTCTCGCAGGAGGACGCCGATCGACCAGCCGTCGGCGGCGATCTGATGGATGTTGAGCAGCAGGGCATGGTCGCCCTTGCCGGTGCGCGCCAGGAGCGCGGACCACAGCGGTCCTGCCTGCAGGTCGAACGGCCGCGCGGCCGCCGCGGCCAGCACCCGCCGCAGCTGGGCCTCCCGCGGCGCGGGGGGCAGGGCGGTGAGGTCGAGGAGCGGCAGCACGACCGGCGCGGCCGGGGCGACGCGCTGCACCGGCTCGCCGTCCCGCCTCTCGAAGGTGGTGCGCAGGGCCTCGTGGCGCCGCACCACCTCGGTGAGGCTCGCCGCGAGGGCGGCCACGTCGAGCGGGCCCCGCAGCCGCGCCGCGAGCGGCGCGTTGTAGGTGGCGGCGGCGGGAGCGAGCTCGTGGAGGAGCCAGATCCGCCGCTGCGCGAAGGAGGCCGGCACCGTCGCGCCGGGCGGCAGCGGCGTGTGCGCCGGCGGCGGCGGGAGGGCGTCCGGCGTGGCGTCCGGGCCGCCCGCCAGCAGCTCCTCGAGCCGCGCCGCGACCCCCGCGACCGTCGGCGTCTCGAAGAGGGCGCGCAGCGGCAGCTCGACCCCGAAGGCGTCACGCAGGCGCGCCACGCAGCGGGTCGCCAGCAGCGAGTGCCCTCCCAGCTCGAAAAACGAGTCGTGGCGGCCGACGTCCGGGCGGCCGAGCAAGTCGCACCACACCGCCGCCACCACCTCCTCGGCGGCGCCGCGCGGCAGCTGCGCGCCGGCGGCCGGCGCCGCGCCGGGCCGCGCGCCGGCGGCGGCCGCCGCCGCCGCCAGGGCCGCCCGGTCGATCTTGCCGTGGCGCGAGAGCGGCAGCGCCGGCAGCGCCAGCCATAGCGCCGGCACCATCACCGCGGGCAGCTGGCGGCGCAGCCAGGCGCGCAGCTCGGCGGCGTCCATCGAGCATCCCTCGGCCGCCACCACGCAGGCCGCCAGGCTGCGGCCGGCGCCGGGATCGTCGCGCGGCACGACCGCCGCCGCGGCGACGTCCGGGTGGCGCAGCAGCAGCGCCTCGATCTCTCCCGGCTCGATGCGTACGCCTCGTACCTTGAGCTGGCGGTCGATGCGGCCGAGGAACTCGAGCTCGCCGTCGCGCCGCAAGCGGGCGAGGTCGCCGGTGCGGTAGAGCCTGCCGCCGGGCTCCGGGCTCAGCGGGTCGGGCACGAAGCGCTCGGCCGTCAGCTCCGGGCGGCCCAGGTAGCCGCGCGCCAGGCCGGCGCCCGCGAGGCAGAGCTCGGCGGCGACGCCGGCCGGGACCGGCTCTAGGCGCCGGTCGAGCAGGTAGGCGCGGGTGCCGGCGATCGGCCGGCCGATCGAGGGCGCCGCGCCGTCGCCGGGCGGCACCAGGGCCGCCGTCGAGTAGGTCGAGGCCTCGGAGGGCCCGTAGAGGTTCCACACCCGCACGCCCGGACCGTGCGCATGCAGCCGGTCGGCGAGGGCGCGCGCGAGCGGCTCGCCGGCCAGGTTGGCGACGCGCAGGCAGGGCGGCAGCGCGGCGAGCCGCAGCAGCTCCTCCATCGCCGAGGGGACGGTGTTGACCAGCGTCACCTGCGCCGTCGCCGGCAGCCCGGAGAGTGACAGCGCGCTCTCGACCAGGATCACCCGGCCGCCCCGGCTCCAGGGGACGAAGAGCTCGAAGACCGAGAGATCGAAGCCGAGCGAGGTCGAGGCCAGGACCCCGGCGAGCTCGTCCGCCGCGAAGGCGCCTGCCGCCCAGGCGACGAGCGCCGCGGCGCCGGCGTGGCGCAGCGCCACGCCCTTGGGCGTGCCGGTCGAGCCGGAGGTGAAGAGCACATAGGCGAGGTTCTCGGCCACTACGCCGGAGTCGGGGTTGAGGTCGTCGGGCTCGCCGGTGCTCGTGGCGCCGGCACCCCGTGGCGCCTCCCCGCGCCCCCCCTCGGTGGCCGCGCCCGCGTTCTCGGCGGCGGTTGCCTCGGGGGACGCCTCCTCGCGGCTGCGCTCCGCCCTCGGCGCCGCGTTTCCGGCCACACCGGCCTCCGGCGGCTCGACGTCGAGCCGCGTCGCCGGTCCGTCGAGATCCAGCTCCCGGGCGCCCACCAGGTGGCGCGCGCCGCTGGCGGCGAGCATGGCGGCGAGCCGCGGCTGCGGCTGGGCGGGGTCGAGCGGCAGGTAGGCGCCGCCGGCCTTGAGCACGCCGAGCACCGCCACCGCGAGCGCCGCCGAGCGTTCGAGGCCGAGGCCCACCAGGGTCTCGGGGCCGACCCCGCGGGCGCGCAGGCGGCGGGCGAGGCGGTTGGCGCGCCGGTTGAGCTCGCGGTAGGTGAGGGCCGCGCCGTCGCGCTCGCAGACCAGGGCGAGGGCCTCCGGGGTGCGCTCGACCTGCGCCTCGAAGAGCTGATGCAGGCACCGGCCCGGCGGCGGCGCGGCGGTGTCGTTCCATTCGCGGAGCAGCGCCTGCCGTTCGGCCGCGGTGAGCAGCGGCAGCTGCGAGAGCCGCCGCCCGGGCTCGGCGAGGGCGCCGGCGAGGAGGCTCCACAGGTGCCCCGCCATGCGGGCCACCGTCGGCCGGTCGAAGAGCTCGGCCTGGTACTCGAAGCCGCCCACCAGCCCCTCGGCGGTGGCGGCGAGGCCGAGCAGGAGGTCGAGCTTGGCGGTGCCGCTCGCGACCGCGAGTGCCCGCACCTCGACCGGGCCCAGCCGCGGCGCCGGGCGGGGCGCGCTCTGCAGCTGGAACAGGGTCTGGAAGAGCGGCTGCGCCGCCAGGTCGCGCTGCGGCCGCAGCTCCTCGACCAAGCGCTCGAAGGGCAGCTCCTGGTGCTCGAACGCGCCCAGCACCAGGGCCGCCACGCGGGCGAGCAGCTGGTCGAAGGCGGGATCGCCGACGAGGTCCACGGGCAGCGCCAGGGTGTTGACGAAGAGGCCGATCAGACCCTCGGTCTCGAGGCGGCCGCGGTTGGCGACCGGCGTGCCCACGACCACCCGCTCGCTGCCGCTGTAGCGGTGGAGCAGGGCCGCGAAGGCGGCGAGCAGCGCCATGAACAGGCTCACCCCCTGGCGGCGGCAGAAGGGCTCGAGACGGCCGGCGAGCGGCGGCGGCAGCTCGACCGACACGACGCCGCCGCGATCGCCGAGGCGCGCCGGCCGCGGCCGGTCGGTGGGCAGGGCGAGCACCGCCGGGCTGCCCGCGAGCCGCTGCCGCCACCACCCGAGATGGGCGGCGAGCCGCTCGCCGGCCAGCTCGCGCCGCTGCCAGCGCGCGTAGTCGCCGTACTGGATCGGCAGCGGGCCGAGCTCGGCCGGGCGAGCTTCCACCCCGGCCGTGTAGAGCGCCGACAGCTCGGCGG
>Ga0307479_10001119_pt1 | contig 24225 bp, 21 predicted proteins | sample atmos_gasesECM4C_FD_203743 | JGI IMG/M metagenome (GOLD analysis project Ga0307479, IMG submission 203743) | Hardwood forest soil microbial communities from Morgan-Monroe State Forest, Indiana, United States - atmos_gasesECM4C_515 | ecosystem: Environmental > Terrestrial > Soil > Temperate... | reverse complement strand
CAGCCAGTCCTGCGGATTTTACCTGTGTGCAAGCCGGGCAAATTCTTGACGTCGAATTGAGCGAGAACGGGATGGGCTCGATGCTGGCAAACGCGTCGAGTTTGAGGAGGACGCGAGTCATCAGGCCCTCAAGGGCACTATCACCAGCTTGGACAGCGCAACACAATTCCACATGGTGGTGTTCAACGAAGAGCCGGCGGGAAGCGGAATCGACGAAGGTAGCGTAGTAACCGTCACGATTGCGCCGAACGCAACGTTCCAAGTAGGCCGCGAAGAGACGGGCGAGGACGGCGGATTCGATATGTCCGGATTCTCCTTCTCCAGTGGCGCCGACCTGCTCGTAGGACAGGATGTGCAAATCCGGCCAGGGACAGTCTCCTCCAGCGGAGGGCAGACAACGGTCACCACGGACTTGGTCCGGTTGTGGCCATCGCAGATCACGGGCACGGTGAGCAACATCGACCAGAGCAGTGGTAACATCACGCTCACCCCCACGTCCGCGTTGTTTACTGGTGCTATGCCGCCGATCAACACGCTTAACGTCGTGACTCTCTCCAACATGAACGAGGAAGATTTCTCTGGGAGTTCGCTCACGGTCGGCAGCACCGTATCGTTCAAGGGCCTATTGTTCAACACGTCTCCCACGCCAACGCTGGTGGCTCGAACCGTGCGCGAGGAGCACGGAGATTAAGCAACCTAAGACGCTCTCGCCTATGAAGCGGCGAGCCTCCCGTCAACATTAGGAGGCTCGTCGTTTTTCTTGGCTTCAACTTCAGATGGGGCGCTTGCGGGAATAGGGCAGACGCGTCCGGGCAACAGCACTTTCCCCGCGACACCTGTTTGTGTGTGTGTGGGAAAAAGAATCCCTAACCTTATTCATTTCAGAACATTCGCAGCAATTGCACAAATTCTATGCAGACAACGGCGCAAGGTTGTATGAGACGCGTAACTGATCAATGGTTCGCTCTAGACTGTTACTGCGTGTGTTGTTTGGCAATAGCGCACTCAATTTCACTCCAAAATTATAGGGCTTGACGCACGCTCACTCGCGACGCACGAACGCACGCGCAAACGCACGAGCCCCACGCGGGGGCGGGCCCGGCCAAAGTCAACACCGTCCAGTTCCGTGGTGGGAGGGCGGAGGTATGTCGCGAAGGCGCGAAATTGCAGGCGAATGCCTAGATCTCCTGCACCTATTTCGAGTACGCGAAAATGGAGCGCTTCCGGTAAGTTCCACAATTTATGGGCGTATCCGCGAACGGGTGCGCTGTACACTATGTCCGCTATGTCCGCTGGGACACGCTTTACCATCGCAATCTTCCTTCATCTTGTTGGGATGGTCGGCCTGTTTATGGGCTACGGGCTCGAATGGGTCGGCTCCTCTCTGCTGCGCCGCTCGACCAACGCCGAGCAAGTCCGCGCCTGGCTTCACATCTACAGACTCTCAGCTCCCATTTCCGGGGCCAGCCTCCTGTTTCTGATCCTCAGCGGCGTCTATTTCGCTTCCATCTTCGAAGCCATGAAAGAAGGCTGGCTCCTCTCGTCGTTGCTGGCCACCGTGTTCGCGTTCGGGGTCGGATTCGTGTTCATCTTGCCGCGCGTGCGCAAGCTGCGTGCTGTGCTGCCCGAGGGGAATACCCCGCTTTCGGAAGCTGAGCGCGCGTCTGTCCAAGATCCCGTGATCCTCACACTAATCCGAGTGCGGTTTCTGCTCACGCTTGGCGTCCTCTATTTAATGATTACAAAGCCCGACCTTGCCACCTCGCTTTTCATCTTGCTCGGCGCCATCGTGGTGGGCCTGATCTCCGCCGCAACGGCGTGGACGGCACGCCGTAGGTCGCTTTCCTGACGCGCATTCGTCAAAACCGTTCAGTTCCGCGCTTGAGGGCAGGTGTAGGTTTTTTCCCGCCCTGTATATCACCCCCTCAAATCTTTCACCTCTCTCCACCCTCTGACTTAGAAGTGATAGCGGGACGAAAGCTGGATTGTCCTCGCCGGCAAAGCAGAATTTGCTTGCCCGAAGAACTTGGAAGTCTCGATTCCCACGTAATTGTTCAGATTCGTGTGATTGAAGACATTGAATGCATCGACATCGAACTCTAGATTGCGCGAGGTGCGATCGCGATTTGCAAGGCGTGGCACTCGAAACGCTTTCCCGAAGCGGAAGTCGAGCTGAAACGAACCGGGGCCTTGGCCTGTGTTACGAGTTGCCCCAGCAGGGCGGTCATTGGCGAGGCCGTCATTGTCTGCATCGTAGCCGGTGGTGATGTCAAAGGGCGGACCGCTACTGGTGGTGACGACAGTTCCAAGTTTGAATCCCAGCCCTAAGCGTGCGGATCCTACCAAGTTGAATCGATGGCGACGGTCGAAGTTCGCGCGGCCTCTCTCTGCCCTCAGATCATAATTGTTGGCTGGTAATGCAAAGGTGCCACTGGTGTCATCCGTGGAATGTGAAAACGTATATTGAGCCAGCAGGTTGAAGCGCTTTTTTGCCGTGCTTCGAAACGTGACGGTTGCTGAATTTCCACGCATCGTTGCAGTGGATTCAACCTGGTTGATCGCGAAAAATTGCGGGTTCGGCCGGATCCCGGTCACAGGGTCCGGAGCATCGATGTTATGTGAGCGAAACAGATGTACGCCCCGGATCGTCTGAAAATCCACCGTGACATGAGTGTTCTTACGAATCTCTTGTTCTACACTCAGGCTGGCGTCGAGCACATAGGGAGTCGTGAGGCCGGGAGCGAGTTGCACCCGACTTGGCAGTGGGGTCTGGCCGGATGCATAAGGGTCGGGATAAGAGGGATTGGGAAAGAATACGAGTTGTTGAACCCTGCCACTGTAGAGCAGCGTGCGCTCAAACGCGGATTCCGACAGGCGCTCAAAGAAAAGCCCGCCTCCTGCGCGTATGACCGTCGTATGGCTTGGAGACACGGCGATCGCCGCTCGTGGCGCAAAGTTCCGCCGCTCGTTGATTGCCGACTGCCAATCATATCGGACTCCCAGCAGCAGGCTTATGTTGGAGCGGAGCTTCATTGTGTCTTGAAGGAAACCGCTTACATCAGTTTCTGTAAAAGACACTTTTGGTTGGCCTTGATTGATCTGGAAAATAAATGGATTTTGGTTTTGGAAGTCTGCCAACGTGAAGAACTGGAATGTACCTCCAAAGTTCGACTGATCGTAGGCGTTCACAAACTTTGGGCGGGCCCTTACCCCAAACTGAATATTGTGGATGCCCTGAGAATAGCTGGCGGTATCGTCCAAATGAACCACGGTTTGCTCATCTCCGCGGAAGATCTGAGCGCCTCCGCCCGCAAATGCGCCGATGACCTGGATTTCGGGCGCCGTGCTTGGGCCTCCGGCCGCCTGCCGGGCACGCCAGAAAATGAGGCGCAGATTGTTCAGCAGCCAGGATGAAATGATGAACTGATCGGACACTTCGACCTTGTTTTCGTGGAAGTTGTAGCTGCTGCCTTGCTCGGCAAGATTAAAGCCCCCTGCCGACTGGTTGCGATCGGCTTGGCGGTCGAACTTATAGAAAGCCGTAACGGTATGGCTTCGATTGGGATAATAGTCGAACCGCCCGAAAAGATTTGCCCGGCGCTGGCTGGTCGGTACATTCTCGACCAAGGGGCCAGTGAGCGTATTAGCGTTAACAACCTTCGTGTCATCGCTGGTCAGATAGGTTCCGCTGAGAAGAAAAGTGGCGCGTTTGCGAACTAGAGGCCCACTCAGGTCAGCTTGTGCCAAATCCCGGTTCAAATGCGGCTCCGATTTGGAGAATGGAGTGCGCGCATCGAACACGGAGTTGCGTGCGAACAGTGCGAGTCCCCCGTGATAATGCTTGCGGGAAGCTTCCTTGGTGGTGATTTCGACGCGGCCTTTTCCCGGACGCCGGAACTCGGCCGAATACGGGTTGGTGTTGATCGCCACGCTTTTGATGGAAGATGTGGGAACGTCTAGCTCATCAGTCTCGACCCCATCGACGACGATCGAGACGCCCTCAGTTCCTTGCGATGCAGGAGACAGGAAGTTGCTGAGAAGAGGAATGATGTCTTGGCTCTCCACCGGTAACTCTGTGAATAGGCGATCATCGAAGCGCACGGCGTCGGCATTCTGGTCAGGAGCCACGGACTCTTGCTCGCTGGTAACCGTGACCTCCTCTTCGTGTGAGACTTTCAGAATCACCTTCAATTGCACCGGTGACTGCTCTACCGTGACCGGCATGTTTACGCTCTTGAAATCCTCCATGTCGCCGCGTAGCGAATAGCTCCCTGACGGAATGTTTGAGAAGGTGAAATCCCCATTGCCTCCAGTCGAAGCCCGCCGCGTCTCTCCAGTAGTTCGGTTGACCAAGCTGAGTTCCATTCCAGGAATCACCGCACCGCTGGGGTCCACAACCGAACCGCTCACGGCCCCTTTGCTTTGAGTACGGGAGGGAAACGGAGAAGGGACAAAGGCGATGGCATTGCCGGTTGGCGTGGGAGCAGCGGGTTGCGGCTGGACTGGTGGGGTTGCGGCGGCGACCTCGACCGATTTTTCTTGGGCCTTAGGTACAACAGGAGCGCTCGGAGAAGTAGAGACGATTCCGGCGGAATCGTCCGGCTTGGGTGCGACCGGAATCTGCCTCTGATCGAACGTGGCCGGCGCGGCGGAAGTTGACGAGGCTGCAGCAGCGGTTGTCTGGGGCCGTGATACCTCCGGAGGGGGCGGCGGAGGGAGCGTCCCGGAATCCTTCGAAGTGTCTCCGGTCACCGGGCCTGTTCTATCTTTAGGCCGGAATACACCCGCTAAGATATTGCCCGAGGTCGCAGGTACAGGAGCACCATGGGAAACCTGCTTCGCTTCGCCGGTGATGGTAAGAATGATGCTGGTCCCTTCAGTCGTCACCACATAGGGCCGAACCTCGTCTAGATCAAGAACAACCCGAGTGACGTTTGGATTGGTCCTGTGCTGCGCGGTCCGGACTTGGCGCACACCATTTGCGTGAACCGGGACATTCTTCGTGTTGGAATAACACACTGTATTGGAAAGATCCAACAGGATGCGGTTCGGATGTACCGCGGTCTCAACCGAGGGTTTAACCGGAGCACTAAGTATGATTTGAATTCGTAAGTTGGATCCCTGACGCGAGGTAGTCACACTACGCACCGAGATATCGGAGGGATTCTGTGCCGTGGCGCAAGTCGACAATAGTACTGCGATCGTAAGATATAGCCGGGTGAGAGGACGATTAACGAATACCTTACGGTCCTTAACACCGGCCTCCGCGAACTTTTTCAAAGTCCAACCCTACCTTGTCAGGAAAGAAATCTTGACGACAGGAATGTGGTGAAAGTATTTCTTTCAGCACGTACAGTTCCGACAAATTTTCAAGTTGCTCGAATTCGACACTGCACTGTTCTCCTGGGACACGGCCTTTATTTTCATCGGGGGAAATCTCTTCTGCAGGTTTATGCCCCTTCGATAGGTACCTTCGGTTCGAGTCGCCCACTTGTCTTCTGTAAAGATTCGTATAGGATATTCCTAATTTTTCCCACCTACTGCGACTCGGGCCACCGCAGCAAAGCCCCTGGCGCTTAAGCCAACCGCCACTTCGCTTGCGGCACTTCGATTGCAACGGCACTTCCATAAGGGGCGTGAATCGGGGCAAGCCAGTTCCTCGATCCGCGAGAGACTAGAGGGCGTGGAACTATGTCGTGGTCAAGCGAGTTGGGCAGCTTACGTGCAGACGATTCCGCGGAGATGCCGGACCCAGAACTCGATCCCCCAAGCGTAATGACATATTCCCACGACGGGTATGGACTTGGCCATTTGAGGAGAAATAGCACCATCGCGGCTTCTCTTGTGCGACAGATGCCGGACGCAAGTGTGTTGATGCTTGTCGGTTGTCCAGTCGGCGCTTTTTTTGAATTGCCCCTTGGTGTCGACTTCATTAAAGTCCCTTCCATCATTAAAGTCGGGGCGGGAACGTACCAACCCTTGGGTCTTCGCGTTAGCGCGGACAAGGTGAAGATAGTCCGTGCCTCGACGATCGCCGCCGCTGCGGACTCGCTCCAGCCTGACGCACTGCTGGTTGACCATGTCCCCACGGGAGTTTGGGGTGAACTCCTGCCGACTTTACACATGCTGAAGGCCAGAAAGAATCCTCCCCACATTATCCTGGGCATTCGGGACATTATCGATTCGCCTGATCTGGTTCGCGCGCAGTGGCATCGTGAGGGCACCTTCAAGGCAATCAGTAGGTACTATGACGAGGTGTTCATCTATGGCTCTGAGGACGTATTCGATGCAGCTGCAGCGTACGGGCTTCGTGATGAAGTTCAGAAGAAAGTCACTTACACGGGATACGTGTGTTCCAACAAACCGCACAAAAACAAAAGCCGGATGCGGCATGACCTCGGAGTCACGAAAGACCAGCTAGTCCTGGTCACTGCCGGCGGAGGACATGACGGCTACCCAATGATGCAAGCGTGCATGGATGCCTGTCGGTTTCTTGGCACGGAGCGGCCTTTCGAGGTCATGTTCATCGCCGGGCCACTTATGGAACACAGTCTCAAGCAATCTCTGCGGAGACAGGGAGCTGAACTGAATATCCGAGTGATGAGCCACGTTCACGAGAGCTTGGGCTATTTGGAAGCCGCTGACCTGGTAATCACGATGGCCGGATATAACTCTATGTGCGAAATCCTAAACCTCAAAAAGAGGGCCTTGGTGATTCCCCGTGAAGGACCGCGAGCCGAACAAAAGATGCGCTCACGGATTTTTGCCGATCGAGGTCTTGTGGATGTGCTCTATCCGCACGAACTCTCTCCGGCCAAGATAGCGGGGCGCATTGTTGCGAATTTGGAGCAACCCGATTTCGACCTGCTGAACGATTCCCTGATCGACACTGATGGCGCGAGCTATGTCGCCCGCCTCATCGGCGAGCGCACCCGCCAGCGTCTCAAACATCCCCAGGCCGTTGCCTGTCCCGAACCGCAGGAGTTGGCAATGCCTTTGGCCTTCCCACGCCCTCAAGATGTCTGATCACGGAATCTGGCGCCAGAACGCATTCTGACAAGGAGCAAGAATGGTGGAAGCGACTTCCAACTTCGACGGTATCAGCACCTTGGCCGTTGATTTAGTGGGCACTCTCATCCGCAAACCTACGCCCCACTTCTATCGCGCAGCTTCAGAGTTTCTCTCCCATCCGGATGCCCAAGTCTCTGTCGATCTGTTTCGAAGGATCTTTCGCAGGCGTTATTGGGAGCACTCCATGGGGAACTACGAGACAGATCACGAGTTCTATTCGGCGCTACTCGCCGACTTGTCGAGAACATACGACCCTTCGCTGGAGGTTCTGACCGATCTCTATGTGCAGGCCAGTCCTGCGTTTTCTGACGCCTTGCAGTTTCTGGAAAGCATGAGCCAGAGGTATCGCTTGGTCTTGGCCTCGAACTATGTTGAGCAGTGGGTCGTGCATATTTTGGAATCCAATGGCTGGCGCTCTTACTTCAGTGGGTGTCTAGTCTCCTCGACCTGCCGCTTCCGCAAACCGTCACGTCAGTTTTTTCGCGAACTCCTGAAGATTGCGGACGCGTTTCCCTCGGAGGTTCTCATGATTGGGGACTCGCTCGTGAATGACGTTATTGGAGCTAGAGCGTCCGGACTCAGGTCTGTTTTGCTTGATCGCGATGAAACCACTCCCGAGCATACAGACAAAGACTCTTTGCGGTTTTCCTCGCTGAACGAGCTAGCCCAGAGTTTGGCTCCCGAACGCACCGTGTCGCTACGCAGTTGAGAGTTGAACATGAACCCTTTCGTTTTCATAGTGGGTTGTCCGCGTTCCGGAACGACGCTGGTGCAACGTGTTCTGAACGCCAATCCGGAATTGGCGATCACGCCCGAGTCGCATTGGGTTCCAAGGCTTGCCGTGAAGCCCTGGGCTATGACGGGCGACGGGCGCATCACCTCAAAACTCGTCCAGCGCTTGCTGGCCCACCGAAAATTTTCACGTTTGCTGATTAGTCAGGAACAGGTTCTGGGAATCGTCGCCAGCAATCCTTGCGTCTCCTATTCATGTTTGGTCAGTCAGATCTTCGACCTCTACGGAGAGATGCATGGCAAGCCGTTGGTCGGCGACAAAACTCCAGCTAATGTTCGCAGGATAGACATCTTGCATCGGTTCTGGCCTTCGGCGCGTTTTGTTCACGTAATTCGCGACGGTCGAGATGTCGCACTATCCATGTTGGAGTGGCCAAAGGTGTGTCCCAAACCAGGAGACTTCGCAACCTGGAGCGAGGATCCGGTTTCCACCGCTGCGTTGTGGTGGGAAGTAAACGTGAAGTGCGGACGTGAAGCGCGGAAGTCGCTTTCGCCGGAACTGTACTACGAGTTGCGCTACGAATCACTCGTAGCCAACCCGCGAGAACAAATCACGGCACTGTGCTGTTTCCTCGGTCTTGCTTTTGATGATTCCATGCTCGAATTCCATGCGGCGCGCAACGGGGCTGATCCGGGCCTCGAGAAGAAGTTTTCCGGCGTCCCCATCACCCGGGGATTGAGAGACTGGAGATCCCAAATGACAGCGCAGCAGGTTGAGAAGTTTGAGGCAATGGTCGGCGAATTTCTGCAGAACTTGGGATATCCACGTGCAGTTCCCCATCCAAGTTCCACGGCGTTGCTAAATTCAAGAAGGATGCGTGAGTCTTTTGCTCAGGATCCACGCACACAGAATTAATTAGAACTTTTGAGGTGTTCATGGCGAACCCAGTGGTATTTATTGTTGGATGTCCGCGGTCTGGAACGACATTACTACGGCACATTTTGAGCGCGCATCCGGACTTAACCATTACACCGGAGGCGCACTGGATTCCGTTGTTTTTTGAAGAGAAACAGGGGGTGACAGCGGAGGGCATGATCACACCGCAGTTCGTCGATCGCCTGCTGGACCATCCGAAATTCGGGCTCTTCCGGCTTCCGGCAGACGAGGTGCGGGCCTTGGTGCCAAGCGGTCCTGCGGAGTCTTACGTAACTTTCCTGACCCGCGTCTTCGACCTCTACGGACGGAAACAAGGGAAAGCCCTTGTGGGCAATAAGACGCCTGATGCCGCACGCAAGATTCCCCTCCTGCATGCCCTTTGGCCCGAAGCTCGCTTTGTGCACCTGATTCGTGACGGTCGGAACGTGGCTTTGTCGCTTATGAACTGGCCCAGGGTGGCACAAAAAAGACCGGGAACATTCTCCACCTGGAAAGAGGACCCGGCTTCAACTGCCGGTATGTGGTGGGAGTTAAACGTGCGCTGCGGGAGGGAAGGGGCCAAAGTACTTGATCCCGCGATGTATTACGAGCTTCGCTATGAATCGCTAATTTTGACACCTGAACAGGAATGTCGCGCTCTCTGCGCTTTCCTCGGTCTGCCTTTTCACGATTCCATGTTGCGGCATCAGGATACAAAACCAGGGGGCGGGCCTAAGGTCACTGCCAAGCGTGACTGGCAACCAATCTCCACGGGCATGCGCGACTGGAGATCGGAAATGAAACCCGAACAGCTCGAGAGATTCGAAGCCGCTGTCGGGGACCTGCTCGACGAATTGGGTTATCCGCGTGCCGTTCCACGTTCTGAAAATCGATATCTGGATGATGCGACCCGGATTCGCAACGTATTGATGAACTATCCGGACTGGTCTGGTGGACCTAATCTGTCCTCACTCGCAAAAGGAGGAGTAATTGAAAGCGCCTACTACCAGATCTGATCAGGAGCGGCCAATCGCCTATTTGGTCAAAGGATGGCCGCGACTGTCGGAGACATTCATCCTGAACGAAGTGATCGCTCTCGAGCGAAGGGGTATACCGCTCCGCATTTTCTCGGTTAAGGACCCCCACAACGAGCCGGTCCATAACAAGGTGGCTGGAGTACGCGCCTCGGTTACATATATTTCCCTGGTGCGGCATTGGAAAGAAGCCTTGCTGGGCAACGTAAGATTGCTTTGGAGGCGTCCAGCTTCGTACCTGCGAACCTTCTTCTATGCGGCAGGACAAACAGTGGCTCACTTTCGTTTTGTGATTATGCGACGATTCTGGCAGGCTGCATACCTAGGAGACATTTTCCTTCGTCAGCCTGTTGCGCATCTCCACGCACATTTCGCAACCTCGCCGGCCATGGTGGCATTTTTTACGCATAAGTTGCTCGACATCCCCTATACCTTTACGGCGCATGCCAAAGACATCTACGTTAGCCCAAGAAAGTTGCTACGCGCGAAGATAGAGGCGGCTGAGGCAGTTATTACCTGTACGGGATACAACCTTCAGTATCTGCGGAGCCAGTTCGGTGCGTTGAGCAACAAGGTGCGTTGCGTTCACCATGGCCTGGATCTGCTTGAATTCGAGTTCCGCCCGTCAAGGACGCGCCCCGACGATATCCCGTTGGTCCTCGTCGTAGCGAGGTTGGTAGAGAAGAAGGGCCTGCCTCACCTTCTCACGGCTCTCGATATTCTTCGCAAGCGCGGCCGGCGACTCCGTGCCGAAATCATCGGAGATGGACCTATGCGTGTCGCTCTCGAAAGTCAGGCTCGCAGCCTTGGGCTAGAGGACATGGTCACGTTCCTCGGCGCGCAGCCCCATGAAAAGGTGTGCCAGACATACCGCAATGCAACGCTCTTTGTACTCCCATGTACTGTCGCAGAAAATGGTGATCGAGATGGGATTCCCAACGTACTTCTAGAGGCCATGGCAAGCGGCTTGCCTGTCATCTCGACTGAAATCTCTGGTATTCCAGAGCTGATCGAGCCCGAAGGTGACGGCCTGCTGGTTCCTCCCAACGACCCTGGCAAACTCGCCAATGCCATGGAGAGGATTCTTGCATCTCCCGAGTTAGGCGAGCGTTTGGCCCATACGGCGAGAGCCAAGATTGAAGCGCAATTTTCGCTCGATCACGGCACGGCGGAATTGCTGGCAGCTTTCCAATACCGGATAACGGACAATGAACCTCTGCCTCAGCCTACGGAGGTAAGGGATGCAGTAAACACGGGGAGGCGCGATGAAGATCCTGTACCTGTGCGCCGATAGCGGCATCGATGTGGCAGGGGTAAAGGGTGCTTCTATCCATGTGAGAGCGCTGGTGCGCGCATTTGCAGAGCTCGGCCATGAAACGACGGTGCTCTGTGCCAGCGCCAGTGATCCACAAGCACTTGAGTCTGATCTGCATGCACGCGTCGTGGTGTGCCCGCAAAGTGCCTGGAATAGAGGGTTCGGCCGTGCTTTACGGGCCTTGAACCGGATGCTGCGTCGGTCAGAGCGCCGGAACCTGGATTTGCTGAAGTTGCTGCACAATTTCTCCTTTCGCCAATGTGCCGAGCACACAGTCCGGCAGGTGAATCCCGACTTTATCTACGAGCGGTACAGCCTGTGGGCGGTTGCCGGCATGCAGGTGGCAAGACGCCGCTCATTGCCTCTCGTCCTGGAGGTCAATGCGCCATTAGCCTATGAAGAGCAAATCTACCGTGCGGGGTTGACCTTTCCTCCCTTGGCACGCTGGGTGGAACATCGAATGTGGCGAAACGCGAATGTGACAATCCCGGTATCCGGAGCGTTGCGTCAGCGCATGATTGCCGCGGGCGTGGCGGCTGAACGTATCCACGTGCTGCCTAATGCGGTAGATACGGACCTGTTCCACCCAAATCAGGACGGACACGCTCTTCGCGATCGCCTCCAATTTGGCGACCGGTTTGTGATTGGTTTTGTGGGGAGCTTTAAAGCGTGGCATGGGGTCGATCTGCTGCTTGATGCTTTTCATGACTTGTACCAATCTGATCGCTCAACTCATCTGCTTCTTGTAGGTGATGGCCCCATGCGAGAGGCATTGCAGGAGCAGGTCCGAAATCTTGGACTGCAGGGGGCAGTGACCCTTGCCGGAGGGGTGCCGCACGCAGAGATTCCTCAGTATTTGGCCACGATGCAGGTGGCCATCGCGCCATATCCTGCTCTTGAAGAGTTTTACTACTCGCCTTTGAAACTCTTCGAATACATGGCTGCGGGGCTAGCGGTAGTCTCAAGCCGTATCGGACAAGTGGCAGAAGTAATCACACACGGCGTCAACGGCTTAGTATATGCCCCGGGAGACCGATCCGGTTTGGTGGAATGTATTCAACAGCTGAGGAGGAATCCCGAACTGCGGATGCAATTGGGAAGAAGAGCTGCTGAGGCCTGCTCGCAGAACACTTGGGAGCAGCATGCACTCAAGGTTATCGAGTGGGTTGAACTGCTGAAGACTCATTCAGCAATACCATCGTCGGCAGCGAGGGATTTACAGCGATATCCGCTATCCAACGTGGGGAGTAAGAGGTAGCTTGCCTATGTTAAGTTCCCACGAGCCTACGCATCGATTGAAGGATTGGAGCCAGCATTTTCTGCCCCTGTTACGCCCCTTTTGGAAATATCTCACAGTTGCCGCACTCGCCATGGCGCTAGACGCGGCTCTGAGCGTTGCACGCCCCTGGCCCCTCAAGATCGTGATCGACCGCGTGCTCTCCCACAAGCCGAGCCGGGTGCCCATCATCGGGAGGTGGCTTGACGCTGCTCCCTTCACTCGGATGGAAGTTCTCTACGCGGTATGCATCGCAACGCTCATCATTGCTCTAATCACCGGTCTGTTGACGTATTTCTATACAACCATTCTTGGTAGGGTCGGTCAGCGTCTGGTCTTTGCATTGCGCCGCGATTTATTCGCGCACATGCAACGGTTGTCCCTCCGCTTCCATGATGCGCAGCGCACCGGTGATCTGACGACACGCTTGACGTCCGACATTCAGGCCATCCAGGATGTCATCAGCAATGGAGTCACGCTGGTCGCAAGCAACACACTCTTGTTGCTCGGCATGCTATCCTTGATGCTCTGGCTGGACTGGCGTTTCGCCTTTGCCGCACTATCGGTTGCACCACTCTTGTTCTGGGCCACCTTTCGTTACACACGCCGCATCAAGATTGCCACTCGTAAAGCGCGTGCCAGTACGGGGTTAATTGCCTCTCTGGCGCAGGAAACCCTGGCCTCCATTCGCATTGTACAAGGACTCGCTCAGGAAGAGCAGTTGGACGATCGCCTTCAGATCCGAAGTCAAGAGCAGCAAGATGCCTATCTTCAAAGCATACGTTATCAGGCGCGCATCGCCCCGCTTGTGGACGGACTGGCGGCAATAGGCCTGGCGATTGTCATGTGGTATGGCGCCACTCGGGTGCTTGCCGGCGAACTGACGACCGGCGATGTGGTTGTTTTTTTTGCCTACGTTACCAGTTTCTATGCGCCCATGAAGGCAATCGCCCGGTCTTCGAATACTTTCAGCCGGGCTAGTATTGGGTTGGAGCGAATCGGCGAGGTATTGAGTGTCCGTAGTGAGGTTACCGATCGCGCCGATGCGTGCCCTGCACCTCGAGTTCTCGCCCACATTCTATTCCGGAAGGTCTCTTTCGAGTACGCGCCCGGACAAACGGTCCTTTCCGAAATTGACCTGGATATCGCACCCGGAGAGAACGTGGCGATCGTGGGGGCGACCGGCGCGGGTAAGAGCACGCTCGTCAGCTTGATACCTCGATTTTATGATCCCTGCGAGGGTGCAGTCTGCCTCGACGGGAACGACATTCGGAACTACACCCTACAATCTTTGCGCGAACAAATCAGCCTGGTATTGCAGGAGTCGCTGTTGTTCAGCGGAAGCATCTTTGACAACATAGCCTTCAGTTCACCGGAAGCCACCGAAGAGCATATTGTCGCCGCCGCCGTTGCTGCCAACGTCGACGAATTCGTCCAGCGCCTGCCCGACGGATATCAGACCGTGATTTCGGAACGGGGCACAACTCTGTCTGGCGGCCAAAAACAACGGATTGCCATTGCGCGCGCGATCCTGCGCGACGCTCCCATCCTCATCCTGGATGAGCCCACCACTGGACTCGATGCTGCTTCCGAGCGCATGGTGATAGAAGCGCTGGAGCGCGTGGCTGCTGGGCGGACAACCATTATGATTGCACATCGCCTAGCCACAGTACGTCTCGCGGATCGCGTCATTGTCCTTGACGGTGGCCGGATAGTTGAACAGGGCACCCTAGAGGAATTGTTGGCGCTTAATGGGCGGTTTGCGCGTCTCTACGAGCTTCAAGCCCTGCCACAGAGCGAGGGAGTCGTGAATTGACGGGAGCGCCTTCCCATGGAATGAACTTGCTCTTTCGGCAATTATGCCGACTCGGGCTGGATGATTATCGCTGTGTTTTAGCTCTACCGACCGTACTCTCCAACCGATGCTCGCGCATCAGAGAAACAGCGCGGGATAAGCCGCAGATGACTGTGTTGAAGGAAGCACGATGTCTATTCCCTCGATTCGTATGCTCTTGTTCCCACTTCTAGTGCTGAACCCGTCGATAGCGGCATTGGCCCAAATCCGCACATCGGTCACCTGCGGGCCTCCTGCGCTTTCTATTTACAAGCGAGCGATATGCCTAGACGACGGCTATGTCTGGATCTGTGCTGTTCAAACCGAGCATGTTCAGTCTGCGCGCAGCCAACAAGAATTACGGACCTCGACCACCCATGGCATCCCGCTGATCGCTGCTACTCTTCGCCGAGTAGAGTTTCGCGACCCCTGCGGTCTTTCGCGCGAGAGAAGGAGCATCTTACATTCCACCACCGCTTCTTAGCGCCGCGGGCATATCTCACCAAGCAATCCATCCCAAGGATCTGCCGCCACTTGAACGTCCCGCTCGCACCAACACCACTGATCCCGATCTGGATCGAGAAAACCTGCGGCAGTGGCAGAAACTCTTTGCTAGACAGGAACGGGAACGTAACAAGCTCGAGCGGCGTCAAGAGCATGAGCACCGCCACCTGGAGCGACAGAATGTTGACGAAATCGAAATGCAACAGGTCGAGCAGCGGCACCAACAACAGACCGAGCGATTGCAGCAAAGACATCTCCAGCAACAGCGGCGGCTCGAAATCCAACAGTCGCCGCTGCAGAAAAGGTTGAGCGTATCTTGAAGTACAAGAAAACAAAATCTCGTGTTCGATCCTTCCGAGTGAACTGAACGTTTGCTGCAGCCAATTGGAGGGCAAGACTATGCGGCCCTTTTCAACCTCGACAGTTGGGGGGAAGCGAGAAGAGAGTCGATCTACGTCTTAGACGGAGCGGGCCCTAGTTTGTCTCGGAAGAAGTCAACCGTCGAGTGGAGTCCCGTATCGAAGCTGACTTTCGGTTCCCAGCCCAATAGTTTACGAGCCCTATTAATGTCAGGGCAACGCTCCTTCGGATCGTCCGGCATTGAGCCTGTATGCTTGATATTGCTGCACGAGCCTGTCATCTCAAGTATCCGTCGTGCACATTCCAAAACCGTTATCTGTTTCGGGATCCCTAGATTTACTGGATCGTGCTCGTAAGAGCGCGCCAACCGCAGTACGCCGTCCACTATGTCAGAAACATAGGTAAGACTTCGTTTGTGAGTTCCGTCCCCATAAATCACTAGGTCCTGTTGGAGTATGGAATTCTTTATGAATTCAGACACCATTCTGCCATCATCAGTTTTCATTCTAGGCCCATAAGTCGAAAAGATGCGCGCCACCCTGGTATCGAGGTTGTAGTATCGACGATATGCGACTACTGCTACCTCGGATAAGCGTTTGGCTTGCGTATAGACCGAACGCTCACCGACCGGATTAGCATAACCCCAGTAACTTTCCTGCTGCGGGGCTTGCTGCGGGTCCCCGTAGATTTCGGACCCTGATGCTAGCAATACTTTGGCCCCGTATTTTCGCGCGAACTCCAGCGCGTTAAACATGCCATAGGATCCCGTCCTCAAGGTAGTAATTCCATAGGTGATGTAGTCTGCCGGCGCGGAAGGCAACGCAAAATGGAACACATACTCTACTGAACCGACATCAAAAGGCTCACATATATCCCATTCGTAGAACTCGAAGCGACTATCCCTCACAAGGTGATCGATGTTGTCGAGCTGTCCTGTAAGTAAGTTATCGACCGCAATAACTTCGTATCCTTCGGCTAGCAGCGCATCGCATATATGTGAGCCCAGAAATCCAGCCCCTCCCGTCACAAGTGCTCTCACTCTGTGCTCCGTTCTTCAACTTGGGACAATTGCTACATGCGATACAGGCTGAGCCTACGTGCTGAGCACGAAAGCCATGCCGAAACCCGGCTATTCTGCAAGTTTCGCGGCTAATGTCTAGCCGCCCTGGCCCGAGGCATGGCATTGATAGCAATTGATGCTGTTGTAGACATAGCCGTTCACTTGCGGATGACCGAAGTTGTTGGGGTTGTTGCCTCCGTGACACCCCGTGCACTGAAAGACAGAATAGTCGCTGGAGTTGATGTGGCAGCTCGAGCACACGCCCCCGGCACCGCCATGGCTGGTTGGGAACTGCGTGTACTGCGCGTGGTTGAACGTCGCGTTCAACCAATTAGTTGTGTTATGGCAGGTCTGGCACGTCGTCGGGAAGAATCGCGCTTGTGACGAGTGCCCTGGATTGGTCGTATTGTTGTAATCGGTCTGATGGCAGCCGATGCAGGTCGTCGGCAGCGTGGTGTAGTTGCTATTGACGTGGCAGTCCGTGCATACCCGCGGCGGAACGATGTGCGAACCTGTTAGGGGGAAGGCTGTTTTGTTGTGATTAAAGGTTGAGTCTGTCCAGACGTTCGTGTCATGGCAGACCTCACAGGTCGTCGGGAATCCCGCGGCCTGGTGTGCCGGATTGGTCGTGCCGGCGTAGTCCTTCTGATGACACGTGTAGCACAGGGTGCTGTTCAGCGAGTAATTGCCGTTAGTGTGGCAATCGGCGCAGGCCCGGGGCGGCACTATGTGCGAGCCGGTCAACTGAAAGCCGGTGCTGGCATGGTTGAACTTGCCATCCGACCACTGCGCCGTGTCGTGGCAGCTGTCGCATGTTGTCGGGAACGCTGCCGCAATGTGATTTACCGGCGACAGAGCGCTGGTGTAGTCCTTTTGATGGCACGAGTAGCACGTCGTGCTCGCAAGGTTGTAATTGTTATTGACGTGGCAGTCGGAACACTGACGGGGTGGCACTGTGTGCGAGCCGGTCAAGGCAAAGCCGGTGCTGTTGTGATTAAATGTCGCGTTCAGCCAAGAAGAGGTGTTGTGGCACTGATCGCAACCTTGCGGGAAATTCGACGTCACATGGTTCGGGTTCGTCGTTCCCTGATAGTCTTTCAGGTGACAACTCACGCAGGACGCAGTAGTCAGATTGTAATTGTTGGCCACGTGGCAATCGGAGCACTGCCGTGGCGGCACGGTGTGCATCCCGGTTAACGGAAAGTTCGTCGCATTGTGGTTAAACGATGCGTTCGACCACGAGGTCGTGGTATGGCACTGGGCACAGGTTTGCGCAAAGCCTGCCGCTACGTGGTTCGGATTGGTCGTTCCTTGGTAGTCCTTCAAATGGCAGGTTATGCAGGTTGTGCTGGTCAGGTTGAAGTTGTTGTTGATGTGGCAGTCAGCACACTGGCGCGGTGGCACTGCATGCCCGCCGGTGAGCGGAAAACCTGCGGCGCTATGATCAAAGTTCGCACCCAGCCAGGTATCCGTGTTGTGACAGGTGGTGCAGTTAGTAGAGAAGCCGCCAGCGGTGTGGCTCGGATTGCTCGCCGATTTGAAATCTGAGGCGTGACAGGAGTAGCAGTCCGTCGACATCGTCTGAAAACGGCTGGTGGCTGCTCCCTTGTGGCATGCGTCGCAATCGACACTTGCATGGGCGCCGGTCAGCGGAAAGCGATTGTTGTGCTGCTGCACCCGCTGGATTGAAACCTGCCATCCGCGAACGGTATGGCATTGCTCGCAGTTCGCCCCTAACTGGCGCTTGTGGATGTCGGCATGGCAATCCTGACAACTGTGCCCAACGCTGGTAAATACGGGTTTGACGTGACATTGGGTACACGCGACGGACGTATGTAGGCCTCGTAGTGGATATTTCGTCTGGTTGTGGTCGAATTCAGGTACAGCTCGGATCGGTTTCCACGCATCGGCGGTGTGGCAGTTCTGGCAAGGTAGGTTCAGATTCCCGTGCGGGCTGTGCGTGCTTTGCGCACCTTGCGCGCGGGCAACACCAACCCCTCCGGCCAGCGCCAGAAGAAGCAGCACAATCATCCTACAACTACCCCAAGACCGCATGGACTCACCCCTTACAGTCGTCCAACAAGAGACTTTAAGAGTAGGCAAGGACAGTCACCCACAGTCCTGCAATTCTCGGTCCACCCGAGATACGGAGTCCGATAGCTGTTCTGACGTTCCGTGAGCGCGCGTCTACTCAGAACTCCCACAAATACCTATTTCAAGCACTATTCGCATTTCGATCCGCTATCCTTCCTGTGTTTAGAAAATACACATGCGTGCAAAATGCAAACAGAAGCACTTGCGACATGGCTCACTTCTGGTTTCTGGCTACATGGTTCGATATCGAAGTTAGGCAATCAAAGGAAAGTTGTGAGGTCGACTGCCGCTTATTTCCAACTAAGACTCGTTCGCATGGCAGCATATTCAAATGCGCCAAGCCTCGGGCAAAAGGGCCGATTACTGCGAGTTGTTCATCCTGAATGAAATTTCATGTAACGTTCAAGTGGTGTTGATTCACGAAATTCAAATGGCGGCCTGAGTGCTCCAGGTAGTGGTACCTTGTGTGTCACTTTGCCCATACGTTTTTTGGTGCATTCCAGGTAATTGCTGGTAGGGATCATCATGGGAGCGTCCGCTTGGACGGTTTCGGCCAGAAGGAGACCGATTATGAGCGTTTCGAGAACAGCTTTCCGTGGCGCGAACAATCCTCGATCGGATAACAGAAAGCTTCTTCGCCGCCTGGCATTAATGACTTGTTTGATACTGCTGGTACTCGCGGCTGCGTGCGGTAGCAGTTCAAAGACCACAACTCCACCGCCACCCGCCTTTCCGCTGGTTCTGGTGGCTAACGCGAACTTGACGGGTAGCGCCAGTCGCTTCGACTACCAAGACATTGACGCCACCAACGGATATCTGGTGATCTCGCACATGGATGACAACTCGGTCGTGGTCGTCAATCTCAGTGACGGCTCGGTTGTGCAAACGCTCCTCAACATACCGGTACCGCGCGGCATCGCGGTGGCGAGCAGCGTCGGGCGAATTTTCGTGACCAGCAGCGGGACGATCAACCAGTTGTACATTTTCGACAGCACTTCCCTAAGCCAGATTGGGACCGCCACTACTGGGAACGCGCCCGACGGTGTCAGCTGGGATCCAACCGACAACGTTGTCGGCGTCTCAGATCAGGGGGACGGAGCCGTTTCGCTGATCAACGGATCGGGCAGCGGAACTCGAACGCAGGTTATTCTGTCGGCGGTGGAAACCGGTAATGTCACCTTCGATGCGTCGCGTGGTCAGTTTTGGGTAACGGCCGTCAACGCCAACCCACCGGACCAGTTGGTATCCATCAATCCAGTCACTGCCTCTGTCGTGAAGCGCATCGATCTACCGGGGTGCCAGGGGGCACATGGTTTGCGCTTGCACCCGGATGGTCAGAGCGCCTTGGTGGCTTGCGAAATCAACTCGGTACTCGTCCGCGTTGATCTGGGGGCTAGGGCCGTTCTCGCGACTAACCCGGTGGGTAACACTCCGGACGTTTTGAGCGTCGATTCAGGGAACGGTTGGCTGTACGTGGCCGCGGAGAGCGGCGAGTTGACCGTGTTCGATCTGGGCAAGACAGGCCTCGTGAAGATTGACGATGAAACGATCGACTCCACCGCTCATACGGTTGCTGTCGATCCCGCCACTCACCGGGTCTTTTTTCCTTTACAGGCAGGTGTCGCCGGGACACCTGTACTTCACATCATGCGTCCGGGTCCTTGAACGCTCTGGGGCCACTCCTGAGTGCGGCCGAAGTTGCTTCGTCACCAAGCTGCGCGGAGAAGTCCAGCTCGACTTTGATCATCATTGATTCGCTGGAAGTCGGAGAGGTTTCTGATACTAGAAATTCCCCGCGCCGGTGCCGCTGACCCTTTTGGCTATGACTGCTGGTCGATCGTTTCGGCGATGGCTGCTCAACCACAACCGAGCCAGACCCACAATCGAGAAAATCAAGAGAGCGCCGTAGAAGACCAGCCACCAATCAATTTGTCGTAGCTTCCTCAAGCTAAGAAACTAAAGTTCTGACCTCGCCGCAATGGGCAGCACTTCCTTGACGAGAGCAATCGAATCACCAGCGACCGATGAGTCCCCTGCGGAGATTTTGGACTCGCGAGATCGCAACGGAGAGGGCCTTTGGCCTCCTCGAAGTGGTGCCACGGGCACAAATAGACGAAAAAACGAGGAGGGTTTCACGACTGGCCAATTTCGGTGTGGAGGGTCGGAGTCTTAGACTGATCCACAGGCTCATCCTTGTGCAAGCCTGTGGTCAAAGGACACGATGTGTGTTCGAATAACACATATTGTATCTTTCGGGTACAGCGTTACGAAAGGTAACGCCACACGTAACTCGTTAATTTCAAACGCTGGACCGTTGGCAACCGTCTTGCCCAATCTGTTTTAGTGGCAAGTGCGTCCGAGGCCGGCTTCCTACATGAGTGTGATGCTCAACACGGGTCGATTCAAGCACCTTGGAGTTGGTGTGGCTGTGTTGGGTGCCGCACTGAGCCAGGGGTGCATATCAGCATCTGCAGAGCAAGCAACGAACGCTGACGACCACACTCAGGCTGCCGCTCAGCCGTCCCAGAACGAAGCCGAACGTATCAGCAACGAAGATTCGCGCAAAATTCAGGAGGCACATCAATGCGCGCGGGAACGCCGGGATGGTCAGGCTCTGAAGCTTCTGCATGAGGTGTTGGCGCATGATCCATCCAACCGAGAAGCCAGGATTCAGATGGCGCTCATTCTGGGATATCGCGAGGATTACGGCAATTCCGACCGCATGTACCGGACGCTCTTGGCGGAAGATCCGACCGACGAAGCAGCAGCTGTCGGATTGATCCATAACCTTATCCAGGAAGGGAGGTACGACCAGGCTCGTGCTGAGCTGCGAGAAGCCCTGGCACATAATCCAAACAGCATTCTGCTGCAGGACTACAGCGATCAGCTGCAATCGGGTCGTCGAGTACCCGCCACGTACATGGAAGCACATAAGGTTTCGGTTGAAGCCGGAGGAAGCTACTTTTCGGATTCAGCCGGAAACCGAGTGATAGAAGCGACCCAGGCGGCCCAGTATGGGGTTATACCGTCTGTGAGCAGTCGTCTGCGAATGAACGAGCAGAAACTCTGGAACCAGACGAGCGGCACCGCCAACGTGCTGGCGGGAACAGGAGGCCTCGAGGTTCGACCAAACAGATTTCTTTCCATCGATGCGGATGGAGGAGTCGTTCGCTTTCCCGATCTTAGGAACCGCTCGATCTATGCCGGCGATGTAGCCTTCCGACCGTATCCCACGCTGTTGCTCTCGGGCGGATTTTCGCGGTTCCCGATGTCCCCGACCTATGATGCTTCGCAATTCGATTTGCTGGGCGAAGGGTGGCACGCAGGATTGGACTGGCGGCCTAGTTTTGTTCGCATCCACGGCAGTTTCTCCAAGGCGCATTACTCCGATGGCAACCGAGCCGAAAGCGAGCGGGCCGAAGTTATTCATTGGACGCGAGGTTCGACGATTGCCATCGGGGCAGGATATGAGTTTAGCCACAGCCACTTCCTGTTTGATCCTCTCCACGGTTATTTCAGCCCAGACCAGTATAGGCGGCATTTGGGCGAATTTGGCATCCGATTCAAGATCGGAAATGCTTTTCGCGCGGAGTACCTGGGCCGCGGCGGGGCGGAGTCTATCTCCAACGGCGGTTTCACTCCGGCGGGCGAGGTTCGTCTGAAACATCGATTCTTCATTGGCCAGTGGGCCTTTGGCCTCGACTACTCAAGACTGCAGGTGACCCAGAGCACAGGCGCATTCGCGGCCAGTGCGATCAGTGGTTTTCTAGGCTACGATTTCTAGGAGTTCCGGTGTCAGGGCGAGTTGGTATGGCAAAGGACTTTCAAATTTTGGTTGTGGATGACGATGAATCCACGCGGGCATTCCTGCTTTCGGTTCTGACTGCGGAAGGCTATGGCTGCCAGGTGGCGGCAGATCTCAAGACAGCCGAGCGCATACTACGCGACGAAACCGTGGACTTGGCGCTGGTGGACTTGTATCTGGGAACGGCAAACGGGTTGAACGTCCTGGATCTGATCAAAGTGCTGCAGCCGCAATCCTCCTGCGTGATCATGACGGCCCATGCGACGGTGGAAACGGTAGCACGATCGGTCGCAGGAGGAGCACTTGAGTACTTAAGCAAGCCCCTCATGATCGATGAACTCCTCGAACTCGTGCGCAAAGTGGAAGCTGGGCGCGGACCGTCCGCCGCGAAAACGACTGCCGAGGATATGCCACCCAGTTCGATTGTCGGTTCCAGTCCCAAGATGCTGGAGGTGTACCGCGCGATTGCGCGTGTTGCTCCGACCAACGCTGCGGTGTTGATCGTTGGCGCGAGCGGTACCGGCAAAGAACTGGTGGCACTGGCGATTCATCAACACAGCCCGCGTGCTGCCAAGCGATTCGTTCCTGTCAACTGCGGCGCTTTCGCCGAGAACTTACTGGAAAGTGAACTCTTCGGACACGAAAAGGGCGCCTTCACAGGAGCACATCTCAGCCGCCCCGGACTTTTCGAAGCGGCTAATGGCGGTACGCTATTCCTGGACGAGATCTCGGAAACCAAGCCGGCGTTCCAGGTGAACCTGCTGCGCGCCGTGCAGGAGCAGCAAGTGCGCAGGGTTGGCTCGAACAGGTATGTGCCGGTGGATGTCCGAATTGTTGCTGCTACGAACCAAGACTTGACCAGTCTGCTGCAATCCGGGGCTTTCCGCGAAGACCTCTATTACCGGCTCAGCGTCGTCACCATCCATGTGCCGTCACTGGAGGAACGGAGCGGGGATATTCCGTTGCTGGTTCAGCACTTCCTCACGCGTTCAAACAAGCGCAACCATCGAAATGTACAAATCACAGCGGATGCACTTGAACGGTTGACGCGGATGCGCTGGCCAGGTAACGTCCGCGAACTGGAGAATCTTATCGAGCGGCTCGCCATTTTTTGTGTCTCCGGAGAGATTGGAGTTGCGGACATTGAGCGCGAGAGGACTCAAGCGCGATCCGCGATGCCGGCAACTCTTGCAACGGCTGCCGCTTCCACCTTGGAAGAGATGGAGCGGCAACACATCCTGAAGGTGCTGGAGGAAGCGAAGGGAAACAAATCGCAGGCTGCCCGGGCGCTCGGTATCGAACGAAAAACGCTGTACGAGAAAGCGCGCCGGATGGGGATCAGACTGCGTTCCGGTAAACCATGACGAGCCTTAAACCAGAACGGGAATTTGAGGGTCCATTTTCCTTACGACGGTGGCTCCGGCTAAACCTTGCCTTGCTCGCACTGACGGGATTGCTCTGCCTGACCATGCCTGTCTTGAACCTCGATCAGAGATTGGGCGACCTTCTTTTTCGTATTCGTGGGAACCGGCCCACTTCTGGCAGAGTAGCCCTCGTGCTTATTGATGATGCAACCCTGGCTCGCTATGGGCGCTGGCCTTGGCCGCGGCGCGAACTGGCACGGCTCCTGCGTGTCACTTCATCGTTCCATCCGAAGGCCATTGGGATTGACATCTTGCTCGCCGATCATGAAGACGAGTCCAATGATTCGGAAATGGCGAGCGCTATCGCAACCACCCCGAACGTCGTCCTCGCCACCAAGATCTCCGGCTCGCTGGCTGGGAGTCTGTGGGCAGATCCCGTCCCTATCCTCGCGAATGGTGCTGCCGCCGTTGGACATGTACAAGCGACATTGGACGCAGACGGAGTCTGCCGACAAATTCCCATCGCCGAACCTAGCGTTGAAGGCCCGCGATTTGCCTTTGCGCTCAAGCTGGCCGAGCTGGTTCGGCCCGATTTGGCTCCTCTGGAGAGGGGTGTGCTCGACCGCGCGCGCGATTATGGTCTTGCGGGCGCGCAGCACTTTGTACCTCAGTATTTGAGGATCAACTACGCTCCGCAACTCACAGAGGGTGACAAGTCTCCCTCTCTTGTGGCACTTTCAGCGGGTGATCTGCTAGATGGAAAGAGTGGTGAACCCCTAAGAGACAAAGCAGTCCTGATCGGTTTCGGTGGAGTCGAGATCAGCGATCGGCTATTTACTCCGGTGAGCGGGCAGATACCC
>Ga0307479_10001118_pt1 | contig 24235 bp, 20 predicted proteins | sample atmos_gasesECM4C_FD_203743 | JGI IMG/M metagenome (GOLD analysis project Ga0307479, IMG submission 203743) | Hardwood forest soil microbial communities from Morgan-Monroe State Forest, Indiana, United States - atmos_gasesECM4C_515 | ecosystem: Environmental > Terrestrial > Soil > Temperate... | reverse complement strand
GAGAGGATTTGCGGGTTGACGACGATGATGTAGGCCATCGTCACGAAGGTGGTGAGTCCGCCGAGCAACTCCTGGCGCACGGTGGTGTGATTTTCGGAGAGTCGGAAGTAGCGGTCGATCAAGCGTTCACCCTCGATGGGAAGTGATACGGTCGACGGACGGTCAGTACGGGATCTTGTTGGGTTTCTGCTCCCAGGCGCGGAAGGCGGCGAGGGCCTGGTCGCGCATCATCTGGACCATGGGGATGGCGCGCTCAGCGTGAGGCTGCGTGAATTCCTGATAAATCGCGGAGTCGTCGAAGCCGATGTGGGCTGCGTCGGCGGCGAGGTTGCCGTAGTACACGCGGGCGAGGCGCGCCCAGTAGATGGCGCCGAGGCACATGGGACAGGGCTCGCAGGAAGTGTAGAGCTCGCAGTCCTTGAGTTCGAAGAGGCCGAGCTTGCGGCAGGCCTCACGAATGGCGACGACCTCGGCGTGAGCGGTGGGGTCGTTGGTGGTGGTGACGCGGTTCACGCCCTCGGCGACGATGGCGTTGTTCTGGACGACGACTGCGCCGAAAGGGCCGCCGTGGCCGGAGCGAACGTTGTCGAGGGAGAGTTGAATGGCGCGAGCCATGAAAGGGTTGTCCATGCGCGTTGCTCTATGGGTGTTCCATCGATGGGCGGATGTACCTCCCAGGTTAGCGCCAAAGAACGGCGTCAACCCGGGGCACCCGCTCAGCCGATGGGCGGATGGCGATGCGAATCCGCGGGCAAATCAGCGTCGACATGGACGGTTCGCAGCCGTTGGGCTGAAGAGGGAGTATATGACGGACGAGGCGCTCGTGGTAGAGAGATCGTACAGGCCGGGGCTACCGACGGCAGACATGGGGTTCTTCAACTGCGTTCGGCTATCGCCTCACGTCGCTCAGGATGACAGATCTGAAAAAGTTCGGAAGTTTGAAAAGCGGGGCGCTTCCGGATAGGCTTTGGGGACTTCTTTGTTTGTGGAGCGCGGAAGCGAGTTCATGGTGCGGGTTTTTGTCTCACGACGGGTGGTGACGCCGGAAGGGGTTCGGCCGGGCGCGGTGATCGTGGATGGGGATCGCATTCGCGCGGTGGTTTCGTTGGGTGAAGTGCCGCGGGAGGCGGAGATTCGAGATTGCGGAGAGGCGGCGCTGCTGCCGGGGCTGGTCGATTCGCACGTGCATATCAACGAGCCGGGACGCACGGAGTGGGAAGGGTTCGCGACAGCGACACGTGCTGCGGCGGCGGGCGGGTACACCATGCTGGTGGATATGCCGCTGAATTGTTTGCCGGGGACGAATTCGGTGGCGGCGCTGCAAGCGAAGCGACGATCGGCTGCAGGACAGTGCTGGGTGGACTGGGCGGCGTGGGGTGGCGTGGTGCACGACAATCAGGCGGACATCGAAGGGCTGGCGGCAGCGGGGGTGCGGGGGTTCAAGTGCTTTCTGGTGCATCCCGGGGTCGATGGCTTCACGATGGTCAATGAGCACCAGCTGCGGGCTGCGTTGCCGCATGTGGCGCGAACGGGCTTACCGCTGCTGGTCCATGCGGAACTGCCGAGGCCGATTGAGGCGGCGACGGAGAGACTGGCTGGGGCGGACTGGCGGCGGTATGCGACGTATCTGGAGTCGCGGCCGGATGAGGCGGAACTGGCGGCGATCCGGATGATGCTTTCGTTGTGTCGGGAATTTTCGTTCCGCCTGCACATTGTGCATCTGGCGACCGCACGGGCGCTGGAGGAGCTGCGCGCGGCGCGGGCCGAGGGGCTGGCGGTGAGCGTGGAGACTTGTCCGCACTATTTGCACCTCGAGGCAGAGAACGTTCCGGACGGGGCAACATTGTGTAAGTGCGCGCCGCCGGTGCGGGGGCGCGAGAATCGCGAGAAGCTCTGGCAGGGGCTGCGGGAAGGCGTGATCGACATGGTGGTGACGGATCACTCTCCGTGTCCGCCGGAGATGAAACGGCTGGAGGAGGGAAACTTCCAGACGGCCTGGGGCGGGATTGCGAGTCTGTCGGTGGCGCTGCCCGTAGTCTGGACCGAAGCGGAGCGGCGGGGATTCGGATTGAACGAGGTGGCGCGGTGGCTGGCGGAAGGGCCGGCGAAGCTCGCGGGATGCGGAGCGCGGAAGGGCAAGATTGCTGCGGGATACGATGCGGATCTGGTGGTGTTCGATGCGGAGGGTCAGTTTGAGGTGACGGAGGAGCGGTTGCATCATCGGCATGCGGTTTCGCCGTATCTGGGAGAGACGCTGCGGGGCGTGGTGAAGGCGACGTGTCTGCGTGGCGTGGCTGTTTTCGAGGAAGGGCGGTTTCCGGGAGAGGCGGTGGGGTGTGAGGTGCGCGGGTAGAGGCTGGTTCGCGGAGTCGGGAGAAAAAAGTCTTCAACCGCGGAGCACGCAGAGGACTTCGCGGAGATCGCGGGGAAGGGCGTTTAAGCGCAAGTCGCGAAGATGACAAGGAGTCGTGGAGGGTGTTCGAAAGCGGATTCCTCCGCCTCCGCTGGGCTCGGCGTCGGAATGACAAGGAGTGTGGGGACGCAGAGGTCAAAGGAGACCGCAAAAAGGGCGCGAAGGGATGCCAAAGGGCGCAAAGAAAATCGCCGCAATATTTGCTAAGGGAGACGCGTGAAGACTGAGCGTATTGTCGGGACCGCGGTTCCGCGGAAGGAGGGGCGGGACAAGGTTACGGGGCAAGCGCAGTATGTCGACGACATAGCGCTGCCCGGAATGCTGTATGGGGCGACGGTGCGGAGCCGCATTCCGCGGGGCAAGATCCGGAAGATCACGTTCGGCGAGGGGATCGCGTGGGACGAGTTTGTCGTCGTCACGGCGGAGGATATTCCGGGGAAGAATTGCGTGGCGCTGATTGGGGAGGATCAGCCATGTCTGGCGGATGGCGTCGTGAATCATCCGGAGGAGCCGATTCTGCTTCTGGCGCACGGGGACCGACATTTGCTGCCGAAGGCGGTGAAGGCGGTGGAGGTGGAGTACGATCCGCTGCCGGCGGTGTTCACGATCGAGGAGAGCGAGCGGAAGGCGACGGTCATCTGGGGGGAAGACAACACCTTCAAGAAATATCTGATCGAGAAGGGCGAGGTCGACGGGGTCTGGGAGAAGGCGGATTACATCGTCGAGGGCGAATATTTCACCGGGGCACAGGAACAGCTGTATATCGAGAACAACGGGATGATTGCGGTCTACGACCCGGAACACGGGGTGACAGTGTGGGGGTCGCTGCAGTGCCCGTATTACGTGCACAAGGCGCTGAGGCGGCTGTTCGGGCTGGGCGAGGACAAGGTGCGCGTGGTGCAGACGGAGACCGGGGGAGCATTTGGGGGGAAGGAAGAATATCCGTCGATGATTGCGGGGCATGCGGCGCTGCTGGCGAAGAAGGCGGTGCGGCCAGTGAAGATTATTTATGACCGGATGGAAGATATGGTGGCCACGACCAAGCGGCATCCGTCGCGAACGCGGCACCTGACGGCGGTGAGCCGCGAGGGAAAGATCCTGGGCGGGGAGATTGATTTCGTGGTGGACGGCGGAGCGTACATGACGCTGTCACCGGTGGTGCTTTCGCGGGGGACGATTCACGCGGGCGGGCCTTACTGCTGGCCGAGCGTGCGGGTTCGCGGGAAGGCGGTGGCGACGAATGCGCCGCCGCACGGGGCGTTTCGCGGCTTCGGAGCGCCGCAAAGCCTGTTTGCGATGGAGCGGCACATGGATCGCATCGCGCAGGTGGTGGGAGTGTCGCCGGTGGAAATCCGAAAGCGGAATTTTCTGAAGCCGGGACTGACCACGGCGACGGAACAGGTGGTGCGGGAGGAGATCGATTTGAGCAGGTTGCTCGATCGCGGGCTGGAACTCGCGGACTACGCGGCGAAGAAGGAGCGGTTCGCGCGGGAGAATGCGGCGGCAAGCGGAGAGACGAGGAAGCGAAAAGGGATCGGGATAGCGGCGTTTCTGCATGGCGCGGGATTCACGGGGTCGGGGGAACGCTATTTGAGTTCGGTGGTGGGCGTAGAGGCGACCGCAGACGGGCGGGTGCGGGTGCTGGTTTCGAGCACGGAGTTCGGGCAGGGGACGAAGACCGTGCTTTGCCAAATCGCGGCGGAGGCGTTGGGGCTGCCGTATGGGGACGTGGAGATCGCGCAGCCGGACACGGAGGAAGTTCCGAACAGCGGGCCGACCGTGGCGTCGCGCACGGTGATGGTGGTGGGGAAGCTGGTGCAGTCGGCGGCGCGGGGCGTGCGGCAGACTCTGGCAGCGGAAGGCAGGGTCGGGGAGAGCTATTCGCGTGAGGAGTTTCGCGAGGCCTGCCGGAAGTATGTTGGCGAGAAGGGCGAGTTTGTCTCGTGGGCGCGATTCGAGGCGCCGAGCGGCATCTACTGGGACGATGAGAAATATCGCGGGGAAGCGTATGCGGCGTATGCCTGGGCGGTGTACATCGCAGAGGTCGCAGTGGACCTGACGACGTACGGGGTGACGGTGGAGGACTTCGTGGCGTTGCAGGAGGTGGGGCGGGTCCTGCATCCGGTGTTGGCGCGGGGGCAGATCGCGGGCGGGGTCGCGCAGGGGATCGGATACACGCTGTATGAGAAGGTGGTCTGGCAGAACGGGCGCATGCAGAACGGGCAGATGACGAACTACATCATGCCGACGTCGGCGGACCTACCGGAGATCCGCGTGTACTTTGAGGAACTGGGGAATGTGCACGGAGCTTATGGGGCGAAGGGAATCGGGGAGTTGCCGATGGACGGGCCGGCGCCGGCGATTGCGAACGCGATTGAAGACGCGCTGGGCGTTCCGATCAATGCAATTCCGGTGCTTCCGGAAGACATTTTTGCGGCGATGACGGCAGCCGGCGACGTTCCTGTTGAGGGCAGGGGTCGATGAGCGCAGGGCATGGGCCGGTGGAGATCAAGCTGATGCTGAACGGTGCCGCGTGCAGTGTGGACGCGTATCCGATGGAGCGGTTGCTGGACGTGTTGCGCCACCATCTGGGGCTGACGGGAACAAAGGAAGGATGCGGAGAAGGGGAGTGCGGGTCGTGCTCGGTGCTGATGGATGGCAAGCTGGTGAACAGTTGCCTGGTACCGGTGCTGCAGGCCGAGGGCGCGAACGTGGTGACTATCGAGGGGTTAGCGCAAGGGGAGCAGTTGCATGCGCTGCAGCAGGCGTTTCTCGAGTGTGGAGGAGCGCAGTGCGGGATCTGCACGCCGGGGATGATTGTGGCGGCGAGTCATCTGCTGAGCCAGAAAGCGGCGCCGACGTTGGAAGACATTCGCGAAGGGCTGGCGGGGAATCTTTGCCGGTGCACGGGGTATATCCAGATCATTGAGGCGGTGGCGGAAGCGGCGCGGCGCGGAGTGGGGCGATGAGATCGCGTCCGGCAGAATATGAATTGGTGGCGCCTGGGAGCTTGCAAGGGGTAGTGACGCTTCTGGCGGGCGAGCCGGGTACGTGGCTGCCGATTGCCGGAGGCACCGACGTGATGGTGCAGTATGCTGCCGGAACGCTGGGGGCGAGGCGGCTGGTGAGTATCTGGCATCTCCCGGAGTTGGGGGGCATTGAGGTTTCAGCGGAGGAAGTGCGCATCGGGGCGGGATGTACATACTCGGAGATTCGCGGGCATGAGGTGGTGGAGCGGGAGTTTTCGTTGCTGACGAGTGCGGCCGGGTGGACGGGCTCGATCGCGAACCAGAACCGAGGAACGCTGGGGGGGAACATCGTGAATGCGTCGCCGGCCGCGGATTCTTTGCCGGCGCTGCTGGTGTATGAGGCGGAGTTGATTTTAGTCTCGGCGCGCGGGGAGCGGCGGGTGCCGTATGTTGAGTTTCACACCGGGTATAAGAAGATGGGTCTCGCGCCGGATGAGTTGATTCGAGCGGTGTGCCTGCCGCGGCGGTACGCGGGGTATGTTGCTTACTCACGCAAGGTGGGGGCGCGGAACGCGCAGGCGATTTCGAAGGTATGCGTGGCGGCGCTGGGGAAGGTGGCGGGTGGTGTTGTGGAGGATGTGCGCATCGCGGTGGGGAGCGTCGCGCCGGTTCCGCTGCGACTGGTGGAGACGGAGCGCATTGTGCGGGGTCAACGGATTGATTCGCAGCTGGTGGGTATGGCGAAGAAGACGGCGGCGGGAGAAATTCGGCCGATTGACGATATCCGGTCGAACGCGGGGTACCGCGCGGCAGTGACGGGGAATCTGGTGGCGGAGTTTTTGGGGCGGCTGGGGTGAGGGGGGTGAAATAAGGCCCCTGAGCTGCGCAAGCGAAAAAGCTTTTGACCGCAGAGGATGCAGTGGGGTTGCGAAGCACGCGAAGAAGAACTCTTAGCCGCAAAAGTCGCGAAGGAGAGCCAAAGAAGAACCCTGACTGCTATGGGCCGGTGGTGTCGTATAAGTGCGTGGGGTCTCCTTCGACTGCGTTCGGCTTACGCCTCACTTCGCTCAGATGACAGGTTTTGTAGGGTTGAGGAACTAATAACGGATGAGTAAGGTGCTGGCGCGGTGGAATGGGCTTTCCGCAGAGGACGCGGCGCGGGAGATTTTGCCTTGTTGCGGGTCTCGGGGTTGGGCGGCGGGGATGGCGGGACGGCGGCCGGTAAGGGACGAAGCGGCTTTGCTTGCGGCGGCGGACGAGGTCTGGCGTAAGTTGGCGGTGAAGGATTGGATGGAGGCGTTCGCGAGCCATCCGCGAATTGGCGAGCGGAAGGCACCGGAGTCGGCTACAGCGCAGTCGGCGGTGTGGTCGGCACAGGAGCAGCGGGATGCAGCTACGGAGGACGAGGCGGTAAAGGCAGCGCTGGCGGCGGAGAGCTTGGAGTACGAGCGGCGGTTTGGGCGGGTTTTTCTGGTGTGCGCGACGGGGAAGTCGGCTTCGGAGATTTTGGAAATCTTGCGGCGGCGGTTGCGGAATGATGACGTGGCGGAGTTGAAGGAAGCGGCAGAAGAGCAGCGCAAGATCACGTCGATCCGGTTGATGAAATGGCTACAGGGATAAAACGGATTTCGACGCACGTGCTGGATGTGGCGCGCGGCAGGCCTGCGGGGGATGTGCCGGTGCGGTTGGAGCGGCGCTCTGCTTCGGGCGTATGGGAGCTCGTGAGGTCGGCACAAACGGATGCGGACGGACGATGTGGGCAACTTCTGCACGACGACGGTGATTTGGACGCGGGTGTGTATCGCATGGTCTTCGATACTGCCAGTTATTTTTCGGTGCAGAGGGTTGAGGGACTGTATCCGGTGGTTGAGGTGATGTTTCGTGTGCGGGAGGGCGAGGCGCAGTTTCACATCCCGCTGTTGCTGAGTCCGAACGGATATACCACTTACCGGGGGAGCTAGGGTGAGTTCTGCGATCCGAGAATGGCTGAACCTGAGTGTGCGGTGGATCCACGTGTTTGCGGGAATCATGTGGGTCGGGCAGACGTATTACTTCACCTGGCTGGACGGACAGTTCGGGAAGATGGAGAAGCAGACAGCGGGAGGGTCAGCACCGGCAGTGTGGATGGTGCACAGCGGCGGCTTCTACACGGTCGAAAAGCAGAAAGCGCTCGGGGTGGGGCCGGAGGAGGTGCACTGGTTTCGCTGGGAAGCATTCATGACCTGGCTGGCGGGCATGGTATTGCTGGTGCTGGTCTACTACGTGGGCAGCGGGCTGATCGATCCGGATGTGGCGGACATCTCGAAGGCGGCGGGAATCGGGATCGGGCTGGGCGCGCTCGCGGGCGGATGGATTGTGTACGACCTGGCGGTGGGTTCGCCGCTGGGGAAGTCCGAAACTGCGTTCGCGGGGTTTGCGCTGGTGGCGACGGCGGCGATGGGGTGGGGTTTGTTGCACGTGTTCAGCGGGCGCGCGGCGTATATCCATGTAGGAGCGATTTTCGGGACGATCATGACGTTGAATGTGTGGGAGCGAATTCTTCCTGCGCAGCGCAAGATGATTGCGGCAGCGGCCGCGGGCGCAAAGTTTGATGCGCGGCTGGGGGCGGAGGCCAAGTTGCGCTCCAAGCACAATACGTTCATGGCGGTGCCAGTGGTGTTCCTGATGATCAGCAATCATTTTCCGGTGGCGACTTATGGGAACACACACAGCTGGGGCGTGCTGGTGGCGCTGGTGGTGACCGGCTGGGCGGCGGCGCTGGTGATCCGGCGGGCGTGAGTTTGGAGCAGCGGATTCGTGGGCAAGTCAATCCAGTGCAGACCGCGGGTGGGACGATCAAGCGCGCAAAAGAAGTAATAACCCGGTGCCAGAAGCTGGCGTCGTTCAGCGAAGACGCGGGTGCGACGCGGCGGACTTTCTTGTCGGCGCCGATGCGGGATTGTCACCGGGAGGTTACGGCGTGGATGGAAGCGCTGGGTGCGACGGTGGGCGTGGATGCGGCCGGGAACTTGCGCGGCTTGTATCCGGGGGCGGAGCCGGGAGCGCCGCGGTTGCTGTTGGGTTCTCATCTCGACACGGTACCGAATGCGGGGGCGTACGACGGGGTCCTGGGGGTGGTGCTTGCGGTGGCCCTGCTGGAGGAGTTGGGTGGCAAGCGGTTGCCGTTCGCGGTCGAGGTGGTCGGGTTTTCGGAGGAAGAAGGTGTTCGCTTTGGGGTGCCGTTTATCGGCAGCCGGGCGCTGGTGGGACGGCTGGATGAGGAGCTGCTGGAGCGCAAGGATGTGCGCGGAATTTCGGTGCGGCAGGCGATTCAGGATTTCGCGGTGAATCCGGCGGAGATTCCGCAGGCGGGTTTGGACTCCAGTACGCTGGCGTATTTGGAGTTCCACATCGAACAGGGACCTGTGCTGGAGAAGTTGGGGCGGCCCCTGGGCGTGGTGGAGGCGATTGCGGGGCAGAGCCGGATGGAATTCAAGTTTGTGGGCCGCACGAACCACGCGGGCACGACGCCGATGGATCTGCGCTTCGATGCGGTGGCGGCGGCGGCGGAGTGGATCACGGGGGTGGAGCGCGAAGCCCGGAGTGTCGGGGGACTGGTGGCCACGGTGGGGTTGATCGAAGGCAAGCCGGGCGCGACGAATGTGATTGCGGGTGAGGCTCGGGCGAGTCTCGATGTGCGCCATCGAGAGGATGCGGTGCGTTCGCGGGCGGTGGAAGACCTGACGCGCGAGGCGGAGCGGATTGCGCGCGCTCGCGGTTTGTCGGTGAGCTGGGAGACGCGGCTGAGCCAGATTGCTGTGGCGATGGATGCGTGGCTGGCCAGTCAGATCGAACAGGCTGTCCGTAAATCCGGGTGCGAGCCGCAGCGTATGGTGAGCGGGGCCGGGCATGATGCGATGATCCTGGCGGAGAAGGTTCCGGCAGCGATGATTTTTCTGCGGACTCCGGGCGGGATCAGCCATGACCCGGCGGAGTCGGTGGCGGTGGAAGACGTAGCGAAAGCGATCGAGTGCGGTCTGCACTTGTTGGAGCAGTTGGCATCTTCTGCGGAATTTCTGAAAAGGCCGGGCCGTGCATAATCTTGGGCAGACGCGAAGTTCCCAACAGGCGAATCATCTTTTGCTGACGGCCGACACGTTTGTTCGGTCGCCGCTGCCGGGCATGAAGGGCTGCACCGCCATAGTGCACGCCGGGCCCGCGCTGGGCGCGGCTTTCACGGAATACACTGCGGAATTCGAGGCGGGAGGCGAGTTGGGGGGGACGTCGGCGCAGCGCTTTATCTTCGTGATGGAAGGCAGCGTGAGCCTGGAGGTCGCGGACAAGGGATCGGAGTTGGGAGCGCGAGGGTACGCGTACTTTCCCGAGGGCGCTGCGCACCGAGTGCTGGCGACGAAAGTCAGTCGCGTCACGGTCATCGAAAAGCCATATCAAGCGTTGGCGTCAGTGGGTGTGCCCGGCGCGATTATTTCGCACGAGGATTCGGTTTCGCCGCATCCGCTCAACGATGATCCGGATTTGCAGGTGAAGTGCCTGCTGCCCGACGAGATGAGCTTTGATTTTGCGGTGAACACGATGACGTACCAGCCTGGCGCAGCCTTAAGCATGGTGGAGATGCACGTGATGGAACACGGGCTGATCATGCTCGAGGGCGGCGGGATTTACCGGTTGGGCGATGCGTGGTACCCGGTGACGGCGGGCGACTTCATCTGGATGGGGCCGTGGTGCCCGCAGTGGTTTGGTGCGATCGGGAAGGCGCCGGCGAAATATCTCATCTACAAAGACTGGAACCGGCATCCCCTGTCCGGTGTGCAACGATGAATCTCGCGATTGACCAGAAGCGATTGCAGGCGGAGATCGACGCGCTGGCGGCGATTTCGGAGGCGGAACCTCCGGTGGTGACGCGGGTCGTGTTCAGCGCAGCGGATCTGAAGGCGCGAGCGTGGATGAAGGCGAGGTGTGAAGAAGCAGGGCTGGCAGTACGCGAGGACGCGATTGGAAACACGTTCGCACGCTGGACGGGAGCGGATAAGGCCGCACCGGTGGTAGGGACGGGGTCACACATTGACGCGATTCCGAATGCGGGGAAATACGATGGAGTGGTCGGCGTGCTCGGTGGACTGGAGGCGATTCGGGCGCTGCGAGCGGGCGGGTTTCGTCCCAAGCACTCGATTGAGTTGTTGATTTTCACTTCGGAGGAGCCGACGCGGTTTGGGATCGGGTGCCTGGGGAGCCGGATGCTCGCGGGAACGTTGACTGCGGAGGCCGCGAAGAAGCTGAACGACAGCGACGGCGTGGGGGTAGACGATGTGCGTCGGAAGGCTGGGTTCTCCGGCGAACTCGAGGGCGTGAAGCTTCCCTCAAGATATTACAAGGCATTTGTCGAACTGCACATTGAGCAGGGGCCGCTGCTGGAGCGGGAGCAAATTCCACTTGGGTTAGTGACGAGGATTGCGGCGCCGGCAGGTTTGCGGGTGGTGATCGAGGGAGCGGGTGGGCACGCGGGCGGCGTGCTTATGCCGGATCGGCGGGACGCGTTGTGCGCGGCGGCGGAGTTGATCCTGGCAATTGAGAATGCGGCGCGCACGAGAGGCGCAGTGGATACGGTGGCGACAGTGGGGATGTGCGATGTTTTTCCGGGTGCGGTCAATAGCATTCCTGCGCGGGTGCGACTGAGCGTGGATGTCCGCGATACGAATCTGGAACGGCGTGATGGGGTGATGCGTGTTATGGAGGAGGCGGAGCGGGCGATCGCGGCGAAGCGGGGAGTGACGATCGAGCAGGAGCTGGTGAATGCGGATGCTCCGGCGGATTCGGGGCCCGCGGTGGTGGAGGCGCTATCGCGGGCGTGCGAGAAGCACGGGTTTCGTTCTATGCCGATGACCAGCCGGGCGTATCACGACTCGTTATTTGTTTCGCGGATTTCGCCGATGGCGATGCTGTTTATTCCCTGCCGCAATGGGTACAGTCACCGGCCAGATGAGTACGCTTCGCCGGAGGACATTGCGCGCGGGGCGCTGGTGCTGGCGGAGACGTTGGCGAGTTTGGCGGGGTGAGGGGGAGCTCAGCTCGAGGACGGGATGCAACCGCGCACTTCATGACAAGCCGCCGTGCGTAGGGACGAGTCCCTGCCAGAAAAAGCGGCAAGTCCGTGGCGAAGCCGACGGATGTGGGGTCCCTTCGACTTCGCTCAGGGCAGGTTCTTCGACTTCGTTCGGCTGCCACCTCACTCCGCTCAGGAGGACAGGGTGACTAAGGCGGACGCCGATGAGACCTAATCAGGGCGCCTGGGGGATTGTGGATTCGCGGTCTTTCCAGTGGTCGATGATGTCGCGGACTACTCTGTCGCCCACTGTCTGCGCGGCTTCGAGCGAGGGCATGTAGGCGGAGTAGTTGCCGGAGACCATTTCTTTCAAACTCTCAGGGACAGTGGTGCCAGGCGGCTCGCGATCGTAGTTGCTTACGGTCCGAAGCACGAGGATGCGCTGGAGATCGACGCGTCCGGCCTGACTCAGGAACGTGAGCGCCTGCATCGTGCCTGAGTCTTCCATCGCAGCGACCATGTAGTTGCCTTTGCCGGCGGTGTAGTAGCGCGTCCAGGCATTCGCCCATTCATTCAACTTGGAACCGTGCCAGAAGGTGCTCGCGGAGAGCGTCGCGCCTCGGGTCACGAACGGGGCTTTCAACGCGTTGGGAAAACCGGGGAAGCGGGCGCGAAATTTGCGCAGGGAGTCGGAGTCGGGGAGCGGGACATCCTGCGTGAGATGCACGGCCCACGAGACCAGGCCGGGGTTGAGCTCGTAGGCCTCGCCGTAGCCGGAGTTGGGCGGCTGCTCGTAGGGCGTCCCACGGCGGAGCGGGATGTAGCCGGTGGGCCAGGTGTCGGGGATCTGGCGGGCGTCGATTTCGAAGGAGAGGTCGCCGTCGACCACGTAGTCGCACCAGATTGCGGAGCCGAGGGAGACGTCGGCGGGATCGCCGCCGCCGATACCGGCGATGATCCAGTAGGCCTTCGAGAAATCGAAACGCGGGTCGAGGCCGACGGCCATGACCGACGCGGCGGCCTTCGCGGCGCCGACGCCGGTGAGCATGCCGAGTACGCCGTCTTTGTTCATGCGCACGTGGTGGTAGGCAGCGGGGAGCGAAAAGATCTGGTCGAGATGTTCGCGTTCGATCCAGAGCTGATATTCGCCGGGAGTGTCACCCGTGTCTTCGCCGCGTTCGAACATAGCGACGACGACGACTTTGACGGGGATCGGCTGCGTTGGGGAAGTGGGCGGCGCAGTTTGCGTGGCGAGGGGGCGGAGGAATGCGGCGAAAAGCAGAAGGTGGAGCAGGGCGTGACGGCGAATGATCATGGCGGACTCGGGGACACGGAAATTGCAGGACTGCATGCTTGGGGATTGCGGGTGGGCGATCAAGTTAGTTTTGTACTCCAGTGACGTGTCCGTCGGGTTGAAGAATTCGGATGTTCGACATCCAAATTCTGAGTTTGCCTGTTGGCCGGTTCGTTCGTGCTCGCGCCGTGAGTATAGTCACAGGCAGTGATGGCATGAAATCGCAGAACCCATTTTTCGATGCGCTGTATGCGGACGTGCGCCAGACCCTGCGCCTCGCCTTGCCGCTGGTCTTCGCCGAGATCGGGTGGATGAGCATGGGGATCGTCGACACGATCATGGTAGGGCGGCTGCCAAATAGCGCGGTGGCGATCGGGGCGACGGGGCTGGGGCAGAGTCTTTATCACAGCGTGGCCATCTTCTGCGGCGGGTTGCTGCTGGGGCTGGACACGTTTGTGGCGCAGGCGTTTGGGCGCGAGGATCTGGATGACGCGCGGCATTCGCTGGTGAACGGGCTCTTTCTCGCAATGGCGTTGACACCGGTTGTGATGTTCGCGGTGTCGTTCTGGCCTGGGCTGACGCAGCGGTTTGGCATCAGCGTGGAGCTGGTCGAGCCGATGCGGCCGTTTCTGCGGGCGCTCAACTGGGGCAGTCTGCCGCTGCTGTGTTACTTCGCGCTGCGGCGCTATCTGCAGGCGATGAACGTAGCCCATCCGATCATGTTTGCGCTGATCTCGGCAAACCTGGTGAACGCATTCGGCGATTGGGTGCTGATTTATGGTCACCTGGGATTTCCGGCGATGGGGATCACGGGATCCGGGTGGTCGACGTGTTTCGCGCGGGTGTACATGGGGCTGGTGCTGGCGATCACGCTGCTATGGGTGGAGTCGAAGCGGGGATTGTCACGCTGGGCTGGCATGGTGCGACTCGACCTGCACAGACTGTGGGCGTTGTTGCGGCTGGGGGCGCCGGCTGCAACGCAGATTTGTCTGGAGATCGGCGCGTTCTCGGCGGCAACGGCGGTGTGCGCGAAGCTCGGCCCTGTGCCTTTGTCCGGACACGAGATTGCTCTGAACTGCGCGGCGTTCACGTACATGGTGCCGTTGGGGGTCAGTTCAGCAGCGGCGGTGCGGGTGGGGCAACAGATCGGCCGAGGGGATACTGCGGGAGCGCGGCGCGCGGGGTGGTCCGCGATTGTGATTGGGGCCGCGTTCATGATGTGCGCGGGGCTGACGTTCGTGTCGGTGCCGAGCTTGATTGCGCGGCTGTTCTCTCCGGACCCGACGGTGATCCGAGTGGGAGCGACGCTGCTGCTGGTGGCGGCGGCGTTCCAGTTGTTCGACGGATTGCAGACCGTGGCGACGGGCGCGCTGCGTGGCGCGGGCGACACGCGGACGCCGATGCTCGCGAATCTTGTGGCGTACTGGCTGATTGGACTGCCGGTGGGTTACGTGCTGGCGTTTCCTTTGGGGTGGGGAGCGCTGGGGATTTGGATTGGGTTGTGCTTAGGGTTGATGATTATCGGGCCGGTTTTGCTGATGGCCTGGCACAGGAGAGTGCTGCGAGCGTCGGTTCGCGGGGGTGAGTTGAAGGATGTGGCTTGAGGGAGCGAGTTTTAATCGAATGCGGAAAAGCTTTAACCGCAGAGGACGCTGAGGGCGCTGAGGCAAGCGATTCGGCGTGTAAGCCTTGGAGGTGTTCGGGAAGCTGCTGGGAAACGCGAGGTTCCTCGACTGCGTTCGGCCGGCGCGGGGATGACAGATTAAACGAGTTGCGGGGACTGCGCAGCTTGTTGGGGAACCGGCTCATAGGCGGCGTCGGACTACTGCTGAGTATACGTCGCTCTCTTCAGGAATTCTCCGGCGCCGGGGCGGCCGAGGAACTTGTCGGCTTCGACTACTACCTTGCCGCGGGAGAGCACGACGTCGGGCATTCCGGTGACTTCGATCCCTTCGAACATCGAATAGTCGACGCGCATGTGATGAGTCTTCGCGCTGATGGTGTGTTTGCGGTCGGGGTTGAAGATCACCAGGTCGGCATCGCTGCCGGCGGCGATCGTGCCTTTGCGGGGATACAGGCCGAAGATCTTTGCGGGCGTGGTGGAGACGATTTCAACGAAGCGGTTGATGTTGAATCGGCCTTTGGCGACGCCGCCGGAATAGATCAGGCTCATGCGATGCTCGATGCCGGGGCCGCCGTTGGGAATCTTGGTGAAGTCGTCTTTGCCGAGTTCTTTCTGTTCCTTGAAGCAGAACGGGCAGTGGTCAGTGGAGACGACTTGCAGGTGGTCGGTCTTGAGGCCGTTCCAAAGCTTTTCCTGGTGCCACTTCTCGCGCAGCGGGGGCGTGAAGACGTACTTGGCACCTTCGAAGCCGGGCACGTCGAAGTTCTCGAGGGAGAGGTACAGGTATTGCGGACAGGTCTCGGCGTAAACAGGCAGGCCGCGGTCGCGGGCTTCGCGGACTTTTTCGAGCGCATCGTTGCAGCTGAGATGGACGATGTAGACCGGAGCGCCGGCCATCTCGGCGAGGGCGATGGCTCGTGAGGTGGCTTCGGCTTCGGCGGTGGTGGGGCGAGTCAAGGCGTGATACTTGGGAGCTTTCTTTCCTTCGGCGAGAGCCTGCTGCACGATGACGTCGATGGCGTTGCCGTTCTCGGCGTGCATGCAGACTAGGCCACCATTCTTTGCGGTGGCGCGGAAGGCTTTGAAGATGCTGGCGTCGTCGAGCATGAAAACACCAGGATATGCCATGAAGAGCTTGAAACTGGTGACGCCCTCGCGCACGAGCGCGTTCATTTCTTCGAGCTGGGCGTCGGCTAGTTCGGTGATGATGCAGTGGAAGGCGTAGTCGGTGACGGCCTTGCCGGAGGCCTTCTGCATCCAAGAATCGAAGGCGGTGCGCAGGGTCTGGCCTTTGTACTGGATGGCGAAGTCGATCAGCGTTGTGGTCCCGCCGAAGGCGGCTGCGCGGGTGCCGGTTTCGAAATCGTCGGCGCTGGTCGTGCCGCCGAAGGGCATGTCGAGATGGGTGTGGACGTCGATGCCGCCGGGGAGAACGTACTGTCCCGCGGCGTCGATGATGCGGCTGGCATTGTCGCGCGGCAGGGTTTGTCCGATGGTCACGACCTTGCCGTCGCTGATGGCGACGTCGGCGGCGTAAGTATCAGTCGCGGTGACTACGCGGCCATTTGCGATGATGGTGTCGAAGCCCATGGGCGTCTTCCCTTTCGCGGCGGAACTGGCATTTTATGCTAAACTGCCCCACCTTCGAAGGGATGCTTCATCACTGGTTATGAAGAAAAGCTTCAACCACAGAGGGCACGGAGGAAGCCTCTAACCGTTAAGTTCGCAAAGAAGGGCCAGGCGGACGAGTCGCGCGATGGGAAAGCAGATTCCTCCGGCCTCCGCTACGCTCGGCGTCGGAATGACACAGAGTGAGGGAGATCGGGATGAGCCTTGGGAGAAAGTGTCGTCTCTCCGGCGGAAACGGGCTGAGGGCGCGCTGAAGAGTTTATTAACCGCTGAGATGGCAGAGAAAGGCGCAGAGGGCGCAAAGAACAACGATCAGGGGACGTGCACGAAGGAAAGTCGTGCAGCAGGAGAACCAATGCAGTTTGGGATTACGATCAAGCCTGACATGACGGTGGAGCGGATTGTGGCGCTGACGCGCCAGGCCGAAGCCGCGGGATTTCAATACGGATGGATTTTCGATTCGCACGTTCTGTGGCTGGAGCCGTACCCGTTGCTAACATTGATGGCGACGAATACCAAGAATATGCGGCTGGGGACGTGCGTCACGAATCCGGCGGTGCGCGATATCACGGTGACCTCGAGCCTGTTTGCCACGCTGAACTTGATCTCGGGCGGGCGGATGGAACTCGGCATTGGGCGCGGGGACAGTTCGCGGCGCGTCATGGGCAAGAAGCCGGTGACGTCGGCGCATCTGGAAGAATCGGTGAAGGTGTTTCGCGAGCTGACGGCGGGGCGCGAAATTGAGTATGAAGGGCGGCCGACGCGGATTTCTTGGGCGCCGGGATCGCCGCGGGTGTGGATCGCTGGATACGGGCCGAAGGTGCTGGATTTGGCGGGGAGGATCGGGGACGGCGTGATTCTGCAGTTTGCCGATCCGGACCTGATCGAGTGGTGCCTCGGATTCGTGAGGAAGGGCGCGGAGGCGGCGGGGCGGGATCCGAAGAAGATTGAAGTGATGGCGGCGACGGCGGTGTGGGTGTCGGACGATCTGAAAGAGGCGCGCTCGCACGTGCGCTGGTTTCCGGCGCTGGTGTCGAACCACGTGATGGATTTGATTTCGAAGTACAAGCCGGAGGAGTTGCCGGCGGCGTTGACTTCGTACGTGCAAAATCGCGGTGGTTATGATTATCAACAACACTGCGAGGTAGACAGCAGCAATTCGAAATTTGTGTCGGATGAGGTGATCGACCGGTTTTGCCTGATCGGGCCGGTGGAGGCGCATCGGGAGAAGCTGCGCAAGCTGGCCAGCGTGGGAGTGACGCAGTTCAATGTGTACTTGATGTCGGGCGAGGAAGAGGGGACGTTGGAGAAGTACAAGAGGGATGTGTTGCCGGCGTTTCAAGGTGCGAGGGCTTAGGTAAAGGCGGCTTCCGGCTATTTAGTGGGGCGAAGGATCGAGATCCAACCCCCCACAGTGGAAGTAGATCGCATTGATGAAGTTCTGTTTATTCCGGAATTCGCGGGCGGTGTACTTCACCCATTGGATCTTCGCATTGAGCGATTCACTGGCAGCATTGGTAATCTGATGTCGCAAGTAGGGGATGATGTTTTCGAATCGCCGCTTCAGCATCGCCGCTTTTTCTTTCATCGGTTCTAATCGACTTCGCACCGCCCAGTTGTACCACCACTGAAAATGCTTGCGCGCCGGCTTCTCATACACATAGTTGAAAAACGCCATGGCGGTCTCCTTCAGGGCCCAGGCGCGCGCCGTCTTCAACTCGCTCTGCCGCAGTTGCGCGAAGTCTCGCCGCTGCTCCCCATCCATAGCCGCTGGATTCCGCAGCCAGTCATATTTGGTCCCGGTCAGGCGTTCATCTCCTTCCGCTTTCAGCTGCTTGTGTTCCCGGCGACGTACCCGATCCACCGCTTCCCCCAGATGTTGGGCGATATGAAATTTATCGAACCCTATCTTCTTCTCGGCTTCGCTCCCATGTTCCCGCACCGATTCTACATAGGGATCCCACATGTCCATGGCCACCGCGGCAATGCTATCGCGCTGTTCCTCGGTGAGGGTGGGCCAGAATCCGTCCAGACTCTTCTGCTCCCGACCTTCGGCGACGTACAGCACACGGTTATGGGTCAGATCGTTCACCAAGGTCAGGTACTTGTGCCCCTTGCGGAAGGCTTTTTCGTCCACCCCCAAGTGCGGGATCTTCTCCGCCTTCCGTCGGGCTAAACCGCGCTCCACCGCGCGTTCCATGATGCCGTGAATCTCGTCCCAACTCAGCCGCAGCGGTTCGGCGACCGCCTTCTGGCTGGCATGTTTCAGCCACGCGATGGCCAGCCCTTCCATCAGGGCGGTAAAGCGAGAGTTGGCCTCGGCCCAAGGCAGCGGTACCACGCGCACCCCGTGTTCCCTACACTGACTGCGCGGCGGTGCGGCATGCACAATGGTGCGGTACTGACAGGTATCCAGATGCCGCCATTGCCGCTCGGCTTGATGATCGTAGAGGGCACAACTGGCTCCGCATTCGGCGCAGGGCCATTCCGGTTGGTCTTCATGGGCCAGATAGACGTGCACCTCGCCCTGCTTGAGTTGCAGTTCCACACGCTCGACTCGCCAAGGAGCCGCGATGCCTAAAATACGTCCGTACAGTTCGCAATCTTGCATAACTAATTAGATTTTCCCACAGCGGAAAGCGTCGCAGCCCTGTGGGGGGGACGTTCAGTTCCCCTCATTCCTTCCATAGTGGAGCGGGTTCGCAGCGGCCCGGAGCGGTCAAGGGCGCGCCGTTTTTTGGCGCGGCGAAGCGCCACCCTTGACCGCGAGGACCGATGCGAAACCATCACGGAAGGAAGGAAAGAGCCCTCTTCCCATTCTGCTTACCCACTACAGAGCCTGAATTCCCAGGTAAAGAAATCACTAGGGCCTCGGGTGTCGCCGACAGACGCGGGGTCCCTCGACTGCGTTCGGCTTGCGCCTAACTGCGCTCGGGATGACAGTTTTATTTGAATTCGGAGGATGCGCTCAGGATGAGAGTTCGGATGAGACGGAGCCTGGTTCGGGGGCTGGCTGCGTCTTCATCAAGGCGTAGTAGGCGACGAACGACACCGCGAATCCAACGAACCATGAGTAGTCATAGAGCGGGCGAAGCGTCGGGACGACGAGTCCTATCAGCGCCGTGCCTGCGCCCAGGGCTAGCGCGGCCAGGGCGCTCCAGTTGAATCCGGCGGAATACTCGTAGGCGCCGTCGCGCAGGTAGAGGTCGTCGAGCAGGAGGGTGCGACGGCGGACTACGAAGTAGTCGCAGATCATGATGCCGGCGACCGGGCCCAGGAATGCGGCGTAGCCGCCCAGCCATCCCAGGATGAAGGTCTTGTAGCTGCCCAACAGTTTCCAGGGCATCAGCACGATTCCCATGAAGCAGGTGATCACGCCGCCGATGCGGAAGCTGATTTTGCGGGGCCAGAGGTTCGAGAAGTCGTTGGCGGGGGAGACGACGTTCGCGCCTATATTTACGTTCAGAGTTGCGAGCAGAATGGCGACCAGTGAGATGACGACGGCGACCGGCGAGTGGAAGCGGCTGAGCAACTGGACCGGGTCCCAGATCGCAGTGCCATAGATGACGACCGTCGCGGAGGTCACGAGGATTCCGATCAGGGAGTAGAGCGTCATGGTGGTGGGCAGGCCGAGCGCCTGACCGATGGCTTGTTGGCGCTGGCTGCGCGCGAAGCGAGTGAAGTCGGGGATGTTCAGCGAGACGGTGGCCCAGAAGCCTACCGTCGCGTTGAGGGCGGGAACCATGAATTTGAGGAAATCGGCGAAGGTGGCAAAGCGCGACGACGCCGAAAGCATGGGGCCGAAGCCGCCTGCTGTGCGATAGGCCCATCCGAGGAGGAGCAGTCCGACGGCGAGCAGCACGGGCGCGCTGATGCCTTGCAGGAAACGGATGTACTCGATGCCTTTGAGGATGACGGCGAGGTTGATGAACCAGAAGGCGAGGAAACAGATCGCGGTGCTATGCGGGAAATTCGTCCATCCGGGAGCCAGGGTTGCGATGAGGGTGCTGATGGCTTCGCCACCGATCCAGGTCTGGATGCCGAACCATCCGCAGGCGACGAGCGCGCGCAGGACTGCCGCGACGTTGGCGCCACGCACACCGAACGACGCACGGGCGAGCACGGGGAACGGTACGCCGTAGCGTGCGCCAGGATGCGAATTCAAGAGCATCGGGATCAGGACGATGGTGTTGCCGAGGAATACCGTAGCGACTGCTTGCTTCCAGTTCATGCCTCCCTGGATAAGACTGGCAGCGAGCATGTAGGTGAGGATATTGACCGACATCGATATCCAGAGCGCGGCGTAGTTGTAGGTCCCCCAGTGGCGCTGCGCGACGGTGGTGGGGGCGAGGTCGGGGTTGTAGAGGGGGGAGGATTCGATGGGGGAGGACTCGCGTGATGGCGTCATGGAAATTTGGGCTCTAGGCTGTGGAGTGACGGCTCATAGGAGATTGCAAGAAAAAGATTTCATCGTTACTAGCGAACCTCAGCGGCTAAAGCCGGGGTCACTTTTAGGGCGTTTAGGGCCCGCTGGACGCCGGGCCCCTTCAAAACGAGGCGAGCTTCAACGTCTTTCCATAGTCTGCCAGCTCATGGTCTTTGCATCCGTCACAATTTGCTCCTTTCGGACGGCCCAGGCTTTGGACTTTGCTCTTTCGCTCTGTGCTCTCGACTTTAGAGATTACTCGCGACATTAGTTCTCAATCAGCGGCTGCAGATTGTCCCGTCTGCGCGGTCAGCGGGCCGTAGGTTTCGGGACGGCGGTCGCGGAAGAACTGCCAGGTGCGGCGAACTTCTTCGATCATGTCGAGATCGAGTTCGGCGACCACTAACTCGTCTTTATCGCGGCTGGCCTGCGTGATGATCTTGCCGCGAGGGTTGCAGAAGTAGCTCTTGCCGTAGAATTCGCCGATACTCCACGGCTTTTCTTTTCCCACACGATTGATGGCGCCGACGAAGTAGCCATTGGCGACGGCGTGCGCTGGCTGCTCCAGTTCCCACAGGTATTCGGAGAGTCCGGCAACGGTGGCGGAGGGATTGAAAACGATTTCGGCGCCGTTGAGTCCGAGGATGCGCGCACCTTCGGGGAAATGGCGGTCGTAGCAGATGTAGACGCCGACGCGCGCGTACTTGGTTTGAAACACTGTGTAGCCAAGGTCGCCGGGGGTGAAGTAGAACTTCTCCCAGAATCCCGGATGCACGTGCGGGATGTGGTGTTTGCGGTACTTGCCGAGGTACTTGCCGTCGGCGTCGATGACCGCGGCGGTGTTGAAGTAGAGGCCGGGCATCTGCTCTTCGTAGACGGGGACGACGATCACCATGCGGTGCTTGGCGGCGATCTTCTGCATGAGCTTGGTGGTGGGGCCGTCGGGAACGCGCTCGGTGAGTTCGTACCAGCGGATGTTTTGTTCGGCGCAGAAGTAGGGGCCATAGAAGAGTTCCTGGAGGCAGAGGATCTGCACTTTCTTTTTGGCGGCCTGCTCCATCATTTTGAGGTGCTTGTTGATCATGGCTTTCTTGATGGCGGGCAGGGAGTGGCCGCTGTCGAGCGCGTTGCTTGCCTGGATCAGTCCGCAGCGAACGATTCGGGGCATGGAAGCACCTCCAAGAGTGGCCAATATAGCAGACCTGGGGGCGGTTTTCCGGGCTTCGGAGTTGTGGGAGCAGGCTCTCCTTCAGGCCTTTGGGGCCAACGATTCGCGCACGCGGGCGTAGCCGGGCTTGATGACTTTGTAGATGAAATCGATGCGCTGGTCGTAGGGGAGGAAGGCGCTCTTCATGGCGTTGATGGTGATCTTTTCGAAGTCCTCGAGGGTGAGGCCGAAGGTTTCGGCGGCGGCTTCGAATTCATGGGTCATGCTGGTGTCGCTCATCAAGCGGTTGTCGGTGTTGAGGGTGACGCGGAATTTTTCCTGGTAGAGAAGCTTGAAGGGGTGCTGGGCGAGGCTGGGCGCGGCGCCGGTGTGGACGTTGCTGATGAGGCAGATTTCGAGTGGGATGCGCTTATCGAGGACGTACTGGGCGAGGTCGCCGAGTTTGACCACTTTGCCGTCGGCGACGGCGATGTCGTCGATGAGGCGGGTGCCGTGTCCGATGCGGTGCGCGCCGCAGTATTGAATAGCCTGCCAGATGGATTCCTTGCCGTAACCTTCGCCGGCGTGAATGGTGATGTTGAAGTTCTCGCGCTGGATGTAGTGGAAGGCGTCGACGTGCTTCTTGGGGGGGTAGCCGCCTTCTTCGCCGGCGAGGTCGAAGCCGACCACGCCGCGTTCACGGAAGTCGACCGCGAGCTCGGCCATCTCGAGCGAGACGTTCATGTTGCGCATGGCGCAGATGATCAGTCCGGAGCGGATACCGAAGTCTTTCTTCCCGCGCGCCAAGCCTTTGAGAACGGCAGCGACGACCTGCTGGTGGGTGAGTCCTTTTTCGGTGTGGAAGACGGGCGCGAAACGGGTTTCGAAGTAGACATTGCCGTCTTTGCTGAGGTCCTCGGCCTGTTCATAGGCGACACGCTCGAGGGCCTCTGCGGTTTGCATGACGGCGATGGTGTGCGCGAAACCTTCCAGATACTTGGCGAGGCTGCCCTGGTTGGCGCCCTGGTGGAACCATCGCGCGAGGGCAGCGGGATCTTTCGTGGAGAGCCCGGCGTATTTTGCATCCTTCGCCAACTCGATGACGGTTTGAGGCCGAAGAACGCCGTCGAGGTGCTCGTGGAGCAGGACCTTGGGCAGAGATTTCAGGACAGGATGTTCGAGTTTCATGGCTGACTCGCTCGGATGACTGAGCCCGGCGAGGTGGAGAGATAGTATCCCATTGTCGGGTTGGGGTTTCGAGCGGGGTGCGGCGAGAGCAGGGGGCGGGTGTCGTGCGCTACCGCCCAGCTGTGGGGTTGTGGTTGATGAGATGCGGAGAAAGAGCTTTTAACCGCTGAGGTCGCTGAGAAAGGCCGCTCAGGACGTTGAGAAGAACGTAGGCGGCTTGAGGCCGCCGAAAACACAAGGTCCCTCCCCTCCGCTTCGCGATGACAGACTTGGTGGGTAAACTGCGAGAAGGCGCTCTAGGGTTGTTCTGCACTATCGGGCTGCACGACCAGCAGCAGCACGATCCCGATCACGGTGAACATGCGGAAGGCCGCTTCCTGGCCGTTCCAGATTTTCGATTGCCACATCAGGAACCATTCGCCGCCGACACTCAAGAACGCGACCAGCCACATCAGCAAAGCCAGGGTGAGCGCTGCGATGGCGACGCGCTTGGCTTGATGAAACTCGGCCGGTGGCGCTAAGATCGCGCGCGCCAGCTTCCACCCGCCCCACCACGAAAGCAGCATGGTCAGCGATTCCCAGGTGATGATGGAGAGGTAGAACGCGGTGTGCATCGCGGGGGAATTCAAGGCGCGCCACATGCCCTGGTTCGCCGGGAAGGTTGAGTCCATCATCAGCACGTGGCGCACGAGCTGGTAGTTGGAGTCGTAGTCGGTAAGGTTGTTGAACACGACGAACGTGTAGAACAGGGCGACGGCGAGAACCAGCAGCAGCTTCGCGAAGCGGACGCTCATGGTCTCTCCCGGGTGGTGAAGGTGCGGAAGTAGGCGGTGAGAGCCTGGAGGGTGGCGTCGTCGTAGCGGAGATTGCCTGGCATTTGCGCTTGGGGATTCGTCGACTGCGGATTGCGCACGTACGCGGCGAAATAGTCAGGCGAGCCACTGGCCCGCGCCGAGAGCACCAGCCAGGGACGGCCAGCTTTCTGGCCGCCTTCCCTGCCCTGGTTGTGACAACGAAAACAGTTCTGTTGGGCAATGCGGTATCCGTTCTGGACTGCGGGGCTGGAAGCAGCTTTCCCCGGCGGGGCGATTGCGCCGAAGACGGTCTTTTCGCTGCGGAACTCGAGGCGCACGACACCCCATGGGATTTGCGGTTCGTCCTCGTGCGAGAGAATTTTGAAACTGGGCGTGAAGCTGGGATGAGAAATCATGTACGGGCCCATGTCCAGACCGTGGCCTTCGGCATCTTTGGGCCAGCGCTCCGGAGGCTGGGCGTTGATCTTGAGCACGAGCAGCGGATGATGCGCGCTGAGATAGGCGGGTGGATAGTTCGTGCGGTACTTGTCATCACAGATCGCGACCACGAGATCGGAGGCTGGCGAGGCGCCCAGAAGACGGCCAAGTTTTTCAAGGGGCACACCGCTGACCTCGGTCGGGCCGGTGAAGTTGCTGTCGTCCTTGACGGTGTAGGTGACTTGCGGGAGCGTGAGCAGAGTGTCGTAGGTG
>Ga0307479_10001116_pt1 | contig 24252 bp, 23 predicted proteins | sample atmos_gasesECM4C_FD_203743 | JGI IMG/M metagenome (GOLD analysis project Ga0307479, IMG submission 203743) | Hardwood forest soil microbial communities from Morgan-Monroe State Forest, Indiana, United States - atmos_gasesECM4C_515 | ecosystem: Environmental > Terrestrial > Soil > Temperate... | reverse complement strand
GCATTGTCGATGAAGTCGAGCGTGCCTTCGCGGGTGAAATTGTTCTCGTCGCTGAGCCCGATTGCGACCTTGTTGGCGAGCGGACCGCCGACGCGGGCGCGCTCGCGTGAAAATGTCAGGAAATCGGCTTCGCTCATGTCGAAATCGAGATAGAGCGGGTCGAGCGAAACCAGCGTTGCCAGCAGCGTCGTCGGGCTGGTCGCAGCGCGGCTGCCCGCGACCAGGCTTCCGATCGAAACTTGGCGCGCGCCGAGCCGGCCAGTGAACGGCGCCCGCACGTGGCAATATTCGAGGTCGAGCTCGGCGTCACGGATGCGCGCCTTGGCGTCCTCGACCGCGGCCTCCGATGTATCCTGATCGGAGGTGCGCTGGTCGACAGTCTCCTGGGTTGCGAATTCGTTGCGCCGAAGCGACTGCGCGCGCGAAAGCTGGGTGTTGGCGAGCGCCACGCGGGCCGTCGCGGTCTGCAGTGCCGCTTTGGCCTGCTCAAGCTTGATCTCGTAGGGACGCGGATCGATCACAAACAGAAGGTCGCCCTTGTGCACGATCTGACCGTCCTCGAAGTGGATCTCGGTCAGGGTTCCGCCGACCTGGGCCCGCAGTTCGACCCGGTCGACCGCCGAGAACTGGCCGAGAAAGCCGACCCTCGTATCGACCTCGCGCTGCAAGGGCTGACTGACCGTTACCAGCGGGGCAGGAGTCGCCAGCGCCACCGCCTGGCCTCCCTTGTGAGGTCCAAAGCCGAGATAGACAGCTAAAAGACCGAAGGCCGCCGCGGCACCGACCGCGGCGGTTCTCCATGTCCGCCGGCGCGGCCGTGCGGGTTCATCAAGCGGCTCTCTTTCAAGCTTCGAGCGATCTGTGATCTGATCCATGAGGCTGTCCACAAGTCCTTGCTATACGGTTTGAAATTCGGCGGCGCTCTGCCGCCCGCGTCCTGCAGCGCAGGCGCCGTCCGCTCGAGGTGTCGAAATGGGGGTGCCAGGCTTTGTCATTCGGGAGCGGAAAGGTCTCGATTGGGGTTGATATTTGGAGCAGGCGCTCCAATATGGTGGGCGGGATATAAACTCGGGGAGGCGCCGTTCAAGGATTTTTGGAGCGATGACACCAAAAATAATCAAAGGAAACATCCAAGGAAGCAAACGCGGTCGGGGACGGCCGGCAGTGTTCAATCGCGACCTCGCACTGAGGGAGGCGATGAAGCTGTTCTGGGAACGTGGCTATGAGGGCACGTCGTTCGACGACCTGATCGCCGCGATGGGGATCAGTGCGTCGAGTTTCTACAATTCGTTCGGCAGCAAGGAAGCGCTCTATTGCGAGACCACGCGGTCCTATCTGGAATGGTCGGGCGAATGGTTCTTCGCCATCCTCAATGACCCTTCGATCGATACGAAGACAGCCTTCGCTCGCCTGTTTGAGGCGACCGCGGAAGAGTTCACCCGCGGCGATCACCCGCTCGGCTGCATGATCTCGCTGGCGGGCACGCATTGCCCGCCGGGCATGAGCAACATTCGCGACATGATGGCGGAGCATCGCGCCTTTTCGGAAGGCGCGATGGCGGAACGCATCCGCAAGGGTGTGGCGGATGGCGACGTGGCCCAAGATGTCGATTGCGACATGCTGGCCGCTTACTACAGTGCGGTAGCGCGCGGACTTGCGGTGCAAGCGCGCGATGGGGCCTCGCGCGAGAAATTGTCTGAAATTGGCCGGCTGGCCATGCGTGCCTGGCCGGCGGAAGAGTGACGATCAAGGCCCCGCTGCGATTGCCGCTGATCTGTCGCATATCACCTGATCAGCGCCGCAAAAGTCTTTCGACACAAGCCCCGATCGATGCCTTCCCCGCCGGAGGAGAATCTCCGGCAGGGCTACCGCCGCGTCCATTGTGGAAGCCGTGGGGCCATCAGAGCGCGAACTCAGGCTGTGGCGAGGAATCGTATGCGCCCCAGATCGACTGGTCGTAGTTCACCATGGATCCGGTCATCAAGCCGGACTCATCCGTCGACAGAAATGCAACGGCGCGCGCAACTTCATGAGGGTCAATGAGACGGCCAAATGGCTGTGCCGCCGCCGCCTCTTTCAGCCAATTCGGGCTTGCACCATGATGCTGAACCTGAATCCGGTCTTCTCCTTCGGTGGCCATCCATCCAATGTTCAGCCCGTTGACGCGGATACGGTTGCGCATAACCGCATAGGCCGTATTTTCCGTAAGCGTTGCCAGAGCGCCTTTTGACGAACAATAGGCAGCGATGAACGGCTGGCCGGCTTTGGACGACATCGAGCAAATATTGACGATATTGCCCTCGATCTTTTCCCGACGCATGATCTTTATCGTTTCCTGCATCAGGAAAAACGGACCGCGGACATTGACATTAAATATCCTGTCGAACAATTCGGGCGAGGTATCGATGATCGTGCCGCGATCCGTTATCCCAGCGGCATTCACCAGCACGTCGACGCGGCCGAATTCGGCGTCGGCCTTCGCGATGACGGCTCGACAATCTTCGACTTTGCCCAAATCGGCGGCGACAAACACAACCTTTGTGCCGGTTGCATCTTGAATTTCCTTGGCTTTTGCCTGTCCTTTTTCCACCGAGCGGCCGCAACTTACGATGCCAGATGCGCCACGATCGGCAAACAACCTCGCGATTGCTGCGCCGAGCCCCTGTGTGCCACCGGTAATGACGGCAATTTTTCCAGTCAGTCCATTCATGACGATTGCCCTTCGATTTTGTAGTCTGCCTTAGCAAGCGCCTTGGTCAAGGCGCGATAACCAATCTTGGCATCGGTCCCGCCGATCCATGCGGAAACCAATTTTGTCAGAGAACGAGGCGACGATCAGTTACGGGAGTAAGCCGCACCATGTCGGGTGTCGGATGGCGAGAACGCGGCTGAGCTGAAATCGCTTGTGGTATTCCAGTCGAAGCGGCCCTTTCGATTGCGATCAGTGCGCGCATGTCCGCTAACCCCTCCTCGCCATCTGCTTCAGGCGGCGTTCCCGACCTGATGCAATCCGAGAAATACCCAACCTGCGCGCCAAAATGGTCGATCGGCGGAAACTCGGTCTCGACGATCTTTCCGTCACGGCGCAGCCGCAGCCGTGTCGCAGTCTCGAAACTGAATCCTGGGTCGAGTTCCAGGTCGCCCGACGTTCCCACGACCCGGTAGTTGTCGACCGCCGCCGCCCCGAAGCCGGCAACGAATTGTGCGAGGCCGCCCGAGGGAAATCGCAACATCGCGGCCACCGAGGCGTCCACCTCGCTAAAGCGCGGGTCGTCGGCCGGCCGGTGCGCCGTCGCTATGGCCTCGATCGGCTCTTCCGCAAAGATGTGACGGGCGGCGTTGATGCAATAGACGCCGACGTCCTGAAGCGGCCCGCCCCAGGCTGTCGCTCTCAACCGATGATTCTCCGGTGACGTCTGGAAGCTGAACACCGACTGAAAGAACAGCGGTCGGCCGATTGCGTTAGCGCGGATGTGTTCGAGAACGGCGACGGTTCCCGGCTCGTGGTGCAGCCGGTATGCGGTCATCAGAAATACGTTCGCACTGCGCGCCGCGGCGATCATGGCGAGCGCTTCGTCTTCGCTCACGGCGAGCGGCTTCTCGACCATGACATGCTTGCAGGCGCGTGCCGCCCGAATGGCGTAATCAGCATGCATGTGGTTCGGCAAAGCGATATAGACCGCGTCGATCCCGGGGCTGGCCAGCAGGGCGTCGTAGCCGTCATAGCCGACAACCATGCCAATGCCGTAAAAGTCCGCGAGGCGCGCCGCCTTTGCGCGGTCGCCTGTCACGATGGCGGCAACCCGCGAATTTCCAGACTGGACCACGCCGGGCAGGAACGCTTGCTGCGAGATCCAGCCGGCGCCGACGACGGCATAGTTGATCATCAATCCTCTCCCGAGTTTCGCCGATGGAACGCATGGAAAGCGGATGAAACGTTCCGTCCGTGGTTGGCTTATGTGTTTAGTCGTACAGCGACGGATGTGACGGGTATTTCAACGTCGTCGCGTGGCTCTCGGCTAGACCTGCTGCGATCTGCTCGGCGATGGCCGAGGCTACGTAGCCGTCCCAGGCGCTTGCCCCGACCGGAATTCCCATCGTCACCGCGCCAATCCAGTCAGTCAATTGCTTGCGATAGGCGTCCGCAAAGCGCGGAATCCAATTGTCAGGATAGGAGACCCCGCCAGTGCGGTCCTTGTTGCGCATCGTGAGCGAGGGCGGCGCCAGCGCGACTGTTCCTTGCCGACCCACCAGTTCGGCATGGACATGATAGCCGTAGGCGGCGTTCATATAGACCTCGGTCGACACGATCTCGTCGCGGTCGGTCCGCATCGTGATCATCAGCGGATCGCCGCCGGGCCCGATGGCGACATGAGCCGAGACCATTTCCGATCCGGTTAGCCATCGGCTGACATCGATCTCGTGCACGAATGAATTCGTCACCGCCATCGGCCCGGTAAACCAATCCGGCGCGCGAACGTTTCGGTGCACGTTGTGCAGCAAGACGGTTGCGCCCACGCCGCCTTCGTCCTTTATCCGCTTCATCTCCTGATAGCCCGGATCAAACCGGCGCATATAGCCGACCTGGATCAGCCTGCGCTTCAATGCAACTTCCGCCTGAACCACTTGCAGAGCTTCCGCCGCGGAGGAAGCCAGCGGCTTTTCGCATAGGACGGGCTTGCCCGCTTCCAGGCAGGCCAGGGTCAGCTCCGCATGGGTCACGTCCGGCGAAGCGATGATCACCGCTCCAACGTGGTCCGACGCGATCAGCGATCGAGGGTCAGGAAAGACAGTGGCGCCCGCCGCAGCCGCTTGCGCGCGGGCGGCGTCGGCGTCGAAGACCCCCGCAAGATGGGCGACGGAGGTCTCGCGATTGAGAAGGCGCGCATGTTCGGATCCCATCACGCCCGTTCCAATGACACCCACGCCGACGCTCATTTCCTCACTCCTTGTGGGTTTCCCCGGCCCAACGCCTTCCGGACGCCTTCGATCCGTTCGCAGTCGCCTTCCCGGGCAACCGCTGCGCTGAGATCCTGTGTCGCGCTGCGATCACGCACACCTTGTGATCCCTGCGATTCATCGCACGATCTCATAGCCGGCCAACGCCATCACGCGCACCAGTTCCGCGTGTCCTTTTTTTGCCATTGCGAGCGGTGGATTGATCTTCGGATCCTGCTCCGCCTCGACGACGAACCAGCCCTCATAGCCATAGGAGGCTAGCCGTCCGACGATGGAGGCAAAATCGAGCGAGCCGTCGCCAGGCACCGTGAAGGCGCCCTTTACGACCGCGTCAAGAAAACTCTCTCTGGTGCGGTCGAGCTTGTCGATCACATCCACGCGCACATCTTTGGTGTGAACATGCGTGATGCGCTTGTGGTGCTTGTCGATGACGCGCATGACATCGCCGCCCGCAAAAGCCATGTGGCCCGCGTCAAAAAGCAGCGGGATGCCTTCGCCCGAGTGTTTCATGAACATGTCGAGCTCCGGCTCTGTCTCGATCACGGCGGCCATATGGTGGTGATAGGACAGGGGCATGCCCTGCTCGGCGCACCATTCGCCGAACGTCGTCATCTTGCGGGCATAAACCTTGATTTCGTCCTCTGAAAGCTTGGGCTTCGTGGCCAGAGGCCTCGAACGGTCGCCCTGAACGGTGCGTGCGCATTCGCCGTAAACGATGCAGGGTGCGTTGACGGCTTTGAACAGCTCCATTTGCTGCACAATGCGTTGCTTTTCCTGTTCCAAATCGCCATCAAGCAACAGACCAGAGAACCAGCCGCCGCAGACGTTCATCTTGTTGGCTCTCAGGATAGGGCCAAGCACTTCCGCATCCATCGGAAAGCGGCGGCCTGTCTCCATGCCGGTGAAACCCGCCTCGCTCGCTTGACGCAGACATTCCTCAAGCGAAACGTCGTCGCTCAGTTCCTCAAGGTCGTCATTCCACCATGCGATCGGAGCGATACCCAATTTCGCCTTCATAAGAATCTCCGGGAATTTCGCTGCTTGTCACTCGGGCAAGGCGCGTTAGACGCCGACACGCTGTTTCTTGCGGCCCTCAAGTTGGTCTTTTGAGGCTTCGAGAACACTCTCGCGGGCGCTAGCTTGTGGCACGCCGACATCCCACCAGGCATCGCCAGGTGTCCAGGTGAAGGCGTCGGAGACGATGGTCAAAACCGTGGTGCGGTCGGTGCTCCTGGCCCAGTCGACCGCCGCACCAAGATCGGCGAGGCTTTCGACCTTTCGTGCGAGCGCCCCCATGGATTCGGCGTGCTTGGCGAAGTCCACGGAGAACGGTTGCTTGACGCGGCAATCCTTGAGCAGGTTGTTGAAGCTCGCGCCGCCCTTGCCGTTCTGAAGCCGATTGATCACGGCATAGCCGCCATTGTCGCAAACGATCACGATGATCTTGTGGCCGGTGAGAACGGTTGAATAGATATCCGAATTCATCATCATATAGGTGCCGTCACCCACCATGACGATTGGAACGCGGGTCGGGTCGGCCATGGCCGCACCCCATCCAGCTGCAATTTCATAGCCCATGCAGGAGAAGCCGAACTCGCAGTCAAATGTATTGGGCTGTTTGACGCGCCAGTTCTTCATCACTTCGCCGGGCAGGCCGCCGGCCGCGGCGATAAGGTAGTCGCGCTCGCCAGCATGCGCACTGACGATACCAACCACCTGCGCATAGGTCGGAATGGGTTCGTTGGTCGGTTTTTGATAGGTATCGAGCGCGGTGTTCCATTTGGCGAACTCGGATTTGCCGTAGTTTGTCCATGTGGCGTCGGACTTCCATCCCTTGAGGGAGGCTGCCAGTTCGGCAAGGGTTTCGCGGGCGTCGCCAATCACCGCGAGGGCCTGATGCTTGGTTGCGTCAAAGCGCGCAGCGTTGATCGAGATGAATCTTGCGTCAGGCGCGAAGCACGTCCATGAGCCGGTGGTAAAATCCATCAAGCGGGTGCCGATAGACAAAATGACGTCGGCCTCGGCTGCCAGAGCGTTGGCCGACGTCGAGCCAACAATGCCAATCGGGCCGATATGGGCGGGGTGATGGTGCGTAAGCGCGCCTTTGCCCGCGATGGTTTCGGTAACCGGAATACCGTGCTCGGTTGCAAACGCGCCGAGAACATCTCCGGCGCCGGAATAGTGCACGCCTCCGCCTGAAATGATCAGCGGTCGCTTGGCGCTTTTGAGAATTTCGAGCGCCTGAGCCAGACGATCCCTGTCGGCACGCGGACGCAGAACGGCATGGACAGTCGGTTTGAAAAAGGCTTCCGGATAATCCCAGGCCATTTCCTGCACGTCCTGCGGCAGCGCGATGAAAGCCGGGCCGCAATCCGCCGGATCGAGCAGGACAGCGACTGCCTGCGGCAGCGATGAGATAATCTGTTCCGGATGGGTAATGCGATCCCAATAGCGCGTCACGGCGCGGAAGGCGTCGTTGACGTTGATCGAAGGGTCACCGAAGTGCTCAACCTGTTGCATTACCGGATCAGGGCGGCGATTGACGAATGTATCACCGGAGAGCAGCAAGACAGGCAGGCGGTTGGAATGGGCAACGCCGGCGGCAGTTACCATGTTCAGTGCGCCGGGACCGATTGAGGACGTGGCGACCATGATCTGACGGCGGCGCCTGGCTTTGGCGAAGCCTATGGCGGCCAGCGCCATCGATTGCTCGTTCTGGCCACGCCAGGTCGGTAGAGTATCCTTTACGGCTTCCAAGGCTTCCGACAGACAGGTGACGTTGCCGTGGCCAAAAATGGCAAAGACGCCGGGAAACAGCATCTCCTTTTTGCCATCCATGATCGTAAATTGATTGCACAGATAGCGGACCAGGGCCTGCGCCATGGTACAGCGAACCGTTGACATGCGCTTTCCTCCCAAATTCTCGAGCACCTTCAACGGCGCGTATTTGGTTTCAGGAATATTTATTGCCGTTTTGTATTTTTAGCAAGATAAATTGCCAAAGTCGAAATCGCTAGATATCATCGCCTGGAAGAATGCCTTTGCCGTCGCGTTTGCGCGGCAGTCCGATGATGAGCCATCTCGGTCACAGCCGGAATTCGTGGCGTCGAGTTCCGGCCCTGGAGCAGGGCGGCCGTTGCCATTGCAATGCACTGGACCAAGCACATCGGTGCCGCGAGCGACCTGGAGAACAGATATTCGTCCTCCGGAATCGTGAACAGCGTCCGGGCGTCTTTTGCGAGGGGCGACAATTGGCTGTCCGTAATGGCGATGATGGAAGTTCCATTGGTTACGGCCACGTCGGATATGACGACGACTTCCTTGGCGTAATGTCGAAATGCGATCGCAATCAGGACGTCGCGGTCGGTCATGGTCGTCGCCATTTCTTGCGCCAGACCTCCGGCAGGGTCGAGAAGGACGATGCGGCGGCGCAGCATCGTTAGCAGATACCTGAGCAATGACGCGATAGGTTCGGATCGAAGTTGTCCGGCAATGTAAATCGTCTCAGCCTGAACAAGTAGTTTGGCGGTGTCGGCGAGGGTCTTTTCCGATATGACTTCGAGAAGATCTTGAAGTGCCGCCATGTCGCGCACGACCAGGTCCCGCAAATAACCGAGACTGCCGTGGTCCTTATTTCGTGAAAGTTCACTTTCGAGAGCGCTGATACGCTCCCGAAATCCGGGGGCGGCAGTGGCGAGCCTCGTCTGAAAAACCGACTGTAGTTGTTTAAAGCCGGAGTAGCCGAGGGTCTGCGCGAAGCGGACGAGGCTCGATGGATGCGTCCGGCATTTGGCGGCGACGGCATTGATCGATTCGAGCGCCACCACATTTGGATTCTGCGTCAAGAATCGCGCGATCTGCTGAAATCCGGTGGACAAATTTGGATACTCGCGGGTGATCAAATTGACGATCCCCTCATAATTCTTTGGGATTGTCGCTGCTGGTCCGCTGCGCTTGGTTGGCATTCTCGTTCCTCGCCTGCGATTCCATCGCCGGCCTGAAAGTCATTTCCTTTGGCGTATCCCAGAATCGGCGTGAGTCATAAGTGTCAAAAAAGTTCATTCGCCGAGGTGGAAATTATTGTTGCAAAAATATAATTAGGCAACGATAATTGTTGAAGGCGTATGGAATGCGCCGCCAACAAACTCGGAACTAGGGAACGTCACTGAAGTCGCAAGAGCAGGTTTGCTCGCTGCTTAAAAACAGTAGGGCCGCATAAGCGGTTGCGACCACGGGAGGGTAGGCCTGACAGATCGTTTCATCACGTCCTAACGACCTTGCGTCAACGTGCTGGCTCTTGAGGTTCAATCACCTCGAAACGCCGTGCAGGACGAAGTTGCTTGCATCACTAGTGCCCCTTACGTCAGCGCATCCATGCGTGTTTGGCGAAGGGAGTCGGTTAACCCAGGATGAGCCGGAGTTTCCAGTATGTTGCGAGTTGCGGTTCTCGGTGCTGGACGAATTGGGAAAATCCATGCGGCCAACGTGGCGGGAAATCCCAAGGCAAAGCTTGTCACGATTGCCGATCCGTACGGCACCGCGGCCAGGAACCTGGCCGATCATCTTGGTTGTGAGGCCTCGCTTGATCCCATCAAGGCGATTAAGAGAGCCGATGTCGATGCAATCATCATCGGTACGCCGACAGATACTCATGTCAGTTTGATGCTTCATGCGGTGAAGATGGGAAAGGCTGTGCTTTGCGAGAAGCCGATCGACCTCGACATTGCCAAAGTGGACGCTGCTGTCGATGAGATCGAACGGCTCAACGGCCGCGTCATGGTGGCATTCAATCGCCGCTTTGATCCGAGCGCCCGGCAACTGCGCCGATCAATCGATGCCGGAGAAATCGGCGACGTCCGGCAGGTTATCATCACCAGCCGCGACCCCGGAATGCCGCCGCGTGAGTATGTTGGTCATTCCGGCGGAATTTTTCGCGATATGGTGATTCACGATTTCGACATGGCGCGCTGGCTGCTCGGCGAAGAGCCGGTCGAGGTCATAGCGACGGCGAGCCGACTTGTGGATTCCGGGTTAGCCGAGCTGAACGATTTCGACACGATCATGGTGCAGATGCGCACGGCTTCGGGTCGGCAATGCCATATCAACTGCTGCCGCGAAGCGGTCTACGGCTACGATCAGCGGCTCGAGATCTTTGGATCGGCCGGAATGCTGCTGAACGAAAATCTGCGACCGACCACTGTCCGGCGTTGGGGCAGAACCGAAACGGAAGTGCGCGAACCGCTCCTGAATTTCTTCCTGGAGCGATATGCCGAGGCCTACAAAACCGAATTCGATCAATTTGCCGTTGCACTCGAAAACGGTTCGGCAATGCCGACTACCCCGCATGACGGCCGCCAGGCGCTTCGTTTGGCCGACTGCGCTCTTGAGTCTGCCCTGACGGGCCGAGCCGTCAAAGTCTGATCAGAATAGGGATTGGACGATATGCGTAACATTGGCGTAGGCGTAATTGGCACCGGCTTCATGGGAAAGGCCCATTCCTTTGCCTATCGAGCTGTTGCAGGCATTTTTCCGGGCAGCCTGCGTCCTGTTTTGCAATCAGTCGCAGATATCAATGGGGAAGCGGCAGAACAAGCCGCCAAACAATTCGGCTTTCTCCGTTGGCGAACTGATTGGCATGCTCTCGTCGAAGATCCGGATATCGAGGTCGTCTCAATCACTGCGCCAAATGTTGTTCATCGCGAAATGGCTCTTGCGGCGATCGCGGCGGGCAAGCACGTTCATTGCGAGAAGCCGATCGCGCCAAATGCCGATGCCGCGAGAGAGATGATGGACGCCGCTGAAGCTGCTGGCGTCGTGACGCAGGTTGGTTACAATTATATCAAAAATCCGATGTTGAAACTTGCGCGTTCCATGGTTGCGGCAGGAGAACTCGGAGAAATCACCGGTTTTCGCGGCATTCACGCTGAAGATTACATGGCGGATCCGGAAGTTCCCTACAACTGGCGCGTGGATGCCAGTGGTGGAGCAGGTGCCATCGCCGATATCGGCAGCCATATCATCGGGATGGCCCGCTTTCTTCTCGGTCCCATCAGCCATGTCGATGCTGATTTGGAAACCGTGGTCAAAAGCCGCCCAATTGGCGCCGGTTCATCGGAGCGCCGCGCCGTCGAAGTGGATGATATTGCGCGCCTTACGGTGCGATTTGAGCGGGGATGCCGGGGAACGATTGAAGCAAATTGGGTGGCGACAGGACGAAAAATGCAGCTCGGGTTTGAATTGACCGGCGCAAAGGGGTCTCTGGTCTATACGCAGGAACGGCTCAATGAGCTGCTTCACTATCGCGCTGGCGGCGATCCACGCCATACCGGTTACACCCGGATCGAGGCGGGGCCACAGCATCATCCCTATGGACTGTTCTGCGTCGCGCCGGGTCACCAACTTGGCTTCAACGATCTCAAGACGATCGAGATCGCTGAATTCCTGGAAGCTATCGCTGGTGGAGAGCGGCGAGGGCCGGATTTTCGCGAAGCCTGGGAAATTCAGAGGATCATCGACACGGCGGTCCGGTCATCCAAATCGCGGACGTGGCAAGCGATAGAGTAGGAGCGGCGACCATTGCCGCCGAGGCGCCAGGGGCAACCCCGGCTATGATAAGATAGTCGAACCGAAGGCAGCCGGAAGAGCTGCATGACAGGGGAGGTGCTGGAGTGGCTCTGCTTGAAGTTCGCAACGTATCGAAGAGTTTTGGTGCTATCCACGCAGTAAACGACATCAGCTGGTCGATCGAGCCCGGCGAGGTCGTGGGGTTGATGGGCGACAATGGCGCCGGCAAGTCCACCCTGGTCAAGCTGATTGCCGGGAATTTTCCGCCGACGGACGGGGAAGTTCTCGTCGACGGCGAGGTCTGCCATTTCCATAAGCCGATCCAGGCGCGCGCCAAGGGCATCGAAGTGGTCTACCAGGATCTCGCGCTTGCCGATAATCTCACCGCTGCGCAGAACGTGTTCCTGGGCCGCGAGCAAAACAAGGGTATCTGGCCCTTTCGGGTGCTCGACAAGCAGGCGATGATCGACCGCTCGGCCGAATTATTCGAGGAACTGAAATCCGAAACGCGGCCGCGCGACCTGGTCAAGAAAATGTCCGGCGGCCAGCGCCAGGCGGTGGCCATCGCCCGCACTCGGCTTTCCAACGCCAAGCTTGTCCTGATGGACGAGCCGACCGCCGCCATCTCGGTGCGCCAGGTAGCCGAGGTGCTCGAACTCATCCGCCGTCTGAAGCATCAGGGTGTGGCCGTCATCCTCATCAGCCATCGTATGCCCGACGTGTTCGCCGTGAGCGACCGCATCATCGTCATGCGGCGCGGTTCCAAAGTTGCCGACAAGGCAACCACGTCGACCTCGCCCGAGGAAATCACCGGCCTGATTACGGGAGCGATCCGTGCAGCATGATCTCGTCAAGGCGCCCGAAACCAGTCATGCCACAATTTCGGATGTGGCGCAGACCAAAGAACAGACCTTTGGTGCACGCCTGATCGCGAGCCAACCATTCTGGGTGACGATCGCGCTCATCGTGCTGGTCGTAGTCATGGCCATCAATGAACCGACCTTCGGCACCACCGAAAATGCCGCCAATGTCACGCGCAACTTCGCGCCGATCGGAATCATGGCGATGGGAATGACCGTCGTCATCATCACCGGCGGCATCGACCTCTCCGTAGGGTCCGTGATGGGCCTGGTGGCGATTGTAGCCGGCCTGTTCCTTACTTGGCATTACTCCTGGTATGTCGCCTTCACGATGGGGATGATGGCCGGGCTTGCTTGCGGCATGGTCAATGGCTTTTTCGTGGCCTATATCGGTATGCCGTCCTTCGTGGTGACGCTTGGCATGCTGTCAATCGCCCGGTCGCTCGCGGTGGTATTTTCGGCCAACCAGATGCTCTATCAGTTCGGGCCCGACGCCCCCATCGTCAAAGCCATCGGTCAAGCGAAATGGCCTTTGCACGCGCCGGCCGGTTGGGCGCCGCGCTGGATTCCCGAATTGTCCTCGCATTTCTGGGTCATGGTCGGGCTGGCCCTCATCGTTGGCTATGTGTTCAATTCCAAAGCCTGGGGCCGCCATTTGTTTGCGATCGGCGGCAACGAGCAGGCTGCCCGGCTCACCGGTGTTCCGGTCGATTGGATCAAGTTTCAAGCCTATGTGTTTTCCGCATTCACCGCTTCGTTAGCCTCTCTTCTGCTGCTCGGTTACAACGGCTCAGCCATCAACGCCATGGGGCAGGGCTATGAGTTGCGCGTCATCGCAGCGACCGTGATCGGCGGGGCCAGTCTGATGGGTGGGTCGGGCACTGCCTTCGGGGCTTTCATCGGTTCGGCCTTTCTCGAGGTCATCCGCAATGCCTTGTTGATGGCTGGCATCGATTCCAATTGGCAGGGCGCATTTGTCGGCGCTTTCATCATTCTCGCGGTGCTTCTCGGCATGCAGACCGGAGGCAAGTCCATCGTTGCAGCCATTTTGGAGCGCTTGTTGCCGAAAAAGCATCGTTAGAAACCGAATTCACTGCGGGCAATCAGTGAAGGTCAACGAGGAGGAAACGAGATGAAAAGATTTCTCTTAGGCACGGCTATCGCCTTCGGCGCCATGTCCGTGGCGATGTCCGGCGCCCAGGCGAAAGACGTCTTCGCTCTGGTGCCGAAGAACATGAACAATCCGTTCTTCGATCAGGCTCGCGACGGCTGCAAGAAAGCCGAAGCGGAATCAAAGGGTGCCTTTGAATGCATGTATATCGGCCCCGGCGAACACGGCGGCGGCGAGGAGCAAGTGCAAATCCTGCAGGATCTCGTCGCCAAGAAGGTGAACGGCATTGCCGTATCGCCATCCAATGCCGCGGCCGTGGCAGTGGCGTTGCAAGCTGCCAAGGATGCTGGCATTCCCGTTCTTACCTGGGACTCCGACCTGCTGCCCGACAGCAAGAGCCTGCGTGTCGCCTATATCGGGACTCATAATTACGAGATCGGCGTGAACCTCGCCAAACTCGCCATGCAGATCAAGCCGAAGGGCGGCACGGTGTGCATCCAGTCGGGCGGCGCCGCTGCGGCCAACCATAATGAACGGATGCAGGGAATTCGCGACACATTGTCGGGAAAGAAATCGGCCGCTTCGCCTGGCGACCGCCTGGCCGGCCAGAACGGCTGGACCGAGATCGAGGGTTGTCCGCTCTATACCAATGACGACTTCCCGGTATCCGTCCAGCAGTTTACCGACATCATGGCGAAGAACCCGAAACTCGATGCCTTCATCCCGACCGGGGGTTTCCCGCAGTTCATTCCCGACGCAAACCGCGCCGCGGTGGCACCGTATAAGGATAAGATCGCCTCCAAGACACTTGCCCTTGTGGTAGCAGACACCCTGCCGGTGCAGATCGATCAGATGAAGGAAGGCCTGTCACTCGGCCAGGTCGGCCAGCGTCCGTTCGAAATGGGCTATAAGACGATGATGGCGCTGGAAGAGATGAAATCGGGCAAGCCCGCGCCCGCCGATCCTACTTACACCGGTCTCGATGTCTGCACACCCGAGACCGTCGCCACCTGTATCGGCAAGTAGGTCTGTCTAATGCCATGATGGGGCGGGAGGCAACTCCCGTCCTGTTGTCTTATCGCGGCGAATTTCTGGTGCGGCTTCAAACGCTGCCACTCGAGCGATGCGCGCCACGTCTGGCGTTGTCTGCGAATGCCCGGTTCACAATCTCGGTCCGACAGCGAATTGGTTTGCCGCATTATGGGCTTTGCCGGACTTAGCGATCTGCACTGCCAAGCTCTCTGCATTTTCGCCATTGCCGCAGATTCTTCGATCGGCGCTGCCGGCACCGTACCGGCGCGAGCCGGTCAAATGGCCACCATCAGCGAATGTCGCGCGCAATCCATTTAAGGACGCCGCGATATATTGATAGCGATCGAATTGAAGAATGAGAACAATGCATCTCCCGCGATCACGCCACCAGCAAACACTTCCATCACCGAGCGGCCGTCATTTCCGCGGGCCGCAAGCCAGATCTGCCGCAAGACAATGCCGAGCAACACCGCCCAACCAGCCAACGGAGCCGCGATCAGCAGTCCTGTGGCAAACAGCACGCCAAGCTGACGTTTTTGGCCACCGAGCAGTTGCAGCAATGCACCGGGTATTGCCCAAAGCATCATAGACATCGCTGCAGGGCCGGTGATGCCGGCCTTGATGGTGGCTGCATATACCCTATCCACCGGCGGGATCATGTTCTGCGAGAAATAGCCCCGCCATGTGACGCCAACGACGACGATCGCTACCACGAAGGCGGCCATCGCGGCGTAGAGTTGCTGGCGGCGGCCATCAGCCTCGAACGCTGGGCCAAGACCCGCCCGCAGGATGAAACCAGCCTTCAGATCGTAACCCATGTCCGCAAAAGCCGGGCCAGTGGCGGCAGAAAATCCTACCAGCAGGGTCAGAGCGGAGACCGGAAATCCGATCAGCATACCAACCAACAGGGTGATCAGGGCGATCGCGAAGGCCGGGAACCATCCCGAATGCATGGCCGCCAGTCCGACCAGCAACTCGTGCGCGAACGCCGCAAACGCCGCGTAGATCACAAATGCAATCAGCATACCGAGCGACAGATCGCTTGCGAGACCGCCGACGAGCGCGATGCCGACGGCGATGCAAAGGTAGGCGACGAAGCCGAGACCCAGGGTGGGGCCAACGCCGCGGCTGCGAACGACATTTGCGCCGGCTTTGACCTCGGCGATCATGACACCGACCTGTATCAACGCCATCAGCCCGGCGCCGATCATGAACCCATGCGGCACTAAAGCTGCGTTCAGGTCGCCCCCGGGCAATACCGACTGGAACGGCTCGCCGGAGAACAGGAACTTGGAGTAGCCCCGCATTAGCAGCCCGACACCGAACATCGCCAACGCCCAGACATTGCCGATGAAGGCGATCCCGAATGCCGACATCGGAACGCCAAACCAGGCGCCAACCGCGCCCACGCCGATGCCCAATCCCAGGATCGCAGCCTTGCGACCGCCCTCGTCGCCGGCGCGAATCGCTTCTGCGGCCGCCACGCCGGGCGGCCAGGCGCCGGCGGCCGGGAACACTTTGCTGTCGAACATGCGATAGAGCAGGAACCCGTCCAGCAGCATGGCGCAGGCGACGCCGGCAAACATCGGCAGGATCAGATCGGTGCGGCCCAATACGAACGGAATGCCGATTGGCAGCAGCAGGCTGTTCGCCGCTCCGAACGTTGCCGCCGATATCGCGCTCTGCGCCAGGTTCTGAACATGAATGGACCGATAACGGTGGAATAGGCCAAGTGGAATGCGCGCTAGACCGATCGCCACCAGCGCGCCGACCATGGAGGTGTTGGGGGTGACACCCAGCGTCGTCAACAGCTGCAGCCCGATGATCGCACCGAACACCGACAAAACCACAACCAAGACCAGCGTTGTCGGCTCGAGCAGTTTCGGGTGCAACCCGGACTCTTGCGTCATGAAAGCACCATGTCGATCGCGTGCGCCACCAGCTGGCGCGATACAAGAACCGGCCGGTTGGCCGCTTGCTTCACCACCTTGCGCATCGCTTCGGTGTATCCGATGCAGTGCATCAAGATAATATCGGTGTCAGCCAAGGACGCACCGGCTTCCCGCATCGCAGTCTCGCTCTCTGCCTGATATGGCGAAGCAGCGACCGCCTTTGTCGCCATACCTGGAATGCCGTGAAACTCGGCAATCTGCGCTACATTCGGCAGCAGGATGCCGATCCGTTCAGCGCCGTAGGCCAGCCCCTGAACGAAATGATCAACTGTGTGCTGAGGCTCGATGAAGGGCGTGCGCAGGCGAAAAGGGCTGAAATGTCCCGTGCACAGCAAAACCAGCAGGTCGAAGCCTCGGTGATCCAACTCGACCAGGATCTCGTGCAGACGACGGTCGATCGCCGGCTTACCCAACAGTACTTCCTGCCCATCCCGCAGGCGAGTAACCAGCCGCTCCTCGCCTGGGCACGGCGCTAGGTTGACAATTTCCGTGTCGGTCAGGCCGTCGAGTGCGCCTTGCTCGGTTACCTCGAATGGTGTCTGTGTTTCCTTGAGAATATCCGGCAACACGTCGCTACGCGGCGATTGTCCGATGGTGACAAAGGCAGCTCGCCGCAGCATCGCAGTCTCCTCTTGGGCAGTAATAACTCGACGATACGCAGTCGATCCAGCCAGCCATATACGTGCCGCCACGTATATCAACGCAACGGTGCGAGACTGTCACGAAGTTATCTGATTAGCCACCCGCGGCGCCGAGAAGAAGCACACGACGGATCAACTCGGCCGGCGAGACCGCCTCCAATTTGTTCATGGCCCGCCCGCGATGGATTTCAACCGTGCGATGGCTGATGCCGAGCCGCCGGGCGATCAGCTTGTTGGCCTCTCCATCCATCACGCCGGCCAGTACTTGCCGCTCGCGCGGTGTCAGAGGCACAGACGGAGGTGGCAAGCGATCGATCAGGGTCTCGCCTCCGAGCGGCGCGACCGGCATGCCGGTCGACGCGACGCCCGTGGCCGTGCCCAACTCCGCCAAGTGCAGTCGCATGACACCGACGATAATGCGTCGTGCGGTTACCACCGGCTTACCGGTAGCAACCGATATGCTGCGGGCGTTCTCCTCAGAGTAACCGACCGAGTGCATCAGGATGAGATCCGCTTCCCCCAATTGAGCTGCGGCGTCTGCTAGCCGGGCGGCTTCGCCGGTGGCGGCGACCGCGCGCGCGTTCTGGATCAGCGTGCCATGACCGGACATCTCGGCCTGCTGTGCCAATGGATAGATCACACCAATGCGGCAATTCCCAACCACCAGGGCATCAATCCATGCATCCACCGCACGCTGGCCGTGCACCAGCGGGGTACGCAACAAGAATGATTGAAACACGCCTGTCGTGATGAGAACGATCAGGTCGAATCCAAAGCCATCGAGACGCTGCAGCAGCGCCGACAGCCGGTCGACCACGAAGCCAGCGTCCACCTCGACATGGCTGCCGCCCTCCAGGCGTGTATAGAACCGCCTTTCCGATCCGCGCCCCGTTCGAGATGCGATCTCGGCCGGCGTCAATCCGTCGAGCGCGCCGAACTCCTGGTATTCGGCCACGCCATCGAACATTCCCAGAATTTCCTGCACCACGTCCGCGCGGGGGGCCTGGCCTATGGTAACGAAGGCGATGCGTGGTTTTGAGCGGCGCAGACCAGGGCGCTCAATGGCGCGCCGTGTACGACCCTGATCACCCACGTCGAAGCGTCCGTAAGGGTTCACCCGTATGGTCGCCTTGCAAGAACATCGGTAACACCGTCCCAATTATATATTGAAAATATGGGTGAGCCGATGAGACCGATAGAACGCGGCGATTTGGAGCCATTGGCGACCGGGGCATGGATCCTTGGCACAGGGGGCGGAGGGTCTCCATACCTCTCCTATCTCAACATGCGCAAGCTTTATGCGGATGGGTCCCAGGTGAACCTGATGGATCCCGCCGATCTCGCCGATGACGCTCTGGTCGCGGTGGTATCCAATATGGGAGCACCCCTGGTGGGACAGGAGCGCCTGTCCGATCCCGCCTTTGCCGCCAAACCGGTGCGGATGATGGAGGACTACCTCGGTCGTCGCTTTACCGCTGTGATGTCGGTAGAGATTGGCGGCGGCAATGCCTTCCAGCCGCTTCTGGTGGCCGCCATGACCGGGCTGCCGGTTGTCGACGCCGATGCCATGGGTCGAGCCTTCCCCGAAGCACAGATGACCAGCTTTGCAATCGCCGACTTGCCGATGTTCCCACTGACGCTTGCCGATATCCGCGACAACGAGGTGGTCGTAACCCGCGCTGCGAGCTGGAAATGGATGGAGCGGATCAGCCGTAAGGTATGCACGGAGGTCGGGTCCATTGCCGCGACCTGCAAGGCGCCGCGCAGTGGCGCCGAGGTGAAGGCTCACGGCATCCTCTACACGACAACCCAGGCCATTGCCCTGGGCCGGGAAGTTCGCCGCGCTCGCCAAGCGCACGAGGATCCGGTTGCAGCTACCCTGACTGCGGCGAAGGGCAAGCTGCTGTTCCGCGGCAAGATCGCCGACGTGCAGCGCCGCGCCACCGAAGGCTTTCTGCGTGGCACTGCACGTATCGAAGGCATCGATGATGACCGCAGCGCCCGGTTCGAGGTTGCATTCCAAAATGAATACGCCGTCGGTTGGCGCGACGGTCGCGTGGTCGTGACCACGCCCGACCTTATATGCGTGCTCGACAGCGTATCAGGCGAGGCTATCGGTACCGAGAGCCTCCGTTATGGCCAGCGCGTCAGCGTGATCGCGCTGCCGGCGCCAGCCATTCTGCGCACGCCGAAGGGCATCGCCCATGTCGGGCCCCGCGCCTTCGGCCACGATACAGACTACATGACAGTTTTCGACGACGTCGTACCAATGGGGCAGCGGTAATGAGGCGCATTGGCATCGACGTCGGCGGCACCAACACGGATGCGGTTCTGATCGACGGCAACCGGGTCATGGCTACGATCAAGACCGCAACCACCGCCGATGTGCTGGGCGGCGTTAGAGCGGCATTGAGCAAATTGCTGGCGGCAACAGCGAGTGAGCCAGGCCGTATCGCGGCGGTGGTCATTGGAACAACTCATTTCACCAATGCAGTGATCGAGCGACGGGCGTTACAGCCGGTCGGGGCGCTGCGCATCGGCCTGCCCGCGAGCGCCAGCCTGCCGCCGTTTGTCGACTGGCCGGAAGATCTGGCCGCTCTCGTCCGCGGCCAAGTGCACATGGTTGCAGGCGGGCATGAGTATGACGGCCGCTCGATCGTGGCACTGGACGTTGGCGCCATCCGCGACGCCGCACGCCGCATGGCTGATGCTGGCCTCACCGCGGTTGGCGTCACCAGTGTCTTCTCTCCGCTGACCTCCGAATGTGAGCGGGAGGCTGAGCGGATTCTGGCCGAGGAAATTCCCCAAGCAAATATCACCTTGTCGCACGAGTTGGGCCGGATCGGGTTGCTCGAGCGCGAGAACGTCACGCTTCTGAATGCTTGCCTGCAGGGCCTGGCGCACGAAACGGTGGCCGCATTTACTGAAGCCCTGCGCGGCAGCGGCCTCACCGCTCCGCTGTTTCTGACGCAGAACGATGGCACGATAATGCGTGCCGAGACGGCCAGCCGCTTCCCGGTATGGTGTTTTGCATCAGGCCCAACCAATAGCATGCGGGGGGCGGCCTTCCTGTCGGGACTTGATGACGGCGTCGTGGTTGACGTCGGTGGCACAACCAGCGATATCGGCTATCTGAAAGGCGGCTTTCCACGCGAGGCCAATGCCGCAGTGGAAATCGGCGGCGTGCGGACGCTCTTTCGCATGCCGGATCTACTGTCGATTGGGCTGGGTGGCGGCACTGAGATCGGCGCCGACGGCGTTCAGATCGGCCCACGCAGCGTCGGCTTCCGGTTGCTGGAAAAAAGCCTGGTGTTCGGCGGCGACACGCTGACCGCGACTGACATCGCCTGCGCGGCGGGTCGTGCTGATCTCGGCCAGCGGAAGCTCGTGGCAGACTTGCCGCAGGCTTTGGTCGCGCGCTGTTTGGCACGCGTGAGCGATATGATCGTCGAAGGTGTCGATCGAATGAAGACGGAGGCGGGTGATGTGCCGCTTCTCGCCGTTGGTGGCGGCAGTTTCCTGATTCCTGACCGAGTTGAAGGTTGCAACCAGGTGATCCGCGTAGAGCATCACGCAGTCGCTAATGCTGTGGGCGCTGCGATCGCGCAAGCCAGCGGCGAGGTCGATCAGATATTCTCCAATGTCACGCGTGACCAAGCTATCGCGGCGGCTCAGAGCGAGGCCGAAGATCGCGCAGTCGCCGCAGGAGCCACACGAGGGAGCCTGACGCTGGTTGAGATTGAGGATATCCCACTGTCCTACCTGCCCGGAGATGCTCGCCGGGTACGCGTTCGGATGATTGGCGACATTGGCTCAGATTGACAGTTGGCAAGCTGTCAGGTCAGCGATGGTCAAGGTTTGATTGCGATGTCGACCCCGGCATTCCCGTTGAGAAGGCATGGGTTTGTCGATTGCGCGAACCATTGTCGAAGCCCACGGCGGGCAGCTATCGGCAGAGAACCGAGCGGGACGCGGCGCGGCGTTTCGCATCAGACTACCACTTGCGGCGCAGTCGAAATGACTGCTGTGCCGATCGCGTCATTTCGTTGCGATGCAGAATTTGGCTAGGCCATCTTCTGTTGAACAAATCCGACGATGAGCAAGATCAGCGGCAATAGCCAACCGGCAATAGCTGCGCCGGCAATCCCGACGACGATGTTGCCGGCTAGTCCGCGGCCATGACCCTTGACGATCAGGCCCGCGAGCCAAGCTGCGATCGCGCCGATCAACAGCCAAATGATGAAGATACAAACATGACCACGCTGCCCATTGTGAGGCATCGCGGCGATACAAACGTTGTCAACGGGGTTGCCTTGATCTGGATCAAGCATGGCGCGATCGGCAGGCAAGTAGGGTGCAACGCGGTATTTTTGTACAAGGGAGAAAGCGCATGAAACATGTAAGAAAGGCTGCCCTAGCAGCTTCTGCCGTCGCGTGTGCGGCATTGTTCTCCTTCGGCTGGTCTGAGCAAGGCGGCATCTCACTGTCAGTCGAGAGCGCCCAGGCACGGGTCGGTCGCCCGCTGACGCCGGTGAGCGTTGCGGGTGTCGCGCGCCGACAGACGCGGCGGGCCGTGTACGGCGCCGGGATCGCAGGTGCCGCGGCGATCGGCGCGGCTGGCGCCGTTGCCGCAGCACCTTACTATGGTGCAGCGGGTTATTACTCTGGTGGTCCTTACGCGTCCTACGGTTACCCCGCGCAGGACTACGCGACGCGCAACGGGTTCACCTGTCAGCCCGGTACTTTGGTGAAACTCGACGACGGCTTGATGCATCGCTGCCAGTAGGAGCTCTACATAGACATGGCGATGGAGGCGGCTCTTTGAGCCGCCTCTTGGTGGCTATATCGGGGGCCACTTTTGTAACGCCGGTCCTGCACGCCGTCATTGAGGCGCCGTAGTTGTTTTGAGCTTCGGTTTCAGGCCGTCTCTCATAGCTTTCAACGATGGGTTGGCAAAGGACACTATTCGCCGCGGCGCATGAGTCTTGCGAAATTGGATAAGGAGGAAATACCGATGAGGAAACCAGCGTTGGTTCTTGCCACCGCCGTTACGCTCGCCCTGACCGCTGTGGCTACGCCTTCACCGGCTCATGCGCATTATTATGGCCACGGCCCCGGCATTTTCGGCGGCTTGCTCGCGGGCGCGCTTATCGCTGGTATTGCGTCGAGCGCCTACGGGTATGGACCGGGGTATGGCTACTACGGCGGTTATCCCGCATATTACGGCGGATACTATCCAGCGTATTATGGCGGTTATTATCCCGGATATTACGGCGGCTACGCCTACAGGCCTTACTACAGCTACAGGCATGTTTATGCGCCCAGATACGCCTACCACGGTTACTATGGCCGCTGGCATCGCGGCTGGCATCGCTGGTAAAGCCGCGCGGCCTGGCCGCAGCGGTTAGAGCGCGGGCAGAGCTTGCGGGTGTTAAAGTGACGATGTCGCAGCATGGCGACTCGTTGACGCAGATCAATAAAGAGCAAGGCTTTACGTCGAACACACCATAGTCGCTCAAGGTAAGGAGATTGCCATGAAGCATATCAGCTTGAAACGAGCGCTGTTGGTAGCTGCCGTCGTTGCGTGCGCCGCCGGTTCGGTTGACTGGTCAAGCGACGGCATCTCATTTTTCATTGGTAGCGCGCAAGCGCGGGTCGGACGACCGTTGACCCCCGTGAGCGTCGCAGGCGTTGCACGTCGAACGACGCGGCGGGCCGTCGTAGGTGGTGCGGTGGTAGGTGGGGCGGCCGCGGGCTGCGTGCGCGTGCTAGTGAGTGGAAGGTACGTCTGCCGCTACTAGGGAGTCGGCGGCATATCGACGAAGCTTGGCAGCACGGTCGTCGGCGCTGCCGCGCAAATCTCGCGATGCCCGCAGGTGCCGCGCGCCGAGGAGTTTACGATGACTGAAATACCTCAGCTTTTCGTGACTAAGGCACTCGATAAGTTGGCGAGCACGATGCGCCAATGTGGAGTTCTGAATGACAAAGGATCCTGCAGAAACTATCAAGGCGGCAATTAATTCTGCATTCGTCAAGTATCCCAGGGAAGACGACCCGCACTGGGGCAATAACTGGATACGGCCAGATGAGTGCGCTCACCTTGCTAAGGTGATCATGCTGGAATTAGATGCGAACGGATTTCAGATCGTTAATAGGGTCAATTGAGGCGCGGACCAGGCTCAGCTCGCCGCGCACGCGTCGATATGTCCGCTTCGAATCGATGGAGTACTCGCCTGCACGGGCGTGTCCGGCTTGGCCGCGAAAGCGGTCCATCTCGCCCTGGAATTTGGTTGAGCATCGCGGCCACCGGTGGGCCTGCCCGTGGCGCCCTTGATTTAGATCAAGAAAGTGTCCGGACCGGATGATGTGATTCCACAATGAAACATCGCTGTTGAATTGTTCCTGCTCTGTCGAATGAGGTCGTCCGCGCCCTCAGCAGTCCAAGAGCCATACCGGCCAAACAGGGAGGAGACGATGAGTACCTTGACACACGCAGCATTTCTGGCCGTCGGCGTCACCCTGTTCGCCGGAGCCGGCGGTCAGGCGGCGCCCTTGCCGACCAATGTCGCGGCGATGAAATCCTTGGCGCCTCAGAGCACGACGGAGGTGCGTTGGGGTGGCGTAGGATGGCGGGGGCTGGGTTACCGCCCCTGGGCCGGCCATGGCTGGGGTTACCATGGCTGGAGCGGTCATCACTGGGGATGGGGTGCCGCGGCGCCCGGTGCAATTGTCGGCGACGGCTACTACGGCGGCGCCTACCGATACCGCGGCAACGCGGGTTACCCGCTTTACGATGCCGAGTACGACGACGAGGATTGCGCACCCTACGGCGGCTACTACCGCGGCGATTACGATTGGTGACGTCGAAGGCTGGCTGCGGATCAGGCGGATCGTGAGGCGGTGACGATCAGTTTCGCCAGGAGCAAAAGGATAGCGATCGACGCTGCCAGTAGGCCTACCGGTCACTGATTTAGGTCGAAAAGGGATTTGGACGTCCTGCTTGTCTAAATCGATGACTTTTGGGCAGAGCGCAAAATTGGTCGATCGAGGACAACAGCCTTAGATTACCAAATCTCATTCGGGTCTCGACATGAGAAAGAACTCAGCCATTGCCGTAGCGGTGATTACGATCT
>Ga0307479_10001115_pt1 | contig 24256 bp, 24 predicted proteins | sample atmos_gasesECM4C_FD_203743 | JGI IMG/M metagenome (GOLD analysis project Ga0307479, IMG submission 203743) | Hardwood forest soil microbial communities from Morgan-Monroe State Forest, Indiana, United States - atmos_gasesECM4C_515 | ecosystem: Environmental > Terrestrial > Soil > Temperate... | reverse complement strand
ATGATTTGTCCGACGACAGGGCCAAAGACGGTTTGGCCAGACGCTGGTTTCCACTGACCAGCCAAGAGCAGAACGATTACGCCTTCAAACTCCTCGGTCAAGAGGTGGAGCAGGGTCGCAGCGTCTACCACATCAGTTTCCAACCAAAGGACAAGGACGAGGTCCCGTGGGCGGGCGAGGCGTACATCGATGCTGCAGAATTCGAGCCCGTGCGGGTGTTTACCAAGCTGGCAGGGCGGATTCCAGTTATGATCCGCACCCTGCTCGGAATAGATGTTCCGGGAATTGGGTTTAATGTCGTCTATCAGCGGCAGCCAGATGGAGTGTGGTTTCCTGCCACTCTTGGCACCGAGTTCCGGATTCGTGCCGCGTTCGTCATCAAACGGCAGGTGTCCGTGTCGTTGGAGAACAGCGCATTCGAGCACACCCACGTGGTAAGCAGGATAAAAGTGATTGGGGAAGTGGAGTGAGTAGCGAGCGCATGCGTCCTAGTCCAAAATTTCTCTCTGAGTCGTGCGCGTTATCGTAGTTGGCGTAACCATCGCCATGTCACTCATCAACCCAGAGTCAAAACCGTTTTCCCCGTGCTCACTTGTGTAAACGCCTTCTGGTTACAACAATGGAAGTCGGTCAAAGCCGCATTGCCGCAATGGTTGGTTTCGGCTTCGGGTGGCGTCTAAGGGACAATCGTTCCGGCTATGTAATTCCACGTGGAGCTGCGGTCGAGGGCGATGAAAATGAACGACGCAATTACAACTGCGGAATAACCGAACGCGTACCATCGACTTACCGCCCGCTTCATTCCCCATTGGAGAACAAGAAACACTGCACCCATCACGAGCGGACAAAGTACGTACAAGGTGGCATGAGGGCAAAATCTCCAATGTAAGGGCAACGGCCAAGGGAGCCCGACATAATCATTAACGATGCCAGGAGCATCATAGGACGGTGAATTTCGGCGCGACGACGGTAAACGACTGCAATGACCACGCGAGTGCCGAAGGCGAGCATCTCGCCGAGCATTGTTGCCAGGAAAAATCTGGCCCCGCCTGAGGGCTGGTACACTCCAGGGTTATGGCGAGCCGATACGATTGCTACGGCCGACCCGAGAATAACCATGGCACCCGCGAGTACCGCGCCGGCGACACCCGCGCGCATATGAAGCCGCCGGTTCCCGTTCAAAATGAAGACCCTCTGCATCAGAAACAGGATTATCCACCGGCGTGGGCCTCTGCGGGCGCTTTCTTTTTCAATGCGCATTGGATCGGCTGGGGATTTGGCCTCGGGATTGGGTACTTCCTTTGGTGGTCCTCGTTCGCAGTGCTTGGAGCGGGATTATTCGTCCTTACGGGACGAAAGGACGCTGCCGAACCTATGCCGATGCCCACTGCTCTCCGGCTAAGATAACTGTCGCAATCAGAAGGCGATACACAAGTGAGCCAAAGGAAAATAGTTTTGACTGGCGGCAGATGAGTGCAAAGGCGAATTTCTCGCCAATCGACGAATCTCGACCCTCAGACGAGTTACGTCACTGACCTTTAGGGGCTGGGTAGAAGTAGTGAATCCTGAACTGTTCCCACCCGCCTAGATCAGCAAGTTCTCCGAGACCCTTCCGGTTATGAATGTAGTCAGCTATTTCACTCTTACCGCTGTTGCGCAAGTAGCTGATGGTTTGCTCAAGCCCGGCACCGACAAGGAACTGACCATCAAAACCGCTCCCTGTGTCCATGTTGATGTGCTTGGCTTCCCACATCAGGGCAACGTCTGCCGGATCGCGGACCAGATAGAGCAGTAGAGCGCACCAGTATAGGTTCTCAAAAAGGTCGCCTTCGAGATCGTAGCCTTCCTCTCTCCGAGAAGCCATTTCGCGGCGGAAGACATCGAGCAGTAGTTGATGGCGCTCCCTAACCGTCGCTCTGTCTGGTGGAATCGTTTCGAGCAGTTTCTGCCTAGCGCCTCCGTCATTGAGATGTACGATGCAATATCAATTTCACTCATCACTTCGTTCCTCGTGAACGAAGATGCTACACGTTTCCAACAAGGTGGAAGGCAGAACAACGGTCTAGTTGTTGAAGGCGTTTACGCTCACCGAGAATTGGCGACAGCTCGGGCCGTGTCAAAAAGTCTCAGAGATGCGATTTATCAACAGGATCGAAAACGTGGCTAAACCGTTGAAAACACGTAAAGGCCTACTCTCGTTTTCATTCAAGTTTCGCGGGCCGCAGGCCCTACATCACAGTTACGGCAAGAGTGATGCCCATCACATCTGCTCCGTGACGAGAGCGTCGATATTATGAAGCCGGCCGCCAGCCGAGCACGCAGGTTTACAAAGTTTTTACGCGATCCTTGACTTTATCGCACGCCAACGCCGGGACTTTTGCAATTACTATGGTTTGCGCCATGGCCGGAAACCCTGCGCCTGCCGAACCTCAGTAAAATTCACGCAAGGAGGCGTTATGAAAAGGCACAAGGAAAGGACGTTCTTGCGAGTAGGCGCTTTGCTGGCAGTGGCTGTCACCTGGGCCAGTTTGGCGCAGGCAAAGTGTAGCATCACCTGGACTGGGAATGTGGATTACTGGAACAACCCCAACAACTGGAAGCCGCGGCGGGTACCAGGCCCGACCGACAACGTCTGCATCCCCTCCGGGGAGGCCGACGGAAGGACAACGCCGTCGATCTCTGTCCATTCGATTCAGGTAAGCAACAGTGCGGTGCTCGTCTTCGGATCGGGGACGGTGTCGGTTGCAACCTCAGTGACCATCCAGCAGGCATACCTCAGTCTGTTAGGGACCACGCTGAGTGCTACCTCGGTCGTTAACCAATCGGGAACGCTAATGGGAAACGGAACCATCGAGGGTTCGCTCACGAACGATGGCTTTTTGGAGCCGAATGCGCAGAGCCTGACGGTGACCGGCAACTATACCCAGGCGTCTACCGGTGAGCTGAGCGAGTATTGGGGCAGCGCGGCGACGCTAAATGTCAATTTGAACGCCACACTGTCAGGCTACTTGGTCGTGCACTACAGCACCAAGATACCCCCGATGCCGGGCTCGACCTACACCGCGATGACGTTCGGCTCGCTCAGCGGAGCGTTTACGAACGTTTCCCCGGGAACGGCGGAATACACCAACAACAGCGTCGTGGTGACATTTCCATAAGCGTTGCGGGCCGCAACAGAGTTCTGCTAACGAAACACCGAGCTGACGCTGTTTCGGCCTTAAAGCGAAGTAAGGAAATTGCAACCAACAACGAGCCGCCCGCTATCGGGGCGGCTTTGCGAGTCCAGCATTTTGACAATGGTTCGAACGTAAACTGTCGCAGAAGGCCGGTTAAGCGCTCAAAACCTCACTGGGTGGGTGGGTCAACGAGTGCAATGGATTTTTCGCCAACTATTCTGCTAAATCTCCGTCAACTATCCTGCCTTCATTGGCTTGCCTAAGCGCCCGGACTTCCGTGAAACTGAGCTTTCTGACCTCCCTTGTGATAGGAGATGGGCTGATTAGCTGGGGTTCTGCTTCGACGCACTTTCCCTGGGCGGAGACTTGCGCGGCGGCAACGGCGGGCGGCCCAATTCGCACGACGGCGACGACAGCGACGACAGCGTTTGTTTCTGACATTCACAGTTTCTGGGGATAAGCTTCGTCGCGTTTTTCCGCCACTTCGCAAGGCTGACTTCTCGCGATGCTCCCTTCCCTCGCGCCCACTGAAGTCAGCAGGGCTCGTACCTGGTTCAGACAAGTAAGAAAAAAAGAAGAGCATTCACGCATTCGCTCGCAGTGAGTGAGGAAGTGTCGCGCTGTCGCGCTGGAAGGGCGCTCTTGGCCAACGGAAGGAAATCCCCATTCGGAGAAAACACCAAAAATCCAAAATCTCGATTCCTTTGAAGGAGGATCACTATGAAGATTCTGACGATTCGGGCTCTTTTGTTCGGGGTGGCGCTCGCGGTAGCCACGGCGCTGGTGCCGCCGACCGCCTCGGCGGCGTCCCCGAACTTGTTCGCCTCGGTGGCGGGGAACGGCACGTTGGTGCACGGCAACGGCGTCTCCTCCGTAACCCACATCGTCGGTACCGGGCAGTACGAGGTGACCTTCACCTCAGACGTGAGCAGCTGCGCCTACGTCTCGACCACGCATCACGCCTTCTCGCAGGCCATTCAGAGCTTCACCGCCGGCGGCCACCTAAGCAGCAGCGGCGTGTACGTGGAGGTCAAGAACCAGGGCTGCGGACTGATGGACGGGCCCTTTGACCTTGCCGTCGCCTGCAACATGACGGGTTGGCATTTCGCCGTCGTCGGCTACACCGCCAACCTGGTCCGCTCATCGCCTGGCGCGACGCTGAACCACCTGGGCGTTGGCCGATACGATGTCAACTTCACCGCCGGAGTCGGGGGGTGCGCTTACCTTGCCACCGTCGGTGACCCCGGCAACGCCCTCGTCTTCAACCCGAACGGCGTCTACACAGGCAGCGGCTCCAGCGCCGACTCCGTCTACATCGAGACCAAGAACACGGGCGGCGGCCTCTCGGATGGCATCCGGTTCCACGTGGCGGTCGTCTGCCCCAATGCTCCCAGCACCAAGGTCTTGGTCGTAGGGCCCGGCGGCTTGTCCGGGCGCGGCTCGGCCTTGACCAGCTCGTTCAACAGCTCGACAGGCAATTACGTCTTCGTCACGAACCTGAGCCTGGCCGCCTGCACGATGATCGGTACTCGCGGCTCGGTCAACACAAGCGTCCCCTTCAGCCCGGCCACGGTCGAGATCACGCTCGGCCCGGCTCCCAACACCAGCGGAATCCAGGTCCGGAACCTGCTCTTCTTCGGCGGCGGTCTGTTCAACCAGGCGTTCCACGCCGCGGGAATCTGCTAACGCTTGCTTCCCCCTTTTTCGCGGTGCTCGAGGCCCCCCTTGGGCACCGTCGTTTTTTACGTTGGACGCGAGTGACGGTCTAGTTTCCAATGGTCACCAATAATCCACGCTCCGGGTCGTCAACCCCACCAGAAACGTCTCACGGCAATCACCTCAGTCAGCGGCAGTCGGAATCTGGACATTATCCTAGCCAGGGCCGAATTTCCTTGCCATGGTAGTGGTTGGCGAAGGCGATTACACTCACCGAGAATCGGCGACGCTCGGGCCGTGTCAAAAAGTGTAATGGAGATTTATCGACAGGTGCGCCGCCGGGAGAACCAAAACGAATCAAGATTACTTAGTGGAAAGGCGGGATTCGGGCAGTTATCGCTCGGAGGGAGTGCGGTTCAAAAGCCGTATAGTCTTGCGGGGTTCTCCACCAGGATCGTCCTTCGAACATTCGCGTCCGGCGCCCACACCGGAAGCTGGTTGAACAGACGACCATCATCAATCTGGCGTAGCGGCGCAATGTCAAACGCGCGGCGGCCTGGCACTCGCGACGAATCTGGGTGGGGCCAGTTTGTGCCCCACAGAACCCGTTGGGGGTTCGCGGCAATCAGCGCCTGGGCGAGTGGCGTGACGTCAGAATAGTCCGGAGCCCGGTCCGAAACATCATAGGCCGCCGAAATCTTGACGTACGCCTTCGCAGATCGGATCAGCTTCACAAGCACATCAAAGCCGGGCTGAGAAACTCCTAGAGAGGCGCGTGCCCCACCGAAGTGGTCGAAGACGACGGGCAGGGGTGAGGTTATGACATCGTCCTGCAGTTCTGCTATCGTCGCGAGTCCGGCGAAGATTTGGATGTGCCAATCGCGCCCGGCGAGCTGTTTCACGGCAGTTTGGAATCGCTGCCGTACAATTGTGGGATCGGGAACCCCGAGGGTCACGAAATTCAAACGGATGCCTCGCACACCGATGTGAGCCAAGACATCGAGTTGGGCGTCCGATGTGTGCTCTTCGATGAGCGCAATCCCTCGCGCTCGATGGCCGAGTTGGCGGAGCGCATCGGCCATGCAGGAGTTGTCAGAGCCGTACACCGACGCATTCACGACGACAATTCTTTCTACATGAAGGGCGCGATGCAGGGCGCGCGTCTCATTGACGGTTGCGGTTTCAGGCGTGTAAGTACGACCGGACCAAAAAGGAAAGCGCTGAGGGTCGCAGAATACGTGCGTATGGCAATCGCAGGCGCCGCGCGGCACTTTAAAACTGACGGGCGTTGCGGGCTGCGCAGCAGCGGCAAGTGCAAGGGTCGGCCCCCGCCCACATAGTGCAGCAGCCAGCCCGCCGATGAGGAGTTCTCGTCTGGTAACGTTTCTCCTGAGCCCACTACTTAACATTGTCATCAGGGTCAGTGAGACAGTCGCATGTGTTGGTCTCGGCTTATCAGGATCGCAGGTTCATTATTGGGGTTGCGAGCGAAACCGATCATTTACCCGTCGGAGGACAGGCCCAAAATGAGTCGGGTTCCATCGCTTACAGCTAAGTTCGGCGAATTGACCTGCACACGTCCGTGGATCTGCATCGCCAGGCTCGCTCCGCGCCAACTGTAGCTCCGTCTTGCGAATCATTTCCAGCCACAAGGAATCCGGATCCGCATTGAAAACCGTGCTGGCCTCCGCGGGAAAAATGAACCAAGCGCCCAATTCCACTTCCTTGTGCAATTGATCTTGAGTCCATCCGGCGTAGCCCAGATAAACATGAAAAACGCTTGCGTCAGGGCGAGCCGAAATGGTTTGTTCGAAGAGAGACTTGGAGGTAATCAAGTAAGCGCCATCAAAGATCTGCTCAGCGCCTTCGATCTTGGCCGACGAGTGGAACAACGCAAACACGGCTGGGGTTTCGACCGGCCCTCCGAGATAGACCGGGTCGGAACGGTCTTTCGCCGCCTTCACACTCTCAAGCGCTCGCGAAAGCGGGATAGCCGTGCGCCGGTTAAGAATGAGTCCGAGTACTCCTTGGGCATCGTAGCGAACCAGCAGGATGACGGTTTTGGCGAAATGCGGATCGCCGAGGTTCCGGCTCGCCACCAGCAGCCTTCCAGCGCCCAGACTCTTGGCATTCTTGGATTGGACTGGACGAAAATCGGCTGGCTGCATTTCGCTTTCCGCACGGAACCTGGCAGCGAGCGACCGACCGTTCGCCCATGTGCCCATCTCCGGCACATCAAATTCTTTAAGATGACGATTTAGCTTTTCGGCCGCTACGAAGGTTAGCATCGTGGCCAGGATCGCGTCGAAGCATAGTTTGCGCAGAGACATGACCGCTCCGCTTGCATCCGTGTGCGAGAGTTTAACTGATTCCGTAACAGTTGCCAAATCGCCATCGCACCGGTGGCACCGGTTGGGTGACGATGAGCGCTTCTATGGCCGATGGCTGTTGAAAAACTCCTGCGAGCGAAATTGACCAAAACAAAATTCCGCTGGGATGCCCTACCAACGACTTTCTCGCTTTTCTAGGCATTTTGTGTCTCCCAAATTTTGGCTGTTTGGGAGGAAGATGGAGTTTTTCAACAGCCACGTCTGTTAACGACAGACTAAAATCCCTCCTCCTCATGCCGGACTAACTTCAGGTTCGACTCGGTAATCAAGGGTTCGGAGTGTGCGGATCATTCGCGAAGTGCGGGCTCGCTTAGTCTTTTCACATACTGAGGGGCCGCGTTCCTCATAGCGAACGCCCTTGTCCAAAATTATCCAGATCAACTGACAGAGGCGGTGCGCAATGGCTCCGATGGTTTTGTTGTGTCCTAGACGGAGCACTAAACGACGATAGACGATCTCGAAAATGCTCCCTTTGTGTTTGACGGCGGTCGAATCAATCTCGCCGCTCCGAGCCATCGTGGATTACGGCTTGGCTCTGAGAAATTTCATGTTGTTTCGCGGGCCGCAGGCCCTACATCACAGTTAAGAGGAATGGTCTGCTAGAATCCTGCACAAAATGCTACCACTGATCCAAGGCGTGATCGCCCGCCGCATGCTCCTGAACTTCCGGGCGGATGCTGACGTAGTCCAACGCCTTTTGCCTGCGCCTCTGCAAGTTGACCAACGGAATGGGCATGCCATCGTGGGCGTTTGTCTCATCCGCCTGGAGAACCTGCGTCCGCGCGGCGTCCCCGGACCCCTCGGTCTCTCGTCCGAAAACATGGCTCATCGAGTGGCGATCCAATACCCCGCTAGCGACGGCATTCGCCCCGGAGTGTTTGTCTGGCGTCGTGAAACGGACCAGCGATTGATCGAGTTGCTCGGCGGGCGTCTTTTCCCGGGAGTTCATCACCATGCTCGGTTTCAGGTTGAGCGAAAACGCGAACCGTCTTGCCATGGACGTTACCAGCGATGACGGCAAAGCCGATGTGCACTTTACGGCCCGCGTCTCGAGTGAATGGGGGCATACGCCCAGCTTCGGCTCGTTTGACGAGGTATCAGAATTTTTCCGAAAGGGCGACTGCGGCTTTTCCTGTTCGCTCCGTGGCGATGAATTGGAAGGATTGCAATTGAAAATGCTCAAGTGGGAGATGGTGCCGATGGAAGTTGAGTCGCAGCATTGCGCATTCTATTCAGAGTCGCAGCGCTTCCCCGAAGGCTCGCTCGACTTCGACTGCGGCCTGCTCATGCGCGGTCTTCCTCACGAGTGGCACCAACTCACCGATATACCCGAGCTAGCAGTAAATGACCGCTGAATTGGTCACGCTTCCGCGTCAGACTGCCAGCCTAACTGTTGAAACATCCCGGTTACGCTCATCCCATTTAACACGGTGGCCTCTGCCCTTTTTGCCCAGAAATGAGGGCGTGCACGCACCAAAAAGATTCACGCCCTTGAATCAATCGCTTCTTTCGCGCAATTCCCGAGACAACTCCCCGGTCCACAGTTTCGGCAAGCTCCGTCGCGTGCTGGTCCTTCACAGCCGCATGAACACTCGACGTAATATTCCCGCCGAACAATGACATGCGAAGCTTCGTTCTCTCTTCTGCGCATATTTCTCGGGATCGGCGGGGCGTCACAAAACCTGCCCCCCGAGCGAATCAGACAAAAAATGAATCTGAGACGCCGACCGGGCATGGGGAATTTCGGCGCTGCAATCGCTGAACTAAGAGAAAACGGTATCGCCCTGCTCTCGGTTGCCGAACCCAACGTTGACAACACCGCGGCGGGAAGAATGGCGGCGGGCTTTCATGGCGTCTTCAGTCAATACTTCTCCGATGCGCTGTCGGAGAAAATGAAAGATCGGTCGGCTGCCAGTGTCGGCTGCCAGTGTCCATGCGGGCCGTTGGCCCTGGGCCGCACCCCTCGGTTATGTCAATGACCTGGCGCTCAGCGACGGTGCGAACATTAAGCCTGATCCTTCTGGCGCGCCACTCGTGTGCGAAGCCTTCCAGTTGTACGCGACCGGCCACTACACCAAGATTCAAGTCTGAGAATCGTCACCGACAAGGGGTTGAAGACGAAGCGTGGACAGAGGCTAACGGCGCAAACGTTTGACGCTCTGTTGCGTAAGCCCATTTACGCAGGCTGGTTTACTCGTCGAGTTGTGCCTGAGCCGGTGAAGGGCTGGCACGCCCCCATTGTGAGTCAGAAACTATTCGATGACGTGCAACGAATGCTGTCTGGTCGCAAGCTATCCAGTGCGCCAAAGCGGAAGCAAAACCCAGCGTTCCCGTTGAAGCACTTTGTGAAATGAGGCGTCCGTGGTAACCCCGCTCACTTGTGGTATGAACAAGGGGAAGCTGAAACACTACCCGAACTATTGGTGTCGCAACTCCAACTGCAGAGCGTCGCAACTCCAACTTGTGCAATGACCCGTAAGGAACAGTGCTAGAAACCCAAAGGCACAGGCTTTGGTTGTGCAGTCCTTGTACCGCGAGTTTTGGCGTAGAGAGTCTGAAAAACGGGAGATCGTGCTATCTTGAGAACGGACCCGCTAGGATGATTTGGAGCCATACTGGCGAGACAAGAGGGACTGGCTCTGCACGGTGGAATTCTTGCCTGCTGATGACCCAGAGGCTCGGCTTCTTGCCGCCGACATCATTGGCTACTTGTCCGGCTACGCACGGGCAGTGCACCGGTTTCCGATAGAGTTGCTACCGGGAAGCCGACTGAAGATGCCGTGAACAAGCCCAGGCTTGGTAGCATCCCGCTCGTTTATTGCGGCTCCATACGTCCGTTAATGAAGGGTTTGAGGAGAACATCGATTCCTCCATTGTTTGTTGACGCGCCTAGGAGGATTAGTCCTCTTGAGCCGACGCTGTAAACCCCCACAGAAGTCGTCGTGCCATTGAACGGACTGATGGTTCCTTTTCCATCGCCCGAGACTGCTGTCTTGGTAGATGGAGCGAATGTTCCGCTAACAGCCTCAGTCGACAACGTTCCGTTGTTGTTGACATAGGCGATGCCGGTCACATTCGAACCGCTGAAGACAACCTGGCCCAATTCCATCAGATTGGTGTTACCGATGCTGGTCGCACTGAAGGTATAAGGACCGGCTGCCGGCACCTCTGTGGGCACCGCATCGATGAAGTCGGCAACACCGATGCCGGGTGAAGCATCGGCGAAATCGGCGTTCATCACGTAAAGCCGCGAAGAGCCAAGGGCGGTGTTGGTCCCAGGGTTGGTACTCACTACGTAGGCAATCCCGAAGCGATACCCCTGAGTTGCGCTATTAGAAACCGGATAAGCAAACAGGCCACGGCCGGTTGCATCGAAATCGCGACTACCGCTGCCGATAGTCCACTCCTCGCCGTCAGCATAGTCATCTTCCAGGTGGCCAGTGATTCCACCTATGATTCCACCGTTATCGCAAGGACAGAAGTCAAGCTGGCCTGCTTTTTCGAAGGTACCATTCTGTGCGCTCGCCGCATGTGTCAAAAGGAATGCGTAATTGCAATAGGGCTCGAGCGCCGTTGCACTGTCTCCGCAGTCGGAAGGCGAGTTCTCAGGTGCGAGCGGGACGGTTGCAGTCTGCAGCTCGGCCATTCCAGCTAAGGCAGTTGTGTGGGCACCAGAGTCGGTCTCGATGAAGTAAGCCTTGCTGGCGCTGACTGTGTAGAAGGCGTAGGTTGCTTTGCCAAGGGTTGCCGTCCCACGATTGCCCGTGCTGACAGGATTTATAGTTACGGGGCTCAGGGTCAGAGGTGTCACTGCACCACCAGTACTTTTCGCCCCATCAATCGTGCCGTTATCATCGACATCGTAGATCCCTGTACTTGAGCTTCCCAGACTTGCGCCGGTGTTGAACAGCCCGATCTCCGCCTCAGCCAGGTTGTTGGAGTCGAGGCCATTGAACTCGAATACGTAATTATTGTTGGTGTGGGTGTTCAGGTTCGTCCCGGGTGTTTGCAGCTCAAAATTTCCGAAAGCATTGCTGCCATCGAACGAGATCATCTTGCCTCTGGTGGCAAATCCAGAGACAAAGTCCGTGAGGACGAAAGCAACGTGGAAAATCTGGGAGTTGAATTTTATATCCGCCTCGCCTCGCCCGTCCGGCCACAGCGTGTAAGCGCTGGCCGTTATGTTCACAGGTCCCGTACTGCTCACTCCTCGCGCCATGTTGTAGTCGGCGACCCCGGATGTGATATGGCCAGCGCCGTCGACGGTGAAGCTGCCTGCCACGACAGCTTGCCCTCGAGAGTCGATCGTCGTCAGAAAGAAAGCATATGAGCCAGTCAACGTGCCTGGCCCCGCGCTTAGACGTGTCACATTGACGGGGGTGGAACCGCTTATCTTTCCAGAGGTCGCAGTGATAACCGCGACCCCCTCAGCCTTGCCGGTGACCCTGCCTGCGCTCACTGTTAGGATGGTGCTCTGATCCACCGACCAGGTTGCACTAGAGGTTAAGTCCTGAGTGCTCTGATCGCTAAAGGTCCCAGTGGCTCTTAGCTGATAGGAACCACCGATCGTCACCGCTGGCCCGACGGGAGTAATACCGATTGATACAAGGGTCGCAGTCGTGGGCGGGGCCCGGGGGGGGGGGGGGGCGGGGGGGGGGCCGGGCCGCGGGTGCGGGGTCGGAGTCGGATTCGGGCTCGAGTTCCCACTACTGCCGCGAAAAATGGCGCCCTGGCCACAGCCGACCAACCCAATCATCCCCAGCAACACCAGGATCAGTATTAATGCCCTAATTCGCATATGATGTGCGCTCCCCTTATTTGTTCAATTCACAAACTGTCGTCGGGCCTTCGTTGCGCGTCAAGAACCTTGTCAATTCTGGTGGCCTGCATTCAATGCGGGCAACTTGATTGCCATCCAGAACGGCATGTTCGGCTTTCTTTTGTGCAGGTTGCCGACACCATCAATCAGTTATGCAAAGGCTTGCACAAGCTCGTGGAAAATGCGTCCAGCCAGCGGCAGAAGGTCGAGACTATTCTCAAAGATATGTTGATTGTGAACCTCAGATTTTGTTCGACTTAGCGGTATCCGGCGTTCGCGCGAACCGCGATGTGGGAAAGTATTTTCCCATGTGAACACGGCTTCAGTGTTCCTCTTAGGTTCTGATTACCACACATGCTCCAAAGATTCGATTGAAGGTTACTCTCGTGCTAGAGAGACGTTGGACAGCGTAGCCTCTCTGCGGCCTTATCCAAGAGCTAAATGCTTTCCCTCGTGCAAATTTCTGCGCTCCGGCCCCCGGAGCGAATAGAACCTCCCCGCCGATGCATTCCTATTTTGGCAGTGGCATCGCGATTGCATCATCAGGACCAGCGTATGGACTAGACGAACCTGTTGAAAACCGGTGAGCAAATCAGTTCAAGCCAGTTTGCACGAAGGCCAAGTAATTGACTCGACGGTTCGAGTCCAGATCATTTTCAACCTTATTCTGTAAGGAGCGCTATGCGCAGTTTCAGAACAATGATTTTCCTGCTGCTTGTTTCCTCGACAGCAATTGCTGCGGCCGACAACCCGGAACTCTCATCGCTCGGCTTGAGTTCGCCAAACGTGAAAAGTGGTGATAGTCTTCGCGGCACGGTCACGCTGAACATGGCAGCTCCGTTCGCCATCGAAGTATCGTTAACAGCCGATCCCCCAGGAGCAGCGAAACTTCCAGGCGGCGTAATCGTCCCCGCAGGCTCCAACAGCGCCAATTTCACAATAAGTACGTTGCCGAGCAAGAGTACCTCCAGCGAAAGGGATACGCTCGTAACCGTTCACGGCAGCTATGGTGTTACCAAGAGCGACTCGTTCACAGTGCTAGCGCCCCTCTCGTTCGACCGAATGGTAGACCGAGTGGTCGAGCGCGAACACGAATTTGTCAAGACCATGAAGGGTATGCACCCGCTGGCGGAAACCTACATCCAGAGTCTTCACGAGAACAAGAATCAGAACGTCGAACCGACAAGTGATCAGTATTTTCTGGGGCGTCTTGATATGAATGATGGTCCTCAGGATTCTTTGTTCCAAAGGCAGCGCAAGGGATTCCTGCATGAGCTTGTGAATCCCCTTTCGGGTGCGCTCACGTACAGGTTCTTGCCGCGAGGCTTCGTGCAGATGGTGCTGCTCGATCCAGATTTTCGGAAGAGCAATTACCACTTCAATTTCGTGCGACGCGAGTTTCTTGGCGAGGCGCGTTGCATTGTTATCGATGTCGAACCCAGAGAAAACGCGCCAAATGGGTTATTTACCGGAAGAATCTGGGTCGAAGACCGCGGCTTCAGTATTGTCCGCTTCAACGGGACCTACTCCAGCCGATCTGCCTACACCTATTATCTGCACTTCGATAGCTGGCGGTTGAATCTGCAACCAGATCTGTGGCTGCCTGCTTACATCTACGTCGAAGAATCAGGCACAAAACCCGGCAGCCCCCTATTCCACGATTTGTATTTCAAGGCCCAGACGCGTCTGTGGGCATACGACACAGAACGACTGAAGCATTCCGAAGAATTCACGGACATCAAAGTCGACACCTCCGTGGACGATCGTCTAGCTAAAGATAAATCCCCAGTGGAAGCCCAGCGTAGTTGGGAACGCACGGCAGAGGACAATGCGGTCGATCATCTGCAGAAGATCGGCCTGCTCGCGCCTGTGGGCGATGTGGACAAAGTCCTGCAGACCGTGACCAACAACCTCATCATCACCAACAAGCTGGACATCGAACCTGCTGTGCGCTGTCGCGTGCTGCTGACTCTGCCTCTGGAATCTTTCACGATCGGGCACACAATTGTAGTCAGTCGCGGTCTGCTGGATGTACTTCCGGACGAAGCATCTTTGGCGATGACCCTTGCTCACGAACTTGGCCATATTGCATTGGGCCATGGAGTTGATACCCGGTTTGCCTTTAACGACCGCTTCCACTTTCCCGATGAGGATGCCTTCCAACATCTGGATTTCGAGCGGAACCGTGCGGACGAAGAGGCTGCCGACAACAAAGCTATGGAGTTGCTGGAGAACTCACCGTATAAGGACAAGCTCGGCAGTGCGGGGCTGTTCCTGAAAGCATTACAGGATCGGTCCCCGATGCTCACCAATTTGATTCGACCACATCTGGGCAACAGAATGGCGAATGGCACCACCACGCGAATGGCCGCACTTCTTACCTCGGCGCCACCGTTAGAGAAGCAGCGCATCGAACAGGTCTCCGCCCTTCCTATCGGTAGCCGGATAAAGTTGGATCCCTGGAGCAATCAACTGACGATGATGAATATGAGCCCGGTTGCCCTTTTGTCGCCAAGGGAGAAGATGCCGTTCGAGGTCACCCCCTTTTTCCCCTTTCTGAGCTATAGCCAGACCGATGGGAAGGTCGCCGAGAATTCGGTGGGTCAGTAACCCATCTGTCGTACAGCCTAGTGTGTTGGTCATTATCAGCTGTTAGATGCCCATGGCCCTCTTATAACCGCACTGCCGAACAGAAAGGACGTAATGAGAAACGCGATGAGGACGATAGGAAAGGTCAGTTGTTTCTTGTTTGTGCTGGTCGCGCCCGCTCTGGCGCAAAATCAGATAGCGGACGGACCGTCACCTGCGGTCGCCGGCCCAGCCTACGACGTGAACGTCGGCTACACCAATCTCACCATGGCGATTCCCTCAGCGCAACATCTGAACCTAAGCGGTTTAGATGTTGGCGGACGTGTCGACCTAAACTCGCGCTGGGGGGCGATGGTAGATTCCACGTACGTCCGTACATCCAACGTCCTCGGCACCGGGCACGGTGGCTATCAGTTGAGCTTTCTTAGTGGTCCAATGTTCTATCCGGTTGAGCACGGAAATACCCGAATGTTTGTTCACGGGCTGGCCGGTGCGGCCCTCGTCGACGGAGCGGTGCCAATAAACAAAACCGACTACTTTCATGGGTGGTTGGTACGATTCTCTTATGCAGTCGGAGCCGGAATCGAGCACGCTGTCTCGGGGCCATTCGGCGTTCGAGTCCAGGGAGACTATCTGCACTCGGCGTTTTTTGATGCCGCCGGTGCAGTGCGGCCCCAAGGCAATCTCCGGCTAACCGTAAGCCTCGTCTTTCGTCTGAAAGAGCGTCGGCACTCCACCTGGAAGTAATGTCGTAACCTGGCGAAGACGAGGGAGACGGCGATCTCCGACGGGATGCTGTAGGCGCCCAAGTTATCGACGCGCTCGAAGCGCATGAGATAAAGAGCCCGGCAATGAAGAGAACTAGCACCGCACCGGAGCAGCAGAGCAGATTTTTTCTCATGTTCGGGGGAATGCTGCGCAACAGAATCGCGCTGGAGACGGGGATGCATTTGCCGTGGATGAGCCGGCTGCCGAACGGGTTGGGGCATGAGGTATCGGCAGGAGCATCGGGCTATTTGGCGGGCTGGTTGGAGTTTGGTGCGACCACTTCCACGAGAATACGGACTGTACGTCCAGGTGGGAACTAGGAATAGGCTCTCCTCCGCACTCCGAGAAGCGCGTTCCTCGGGAACTGGGCGGAAATCAATTCCGTCCCTCACGTATGAGCAAAGGTCGTCATGGCGCGTGTGAACCGTGAAGGGGTAAAACCCGAGCCGACGTGGCATGGGCGATTTCTCAACCTGTTCCGTCTCGTCACGACTGGGTTGGTACCCCGATCGGCGACGCCGAGCTACCAGATGATAAAGCGCCCCTCCGGAAACCGTGGCCAGCATCCCAGCACACCGCGTTCTCTGAGGAATGCCTTCCTTTTGACGGTTAGCTCCAGGGCCACGCCGATGGTAGACAGGACCATATAGATTTGGTACCGTGCCGCGAGTATGGCTATGAAATCCATTTACATCTCGTCTACTCGCAGAGACCTCAAAGAATATATTGAGGCGGTTACAGACACGTTGCGACAGTGCGGATATGACGTCGAGGCTATGGAAAAATACCCGGCCCGTGACGACCGGCCGCGAGCCGCCTCCCAAGCTAACGCTGAGAAATGTGACGCCTACGTCGGGATCTTCGCTTGGACCTATGGCTTTGTGCCCGCGGAGGACAATCCGCAAGCCTCGTCCATCACAGAGCTCGAATACCTCGCGGCCGGTCGAGCTCAGAAACCCCGGCTCATATTCCTTCTGGATGAAGATTTCCCCTGGCCGAGTTCCCTTCGCGATGCCGAGCAGCAGCCGGATGCCGGAAAGCGCATTCGTGATTTGCGCAATCGACTCAAGGCCGAACGATGGATCTCGTTCTTTAAGTCGCCCGATGACCTTGCCAAGAAAGTTTTGACTTCCATCATTCAGCTAGAATCAACGCATCGCGTAAACAGCCTCGCTGGTATCGACGAAGTACAGACCGCAGCCGAAATGGGTGCTTCCTACTTTCCCAACCTTCAACAGAAATTTGCGGAGTTTGGCGCAAACCAGTTTGTTGCCTTGCGCCTTGGCCCGACACCCTGGTGGAACACCCGCTTTCATCTCGTTTCGGCCCTAGCGTCGGACTTCACGGAAATCAAGCAGTTCATAATTCTTGACACGGACCGCAAGGTTCTGGTTGTGGCTGCCCCCGTGGAGATTCGGCGTGCCTTGACCAAATCTCAACCAACCCTGGAAATAGTGTATTTGCAATGCCGCAATCAGCCCCCGCCGGCATTTCCCGCCAGTGAGGTTGACCGCATCATCGCGGAGTACCCGGCACAGGTGGCGAACGTATTCGGCAACCAAACCGAAAGCACAATCAAAGAATTGGTCACCCCGGCGACTTTGCGCGAACTGGGAATTAAACCGCAAGGAGAAGTATTGGAGCAGTACTCCTCCGATCGAAACTCCTTCTCGAGTACTGATATTCTCAAGCGTCGCGAACGATATGTTGTGCTCGTCCGCGATGGCAACGTGGATGGCATCGTGGATCGCGTGGAGCTGGCCTCGCGAATTGCCACCAGAACGCTTTGAGGTCGGTTACCTGTTTGAAAAATCGTGGCGTTAACCGACACCGGTGCCCGATGAATTGTCAGGTTTGTCGCGATTGCAGAGTGTCACGTACTCGCGATTGCGCTTCCAAAAAACGCCCTTCGTTTTTAGCGACTCGAGAGGTGAGTTGCGGTCCGGAAGTCGGCTTCGAAGAATTCATTTTTTGATCTCCGCGAAGCCTGTTTCCTGTTTTGCTCTTCAGGCTGAGAGCCACCACCAAGGAAATTGGTCACGCCACCACCATTTATGGGGATACCTGGGGAGTGCCCACCGCTGCCAGGATGCCAGCTCGTGTTCAGCATTATCTGTAACACTCATACCCTGCGGAGTCTAGTCAGAGATTCGTGTTCAATCCTTATGTCATCCTTTTGGATTCATCGCACCATCTTTGGAATCTATTCCACTTCAAAATCCGCCGTGCGAACCTTGGTCGAGTTCCCTGCTGAATCCTGCGCTTGCAGCTCCAGCTGATAGGAACCGGGAGCAAGCGAAGCGATCGGCAACTTGAGACCGACCGGGACCACGGGGCTGCCCGGTGGCATCTCGGACGCCATACTGAGCATCCCGGTCGTCATCTTCTGCTCTTTGGTTTTAGGATCCACAATTCTGAGTTCGACTGCCAGCTTCGGGGGATTGGCCCCGACCAGCGATGGCGCATAAACTTCCGCATAGATCGCGGTGTTGTCTGTCTTCTTGAAATGGTTGGTGGCGGAGGGCACAATCTGCATGCCTCGAACCACCAGCGGTTTCTTATCTTCGAGCAACTCCGCGTCGATGCCCGTCGGCTGGTCAGAGAGGCGATGCAGGTCGTTGCTAAGAGCCAGGGCACTCAAGCTGAACTGCGTGCCGTCATAGGGATCAATCACAAGTGGCACTTCCAACTTCCCGAAGCTTTGGCTCCCGGAATTGAACACAACTTTCAGGTTGTATTGACCGGAGGCCGCTTCGAACTGGTTTTCGTAGTGGAGGGGCCTCTTCTGGAATTCTTCCACTTCTTTCTTACCGTCGAAGTCAAGGTTCACCGTATCGCTAAAGCGCGCTCCGATCGCGCCATCCGATTTGTAAGCAATCCCCAGTATGTTGACCGCGGCGTGCTGCTTCCCCTTCACCTTTTCGAATGTAATCGCCTGCGCGGGAATGTCGATTGCCAGGTTGATCCGCGCTGTGTTGGGAGAGGTGTAGAAGAAGGGAGCCCGCATTGCGCCGGTAACATCTCCTGCAAGTTCACTGGTGGCATGAGTCTCCAGATCCTTCTCGATGGGGCTTCCTGCCAGAAGATCCCTGGGGCGAACGTTGCAATAGCCGCTACGGGCGCGCACAATGGTCCCACCGCGTTCTATCTTGACCCGCAGCGTGTGACAGCTGCCCTCCAGCGACTCGGCCGGCCTGTAGCCGAGAACGTAATACTGCGACTGATCCTTGGAAATTTTTTCCAAACCACCAAGCAAGTCGTTGGTGTTGACAATGACAAAACCGCCGGTCCCGTCAGCTAACTGGTAGAGCAGTTGCTGATTGGTCGACGCCGACTCTGGAAACGGAGGAACGATCTGGCGAGGCTGGTTGTAAGGGGTTGTCCCATAGGTCTGGGTTGATCCAACCGGACCGCGTCCGCCGCCGCCACCGCCGGTTCCTCCGGTGCCCCCATGGCCACCGCCGCTTCCACCGGTACCACCGCCACCGCCGCCACTATGGCCGCCGCCGCCACCGCCCCCATGGCCACCACCACCGCCTCCTCCTCCACCCCCGGATCCGGTGTGCTGTGGATCAGCCCAGACGGCGACGAAAGGCGCAAACCGCAGGAACGGATAGCCAGGAGCCGGATTTCCGTTGTATCGCATCGCGGCCGGGAGCACTCGAACTGACCCGGAGTTAGAGGAAGGCGCAAGAAAGGAATGCGGAGCGGTAATGTCACCCGGCACAACCAAGCCGCGAACGTCGATCGGGTACACAGCAACATTGGCTTTGTTGCAAGAGTCAATCACCGCCGTCAGCTCCGATTGCCGGTCCGGCGTCAACGGGAAGCCGGAGGTCAACATGACCAACGACTTGCGCCCGGGAATACCGGCTAGATCCTTTGCCAGGCTGCGCAGCGCCAGCATGACCGTATGTGCCCCAAAATCCGCCTCTGCCTTGCTCAGAGATGGAATTGGCGGCGCGCCCAAGGAAGCAACCTCCACCGGCTGGGCGTTAGGAGAAACGGACGATCCCTTGACGCCGCTGACCACTTGTTTCAACCGCTCTGCATCCGCGGTAAAGTTTTGCGCGATATGCACGCTGCCGCCGAAGTCAATGATGGCAATCAGCCGATTGGGACCAGCGTTTGCGTCAATGAATTGGGCGGCGGCTCGCCGGGCTCTTACCTGGTCGCCCGTATCCATGGTGGAGTTATCGAACAATAGCACCATGTACCGTTTCTGGTTTTTCGCCGGCGAGGCGGAATCCTCCTCGAACGAAAAAGTTGTGATGGCCTGTTCCTTGTTATCCTCCCAGACTTTGAACTCCTTGGAGGTGAGGTCACGGATGTAGTTACCTTTCTTGTCGGTGACCACACTGTCCACCAGCACCAATCGCGTCTCTACGCGGATTACCCCGGGACCGCTGGTGTCGCCAGCGGGCTGCTGTTGCGCTTGCGCCGCGGAAACGGAAACAGCCTGCCTCCAGCTCACCCACCCGCTCGCCCCGCATATCACCGCGATGAAGAGAAACAGCCGGCGGACGTGCATAACTTCACCTCCATAGTCCTTAGTCCTTACGGAATTTCGACGGCACCGTTTTCAGCGGACATAAGTTGTCCCTCGGTGTCCCGCACGACCAAGCGCACCAGGTAACTGCCGCGCTTTACCTCGAAACTGGCTTTCAGAGTGATGCCAGAGCCCAGCTTGCTTTGCAGAGTGTCATCTTTCAAGCGCATCTCCAGGATTTTCTGGCTCCCCTGGACGAAGTTCCCATTCCGATCGAACAGGGCAGAAGCCACGGTCAAGTCATTTCGGTTCCGCCCCTCCACTTTCCGAAAGTGCAAACGCCTCACGTCGACATGAGCCAGGACAGTGAGCTTCGCCCCGGCATCACTCGACTTGAAGAACTGAGTGTGCAACTGGACTGGGAGATCGTGCATTTCCTCCTGGGAAAAAATCGCATCTTCAATCTCCTGCTTGGCCTGCCCCGAGGCGTCCGCCGCGTGAGTGGGAGAATAATACCCCCTCCGCGCCTGCAAGGTAAGCTTGTCCGGGCTTTTCACCATAACTTTCAAATTGTGAAAGCTGCCATCCAACTTCAGGTTCTGGGGGGTAAAAGCAAGTACGTAATAGTATTCCGGCGTGGCGCTGACTCGTCGGAAGCCTTCGTCCAGATCATTGCTATTGTGGAAGAAAGTTCCGCCGGTCCCGTCCGCCAGCACTGCCATCACATCGGCGTCCGCCGAAGCGCTCGCGATTTGATACTGGAGTTTATTTGCCGCTACGAATGCGCCGGTAGGCAGTGCGTCTTCTGCCGGGTTGGCAATGTCGCCAGCGGGATCGACAGTATAAAGTCCGCGCGCATCCAGTGCATTGATGATGATTTGAGATCGGAGAGCGTGCTCGATGCTCTCCACGTGATCGAATTCCAGCTGCGGCGTCAAGAATCCCGGAGACACGAGGACAATGCTTCGTTGCCCCGGCATGACGGCGATTCTGCGAACAATGTCCTTCAACACGCCGAGCGCAAGGTGACTTTCGGTATCGCCCCTCACCAACGCTTGACTGGCTGCATTCATTGCCAGCGGCTGGGCTGCCGCCAGTTGACTTTTGTCGCCGTGAAATGCGCAATTGAGGGCGTCCTGAGTGGCCACCGCGATTGCTTGAGGGTCGTTCTTGTTCTGAATCAAGTCGGCCATGTAGTAGCTGATGTCGGGACATCCCGGCACCGGATTAGTGGCAACGGGACGCGGTAGAAGACGCTGCAAGGTGCTGTGCAACTGCGCGCGGTCGTCGGTGAAATCAAGCGTGGTTTGCCCAGAGGTTGAGAAAATGGCCACGCGGTCGGTGGGTTGCAGCGCAGCCAGGTGGCGGTCGGCAGCACTGCGCACGGATGCCAAATCGGTGAACTTTAAGTGTACGTCGTCGAAGACAAAGGCGACATAGCGTTCGGGCACAGCGGGCATCTTTGCCTGTCCCGCCGGCGCCTCGTTGGTGGTTGGCGGACGACTCTTGCCAGGCTGTTCGACAGCGAATTGTGTAATCACCTGGGGCTTGCGGTTGTCGAACACCTGGAAGTCTTCCTTGTGCAAAGTCCCAATTGCATGCCCCTGAGCGTCGCGGGCTACGACTCGCACCAGAACCATCCTGACACTAACCTTAAATGTCGGGCGCTCGTCGCGAGAGTTCAACTCTGGGGAATTCGTCTCTTCCGGAGACTGAGCCGTGGGAGTGGAAGGCGGCGTAGGCGGTGGTTGCGGAGCCTCCGATTGCGCGCGCACAAACCTTGCGCACAAGAGAATGCCCGAGAAGAACAAGACATACGTCGGCAACGTAATCACGGCGCGAGCAAAGGTCGCCCCGAGTGTGCAGGAGTGGGTGGATGGCCGGCGAACCTGGGACGAAAACGACATGTGCCCCCAAGAAAGGCTCCAGAAAGCTGAGCAGCGCCTGCCAGCCCAGTATAGCCCCACTTCCGTTCTGCCGCTAAAGAGGAAGGCACTTAACAACTCCTCAGAGATCAAGAGCCCTACAAGTTTGACGGTGGGCCGGGATGACCCAGGCAAGGGAACTCCACCGTAGACATTTGGGATCACCAACCGAGTCGCTGAAATCTTGAACCTTGCCTTCGATGTTCTTGAACAACTGCGGGGCTGAGTCACCACAGAGTTTCACCCGCTGAGAAGACTGCTGTGGCCCGTATGTCCAGGGCTCGGCTTTATAACCCGAGAAGTCGGCTTCGCGGAGATCGCCATTGATCTCCTCCAATCCCGTTCTGGATAACTTCAGGTTGGCCAACCACCAGGAATCATTGTGCGTGCCAGAGCATCTTGCGTTTACGCAAAGCAGCGCACCGCAATCACTGTGATGTCGTCCGCCTGTTCCGGGTGAGAGAATTGCCTGGACGCTTCAACAAGTTTCTCTACCAGTAATGGCATGGAGAGATGGAAGTGTGCCGCCGCGATTTCCAGCAAACGATCCTCGCCAAATTCTTCCCCGTCGCGGTTCACTGCTTCCGTGACCCCGTCGCTATAGATAATGAGGACATCGCCCGCGGCTAATTGCTTTTCGACAACGCGGCAATCAAAGTTGCTGAATAACCCAATCACGGTCGAAGTGGACTCGAGCCGTTCCACTATCAATTGGTCGCCGCCGCCGCGCAGTAGCAGAGCCGGGAGATGTCCACAATTCACGTAAGACAATCGTCGAGTTGCGTCGTCATAGTTGCCGAAGAAGAGCGTTGCGTAACTACTATCGCCGGAATTTTCATGGAAAAGGCGGTTCACCGAGACGAGTAAGTGTCGAAAATCGTCCATGGCGAGGGGAAAGTATTCTTTGAGGGCTGCCAACGTTCCGAATTGACTACGCAAGTTGGCCTGCAAGTTGGCCATGAGCAGGGCGCCGGATATTCCCTTGCCGGCGAGATCGGCCAGCACCAGCGCAACTCCGCCCGGCTGTAACGTAAGAAAGTCGTAGTAGTCGCCTCCTACCTGCCGAGCCGGAATGCATACTCCGGCACATTCCAGCGTCTGGAGTGAAGGCGTCTCTTGGGGCAGGAGTCTTGCTTGCACCTCCTTGGCAATCTCTAATTCACGAGCGAGCAGCCGCTCGGCTCGCTCTTTCTCCACGCGGACCAGATGCTTATCGAGCATCACGCTCGCCGCTGTGGCGAGCAGCCGTTCGGCCAGCTCTTTCTCCGCAGCAGCGCGTCGACTCGCGTCCAGCGCCTCAGTAATTGGGCCATATTCGACCAATGTGAATCGGTTTCCATCGATGTCTTGGAAAATCGCTTTTCGTGCCTCGCAGGAGGGATCTATTGGAGATTCAAGAATCGAAACGCCGCGCTCCGCCCACTTCTCACACAGCGCCCTTAGGTCGCTCGTGACCAACACTAAGCCAGTATCATTACCTATCTTTCGGCAGGCATCGGAGTTCTCGAGCGCTCTCACTAAAGCCAGTTGCACCGACCCATCAGGTGGCTCAACAACGACCCAGCATTCCCCCCATGGCGTTTCTTGGTTGAAGACCAAGTGAAATCCCAACTGCTCGACATAAAAGCGCAGACTTCGATACTGGTCGCGAACCATGACCACAGCAAATTGGAATCGAGGATCGAACGCCCTGGGCGTGTGCGCAGTCATAAGAGGTGCCTCGCGTACGCTTCGCGTCCTTGCGATACTGGTGTCGGCTTTCCACGCCAGACAGAGCCGGGTTTCTGAGCAAAAATATAAGCCCTTCGGCTCTGGTACTCCACTTCAGGAGCATAGGGCTCACGCTCGATCATCTTTTCAACCGCAAGCCCCGCAGCTTTTTCGGATTTCCGAAGGCTGAAATAGAAAAAATCCATGGAAATAGAGTGCCCCCACAGATCCTCTTCGCGCAGGACCTCATCGCCGGGCCCATGTCACACACTTCGCCATGTCCGCAGACTTCCGTAGCGAAGCGATCGAGCAGCTCTCGATCAAGGGGCTTGTACTGAAGTTCGTTGAAAATTCGGCGCGCACATTCGCCCGCAAGTTGATCGTAGCTTGCCTGAATCGATCCTGTGACGTCGTCGCTCATTTTGGTCTTTTGGGACGCCGCGAACGGCCGTGCCTCTCCTGGTGCGCCACCACGTTCATGGATCTTATCAGTCGCTAACGAGTCACAGGCCAACCGGAAGTCATTCTGGGCAATGCGTCGGCTTGGGAGACATGTGGTGCTGCTGACTGTCGCTCACGCCCGATCTCCTCGAAGCCCGTTTATGGCCATCTGGTTGGGCGGAATCCACTTTGGAACCAGGTGAGCTGTTTCGCGAGGTAAGAGTATCTGACCCAGCGTAAAGGAAATCGCACAGACGCCGAGTCCAAGGCGTGCCAGTCGGCCGAACGCTACC
>Ga0307479_10001114_pt1 | contig 24262 bp, 22 predicted proteins | sample atmos_gasesECM4C_FD_203743 | JGI IMG/M metagenome (GOLD analysis project Ga0307479, IMG submission 203743) | Hardwood forest soil microbial communities from Morgan-Monroe State Forest, Indiana, United States - atmos_gasesECM4C_515 | ecosystem: Environmental > Terrestrial > Soil > Temperate... | reverse complement strand
CCTACTGGGCCAACGGTCAGCAGGGTGTCAAGAAACAAGGGATCTACATAGTGCAAGCCGGCATGAGCGTTTCCAAGGGACTCACAACACCCCAAGGTGCACTCTTCTATATCAAGAGTGGGTCGGTGACGCTGGGAGGAAACGGCAACATCAATATCTCGGATCTCTCGCCGTACTGGGAGAGCCCGGCGACTGTCCCACCCCCTCCAATGCCTCCCGAGCCGGTGCTCTGGATCTCTCGAGGTGACACGTCACCCAACCCGCCCAGCCTCACGCTGAACGGCAACGGCAACGCCATCGCTCTCAACGGTGCAATTTATGCGCCCACAGCCAATGTGACGATCAACGGCGGCGGGCAAACCGGCGGTATCAACGTCGCGGGCATGGACGTGGGCTCGTTCGGAACATCCCAGAACGGCGGTTGTAATGGTGGAGGTTCGACTCCTATCAACGTCGTCGCAGGAGCGCCGTTGGCCTCTGGAACTGTCGATGTTGCCATGAGCCCGAACATCACGTTGACTAAAACAAACCAGGATTCTATTACGGTGCAAGGCGTCGGAACGGCGCCGCCACTCGGAAACGTGATCGTTTACGTGTGCGGACCGTACGCGAGCGCTTCGACGTGCACATCGTCGACCTTGAACGTCCACACCGTTGGTACCGTTGCCCTCACACAGGGCTTGAATGGATCGTCGTCGGCGACATCTCAGCCGTTCACCTTTTCTCAGCTAGGAACTTGGTGCTTTGCGGCGTACTACCAGGGATACAGCGGTTCGGGCGGTGTCCAGTATCTGCCTTCATCCGATACCACCTCCGACGGATGCTTTACGGTCGGTACTCCACTGGGCCCGCCTCCTCCGACGTTCACGTATCCCTCGCTAGGCTGCTACAGCTCAAAGAGCCCTCCGGCAGGGTGCACTGTATGGGCTGGGTCGATCACTGGGGGTGCGACCGATCCGACTGGCTCCGTGACGTCAATCTCACTCCAGATCCAGGGACCCGACAACGCTTACTGGAATGGCACTAAGTGGCAGAGTGCTGCCTTCACGTTCACGCTGGCCCCGAGCGGGGGGGGACCATGGACATGGAGCTACCCGTTTAGCTCCTTTGAGAGCGGCAAGTCGGGCCAGGGTGACTACACCCTGACGGCGACATCGACTGATGCACAAGGGACGAGCCTGCCCGCAACGCTGACATTCACCTGGGATGGCTAGGCTGGTCATGCCGCGAGCATTCGATTCCGGGGTAAACCGACGGTGTTCTCGCGCGCCAGATTTGAACGCGGTTGGCCATCGCGGCCTGGCTACTCATATGCGGGATCGTGAGCGAGGCGACACATATATCGAGTTGCTGATAGCCACGGTTATCATTGCCTTCGCTGCGACCGCGATCCTAAGCGCCCTGACAACATCGATCGCCAATTCGGCTGAGCACAGAAGCTTGTCAGTTGATGAAACACTCGTGAAGAGCTATCTCGAAACCACCAAAGAAGTACTCGAGGCACAGTCGAGTCCTGCCTTTTCGCCGAACTGTCCGATGGCGTCGTCGTACGAAAGCAATGCGACACTCGTGGCCTGGAGGTCGGCAAACGTTCCAAACGGCTATACCGTTGAAATTGAGAGTGTTCAGTACTGGAACGGATCGGGATTCGTGTCAGGATGCACTCTCAACAGCTACCCCAACGATGGCATCCAGCTAATCACCGTGCGTGCGTCCAACAACTCTACTTCCACAACCCTTTCAACCGCTGTCCGAGATCCCTGTTACGAAGATGTCACACATTCGACGCGTACTGCCTGCTGATCGTCCGGCTGCCGAAGATGGTGCGGCGTTGGTCATCGCGCTCGTCTTTCTCATCATCGGCACATTCACAGTCCTTGCGCTTACCAATCTTACGAGCGTCCACCTGATTGACACGTTCCAGCTTCAAGGCGAACGAGCTGTTGAGTATGCGGCTGACGGTGGCGCCGACGGAGCCATTCAGTCCCTGCGTTACAGTCAGCCCAATCCTGGTGGCGCTTGTCCTTCCTATGTCCCATCGACAGCGCTGAACGAGGATGGGGCTTCCTACTTCACGTATGCGACGTGCGCGTCGATGACGCCGGCCACGGGGACAAGCAGCGGGGTGGTGAATCCCCAAACGATCACGGCGCCCGGGAGTCCGTCGTGCATTCCTGAGGATGTGGGCCAGCAGGTATACGACAACAACAGCCAGGGCAACATTGCTCCGGGAACGCTCGTGACGGGCTGCCAGGGAACGTCCTGGCTGATCTCCAACCCTGCAAAGAATACTTCTGCGACCGTGACGATTGGATCTTCGGGGCAGCGGCTGTTCGCCTTCTACGCTTGTTCTGCACAGTTCAGCCTGGGGGGCTGCACTCCGGGCCAGGCTTTCGTAACAGCGGTAGTACTTTTCTACAACTCTGACACAACAGGTTCAGTAGTACCCGGGTTTCAGGCGGTGGTGCAGAGCTGGACCGTTACCAAGGCCAACGGCTAAAGATGCCAGCCCGGATTTCCATCACCCACTTCTTGGTGTGCTCACGGCCTGGGTGAAAGGCCCCCGCCTCTTCGAAGCCGCTAGGCACGCGGAGGACCCTCACGGTCGGGACCCAGGAGGGATCTCGTCGTTCTACGGTGTTTCACCGGATCCGCGTTCGTCCTCGTGTATACCCTCGGAAGCATGAGCACGGCGAACGGCTCAAGGTTAGCCAGCAACGTGATTCTGCTCTTCCATGGCGGACTCGGCGTAGACACTTCGATACGGTAAAGCCCTATGGCAATGAGGCCGCACAGAGGGGCGCAGCTTCCTTATCAGCTCCTGGCCGGAGTAATTCCGTGCGCGCGAGGGTGGCTGGCCGCAACGGCGAAGCTCCAAGGCATCACCATGTCCCCGGAGGGTCCACAGGTGTTCAGATCCTTCTTGGAGATCCTTGATTACAAGCCGGCATATCAGGTCATCACCCTATTTGCCCCCGTCGGACTGATGAAGGAACCCGTTCCGAAGGGGCGGAGGTGTGAGCAGGAAGCTCGCAGGCTCCTGGGCTGGCCCAGGTCCAGCGCCATCGTCTCGGCGCCCGCTCGACAGGCACTGGTTGCCACCAGCTACGAGGAGGCTACCCGACTCAATGGTGGCCACTTGAGCCCGGTGAGCTGGAACCAGTTTCGCAGGATTGCCGAGGTGGACAAGGACATTGCTCCGTACTGGCAACGGACGGTGTTCGAGGTTCATCCCGAGCTGAGTTTCTTCCAGATCAGCGGGGACAAGCCGGTGCGGTACTCGAAGCACTCAGAGCCCGGCATCGAAGAGCGAAGGAGAATCCTCGTGGCTCGACTCCCAGGGGTCGAGCGGATCCTCGACGCGCATCTTCCTCGAATCTCGCTCGCGCAGCTCCTAGACGCGGCCTCCTGTCTATGGACGGCGAGGCGAATCGTCTCTCGGGCTGTGTCGCGCTTGCCCGAAGACCCAGAGTGGGACGATCTTGGACTCAGGATGGAGTTCGTTCGTTAGTGCGCTTCAAGCCAGTAAAACGCATCGAGGGATTGGCTGCCGCGGTCTTTGGAGCGCTGGTAACGTTCAGCGCCGATCTCGGCCGCGGCCTCCGCCTCGATCAGATCGTGGATGTCCAGCTCACTGGACGTTGGCGCTAGGACGATGGTGCTACGTGCGCTTGCACCCAAGTGACATTGGGTAAGAGGGATCGTCGCCAGGAAGCGAAGGCGAGCACACGCCTGAGAGAAAGTCATCGATCAAAGGTTGGTTTGAATAAACGGAAAGTGACTCCCGGTAGAGGCGTCGTGCTTGCGCCGTACGGCCCTCGACTTGATCGGCCGCTCCAAGAAGGTCGAGACCAAGAACATCCCACGGTCGAGCTCTTACCGCCATTGCCGCTGCACGGCGACCGGCTTGGAAGTCGCCGTTGCTGAATTCCAATCCGGAAAGTTCGGTTAGTACAGCTGTATTGGCGGGATCACGGCTCACAGCTACCTGCGCCCAATGCACCGCTCTGGCCAATTTTGGTGGTTCCGATCTCTCATCGAGGACTGCCAGAAATTGTGCTGGCGGGGCCCACGGACTGAGCAGCGTCTCGGCGGTAGAGGCATATGCCCTGGCGGTTGGACTCAGAGGATTCGAAGCCTCCCCGCTGACGAGAGTGGTGTCGCCTAGCACCAACAGGACAGCCGGAATGATGGCCAGCATCGCGAGGACCCACGATCCGACGCCGAGGAGATGCGGACCAGCCCACCATCGACGCCAGAATTCGGATGGCTCCCGTGAGAGGGGCGAACGGTCTCGCTGGGCCCTTCCCGAGTCTGTTCCTTTGGCCGCAGCAGCGCCGAGCGCGATGAACGCAAGTGGGGTGATCACCGGGTGCAGCGGTTCGGCCAGTTCTGTCGCCAGCAGAATAAGAGCAAAGACGACCAACGGCCCCGACCTCCTTCGAAGGGAGAAGAAGAGCCAGCCAAGGAAAAGGAAGAGACCCACAAAGCCCACTGTGACTGCTAGCTCGATCATAAAATTATGTCCGTCAGCGAATGTAAGAAACTGCTCCGCATTGATAACCTCATCGTGGACGAGCGAGGACGAGTAGTGCGCCTGGGTTGCCAGCTGAAAGTGATCTGGACCGTAACCAAGAACAGGCCGGTGCAACGCAACGTGCCAGGAGGCGTCCCAAAGATCAAGACGGGCGCCGAATGTCGAATATGAGCTCGCAGATCCGGCGTAGTTGATCACGCCTCCTTGCGCCCCGGAAGTGACCGAACCGACCACCACGGTGCCGAGCGATATCAGCGTGAGGAGAACCGTCGGCCACAGCGCGCGCCATGTCGAGGAGATTTTCCGCTGACCGGATCGGCGGGCTTGATGTCCGACCAGCAATAGCGCGCCGACGAGGAAGGCGATTGCAAGAATGACTGGCAGTCGTTCTCCACACGCTCCGAGGCCTAGACCGAGGAGCAAGACGACAGGAGACCATATGAGTGGAGATCGCACGAATCGAGGAGTGACGAGTGCAAGCGCGGCAGCCAACAGGGCACCGACGGAGACGGGGTTCCCGAGAGTCCCGACGGGTTGGAGCGACTCGGGGTACAAAGGTAGTCCGATCGACGCGGTGTTGATATGTAGTTCGACGAAGGAAAAGGCCCCGTTGCAGGTCGCACCCGCGATGATCGCAAGTTCGAGGAGAGTCCTGTCATCGGGTGACAGGCGGGTCGAGATGGCCCAGGCGCCCGCCATGAGCAGAAAGAAGAACCAACCGGTTTGACTCGCAAAGAGTCCAAAGAATGCCAACGTTGTTCCAGTGGCAAGGGAGGCGGAAACCGCTGCCCAGACAAGAAAGGCCAGGGCAAATCGGGCCGCCCATTTCGAATCCGTCTCTTGGTTGATGCCCGCGAAGCCGAGGGCCTTAGCGAACAGAAATGGGAGGCCAAGGGCTCCGACTATCAAGAGGAAGGCCACCTTTTCGGGCGCTACCGACTCACGGGGCATAAAGAAGAGCAATTGGGCGAGGACGAGGATCGCCACAGCCCAGCCCTGTGCTGAGATTTGAGAAGCGTTTAGTCGAACGTTCGCTGGGACTGACGTCGTGGGTCTTGGACCATCGACATAGGCCACTTGCCCCGCCGAGAGAGTCGGTCGATCGACTGTTGCGGCACTGCGCTCCCTGCGCGTGCTTCGCATCGTCACGCTGTGCATGGTAGCTGGGCTATCGGAGCCTTAACTTGCGCTGGGCGACGCCAAACGCTGAGTCCAACCGCGCGGCGCTTGGTGGCAATGGCGGCGAGATCTCAGCAGAGAGGAACGGATTGCGCATTGTTCAAGCCCGAGGGAGGACTGAACGCAGGGTCCGACCGAGAACACGGAGATCCAGCATCAAGCTCTGATGACGGAGGTAGTAAAAGTCGTACTGCAGCTTCTGCAGAGCTCCAAACTGATCCGAGGTGTAGCCGTAGTTGACCTGAGCCCATCCGGTCAGCCCAGGACGAACAAGGTGCCGGACATTGTAGAATTGAAGCTTGCCAGCCAGCTCTTCGACGTAAGCGGGCTGCTCCGGACGCGGGCCTACCCAACTCATATCGCCTCGCAAGATGCAGATCACGTTGGGAATCTCGTCAATGTGCAAGTGACGGAGCCAAGCTCCGCCCTTGGTCAGCCGGGGATCGTCGTCTTGCGTCCAAGACTGGTCCTCGGTGTCCGCGTAACAGGTCCGAAACTTCACCATCGTGAAGACTTTCCCGCCTTTGCCGACTCGCAACTGGCGAAAGAAGAGGGGACCCCGATTGGTGAGGGCGTTGACCACGAGGACGACGGGTAGCAGCACGATCAGCATGGCGATCCCGAGGACGGCCAGGGACACATCGACAATCCGCTTGACGCGTGAGTAACGGCTCCGGTGTAGTTCGCTGATGTCGAACATCAATGACACGCGTTCAAGCTCTACGACCGGCAGCTTCCCCATCCATTCTTCGTAAAAAGCTCGGAGGGTTCGGATTTTGAGGCCCCGGGCGTGAAGCTGCGCGGCCTGGAGCACTACTGAGTCATCGGCTGCGGCTTGTCGGTTCAACACCAGAACCGAGGGGTTGTACTCGTGTGCCAAATCAAGCAAGGGCTGAGACTCACTGCCTCGGCCTCGCACCGAGGCAAGTGGGACAGACGCCACGACCTGCGCGGGGCGTACAGGCCGAGACAAGAGATCCTCAGTCAGAGCACCGATTTCGTCAGTATCTCCGACGACAAGAATTCGCTCTCGGTATCGGCTTCTCTCTCGCTCCCGCAGTGACAAAGCCGCAAGTCCAAGGTAGGCAGGTGTCAGCAGCAGAGCGCCAGCGCCGACGACGAATCGGGGTAACAACGGTGAGTCCAGCGCCAATTGCGCTAAAGAAATACCCACAGCTGCAGCGCAGACCGCTGGGACCGCCTGACCCAAAGCCGACGTAATGCCGGTCGCCTTGTCCGGCAGGCCAGTAGCGTAAGCACTCACAGCCAAAAGCACGGCATAAGCGAGTTCCCATTCGAGGCGAGACGTTGTGAGGAACCCGTAGTGACCCAAAAAGGCCGCGTGGAAGGCACCAGTTCCCATGACCACCGCGAATGTGGTCAGGAGCATCAGTGCTTGGCTACGCCGAGTCATGGCCATCTTTGGACATTAAGGTCACATCCGTGCAGCTTCGCCGCTAGCTGGTTCCTGTTTGCAATCGACCCTCTGAGAAAGGGTCCATCGCTGTGTACGAGTCGGCCTGAGACATGGTGCCGGAAGGTCGGCCGGTAAGACTCGTTCGGCCCCAGCCGAGAATTACTGGAACGAGCGAACCGGTGCATATTCACAGTGGTTTGCGTCGCTGACGCGGAAATCAGAAGCGAAAAGCCACAATGGGCAGACCCGGACCCTTTGGCCGACCGGGTCTGCCCATTGCGAGGCCTACTAGCAGCCGTCTGGCCCGGCGCCGGTCACTGTTCCGGTCGGGCTGTTGTAGGTGATCGAGTATCCCGTTGGCAAACCGACGGTGGGGTCGGTCCTGAGCCATGGGCCATCGGTCACGGCCGGGTTTTGCAGGTCAGCGGCGGTGTTGGTCAAAACCGTCAAAGTTGCAGGGAACTTGTCCTGTTGGGCCTTGTAGGCCTCGACGGCGGTTTGGGCGCTCGCCACCTGCGCTTTGCACGCGGACGCGTGCGCGTTCTGTGTGGTCGATCCCACCGCGAAGACCACGATGGCGGCGAGGATGGCCAGGATGACGATGACGATCAGGAGTTCGATGAGGGTGAAGCCCTCCTCCCGCTTCTTCTGAATTTGTTCACGCATGAGTACCGTGACTTCCTTTCATTGTCAGAGCATTCACGATCATGACGACGTGGCCCTGGGTATCCGCCAGTACGTCGACAGAGATCCTCCAACGTCCAGGTCTATGGCAAACCTCCTCCGCCTCAACACTCAATCAACATGAGGTGATCACTTCGCCTAGGTGATGTGGACCTGGCGGTAAATCCCGTACATCGCAGAGATGAGTGCGATGGCGACGAACCCCACGACGACACCCACGAAGATGATCACGGCGGGCTCGAACAGAGCTGTGAACCGCTTTAGTTTGTAATCAAGCTCGCGGTCGAAGTAGATGGCAGCCGAGGCGAGCTGGTCGTCCATCGTCCCGGTGCTCTCCCCTACGAGGAACATGTGTCGCGCCGCCGCAGGAAATAACCCGGTAGCCGCCAACGGGCCAGCCAAACCTTCGCCGCGCATCATCGCTTGTCGAGCTCTCGCTAAACCGGTTCGGTAGACGTAATTCGTGGTCGTTGCGCTGGTGACGAAAAGCGCCTCAGGCAGGGGCACGCCGGCAGCGACCATCGAGTGAAGAATGCGGCAGAATCTCTCGAGCAAAGCGGCCCGGATGAGGTCGCCGAGGGCCGGGACCTTCAAGGCAATCTTGTCGCGGAGCTCGCGCGCGTTGGCATTGAAGGTGGGCAGAACAGCCAATGCCACGAGCAGAGCGACCACTGCGACGATGACGTACCAGTCGTTTGTAAAGAAGTTGGCGATGGCGATGAGCATCCGGGTCGGCAATGGGAGCTTGGCGTGCAGGGAGGAGAAGAACGTCTTGAACCGGGGCAGCACGAAACCAGTGATGATCACCACGGCCAGAACGGCGAAACAAAAGACGATGGCGGGGTACATGAGCGCCGAGGTCACCTTGCGCCGGGCTTCGATGTCTCGATCGATGTACTCGGCGAGCTGGTCGAGGACTATGTCGAGGTTTCCGGTCAGCTCCGCTGAGCTCAGGATCCCCAAGTAGTACGGGGGAAAGACCTTGGGATGCATGGCGGCCGCACCGGCGAAGGTCGCTCCCTCCCGAAGCGACTCCGCCATCTCCGCCAGGACTGTGGCGAAGGTCTTGTTCCCCAACTCCTCGGTCATCACATCGAGCGCCTCGAGCACCGGGATCCCCGCTCGCATGAAGACAGCCATCTGCCTGGAGAAATGCATCAGCTCCCGACGGGGAACCTTCTTGGACGTGATTTCGAGCTGTAGGAGGCTCTTCTTTTCCTGCAGATCGACGGGAGCCAAGTCCCGCAGGAGCAGGGCACGACGTGCCATCCCGGGCGTGAGAGCTTCTTCGACGCCGGAAATACGAGCGCCGTCTGGGGTAATCGCCGTGAATTTGTACCTGGCCATCCTTATTCCTATGCCGCGTAGATAGACCGAACGACTTCTGAGATTGTGGTCACGTCGTCGGAGATGAGGCTGATGGCCTCGTCCCGAAGTGTGCGCATGCCCTGACTGACTGCCATACGTTGAAGTTCTTCTTGGGTGGCCCAGCCAACGATCAACCGCTTTATCTCCGGCGTGATACGCATAAGCTCGTACACCCCGATCCGCTCCCGGTATCCGGTGCCGGCACAGAAGTTGCACCCCTGGCCCATCCAGAACGTCGATTTGGGAGGTCCTCCGCTTTCCTCATAGAAGGCGAGGTCCTCATCCTTGGGTTGGAACGGTGCCTTGCAAGTCTGGCAGATGCGGCGCACCAGGCGCTGGCTGACAACGGCCAGCACAGAGGAGGCGATGAGGAACGACTCGATGCCCATGTCGAGGAACCGGTGCAGTGCGGCTGCGCAGTCTGTAGCGTGCAGGGAGGAGAGCACAAAATGTCCTGTGAGGGCCGACTGCACGGCCACACGGGCGGTGTCCACATCCCGGATCTCACCTACGAGGATGACGTCAGGGTCCTGCCGCAAGATAGAGCGGAGTCCCGTGGCGAAGCTGATGCCCGCCTGCTCGTGAGTCTGGATCTGGTTGATCGATGGGAACACGTATTCCACGGGGTCCTCGATCGTCATGATGTTGCGATGGGGCTCGTCGATCTCGGTGAGAGCAGCGTACAGTGTGGTCGTCTTCCCGCTTCCAGTTGGACCGGCGGCGATGACCATACCGAAGGGGGCGCGAATCATCCGGGCGAACACTTCGTGGGTACCTGTAGGCATTCCGAGATCGTCCAGACGGAAGAGGGACCTGCTCTTGTCCAGTACTCTCATCACGCACGCCTCGCCCCAGATCGTGGCCACCGTCGACACCCGGATGTCGATAGGCCGGCCGTCGATCTCCGTGCTGATTTGGCCGTCCTGTGGCCGGCGGCGCTCTACGATATTCATGCCAGCCAGGATCTTGATGCGACTAGTCAGCGCAGGTGCCATTGCCGCGGGCAGGGGGTCGATGGCGTCGTGCAGGGCGCCGTCGATCCGGTAGCGGACGCGCAAGTGGTCGCCCTGGGGTTCGATGTGAACGTCGGAAGCCCGGTCCCTAAGCGCCTGGGTGAGGATCAGATTCACCACTTGGACGACCGGGGCGTCGTCGGTAAGGGACTCGGTGACGACCAACTCCGTTGCCGGACGGCGAGGCGCCTCGGTGGATTCAAAGGCCGCGACGTGCCTCTGGATCTGACCGAGGGCGCGGTAGGAGCTGTTGACGGCCCGTTGGACGTCGGACTGGGGAGCAATGGCCAAGTGCACTGCCATCCCCGTGGCGTTGGCGAGAACCTGGGCCAATTCGGGCGTGGGGTCAGCGACGGCGATTGAGATTCCGTCCTCGTCCACCGAGACAGGGATGGCATTGTGGGCCCGGGCCATGCTCTCTGGGAGGATCGCGACCGCCTCTGGGGCCATGCGCACCTGGGCCAAGTCGACAAGCGGGATGTCGAGCTGCTGGGACAAGATCCCTGCCAGATCCCGCTCGGTCACAGCACCGAGCTCGACGAGGAGCGACCCGATGCGCTTTCCTGAGGCCGACTGCTGGAGCAGCGCCTCGGCCAGCTGGGCGTGCGTGATCAGCTGGGCACCGACGAGGAGCTCCCCGATCTGGCCGTGACCGCCCGACCCGCCCCGCTCTTGATCGGCCACGTCTCTCACCGTGTTCCCCCTGGGCATGGAGTCCTCAGCCCTCGGGTCCTTCTCGACTGTCACGGCTGACCTCCACTCCGAGCCTGGTCCTCGCGCCTCGAGCCGGCTCTGTCGAGGCTCGGAACGTAAAACGGTAGTCGTCGAGTCTCAGTTGAGATAGGACCCGCTCTCGCCGGTGGACGTCTTGGGCGGGGAGCCGTGGGGCCCCCAGCATGTGGCGATCCGCTCGGATCCCCTCCGTCACGGCCGCAATGGTCCGACCCCAGGGCCACATCCCGGTCTATCGAAGGTCAACATTCGGCCAACCACGGCGATCCTGCATCGAGCCACCCTTTGTGACCCTCTGACCTCTCTCCGCAAGAGAACAAGCCTTCTTCTGGGCCTTTTGGACGTCAAGGTTGATCAGTAGACTTTTTCCGTTCCTTGAGAGGAGGCCGAGGGAGGATGGCCCTCAGCCAAGACGTGCTGTTGGAGGAGCTCCGGAAGCTCATGACCCAGCGGGAGTCCGGCGCGCTCTCGGGTGAGGACTTCGAGCGCTACGCGGCGGCCCTGCTCAGTGGCTCGGCGTCCCCGATGGACATGCCACCTCCGCAAACAGGGCTCGAGGATCACCCCCAAGCGACGGTCGACCGACCCCCCCAACGCCGAACGCCAGCTTGGACGGCGACCCCCACAGCGGTACCCACCGTCGCAGCAACACCACCGCGTGCCGCCGACTCGACGGTCGCTCCGCCGCTTAGCTCTGTCCCAGAGACTCCGTCGACGTCGTCCAATCGAGCTAGTGGCACCGCCCGGTCAGCTGTTCCCGGACTGAGCACCACCGCAAACCACTCCACCGCCGGCAGCAATTTGTGGTCAGCCGCTCCCGGTCCGGGAACCGCCGCCTCCCGACCTGATCCTGAACGACCTGCCCGGGAATCCGTAGCCGGTCCACCAAGTGCCCGGAACGGTTGGGAACGCAAGTCGAGTTGGGCGGCCAAGCCCGAGGCTCCCACGGAAGAACCTCAGCGCCCTCCGAGTCGCGAGAGTGGTCGGCGGCTCCTTCGGCGGGCAGTGGATCCTTATTCCAGGCTTTCCTCGGACCATCCGACGACCACTCCGTCGCCCCGAGCCAAGACCGAGTCTGAACCCTGCGCTCCGGAAGCGGCAGGCGGTCCCGACCTTCGGGCCAGCGAGGGAGCCACCGGGGACCGTTCGACGACTGCGTTTGCAGCGGTTCCAACAACAGCTCCTGCTCCCGCTCGTGTCGTCGAGAACGGCGCCCGCCGAAATGGCAACGGCAAGGGCCGTCTGCTCCGCCGTTCCTCACGCTCGGTCTCGCGCTCGGAACCCATTGCGGCGGAGACTCAGCAGACCGCGGCCATGACCCTACGGCCGGATGCAGCCGGGTCGGCACTCTCCGACGTTACGCGAGGCACTGTAAGTGCCCCAGCTGGGACCCAATTGACCGATGGGCGCGGTCAGCACCTTCGTAGCAAGGAGCGCCCGTCCTTTACGGCTACCCCGAATGCCGAGCTGAGCGCCGAGTCAGCAGAAGCAGATGAGGAGCCGGCAACTGGTTCGACAGTCGAATCCGACACCGCCGCTGCCGAAGACAATGCGCCCACGGCCCAGGAGACGATCAACGAGATGGCAGTTCTCGAGAGGACAAGGTCGGACCCCTTGGATGGAACGAATATGGCCGAGGTTTTCGAGGACATCGAACAGTCCATCGAACCACCCGCACCGCCCCAAAACGCATCCCCAAGAGGCCGTCCCGCTGCTTCATCCTGGGTCTTCCAGCCCGAACGTTTGGTCGAATCACCTGCTCCTATGGGAGAAGAAGAGACGACAACGGCCGAGGTTGACGTTGCCGCTGGGCCACCCGTGACGCCGCGAGCTCCGCGGGGGCACAAGAAGACCGGGAAGCACTCTCAGCAGAAGAAGCGTCATGACAAGCATGTGGCAACTGTGGTCGAAGAAGTCTCACCTCGAGCCGAAGCTCCCGCGGACGCGCTGGAGCTCGACGAGGGTCCATTGCCGGCGAGCTACTGGGACCTCAGCCGGCGCATCCTGCCGGAGGTCCGCCCCGTCGGCGACGATGACGGTACCCCTGGGATCGCTCCGTTCAGCTACTGGGACTTGAGCAACAGGGTCCTGGCGCCGGCTCCCGAGAGCGACGGCGAAGCCCAGCTCGACCCCGAGGGCTACTGGAGCCGCTCCATCAAGGAGTGACCGACGGGTCAGCTCGGTCGCTCCGCCCTGAGCGAGCTCGTATGAGGAATGGCTCTACCAGCGATACCAACGTCTAGAGCCCGTCCCTTCGCCGCGGGCGAAGCCGAAGCCGATCAGCCAGAACAAGAACACGATGGCGGCAACGATCCAAAGCACGTGAGCGGCGAAGCCAAACCCCCCAAGAAGCAGCGCCAGCAGCAACACCAACAAGATCAGTCCCACCTTCAGCTCCCTTCTCGAGTCGAGAACGAGATACCCGCCTTGTTGTGAGCAAACACCCGGGCAGTGCCCCTGGGGGTTGCTAGTCAGGGCCGGTGAGCGGTTGCCGCTGCGGTGGTGTCAGTAGCTCAGGCCGTGGGTACGACTCCGAGCCATGCGTGTCGGGAAGGCGAAAATCACGAGAGGCAGCAGCATCTGACCGTCCTCGTCGGCGCCTCCGGGTGGCAGTACGACTCGTGGCGGGGGCCGCTCTATCCGCGTGAGCTCGCCAAGAGCCGCTGGCTCGAGTACTACGCCGGCTGTTTCCAGACTGTCGAGGTCAACAACACTTTCTACCGCCTCCCGAAGCCGTCGACGTTCAGCTCCTGGGCCGAGCAAACACCGGACGACTTCGTGGTCACCGTGAAAGCAAGCCGATATCTGACCCACGTCCGGCGCCTGCGGGACCCGAAGGAACCCGTGGCACGGCTCATGGAGGCAGCGCGAGAGCTCGGCGCCAAGCTCGGCGTGGTGCTCGTCCAGTTGCCCCCCGACATGCCGGCTCGATTCGATGACCTTGACCTCACCTTGCGAAACTTCCCGTCGGGAGTGCGAGTCAGTGTCGAGGTCCGACACGAATCATGGTGCACCGACAAGCTGCGAGCCTTTCTCGAGCGCCACGACGCCGCACTGTGCTTGGCCGATCGGCGTTCGCGTCCGGTGACCCCGCTGTGGCGGACGGCGTCGTGGGGTTATCTGCGCATGCACGAGGGACGAGGGGCCACGGCTCCGCGTTACGGAAGGACGGCTCTGACCAGCTGGGCCGAGCGTCTGGCCGAGCTGTTCGACCGGAGCGACGACGTCTACGTTTACTTCAACAACGACCCTGGGGGCTGTGCAGTGCGCGACGCCAATCGCTTCGCCACCGCGCTGCGCGCCGCCGACCTCGAACCAACCCGCACGGGTTGACCGGCTGGTCTGAGACTGGCTCAGGAAGCCTTGCGTCGCCGAGCACCCGCAGCGCCGGACAAGGCCTTCTCCAGCTCGCCCCGACTCATCTTGGAGCGGCCGGGGACGTCGGCGGCAGTGGCACGGTCGTAGAGCTCAGCCTTGCTCAGCTGGGAGAGGTCTTCCTCACCACCGCGCCGCCTTCGTGCCGATGCCGCAGCCTTGGCGCCAGCCCCTGCCTTCTTGCTCGAGGCCGCTGAAGCCGAGCCCTTTGGGCGCCCCCGGGCCGCATCCACACTGGCCTGCAGGGCGGCCATGAGGTCGACGACCTTGGTGGGCTTGGCGGGATGGCTCTCCACCACGACCTCCTCGCCAGCCCGCTTGCGCTCGACCAGGTCCTCGACACGCTGGCGGTAGGTGTCGTGGTACTGCTCGGGCTCCCAATCCGTCGCCATGGACTCGATGAGCATGTTGGCCGTCTTGAGTTCCCGGTCGGAGAAGTCCTCGGTAACAGGGATCCCCGGGACCTCCTTGGCAGGGTCGCGGACCTCGTCGGCGAAGTACATGGTCTGCAGCACGAGCACTCTCGGCTCCGGGCGCACGGTGACGAGGTACTGCTTGCCCCGCATCACGAACGTGGCGACCGCCGACTTGTTGGAGTCCTCCATGGCCTTGCGCAGCAGTCCGTAGGCTCGCTCGGCCTGCTCGCCCTTCGGAGCTAGGAAGTAAGTCTTCTGGTAGTAGACCGGATCGACCTCGTCGAGGTCCACGAAGTCGGTGATCTCGATGTTGCGGGTGCGCCCGGGCTCGACCGACTCGAGCTCCTCAGGGCTGACGAGGACGTACTCGCCGCCTCCCACGTCGTAGCCCTTTACGATCTCGGAGAACTCGACCTCGTCTCCAGTGCGCTCGTTGACGCGCTTGTTACGGATCCGGTCCGAGGTCCCGGCCTGGAACTGGTTGAAGTGGATCGTCTTGTCCTCGGTAGCCGAGAACAGCTCCACCGGCACGCTGACCAGGCCGAAGCTGAGCGAGCCGTTCCAGATGGAGCGAGCCATTCGTTACCCTCCGGTCTTCGCTGGCGCCATACCCCTTCGACGGGGCGGCCCATCCAGACTAATCGGCGCGGAGGCGTTTTCCCAGGCCACGGGCCATCCGCCACGCTGTCACACCCCATCGTCACACTGGGTCGCGTGGCTGATCTCGCTCGTGACCCAGCGTTCGCCGAACGAGTCTTCGTCGCCGAAGTGGTGCGCGGTATGGCTGCCCTGCGTGGCGAGGACGCCGGACCACGGCGTCATACCAAAGATGATCTGAGCATCCCTCTCGGTCTGAGCGCCTGGATCGTGCGGGCAGCCATGGATCTGCCCACGGCCTACGACTCGCTGCTCACGGTGCGCCGTGCCCTGGTGACGGCAGCCGGCCTCGACGTCCGCAGCGAGCCGGTGCCGCTCCGTCTATCCGACCCCCGCGCCGCGCTGCGCTCGCTGGGCGTCTATCTCTACGAGTTGGTGGGGCGTGCCTCCCGCCATGCCGGCGTCGAGCCAACGGAGTTGGCCGAGCGCACGCTCGGCTTGCTCGACGAGGGCTGATGGATCAAGCGGCGTGACCCGCCGTCCACTCGAGCAGCTTGTCTGCCGCCCAGCTGTTCACGATACGCTTCTTCGGGACGTCGGCGGCCAGTGCCTGTTCGCACCCGAGCACCAACCACTCGAGCTGTCCCGGAGCGTGGGCGTCGGTGTCGATGCTGATGTAGCAACCAGCTTCCACGGCGGCGCGCAGTAGTTCCGGCGGCGGGTCGCGTCGCTCGGGACGGGAATTGATCTCCACCGCCGTGGCGGTGCGTGCGCAGGCCTCGAACACGGCGTCGGCGTCGAACTGCGACTGGGGCCGGCCCCGGCCCACGAGGATGCGACCTGTGCAGTGCCCGAGGATGTCGGTGTGGGGGCTCTCGACGGCCGCCACCATGCGCCTTGTCATCTCGGCGCTCTCCATTCGCAATTTCGAATGCACGCTCGCCACCACGACGTCGAGCCGGGCGAGCAGCTCCTCTTCCTGGTCGAGCCCGCCGTCCTCCAAGATGTCCACTTCGATCCCGCTCAAGATGCGAAACGGGGCGAGTTCCTCGTTGAGCTCGGCCACGACGTCGAGCTGTTCGAGCAGCCGCTCACGGTTGAGCCCGTGAGCGACGGTGAGCCGGGGGCTGTGATCCGTCAGGACCAGGTAGTCGTGACCGAGGGCGCGCGCCGCTTCCGCCATCTCCCGGATGGGGCTCCCCCCGTCGGACCAGTCGGAGTGACTGTGGCAGTCGCCACGCAGCACTGCTCGCAAGGCGGCCACTTCGGGCCGTATCTCCTCGTTCTCGGCTCCTCCCTCGCTCTCCAGGTGACCCAGATACGCCGGGACCTCGCCCGCCAGGGCTTCGGCGATGACCCGAGCGGTCGTGTCACCGACGCCCGGTAGATCGGTGAGGCGTCCGGCACCGGCCAGCGCCCGGACGCGATCGGCCCCCGCCTCCTCGATGCCGGCCGCTGCCCGCCGGAATGCCCGCACCTTGTAGGTGGGGGCGCGGCCGCGCTCGAGCAGGAAGGCGATGCGCTTCAGAGCCTCGACCGGTTCCATGTCCGAGAGACCGTACCCGTCACCCACGACGCGCATCTGGCTGTGGAAGCATCACGCCATGGCTCCTCGGGTCCCCCCGGCCGCCGTAGAGGTCGACGGGCACACCGTGACCGTTTCCAACCCCACGAAGATCTTCTTCTCGGCTCGAGGAGAGACGAAGCTCGATCTCGTCAACTACTACGTCGCCGTTGGTCAGGGAGCCCTGCGGGGGGTGTACGAGCGACCGACCGTGCTCAAGCGCTACCCGAACGGCGCCGAGGGCGAGTTCTTCTACCAGAAGCGGGTGCCTCCGCAGCGCCCGGCGTGGCTCGAGACCGTGACCGTGTCGTTCCCGAGCGGTCGCCACGCCGAGGAGCTGTGCCCGGTGGACGTGGGCCACATCATCTGGGCCGTGAACCTCGGCTGCCTAGACCTGAACCCGTGGCCGGTGCGGAGGGCCGACGTCGACCACCCCGACGAGCTGCGCGTCGACCTCGATCCCCAACCCGATGTCCCCTTCGACGACGTCCGAAAGGTGGCCCTCTGTGTGCACGAGGTCCTCGCCGAGCACGACCTGGCGGGGTTCCCCAAGACCTCGGGTTCTCGAGGCATCCACGTGAACGTGCCCATCGAGCCGGAGTGGGATTTCACCGCCGTGCGCCGCGCCGCACTGGCGCTGGCCCGCGAAGTGGAGCGGCGCATGCCAGGGGTGGCGACCTCGGCGTGGTGGAAGGAGCAGCGCGGTCAGCGCGTGTTCATCGACTACAACCAGAACGCCCGCGACCGCACGGTGGCCTCCGCCTACTCGGTCCGTGCCAACCCCGAGGGCCGAGTGTCGTGCCCGGTGGAATGGAATGAGGTCGCCGACGTCGAGCCAGCCGACCTCACCATCGCCACCGTGCCGGCCCGCTTCGCCGCCCGGGGGGATGCAGGCGCCGGTCTCGACGATCACCGCTATCGTCTGGACGCCCTGCTCGAGTTGGCCGCCCGCGACGAGGCCGAAGGATTGGGGGACGCCCCCTGGCCGCCTCACTTCGGAAAGCAGCGGGGGGAGCCCCGCCGCGTCGCTCCCAGCCGGGCCCGGCGGCCTCCGGAGCCGCCCTAAGGTTCAAATCGGCGCCGAGGACCGGGGCCAACTCCGCCGGCGCCACCACCCCAGTTCGTGGTAGGAGCACGTGGCCACATCGCGGTCGAGGCGCCAGAGGGGGAGGCCGTCCCGAGCCGGAAACGGTTGCCGTCAGTCGAAGTTTTCTGCTCGGCGTCGCTCAACGAGCAAAATAGCGTTGTGATCGATCTCTCGGGCAAAACGATCCTTCTCACCGGCGGTACCGGGTCTTTCGGTCGCGCCTTTCTGCACCAGGTGACAACCACATGGCCGGACGCCGTCGTCCGCATCTACTCGCGAGATGAACTGAAGCAGGTCCAACTTCGTGAGCAGTTCGGCGAAGAAGCCGTGCGCTACCTTGTCGGCGACGTCCGCGACCGGCATCGTCTCATGCGGGCTGCGAGCGGAGCAGACATCATCGTTCATGCCGCGGCGATGAAGCAGATACCCGTCTGCGAGTATAATCCGTTCGAGGCTGTTCAGACCAATGTCGTGGGGACGCAGAACGTTGTCGATGTAGCAATCGATAGCGGCGTCGAGAGAGTGCTCGCTCTGTCGACTGACAAAGCAGTAAATCCCGTGAACCTCTACGGGGCGACCAAGCTGTGCGCCGAGAAGATCGTCATCCAGGGAAACGCCTATGCGGCCCAATCGCAAACGTCTCTCTCCTGCGTGCGGTACGGGAACGTGATGGGATCTCGGGGTTCCGTTATCCCGTTGTTTCGACAACAGGCAGAACAGGGACGCATCACAATCACGGATGCGCGGATGACGCGCTTTTGGATCTCACTCGATGAGGCTGTCAAGCTTGTCCTTTACGGGCTTGAGCACATGGTCGGCGGCGAGATCTTCATTCCTAAGATCCCTTCGATGCGGATCACCGACTTAGCTCATGCCATCTCCCCGGACGCTGATGTGGATGTCATTGGCATCCGACCAGGTGAGAAGCTCCACGAAGTGCTCATCACGGCTGACGAGACCCGTCACAGCATCGACGCCGGAGAGGTTTACGTCGTATTGCCCGAGCACACTTGGTGGGTGGCGAGCCCTCGGTGGATGGAGGGCAAACCCCTTGCCGACGGTTTCGTTTATTCCAGCGACAGAAACGATCGCTGGTTGGCAGAAGCCGAGATTGGCGAGCTCCTACCGTGATCCCTTACGGTCATCAATCGATCGATGATGACGACATCGATGCGGTCGTCGGCGTGTTGCGGGGCAATTGGCTGACGCAGGGTCCCGCCCTCGTTCAGTTCGAAGAAGCCCTCGTCGGGGCCACCGGCGCCCGGTTCGCCGTCGCCTTCTCCAACGGAACAGCCGCTCTGCATGCGGCTTGTGCGGCTGCTGGTCTTGGTCCTGGTGACGTTGCCGTAACGTCGCCGCTTTCTTTCGCGGCGAGCGCGAACTGTGTCCGTTATGTGGGTGCCTCCGTCCGCTTCGTCGACATCGATCCCGACACTCTCAACTTGGCGCCAGAGCATGTTCCAAGCGGTACGGAAGCGTTGATCGCCGTTCATTACGGAGGGTTGCCCGTTGACCTTACAAAACTCCGTCAACGACCTCGAATCGTCATCGAGGACGCAGCCCATGCCCTGGGAGCGCACACTCCTGATGGACCGGTCGGAAACTGCGCTAATTCGGACATGACAGCCTTCTCGTTTCATCCCGTCAAGGTGGTCACTACGGGAGAAGGTGGGGCAGTAACCACGAACTCGCCCGAAATGGCGGCCCGGCTCCGCTCATTTCGAAACCATGGAATCGAGTCGAAGCCTAACGGCGGTGGCTGGTATTACGAGATCGCCGAGGAAGGGTTTAACTATCGACTCTCGGACATCCAGGCCGCACTTGGTGTGAGCCAGCTGTCGAAGCTCGGGCGCTTCGTGGCTGAGCGACAGCGTCTAGCCGAGAGATACCGCTCTCTCTTGAACGAGTTACCCATCCAGCTGCCGCCGCGACCGGCGCCAGGCTGGTCCCACGCCTATCACCTCTTCTCCATTCGCGTCGGTGGTCGAGACGGAGTCTTCGACAAGATGAGAGCGTCGGGGATCTGGGTCCAGGTGCACTACATCCCCATTTATCGACACCCGTATTACCGAGCTCTCGGTGCTGACCCAGTTGCCTTCCCGGCAACGGAGGACGCATTTGAGCATCTCTTATCACTGCCCATCTTCCCGTCTTTAACCGATTCGGAGCAGGATCGCGTGGTGACGGCACTCGAAGGAGCATTGTGAGGCAGCTGACGTGCTCACAGGAATGGTGGTCCCGTGCGCAGCGGGTGATACCACTTGGCACGCAGACCCTGTCAAAGAGTCCCACCCAGTTCGTTCAGGGCGCCCTACCGATCTACCTTCAACGTGGGCAGGGTTCACACGTTTGGGATGTCGACGGGAACGAGTACATCGATTTCCCGATGGCGCTCGGTCCCGTGCTCCTCGGCTACTGCGAACCGGCCGTTGACGAAGCGATCCGCCGCCAACTTGAATCCGGTATTACCTTCACCTTGATGCACCCACTTGAGGTGGAATTAGCAGAACGCATTGTCGCGATGTGCCCTGGCGTCGAGGCCGTAAGATTCGGGAAGACGGGTTCGGATGCCATGAGCGCAGCGGTGCGCGCTGCTCGGGCGCTGACGGGCCGTGACGTGGTTCTCACCTCCGGGTATCACGGCTGGCACGACTGGTACATCGGTTCCACCAGTCGCAACTTTGGCGTGCCATCTGTCGTCAGAGCCTTAATTGACACCTTCACCTTTAACGACCTCGAAGACCTAGACCGAGCCCTCTACCGATATGGCGACCGAGTCGCTGCCGTCATTCTGGAACCATCGAGTGCCGATGTGCCGATGCCCGAATTTCTCGTCGGTGTTGTCGAACGCGCCCGCGCACGAGGTGCCCTCAGTGTCTTCGACGAGATCATCACGGGGTTCCGATTAGCGCCAGGTGGCGCCCGTGAGCGGTACGGAGTCGAGCCGGACCTTTCCTGCTACGGCAAGGCCTTGGGAAACGGGATGCCCATTTCGGCTGTCGGGGGTCGCTGGGAGCATATGCGAGTGTTCGAGGAAATCTTCTTTTCCGGAACGCACGGGGGCGAGGCGCTGTCCCTCGCCGCTTCGTTGGCTGTACTAGAACTCATCGCTGACGGGTCTGTCCTTAACGCCATCAATGCACTCGGCCGCCGCCTCATGGAGGGCCTCGCCGGGTTGATCGACACGTTTCGGATCGCCAACCTGGTGCGGGTCGGAGGAGAACCGGAGCGTGCCGTTGTGGCTTTCACAGGGGATGATCACCTGGTTACCAAGAGCTGGATCCAGCAGGTGCTTGGCGAGCACGGGATCCTCTTCAACGGTTCCATGTTCATCTCTGCTCGTCACACTGAGGCGGACATCCAACAGACCCTCAAGGCGTTCGAGGTAGCGTTTGAACGCATCGCCAGCCGTGATGATCTTCGCGCCATGCTAAAGGGAGATCCCATCCAGCCGGTGTTCCGAACGGTATGAAATCGGGCGGTCCACACATCCTTGTCATCGGCGCCGGCTCGATCGGGCGTCGGCACGCCCTGAACCTGACGAAGGTCGGCGCGATGGTCGACATTACGGATCCGCAACCCGGTAAGGCAGAACAAGCCCCCGCGGGGCGAGCCGTTCCCTTTTGTGCCGGCGACATCGGATCGTACGACGGTGTCGTAGTCGCTAGTCCGACTGCCGCCCACGGCGAACAGGCCCTGTTGGCGCTCGCCACCGGAGCGAAAGTGCTAGTTGAGAAGCCACTCGCTCTCAGCGGTGACAAAGGAAAGGAGGTGGTCGACGTAGGGGGCGATCGGGTGATGGTCGGCTATAACCTCAGGCTTCACCAACCTCTCCAACGCTTCATCAAGGCGGTCGGCGACGGTGACGTTGGAGAAGTGCTCGCGGCCAGCGTCTGGTTCGGCAGCTACCTTCCCGATTGGCGCCCCGATACGGATTACCGCGCCACGTACTCGGCTCGTGCCGACCTTGGGGGCGGGGTGATCCTCGACGCCGTCCACGAACTGGACATTCTGATCTGGCTTTTCGGCGATCAGCTCGAGATGGTCGGCGCGCTAGTCGAACGCGTGGGTCGGCTGGAAATCGATGTAGAGGACACGGTCAAGGTTCTCATGAGGCATGCCGGCCGGGTGCCCATCGAGCTCTCACTGGACTATCTGAGCCGGCGCTTTCGACGGGGCCTGGAGGTCATTGGCTCTAAGGCGACCGCAAGACTCGACTGGGCACGGGCAGTCCTTGAGATCGAAGACGGGCACGGCGTTCGAGTGGAGAGGGCCGACGTCCCGATATCCCAGTCATATGAGCGCGAGGCATCCCTCTTTGTCGACTGGATCGACGATCGGAGTCGTCCTCCAGTAGACGGCCCCACAGCCCTCCAGTCTCTCCGCTTGGCTGATCTGATCCGCGCTGCCGCAGCCAAGAGCGACAACAAGCCCCTGTGACGGTACTGGCAGTCGTCCAGGCCAGGACCGGCTCAACGCGACTTCCCGCAAAGGTTCTGGCGGACCTGGATGGCAGGCCGTTGCTTCGGTTCATGTTGGACCGTCTCAACAGCCTGAAGGTCGACAAGTTGGTCGTCGCCACTTCCGATCGCCCGGAGGATGATCGGATCGAAGACGTAGCCCAAAAAGCCGGGGTCGCATGCCTTAGGGGACCGGAAGACGATGTGCTGAGCCGTTTTGCTCTAGTGCTTCGTTACAACTCGGCTGATGCCGTCGTCCGCCTGACCGCCGACTGTCCACTCATCGACCCCGCGGTCGTTAATCAGCTGGTCACGTGCTTCCGGCGGACAGGAGCAGATTACGCTTCGAACACCCTGGTGCGGACCTATCCAAATGGCCTCGATGCCGAGGTTCTTACTGCAGCAGCATTGGAGGCGGCTAACCGCGAGGCCGAGGACCCGGTCGAGCGTGAGCACGTCACACCGTTCGTCTACCGCCGACCGGCGCGTTTCCGGCTTGCTGCGCTGCGCCAGGATCTCTTGCTGGGCCACGAGAAGTGGGCAGTCGACACGGCAGCCGACCTCGATCGTGTCCGCCGACTCGTCGCACGAATCAAAGAGGGGTCGGGCGCGAGTTGGCAAGAGATTCTCGGCGTCCGAGGCCCTTCGCCGTCACCCGGCTCGCCCTTGCAGATCCTCAGGTCCTGCGATATCGAGAATGTTCTGGCCCTCGCCCGAGACGACCCGATCTGTTTCGGACGGCCGATTAGCGACCTGCCTTCGCTGCGTCTCCTGATGGAGCGTTCGCTCGACGATCCGGCCATCCGTGCCTGGGTCGTGGTCAGCGAGGACCGGCTGACCGGAGCACTCTTCGTCACGGTCGACGACGGCGTGGGGGAAGTCGGGCTACTTCTCAAACGAAAAGGGCCGCCTCGACTCTTAGTCATCGGAGAGCCTCTCCGAGCTGCGATCAGCTCCGATCTGCAACTCCTGAGGCTTTACCTACCGGGGCCACTCGATCCCGACAGCGTCCGCGTCGTGCGTGCTGCCGGCTATCACCAGGAGGGGACCCACGAAGTGTGGGAGCGTCATCCGCAAGCGGGCCCGACCTAGGCGCGGCCAATCTCACCGATCATGTCCCAGGTCAATGGTGTTCCAGCTCCCAGATCTCTCGTCGCATGGCGTCCAAGGATGAGGGGAAGGGACTGGGGTGACAATCCACCCCCGGGCCGGATGCTTCGTACATTTGCCGAAGTCAACAGGTGGCCTTTCGCCACGGAGGCGACGACAAACAGGGAGCGGCGGAAGGCAAGGCTCGACATCTCACTGGCAGAGGGTCCGTAGCGGACTCTGCCCATAGAATCTTCGGCCTCGCGTATCGAGCGGACGAGTGTGGCGAACTCCTCTGGCTCGAGCGAGAAGGCCGAGTCAGGTCCCGGTTCACTGCGGCTCAGAGTTAGGTGCTTCTCGATCGCCGAGACGCCTAGGGCAACGGCTGCCACCGAGGCGGTCACGCCCAATGTGTGGTCCGAAAGACCGACTGGAACGCCCCACGTCATTGCCATGTGGGGAATCGTCAGCAGGTCCATCTCGGTCAGGGTGGCGGGATAGGCACTGTTACAGCGAAATAGGACCATCTCATGGGTGCCGGCGCTCCGGACCGTGGCCACGGCGGCGTCGATCTCTGCGAGCGACGCCATGCCGGTTGACATCAACACCGGCAGCTTCGTCTTTGCAATTCTGTGGACCAGGTCGAGATCGACGATCTCGAAGGAAGCGATTTTCATGGCGGGGACCCCAAGCCCGACGAGAAAGTCGACGCCTTCCTGGTCGAAGGGGGTCGAGAAGCAGTGC
>Ga0307479_10001113_pt1 | contig 24263 bp, 19 predicted proteins | sample atmos_gasesECM4C_FD_203743 | JGI IMG/M metagenome (GOLD analysis project Ga0307479, IMG submission 203743) | Hardwood forest soil microbial communities from Morgan-Monroe State Forest, Indiana, United States - atmos_gasesECM4C_515 | ecosystem: Environmental > Terrestrial > Soil > Temperate... | reverse complement strand
GGGTGCTGTACCGCGTAGGTATCCACGGTGAGACGTTGAAGCCGCGCAAGTCGATAGTCGCTGTACTCTCGCGCCAGGAGTCCGCCATAGGCGGCCCAACAGCCGGGCGACGACAACATGTATTCATGCGTCGGGCCATCGATCTCACCAAACTCCGCCTGACATCCTACGCAACGCATAGTTGAATATTTTGAGTCCTTCGCTTGAGGCGAACAAAGACTTTCGCCTTCCTCAAAATTCAAACTGAAAGGTCTGATTGAATACCACAGTGCGTAGCGTGAAAAACATAACAAAGACTCAGAGCATCTCGGCGCTGCGAACCGCGCGAAAAGCGTCCCGTCGCAGAGCGGATTCCCGTAATGGGAAGGCCGCCGCCGCAAAGAGAAAACACTGAAGAGTCGCCAGGGGCGCGTCGTCGCTCACACTATCTGCGCACAACTATTCCCGTATATCATTAGAAAGACAAACCTTAGGCCGAGCGAAGTAGGGGTTGTCATTGAGGCGGGGCTGGTTCAGAATAACCCCTCTATTACCGGTGGGGCGGATAATGGCGGCAGCATTGCATTCTCACTGTGGGCGCTGTGGGATTGCACCATCACAAATCACTGAAATGACAGATTCACCGGGCTGCTCCTGGGGCTGGATCGCGCATGAATTATAATCTCGAACGCCGGCAGTCTCCGCGAAAACGATTTGAGAACCTCCTCTATGTTGAAGTAGAGCCAGGCAATGGGGGTATGGTTCTAAATTTGTCGGAAAACGGATTTGGTTTCCGCGCCGTAAAACGCGTGCGACCGAATGCAGACGTGAAGTTCGCTTTCAATCTGGACGAAAAGCGGCGCGTCGAGGGGCGGGGCCGTCTGGAATGGTCCGATAAAGAGGGCCGCGTCGCGGGTGTGCAGTTCACCGACGTTTCCGATGAATTCCTGGGCGAGATGCGTACTTGGATGGCGAATGCCGTTGAATACCCGATGCAAAGCGCGGGACCTAGTCCTAGCAGTTGTGTACCTGCTCCCGTTGCTGTTGGTGCGACGAATGGCCATAAGACGAATGGCAACAATTCTTCTTTGTCTGAATCCTCTGCATTGGCGGACCACGCGATGCCATCCACCAACAGACACGACCGGGCTGCGCCACAAACTTCCGCAAGATCGGTTCGGTCTATTACGTCGGTGCCGTCGACCGTTGCTTTTCCGCTAGCACCAGAAATGCCAGAGGAATCGGAATCACGTCCGTCCGAACCCTCAAACAAACGGGAAGCTGGGGGAACGTGGACTTCCCTGCCGCCGGCCATCGGTGTGGAGAGAAAACCGACTGCGCCTGGCCCACGGCTCGCAGCGCAGACCGCTCCAGAGATTTCGGCCGCCACCGCCTTTAAACTTGATGCTCGGGATCAGGACGTGGAAGATCTCGATCTGTCCGGGGACTTTGAGTTGGCCGAGGAACCCAGCGGGTCCTCAGAGGTGGCTAAACAGAGCGATATATTATCCGAGCGAAATCCGGAAGATCCGCTGGTCTCGCTGGAAGAGCGCACCGCGCGCGCTCTGAATGAGCATGCCCAAGCGCTGCTTCAACACTTTCAGCATGAAGAGCAGCGCACGCTGGCAGCATTTCGGGAGGCTGCGGCGCGAGTGCTGCGTGATTCAGAGCGGCAATTGTTCCCTATCCGTGAGGCCGCGCAGGCGCAGATGAAGAGCCTGGAATCGGCGGTGGCCTCCGCGGGGGCTTCCGTGAAAGTGCTAGATCGGTATCCTTCGCTACTGGAGCGCGCGCAACAGCAGGCGTTGGATCGCTTCCAGACGCAAGTGCAGGAAATTCTGCTCGCGCACGTGATGGAGTTGCGGCGGCGATCTGAAGCGGTATTCGAGCAATTGAACGCGCAAACCAACAGCACAGGGCTGCTGCCGGGCCGGATTCGAACTTCTTCAGGAATTATTGTTACCGTAGTGCTGGTGATGCTGCTGATCGGGCTTTTTGTTTTTCGGCGTGAAGCCGCGGGAGGGTTCATCTGGTTGGGTCAGCAAATGGTCGAGCCGGCACCTGCTTCGGAGCCGGCCAAGACTAGCCCTGTTCCAGCCCCAGTAACGCAGGGTCCCAATCCGGACACGAAACCGCCAGCGTCGGAGGCCAAGCCGCCGTCGGCAGATGCTAAGCTGCCTGTGACGGAAGCCAAGCCTGCCGAAGAACCGAAAGCTGCCCAAGCCCAAGTTGAGCCGACTCCTAAAGAGCCCGCCACAGCCGCTCCGCGTCTGCAAAACGTCAAATCGTTGTGGGATCAAGTTGCCAAGGGCAATGTGACCGCCCAGCTTACGTTGGGCAATATGTATTTCACCGGGCACGGTGTAACCAAGAATTGTTACCAGGCTCGGCGGCTCTTCGCGGCCGCGGCGAGAAAAGGCAGCCTGGAAGGCAAACAGAGGCTGGCGGAACTGGACAGGAGCACGTGTCCGATCGTTGCTCCCTGAAAATTAGTTGCTCCGGCAGATGAAGCTTTCTACTTTGTGGGCCCAACTTAATTCGCTTTGCGCGACAGCGCTTTACCTTCCTGCTGCTTGCCGCAAATAGCGCCACGTCATACACTCTTCGACATCCTACCGAGCTTGCGAGGACAGCATTGTGACCACTCCGGTAACTCCAGCAAAAGCGGCGACGGGCGCCGCAAAATCACGCAGTCAAGAAATCGTCGCCAAACACAAAAAATTCCTGTGGCCTTCCGTCACCAACTATTTTGAACAGCCGCTGGTGGCCGATCGCGGCGAGATGCAACACATTTGGGATCTCGACGGGAATAAGTATCTGGATTTTTTTGGCGGCATCCTTACCGTTTCCGTGGGGCATTGCAATCCGAAGATCACCTCGAGAGTGAACGCGCAGGTCAATCGCTTGCAACACACCTCCACGCTTTATCCCAACGAACACATCGTGGCGCTGGCCGAAAAAATCGCGCAAATCACGCCGGGCAACCTGCAACAAAGCTTTTTTACCAGCTCGGGGAGTGAAGCCAACGAAGCAGCCATTCTGCTGGCACGTATGTCCACCGGGAGTTATGACGTGGTGGCGCTGCGTCACGCTTACTCGGGTGGGTCGAGCCTCACCAAAGCCATGACGGCGCACGCACCTTATCGCAGGGCCGGTGTAATCAGCGTGGGAATTTCTCACGCGGTTAATCCTTACTGTTATCGTTGTCCGCTGCATTTGACGTATCCCGACTGCGGCGTGGCGTGCGCGGGTGATGTGGAAAATCTAATTCAGACAGGCACGAGCGGGCACATCGCCGCGTTCATCGCCGAGCCGATTCAGGGAGTAGGCGGATTTATCACCGCGCCGCCCGAATATTTCAAAATAGTTTTCAATATCGTCAAAAAATACGGCGCCCTTTACATTTCCGATGAAGTGCAAACCGGGTGGGGCCGCACGGGCAAGAAATGGTTTGGCATCGAGCATTGGGAAGTGACTCCCGACATTATTACCAGCGCCAAAGGTATGGCGAATGGTGTTCCTATCGGGCTGACTGTTACGACGCCAGAAATCGCGGGTGGCTATCAAGGCAGCAATATCGCCACCTTTGGGGGCAATCCGGTTACCAGCGTGGCTGCACGCGCGACTATTGAGCTGATCGAGGAAGACGGCTTGCGCGAAAACGCGGATGTCGTGGGCAAATATTTCCGCGGCAAGCTTGAGGAATTGCAATCCAAATACGCACTGATCGGCGACGTGCGCGGCATGGGGCTGATGCAAGCGCTGGAACTTGTGAAGGACCGCAAGACGAAAGAGCCTGCGCCGGAGGCTACCAATATGGTCATGGAGCGCGCGCGTCACAATGGTTTGCTCATCGGCAAAGGCGGGCTGTATGGCAATACACTGCGCCTCGCGCCGATGCTGAATACCACCAAGGGTGACGTGGACGATGCAATTCAACTGCTCGACAAGTCATTCAGCGAAGTAAAGGTCAGCTAGTGTGGTCATCCGCTCGCGCGAATTACGAGGAAAATGGTAGCGGCCCTCGCATTCGTTGCGTTGCGCATCAGTCGGCATCGCGCTCTAATAAACCGCGATCCCGAATGCGGTTCCCTTCGGTGTTTGTTGCGCTGCTGATCGCGCTTTTCTCTTACCCTTTGCGGGCTGCTCAAACCGCTGAGGCCAGCAAGCCCGTCGAATGGAAGGCTGTCTCCTTCGCCATCGTGCGCTTTAACGACGAAGCTCCGGCTTCGTGGAATATTTATCACACCTCCAAGCGCGGCCTGCTGCTGGTGAAACTCTGGAAGCGCTATCTGCTGGTGAACGTTCCCGAGCACCAAGTCTTTGATATTGATCCACACACCGTCAAACCACAAGGCGATGGCGTACAGTGGTCTTCTTCCGACATGCCTGAGGAACCGCTGGAAATTACCGACTGGAAAGATCGCAATGTCGGGCCCGTTCAACGGATCCGCTTCCGACTCGGCAAGGACGGCCATATCCTCGAACTACAAATCCCGCTGCGCGCCGATGGCAAGCCGGCGTATTAAGGTCAGTCAAAAAACAATTTTGAAGGAGGGCGGAAAAATCCATGAGCATCCGGAAATCAACGCATGTCGCGCTGCTCTGCTTATGCGTGGTCATGCTTTTAGTTCTTTTTGCCACTTGTTCAGTGCATGCCAACCACGACGCGGCTGATGAGGCTATGAGCAGCATTCGCCCGGAAGCCATTCGCGCGGACATGCGTTTTCTATCAGACGACGCGCTGGAGGGCCGCGGCACGGGCACGCGAGGCTACGATATCGCTGCGAAGTTCATGGCCACGCAATTCGAATCGTTGGGGCTTCAGCCTGCCGGAGACAACGGCTCCTATTTTCAAAGCGTGCCATTACGTCTCGCGAAGCCTGACGAAACGAAGACGACGCTCATTCTGACCCGCTCAGGAAAAGACGAAACTCTTAGTTTCCATAAAGATTATATTTCTCACGGGAATCCCGCTCTGGCGGAGACATCGGTGGAGGCTCCGGTTGTATTCGTAGGCGACGGCGTCACCGCGCCCGATCAGAACTATGACGATTACCAGGGTATTGATGCGAAAGGAAAAATTGTGGCCTTAATGGCGGAGGCACCCAATTTTGAGTCCTCCCTGAAAGCGCATTATTCGTCTAGTGAAGTGAAGTTAAGCAACGCTGTAGCACACGGAGCCGTGGGCATTATCTTCTTATACGACCCTGTTTTTGAACAGCTGTACTCTTTTAATGAGCAGGTGCGCGATCTGTCATTCCCGGGATTACGCTGGCTCGACAAACAGCAGCGGCCCAACGATTATTTTCCGGAGTTGAAAGGCAGCGCGATCTTGAGCCTGGAGGCGGCCAAAAAATTCTTCGCGGGCGGGCCACACTCGGCGGAAGAAGTCTTCGCGGCCATGAAAGGTGGAAAAACCATGTCATTCGCGGTGCCCGTTATAGCGAAGATTCATAACGTCACGGGATTGCAGAACGTTATGGGCCGAAATGTGGTGGCAAGACTGGAAGGAAGCGACCCAACGTTGAAGGATGAGTACGTCGTTTATAGCGCGCATCTGGACCACCTTGGTATCGGAGAGCCCGTCAAGGGCGACAGCATTTATAACGGGGCGCTGGACAATGCTTCGGGCTCGGCAATTTTGTTGGAGGTGGCTCGCGCCTTCCGTGGGATGAAGACGCGTCCGCGCCGGTCAATTTTGTTTTTGTCCGTTACCGGCGAAGAAGCTGGATTGCTGGGCTCCGATTATTTCGCGCATTATCCGACGGTGACGAAAAGCTCGGTGGTTGCCAACATCAACATGGATGAAGATCTGATGCTTTGGCCATTGCGGGATATCGTGGTCTTCGGCGCCGAGCACTCCAGCCTCGATGCAGTGGTGCAGAAAGCCGCGGCCCGCTTGGGTCTAAGCGAGAGCCCGGACCCCGTGCCCGAAGAAGTGGTGTTCATTCGCAGCGATCAGTATTCGTTCGTCAAGCAGGGAGTGCCGGCGATATTTCCGGTGGCAGGATTGAAGTCTGATGATCCGAAAATAAAACCGTCAGAAATTTTTAAGAACTGGGAAGAGACACGTTATCACCAGCCACAAGACGATATGGATCAGCCGGGATTGGACTTTGATGCCGCGGCGAAATATGCGCGCTTCGTGTTTCTGTGTGGGTTTATGATCACCGAAGACCCGCAGCGTCCAACGTGGAATAAGGGAGATTTTTTCGGCGAGCACTACGCGCATCAGGCGAACTAGCACTGTGAATTAGCGGCGGTAGATGCCGTAAAACCAGCTGATGCCCAGCGCGCCTGGCGCTATGCCCACCACCACGGCGTCACCGTCATGGAAACGATCGTAATCGTCTTGGTCGACGGCTAGCCGTTCCACTTTTTGTCCGGGACGTAGGGAACGCACAAAAAGTCTTCTGCTGCCGCGCACGATTCCGCGCATGTTGAAGCGGCTCTGCACGGTGGTTGGGTAATAGACTACATTTTTCGGCGAATCCAGTTTGCCGTTCAGGAATAACGTGGCAGCAAGGATCCATGGGAGGGGAATAAATCCGGCGTAAATGCGCTTCAACACTTCGATGTCCTGACGATTACGCGCGCCGCGATCCACAAATACCGCCACGGTGAGCCCGATGAAAAATATCAAGCCAAAAAATACCAGCATCCAGTCGAGGTCCAAGGGAGGATAAAGCTGGCTTATGTAGGGAAAGAGCAGCGAGCCTGCCAGAAAAACCGCGGTGCGCTTGATGAAGCGCGGACGAAACACCAGCTCGGCGATGGAAGACGTAAGCCCGCACGAGGGGCATTGGTCCGCGTTACGCTCCGACCCGCAATTGAGGCATCTGGTCATTTAAAGACTAGGCTAGAAACTGGACAGCCCTGGTTTGCGCCTGATTTAACGCAGCATCAAAAGCGCAAATAGGACGGCGCCGCACATCGAGCTCACCAACCTATTATAAGGCGGTGCGGGTAGTATTGCCTGCGAGGGAGACGAGAAGATCCTGAAAATATTTTTGATGGTCGGATTCCGCGACAGCCATGGAGACACCCATTCCGTAGCCGGGCTCCACGCGTTTTACGGAGCAATCCACTTTCATGGGAGGATCGACATTCAAGCGAGCCATAAAACCAGCGCCGATCCACAGCGTGTCGGTGGCTTCGATGAACATGCCATTAGAGCTGATGTCGCGGGTTTTCCCGGTCAACACCGCTGAGCCCCATTCGATCTCGAGGTCCGCGCGAAAGGAATAGCGCGGCGCCCAACGGCGTTCGAGACGCCGGGATAGATTTTCCCGATTATCCATAAACTTGGCGAATCCCCCTGCCAGGAGTGCTAGCCACGGTCGAGCGTCGAGCTCCGTCTAAACCCGAGAATACGGCATTCGGGGGCATAGCTATAGGACGGCGATAGCTAATGTTTTGTTCCCGACAATGGCGATAGTTTATCGAAGAGTGGGTGAAAACTGTCATTACAAGTGTTAATAGGTCGTGAACATTTTTCGCGCTTCTAGATTTCCTTAGGCGGTGGAGCATCGCTGAAAGACTGTTCATCGGCCACGAAGGACTTTCCTCCTGCCCGAATCCGCCGCTGGGTTTCAGCTTCCAGGTATTTTCGCAAAGGCTCGGGCACGATTCCCGGAGCTGCCAATTCACGCAGGTCGGAAACTGTGAGTTCGGGCAAAAAACTGAGTGAAACAGCCAGCGTAGTGGCGGGGTTACGCATCAGCGCCAGACGTACGTTGTAATCGCAAGACCATTTGCGGTGATGGGCAATGGCGTGCACTACAGTATCGGGGACACCTTCGCGTGCCAGCGCTTTCAAAACTTGCGCGGCAGTTAAATGGCTATTATCCAGCGCCACGGGCACGACTAGCGGGTGCCCTTCGGCGAGGAGCAAGCCCGCCACGCGCGCGGGACCGCGCCTCCCCAGAGTGATTTTTTGTCCCAGTGGAAGCTGCGGCAAGCGACTGGCGAGTTGGTCCTCTGCGTTGCGTTTTAATTCCGCGGAAAGGCCCGGCAGCAGAGCCATTTGCACCAGATCCATCAAATACAATTCCCGCAGCAGCCGCAGGGTGACGAGCCTTGGCGTATGCGGATGGCAAGCCAAGGCTTTTTTTAGTGCGTAAGTTTTAAGCCATTCTCGGCGTTTAGAGATTTCCTCGATGAGCGCGGCGGGCAAATTCTTGCGCACCAGCAGCACGGCGACGTCCGTCTCTGACAGCACTGGATTTTTTAGCACCGCGAAAAGGACTTCCTCAACATCACTGTGAAGCAGTGCCGCGAGCTCCTCGCCGGTGGCTGCGAGCGCACGCTGCGCGGCTGGCGCGTCACGCGTGTCGTTATTCATCGTCAGGTCGTTGCGGTCAGCCATCGGAATTTTTCGCAAATTCGATTCCGGGAATAGATTCCAGCGCCAGCAATGCGGCGGCATGCGCGGGCGAAATCGGCAACAATCCAATTTTGGCGGTAGGTGCAGCTTCGCGTAGGCGTGAATCTAGTTCATCATCAAAAAACGCGCAGTGGCCAATCATCCCGCCCGTTTTTGCCAAGCGAAATGGCACCCGCTGCAAATGGAGATCATCGGCGAGCGACTTCACTATTGCGCCAAGATCGTTGGCGGCGGCGCGCAAAATCTCGCGAGCTATCGCGTCGCGAGCGTCGGCGGCGTTAGCCACCACCGGAAAGAGCTGAGGGTATAGCTGTTCGAGTGGTGTGCTGCTGACACGATTTTCGAATTCGCGCCAGTTAGCAATACCCAGTTGGCGCTTGAGCTGCTTGCCCAGCGCGGTTTCTTCGCCGGTGCGATCGCGTTCTAATATTGCCGCCGCTGCTGCTTTTTTGCCTACGTCGCGTGCACTGCCTTCGTCGCCAACCTGGGGACCCAAGCCGCCAGCGCGCCGGACTTCTCCGTTTACGCCGCGTCCAATGGCGGCCGATCCGGTACCGGCAATCAACACGATAGCAGGTCCCGTACCTGTGGCGGCGAGCGCAATTTCCAGATCCGTACAAACTTTCATCATCACGCTGGGAAATGCAGCGGCTAGTAATGCGCGCATTCTTTCAAGGGCTTTCGCAGCGCCGACACCTGCGATTCCAGCGCACAACGCGCTAATCTCGTCGGGGTTCAGTCGCGCCTCAAACGTGGCCGCTTGCGCTGCTTTTTTTACTTCGATGATTGCGCCTTCAAACCCCACTACACCGGGATTTGACGCACCCGCTCGCACGGAAGCAAGAATGGTTCCCGCTTCGTTTAGCAACACGCATTCCGTCTTGGTGGCACCACCGTCGAAGCCCAACACGCAGCGCATGTGAAAAGCATAAGCCCGTTCAGGCTGGCCAATGTTAACCGTATGTTTCAATGCGGCACAAAAGATCACCTATCGCTCTATCGCTCAATCACGCTCATTCGCTCAATCTTGACGTCCGAATCACCGGCAACTATCCTCTGCGCACTCGATGCACATTCATTCTCTCGATCTCGACATCGTCATCGTCTATCTATTGGCCGTAACCGCGTTGGGCATGCATTTCCGGCGCAAACAAAGCCAGACCGCACAAATTGGGGGCGATGATCGCAATGCCGTCACACGCGAATATTTTCTGGGAGGCCGTACCGCGCCATGGTGGGCGCTGGCGTTTTCCATCGTGGCTACGGAAACGTCCACGCTTACGATCATCGGGACTCCGGCGATTGCGTACGGCGGCAACCTCACTTTTTTGCAACTTATTTTTGGCTACTTGATCGGGCGCGTTTTGATTGTTCTTGTACTACTACCGGGATATTTTCGCGGAGATTTCTTCACCGCTTATGCGCTGATTGAAAAGCGGTTTGGTCCACGCATGCGCGCGGTGGCGGCCAGCACGTTTGTGATTACCCGAGCGATCGCCGAAGGCGTGCGCGTCTCGGCCATCGCGATCGTGCTTAGCGTGGTGCTCGGAACTAGCGAGCATCTTTCTGTCGTGATTGTCATTGCGCTGACGCTGCTCTACACATTGGAAGGCGGGATGAAAGCGGTGATCTGGACTGATGTGGCGCAGCTCTTCATTTACCTGGCCGGCAGTGCCGCGACGTTTTTTGTGCTGCTCCATCGCGTTCCAGGCGGCTGGAACGAGGTCGTCCAGGTGGCCGCTGCTCATGGCCATAAGCTGCAGATTTTTGATTTTTCATTTAATTTGGCGAAGAAATATGCATTTTGGTCTGGGCTGATTGGTGGCGCGTTTCTAACCATGGCCACTCACGGGACAGATCAAACCATTGTTCAGCGTTTGCTTGCGGCGCGCAATCAACGCGACAGCCGCCGCGCACTCTTGGCCAGTGGCGTGATCGTGCTGTTTCAATTTTCGGTTTTTCTGCTGATTGGCGTCCTGCTCTTCGTGTTCGCGCAGTACACGCCGCTACTCTCTGCCGGTGAAAGCACCGACCGCATCCTGCCACTTTTTCTTCTTCGCGAAATGCCAACCGGCCTTGCGGGACTGTTGCTCGCTTCAATCATCGCGGTGGCGATGTCCAACGCCAGCGGGTCGCTGAACTCTCTCGCCGCCAGTAGCGTCCTCGATTTTTCCGCGCTGCGACTGGGTAATCGCAAACCTGCGAACGACGCGGGCTTTCTGCGATTGTCGCGGCGCATGACGCTGTTCTGGGGACTGGTGCTGATGGGCTTCGGCCTGGTGACGTGGGGGCCGGTGCTCGAAGCGGGACTGACCGTTGCGTCCCTCCCTTATGGAAGTTTGCTGGGACTATTTCTTTTGGGCACACTCAACCGGCGTTCGAATGCCAATGGAGCACTGGCCGGAATGTTCGCAGGGCTCGTCACCGTTCTTTGCGTATGGCGCCTGACAAATATTGCGTTCACGTGGTATTTTTTGATCGGTTCCATCACGACTTTTCTGGTCGGCTCGCTCGTAAGTCTCTTGACCCGGTCCAACGAATCAAAGAACCATCACGCCACGGTGGATCCTGCTTAATGAAATTTGTGCCAACACTACTCGGAAGTGTGAATGAATGCCGATGACTGAGAAACGGCTCGAACTGGTTCGCGGGCTCGGCGCGTGGGCTTCGGCAGCCATCGTTATTGGCACCATGATCGGCACCGGTATTTTTCTGAAGCCCGCGGAAATGGCTCGTGAAGGCCGCACCGTTTCCATAGTTTTCGCGGCGTGGATCGTCGGGGCGGTGCTGTCCATTTTCGGCGCACTGTCTTTTGCGGAGCTTGGCGCGGCGATTCCGGAAGCGGGCGGCGAGTACGCCTACCTGCGTCGCGCGTTCGGCCCGGTGTATGGATTTCTGTTTGGCTGGATGCATTCCATTGTGGGCAGGCCTAGCTCGCTGGCGTCCATCTCGGCGGGCATGATGCGCTTCGTCGGCTTTCTCATTCCAGCGGTGGCCACGCCTATTTTCACGGTGCATATCCCCGCGTTCGGCGCGTGGATTGCGCCGTATGATTTTGTTTTTACGTGGGCGCAGCCGCTCGCGGTGTTCTGGCTTGCGGGCATGACCGGCGTAAATTATCTCGGTGTGCGTCTTGGCGGCGCGGTGCAGGTTTTTCTGACGGCCATAAAAATTATGTCTGTCGTCATTGTTATCGGCGTGGCGTTTTTTTCGCCAGCGGGACCGCCGCACGCCCCAGATCCGTTTTGGCCGGCGGCGAGCGACGGTGTCGGGACTATATTCGCAGCATTTCTCGCCACGCTGGCAGCAGCACTGTGGGCCTATGACGGGTGGGAAGATTTGAATCTGGTGGGATCGGAGGTAGCCGACCCGCAGCGCAATTTCCCGAGAGCGCTGGTCGGGGGCGTCACTTTCGTCGCGATGATTTATTTGTCGTTCAGCGCCGCATGCCTGAAGGTTCTACCGTTCGAAAACGTCGCGAATTCGCAGCACATTGCTTCGGACGTCGTCGAGCACGTCATCGGGCGAGGGGCTGCCGCGTGGATTACCGTGGCGATGGCCATCTCCGCGCTGGGCTCCATGAATTCTTCGGTGTTGAGCGGAGCTCGCGTTCCTTACGCCATGGCACGCGACGGAATATTTTTTAGAATTGCCGGCGGCATTCACCCGACATTTCGCACTCCCGGCCGGGCGTTAATTTTTCAGGGTGTTCTTGCGAGCCTGATGGCGCTCACCGGGACGTTTGAAGAGCTAACCAATCTTTTTATATTTGCAGGATGGATTTTTTATGGCTTCGCGGTGGTTGCGCTGTTTCGCTTGCGTAGAACCGAGCCGGAGTTGCCGAGGCCGTATCGATGCTGGGGCTACCCCTGGGTTCCAGGGCTTTTTGTGGCGGGAGCGCTGGCGTTAACTATAAATATTTGGATACAGCGTCCAGGCCGTTCGTCGATTGGGCTGCTTTTGATTCTGGCTGGGCTGCCGTTTTATAAGATGTGGGCGCGGCGTGAGAAATCCAGTTCCGGCGAATTGACCTCATAGCTTTCGCGTCTGGGAACCGCGACCTCAAAAGCGTTCTTAGCTTCATCCGCGACCACGATTTCAGGATGGAAGATCTTTGCCAGCGCCTCAACGCCTATAACTAAACGAGGCCCGGGCCGCGAGGCATACGCATTGGCTTCAAACGCATAAACGCGCCCGTCGCGCACCGCGGGAATGGCATCCCAGTCGGAAGGGAAAGTCATTCCGGAATATTCTCTACGAGCCTGTTCTGCGTCGTAACCGCACGGCGCTATAACGATGATGTCGGGAGCGGCGGCGACGATATCTTTAAGTTCTATTCGAAACGAGGGCGCACCCACCCGGCCAAAAACATCTTCCCCGCCAGCCAGCGCAATCATCTCAGGAACCCAGTGGCCGCCAACGTAGAAGGGGTCTAGCCACTCAAGGAAAGCGACGCGCGGGCGCCGCGAAATTTTTTCGACCTGGCGTTTCAATGCGTGCAGGCGCTGCTGAATCTCGGCTAACAATTCTTTGGAGGCATCCACGCGCGACGTTTCGCTTGCCACTCTTGAGATATCGTCCCAGACATCGCCGAGATTTCGCGGATTGAGGGACAGCACCCTGGGGCGGTTTTCAAAATTCGCCAAAACCGCCGCAAGATCATCGGGAGCAGCCGCGCAGACTAAACACAAATCCTGGGTGACCACCAGGTCGGGAGCCAATTCCTTCAGTGCGTCAGCGTTCACGATGTAGAGGCTCTCGGCGCGCTCGACATAATCGCGAACGCGGCGATCTATCTCCTGCGAAGGCAGGCCGGGCGGGATTCGCGAATCGACAACCACGCGCCGCTCGCTGACCTGCGGGGGGAAATCGCAGTCGTAGCTCACGCCTACAACTTCAGCGTCAAGCCCCAACGCAAAAAGTATCTCGGTGGCCGAAGGCAATAACGAAACAATTCGCATCTTAAAACCTTATCACTTTTAAAAAGATTTCACTTGTACAAGAAATATTTTCGCCGTATGGACTCGAAAACCTTCAAATCCGCGTCCCAACCCTTAACAATTTCCGTGACTGGGACAGCCTCCTGCAATTGGCGAATGGTCTGGTCGTTCCCGACCAGGAACATCATTTTTTGCAGGTCAAAATGATCCGGGTAAAGCTGCCGCAATATGCTCGCGATTTCCATGCCCATGATCATGGAACGTACCGCGCGCTTGTCGAGCACTCGAATAACTACGCCGCCACAGCGCTCGGCGGCATACAATCCCGCCACGGGGATAAAATTCGCGGCGACAAATCTTACTCCCGGGATGCGCCGCTCGTTCAAGTGCGCCGCGACATCTTCTCCATGCATCCAGGGCGCGCCAAACTCTTCAAAGGGCGCCTCGGTGCCGCGTCCTACAGAAACCCCGCCATTCTGCAAAAGTTCCAGGCCGGGATAGAGGACCGCGCCTTTCAGGGTACGCAGATTTGGCGAAGGCGGCAGCCAGCGCAGGCCAGTCTCCTCATAAAAATAATTGCGATGCCAATTTTTCATAGCGATTACGTGCAAATCACACTGAATGTGATTTTCTTCGTTGAATAATTGCGCTAGTTCGCCGATGGTCAGCCCGTAACGAACCGGCAAGCGAAAATAGGCGGTGAAGCTAGTCTTGTCAGAGTCCAGCAGTGGTCCTTCGACGATTTCTCCGCCGATGGGGTCGGGGCGGTCCAACACAAAAAATGCAATTTTGCGCTTGGCGGCTTCCTCCATGCAGTAGGCCATCGTGGCGGTGTAGGTGTAGAAGCGCACGCCCGCGTCTTGCACATCAAAAACTAACATGTCGATGCCGGCGAGCATTTCGTCCGTAGGGCGACGCGTCTCGCCATACAAACTGTAGACGGGCAAGCCGCTCACTGGGTCTTTGGTGGAGGGAACATTCTCATCCTGCTTGCCTCCCAGGCCATGTTCCGGAGTGAATAGCGCGACCACTTGAACTCCGGGCGCATGGGTAAGCGCATCTATAGTGGTGCGGCCCTGCGCATCGACGCCGGTGTGATTGGTAATAACGCCGACATGTTTGCCGCGCAGTGGGGCGAAGCGCTGTGCCTCCAACACGTCCAGACCAACGGTCACCCTTGTTGCATTATGGGAATGCCGCGCGCGCTGCGGATGCGCGACGTTTGCGCCGCGTACATTGCTGGGCCGCGCGGCCACAGCGAAGCCGCAAAGCAACGGTGCCAGAAAAAATCGCAACGCGAATCGCTGCAACGCTTTACAATCGTTCCACCCCATGATGGTCATCAGATGCCTCATATGTCGCAATAATATTCTGGAACGCCTCGCGCGGGTGTTGTTTGTGGCCCCCAAGTGCCTGTGCTATATACAAACTCAGAGCATGCGCGGCACCAAACGGGTCTCTTTTCGATGATGGCCGCCTATGGCCCGGTGAAAAACCGCTGTGTCAGGCTGCTCTCGCTACTGCTTGTTGCGATTATTTTTCCTATGGCCTACACCGCACGAACTCAAACCAACTCCTCACCCGCGAAGAAATCTGTCGCTCCCAAATCCGCGACGCGAGCGCGCGGGCTTTCTGCCGCAAATAAACAATGGGTCGAAGCCACGCTGCGCAGGATGACGAACGACGAAAAAATCGGCCAACTGCTGTTCACTACTTATCACGGCAGCTTCACGTCCACGGATGCGGACGCGTATCGCAAGATGATGCACGACGTGGATGATCTGCACGTCGGCGGATTTATCAACATCACGCAGATGTCGCCACTGGGAATTATTAAAAGCCAAGCTTACCCTACGGCGGTGTTGACGAATCAACTTCAGGCCCGTTCCAAATTGCCTTTGCTGATTGGAGCCGATTTCGAACGCGGCTCGGCCATGCGCCTCGATGAGGGCACATCTTTTCCGACGGCCATGGCGTTGGCTGCGGCGGGTGATCCTGCCGACGCTTACACCATGGGGAAAATTACCGCGCTGGAAGCGCGCGCTGTAGGCATTCACTGGATTTATGCGCCGGTTTCCGATGTCAATAACAATCCGGGCAATCCGATTATTAACACGCGCTCATTCGGCGAAGATCCGCAACGCGTCGCAGAGTACGTTTCCGCTTTCGTGCGCGGCGTGCAGGAAAACGGAGGGCTCGCCACCGCGAAGCATTTTCCCGGACACGGAGACACGGCAGCCGATTCGCATATCGATCTTCCGGTTATTCGCGCCGACAAGGATCGATTGGAGCATCTGGAACTGATTCCCTTTCGCTCCGCGATTTCCGCCGGCGTTGGCAGCATCATGACCGGCCATCTTTCGATTCCCGCGCTGGAGGCGGATCCCAATACTCCGGCCACGCTTTCGAACCATGTGCTGACCGGACTTTTGCGCGACGAACTTCATTTCGAAGGACTGGTCATAACCGATGCGATGGATATGGGCGGCATCACTACGCGTTATGCTCCCGGCGAAGCTGCGGTGCGCGCCTTTCTCGCAGGAGCCGATGCGCTGCTGATGTCGCCGGTGCCTGACGCGGCGTTCGAAGCGCTGCAGGCCGCGGTGAAATCGGGGCGCATTTCGCATGAGCGTCTCGGCGCGTCGGTGCGCCGCATTCTGCAAGCCAAGGCGCGTCTGGAACTCAACAAAAACAAGCTCGTCGACCTGAACGCCATCAACGAAAAGTTTGGGCGCGCGCCGTGGCAAAAAGAAGCACAAGACATTTCCGATCGCTGCGTCACGCTGCTGCGTGATACGGCGAATCGTTTGCCCTTGAGCGACGCCAAACCGTCGCGCGCGCTGCTGCTGGCCTTTTATGCCGACCCCGAGCCATATCCGGGCGAAGATCTGGAGCGGGAGCTACGTTCGCGCTTCGATTCGGTCACCACGCTGCGCGCGGATACGCGCTTCGTAAAAGCCGACACTTTAAAATTGCCGCCGGCCGATTCGTACGACGTGGCTATTCTCGCGCTGTTTGTGCGCGTCAGTGATCGCAAAGGGGATGTGGATATTCCCGCCGATCAAGCGGCGTTTGCGGCGCAGGTTTTTAAAGTTGGCAAGCCGGTTATTGCGGTTGGGTTCGGGAGTCCTTATCTGATTGAAAATTTTCCGCAGGCGGAAACCTGGCTGGCCGCTTTTGGCATCAGCGATGTGGCGCAAATTTCCGTGGCTCGCGCGCTGTTTGCGGAAATTCCGCTGCGCGGCCGCCTGCCGGTCACGATTCCTGGAGTCGCTCTCAAGGCAGGCTTCGGCGTTATACGGCCTGTGGATCCCGGAACAGTTCAGCCCATGGACGCGGCTGCTGACAAAGAATTGCGCCCTGCTTACCGGGTTATTGAAAAGTCGATCGCCGATAAGGCTTTTCCCGGCGCCACTTTGGCTGTCGGCTACCACGGAAAAGTTAGCATTCATGCTTTCGGTAAGCTCAGCTACGACGCGCAGGCTCCCGCAGTCGGGGAGCAAACGAAATACGACATCGCGTCGCTGACCAAAGTGGTGGCTACCACGACGCTCGTCGCCAAATTAGTGGAAGGCGATTTTCCTGTCGGGCTAGATCTGGATGCCAAGGTGGAGCGGTATCTTCCGGAGTGGGGCGCGCCACCTGATCAAAAAGAATGGCGTAGTAGAGTTACTGTGCGCCATTTGCTGACGCACACCTCCGGGCTGCCCCCGTTTAAGGAATATTGGCGTACTTCCAAAGGCAAGCAAGATACTCTGAGCAGAATTTTTGCTGAACCGCTCGATTATGAGCCGGGCACGAAAGAAGTGTATTCCGATCTAGGAATTGTTTTAATGGGCGAGATTATTGAGCGCCTGACCGGACGCACTCTCGACGATCTGGCCAAGAGCTACGTTTTCGATCCGTTGGGAATGACTAACACGATGTTTCGCCCAGCGAAGAAAATCTGGCCACAAATCGCGCCCACGGAAATTGATAACAATTTGCGGCATCGCCTGGTGCAAGGCGAAGTCCACGACGAAAATGCCTTCGCCGTTGGCGGCGTTGCAGGTCACGCCGGGCTGTTCAGCACCGCGCCGGATCTCGCCGCATTTTGCCAGATGCTGTTGAACGGGGGCAGCTATGCGCACGATCGCATTTTGCGCCGCGCGACTGTCGCGCAGTTCACCGCGGCGCAACAGCTTTCCAACGGTACGCGCACTCTCGGCTGGGCCGTACCCACCGAAGGCGGCTCCAGCGGTCACTTTTTTTCGACGCATAGTTTTGGGCACACCGGATTTACGGGGACTTCAATTTGGATTGATCCCGACCGCGAACTTTTTGTTGTGCTGCTTACCAATCGCGTGAATCCCTCGCGCGATAATCAAAAGATGGCTCAGGTGCGACCGGCGCTTCATGACGCGGTGATGGAATCGTTGGGACTCGCCGAGCCTGCTCACGCTTCCCGCTGAAAATTTACGGCACACGCGGTGTCTGTCGCGGCGCGTTTCTCTGTTTTATTTACGCCAGCATGATGAGCTACGCTGAAAAAACTCCCTGTTGTAGATCACGCGTGGCTTGCTGGAGATCGGCGGGCTTGCCCAGGTCGCGCCAATAAGAATCGTCGGCACGGAAGGCGATAATTTTTTCTCCGCTGCCGGCCAGGCGCAGGTAAGAATCGATGATGGAGAAAATGCCTTCTTCCTTCATTAACGTTAACAAGCGCGGGGAAATTACATGAATGCCGGAAAACGCCAGTGCCTGCATGTTTGGAGCGGCTCGAACAATTTCTGGTTTCGCTTCGCGGCCCACGCGTCGGCCGCGCAGTTGAAGCTGCGCGTCAAATAGCAGGTAGCGGCTGGCTTCGCGCTGCTGCACGGCAAGCGTGACGAGCGCTTGATTGTCGCGGTGAAACTGCACCATGCGCTGGAGGTCGATGGTGCTCACCACGTCGACGTTATGAAGAAGGAACGGTTCCTCTTTCGGCTTGGCGGGCACATCGGAATGCTCAAGAAAAAACCAGGCGGCTTTTTTGAGGCCGCCGCCGGTATCAAGCAGCACGTCCTCGCGTGACACTTCGATGCGCATGCCAAAATTTTCTTGCTGGTTGAGAAACGCGATTACTTTGTCGGCGAAATGATGCACGTTGACGATTACGTCGTGAATTCCGAAAGCACGCAGGCGAGAAAGCGTAATTTCCAGCAGCGTGCGTCCATCGACCTCCACAAGTGCTTTTGGACGGTCATCGGTGAGAGGCCGCAAGCGTGTGCCAAGCCCGGCAGCGAGCACCATTGCTTTCATCGAGGGGCTTTCATTGAGAGACTTTTCATCGAATGACCTTCGTTGAAGATTTCATCGGGGACCGTCATCACGAGGCCTGCATTGCGGGCGCCTTCATTTCCCCATCTTCTCGAGTTGTAGATGCCGCACGGCCACTTCCACGCCATTCCTCGAACGAAAATGCTTTGCCAATTGCTCCGCGAGATAAACGGAACGGTGTTGCCCACCGGTGCAGCCGAAGGAAACCATGAGGTTTTTGAATCCTCGCTCGCGATAACTGGCGACGCTGGCATCGACAAGAGACATCACGCTGGCCATAAATTGGTGCACGCTTTCCTGCTGATTGAGATATTCGATCACTGGAGTATCTTTGCCGGTAAGCGCCTTGAAGCGTTCTTCACGGCCGGGATTCGGCAAGCTTCGGCCATCGAAAACAAATCCGCCGCCGTGGCCGGTTTCATCTTTCGGCGCACCCTGATGAAACGAGAAACTAAAAATGCTCAGCGTGAGGGGCTCGGCTTGACCGGCTAAGCCCTGCAATTTTTCCGAGGCCAGCATGCTCTGGAACGCGGCCATCAGGGTGGGCAGTTCGATGGGCAGCGTGACATGATGCAACAGCCAGCGCAGATTCTTCATGGCGAACGGCACGCTTTGCAGAAAGTGCTGCTTGCGTTCGTAAAATCCGCGAAAGCCGTATGCTCCGAGAGCCTGCAGAATGCGCACGTATACGTAGGCGTAGTAATGCTTCATGAATGCTTCGCGATCGACTTTTATGTAGCCGCTTAGAGCATCCAGATAATAATCGAGAAGTTGCTGCCGCAGATCCGGCGGCAAGTCGGCCTTGGCATCGAACAAAAGAGACGCGATGTCGTACTGCAACGCCCCTTTGCGGCCGCCCTGGTAATCCACAAAATAGGGCTGGCCATCACGCAACACAATGTTTCTGGACTGAAAATCGCGATAAAGGAAATAGTGCCGCTCCGCGGTCATCAGGAAGTCGGTCAAACGACTGAAATCGTCTTCGAGCGCTTGTTCGTTAAAGGGCACGCCGGCGAGGCGCAGAAAATAATATTTGAAATAGTTCAAATCCCAGGCGACGGATTGACGATCAAAGCTGCCGATGGGATAACACGCTTCATAATTCACATCACGGCCGGCTTCGACTTGAAAACGCGGCAAGATGGCTACAACTTTTCGATATGCTTCGACCACCGGTGGGGCAATCGCGCCAGCATCGCGATTTTTGGATAGGAATTCGTACAGCGTGATGTTGCCGAGGTCTTCTTCCAGATATACACCGTGGTCCAGGTCTTCGCCGTAAATTTCTGGGACCGGCAAGCCATGTCTGCGAAAGTGTTTGGAAAATTCGAGGAAGGCGACATTTTCTTCGCGTACGCCGTAGACAATGCCAATGGCGGTGTTTTTCTCGTTCGAAAGGCGGATGATCTGGCGTCCAGACCCGCCCAGTTGTCCTTGTAAGGGGTGTACATGCGTGACCGGCGAATGGAATCGCTCCTCAAACAGCCGGTTCAGAATGTTCATTAATGCGATTTCCAAGGAGTCCCGTCCTAATAACAACGCGCTGCCAGCTCGTCGTTTCATGATAGCCGAATCGCGAGTTGGTCTCCGCAAATAGGAAAGGTCGAGTTTCGTGAAGGTATTAGCAATTTGTTGGCAAGGAATGCTCGTTTTTCGTTGCGTGTACCTCGGATTGCAGCAGCTGGCGGCTATAATTTGATGGTGCCCTTGCGACCCAAGGAATACAGACGAAGTGAGCTGCGGAATCCCGCTTCGAAGAATCTCGACCGTCTAAGTTCGTTGCAAATTGTGCGTTTGATGAATCGGGAAGACCGCAAAGTGCCCACCGCGGTCGGCCGGGCGGTTCCCGCTATTGCCCGCGGAGTTGACCTCATCGTGCAGGCCATTCGCAGCGGGGGGCGGTTGATCTATGTGGGCGCGGGTTCCAGTGGGCGCATCGCGGTGCTGGATGCCGCAGAGTGCCCGCCGACATTTGGAACATCGCCGAAACTGGTGCAAGCATTGATTGCTGGGGGGCGTGCGGCGATTACCCGCGCGGTGGAAGGCGCGGAGGATTCAGCTGCGAATGCGGAGCGAGATCTGCGAAAAATTAAATTGACGCGAAAGGACGTGGTGGCGGGAATTTGCGCCAGTGGAACCACGCCGTACGTGCTGGGTGCGCTGCGCTTCGCTTCGAAGTTTGGCGCGGCGACCATCGCGATTACTGTGAATCGCAACACTCCGGTGGCGCGAGTGGCGGATGTTTTGATCGCCACGGACGTGGGACCCGAGATCTTGACTGGGTCAACACGGCTGAAATCCGGAAGCGCGCAGAAAATGGTTCTTAACATGCTGACTACAGCAGCGATGGCGCGGCTGGGACACGTCTATGAAAACTTGATGATCGATGTGAAAGCGTCGAATCGTAAGGTTTCGCAGCGAATGGTGCGCATCCTGGCGGACGCCAGCGGCAAAAGCCTGTCTGCTTCGGAACACGCTCTGCGTCAGGCCGGACACAATTTGCGCGTGGCATTGCTGATGCTGAAGTTGAAGGTCGATGCGGCAGAGGCAGCAAGAAAATTACGCGATGCGAAAGGACATTTGCGTGCAGCAGTGGGTGAGTGACCGTGAAGCGCGCGACGCTTTCGAGGTGGTACGCGGATTAACGATTCAAAATTCCAATTGCTTGATTCCCTCTCATGGACAAATTTCTAATCAAAGGCGGTAAAGCGCTTCACGGAAAGGTAGCCATTAGCGGCGCGAAAAATTCCGCGCTACCGGCGATGGCGGCGGCGCTCCTGACGAAGGAGCCCGTCACGCTGCACAATATTCCCAAGGTCCGCGACCTGATCACCATGAGTAAGTTGTTGGCGTTCATGGGCGCCAAAGTTTCTATTTCGGATATTCCTGCCAGCGATTACGTCATACAAGCGGTCAAATTAGGCGATGCGGTCGCGCCCTACGAGTTGGTCAGGACCATGCGGGCGTCTATCCTTACGCTCGGTCCGCTGATGGCGCGCATGGGCGTCGCGCGCGTTTCTCTTCCCGGCGGCTGCGCCATTGGCGCGCGCCCGGTGGACTTGCACCTCGCGGCGCTGGAAAAAATGGGCGCGGAGATCACTACGGATCACGGCTACATTCAAGCCAAAGTTCCCAACAACGGGCACAATGGGCACAACGGCCGGCTCAAAGGCACAAATATTACCTTCGAAAGAATCACCGTTACCGGCACCGAAAATATTTTGATGGCCGCGGTGCTTGCCGAGGGGGTAACCGTCCTCAACAATGCGGCGCGCGAACCGGAAGTGACCGATTTGGTGGACATGCTGCGCAAAATGGGTGCGCAAATCGAAGGAGATTGCAGCTCCACGCTGCGTATTCACGGAGTTGAAAAACTGCACGGCACCGAGCACATCGTGATTCCCGATCGCATCGAGGCGGGTACGTTCCTGGTAGCTGGCGCGATTACGGATGGCGATTTAACGCTGACCAATTGCGCGCCCGAACATCTCGCTTCGATCATCGCCAAGTTGGAGCAAGCCGGGGTGCGCATCGAAACGATTGACAAAACCACCTTGCGCGTGCGTGGCGCAAAAAAACTGCTTGCTGCCGATATCACTACTGAGGAATATCCGGGTTTCGCCACGGACATGCAGGCCCAGTACATGGCGTTGGCTACTCAAGCGCAAGGCGCTTCGGTGATCACGGAAACAATTTTTGAGAATCGTTACCTGCACGCCAGCGAAATGCTGCGCATGGGCGCAAATATTACCGTCGACGGCCGTCGCGCGGTGGTCCGCGGGCCTTCGACGTTAACCGGGACTACGGTAATCGCCAGCGATCTGCGCGCCAGCGCCTCGCTCGTTCTCGCGGGACTGGTGGCCAACGGTGAAACTACTATCGATCGCGTTTACCACATCGACCGCGGCTACGAAGACATCGTCAGAAAATTGCGCGGGGTCGGGGCGCAAATCGTGCGTCAGCACATCAAAGAATAATTCACCGACTATACCGTCTCGTCTTTAATGAAAGCCGTGGCTAATAGCTTTTACTCTTCGGGTTTTCTTGAAGGTTACAGTTGCGGCTGATAGGATTTGCCCAAATGGCGGACGAAAAACTGCGCAGACATTTCGGCGACTACCTAGCCACGGCCGAAGTTGCCATCCTTAGCATCCTCGCGGTGCTCATTTCGCTCACGGCGCTGGCCAGCATTGCGCGCTCCGGCAGACTGCTGTGGGACACCTGGCATCAGTTTATGGTGGTTGCCGACACCGACCTGGTGCTTCGGGTACTCGATCAGCTTTTGGTGGTATTGATGTTGGTGGAAATTCTGCACACCGTGCGCATCTCTATCCGTTCGCACACGCTGGTTACCGAGCCGTTTTTGGTTGTGGGACTGATTGCTTCCATTCGACGCATGCTGGTGATTACTTTGGAAGCGGCGGCGTTGACAAAAGAGGGCGAGTGGACGCCCGAGGGCGCAACCATTTTTCGCGCTTCCATGATTGAACTTGGTTTGCTCGGCGTGCTGATATTTGTGCTGGTGTACAGCATTACCCTGCTACGCCACAGCCCGGAAAAGTCCGAGGAGGAATTTAGTGATCCCGACGCACAGCCGCGCGACAAGAAGGGCAATTCGAATGTAGCGGCGCCGTCCGGGGGCGCGGCGTAAGACGGATTGCCTGCTGCGATTCGCACAAAAGCGCCTCCAGCCTTCACCCTAAAGCAATCCTGCGCAATCTTTGCTACAATGCGGCACGTTTAAGAATGGCTACCGCGCCCTTTATTTTTGCGCGTGCCGTTGCTTCGGAGGTGGTTAATGACCCATAGCGAATTGCTTCCCCAACTCGATGCCGCCATCGCAGCGAAGAATCTTCTGAAACATCCTTTTTATCAGGATTGGCAGGCCGGCAAACTTTCCCGCAAAGCGCTTCAATTGTATGCCTCGCAGTACTACCGCCACGTCGAAGCTTTCCCGGCGCACCTTCGCGTACTGGCGGCCCGCACGGACGGGGATCTGCGCAAGCTGGTAGAAGAAAATCTTGCGGAGGAATTAGATCCCAGCGGCTCGCATCCGAAGCTGTGGCGCGATTTCGCTGTCGCGCTGGGTGTTCAGGAAGACGACATTACTTATTGCCCGGCGCTTCCGGGCACGCAAGCGGTAGTGCAAACCTTCCGCGAGATTTGCGGAGACCGGCCTGTCGCCGAAGCGGTTGCCGCTCTGTACGCCTATGAGTCTCAAGTGCCGGAAATAGCCACGACCAAGATCGAAGGTCTGAAGAACTTTTACGGCGTCACTAATCCTGAGGCTTTGGCCTATTTCACGGTGCACGAAGAAGCCGACAAGGCGCACCGCGCGGCGTGGCGCAGCTGGCTTGAGCAGCACGCCAACGATGATTCCAACGGGATCATGGCCACCACGGATGAGGCGCTCAATGCGCTGTGGGGCGCGCTCGATGCCGTGCACTGCCCGCAGTCCTGCGCGCAAAACTAGGCTTCAAGATCGTTCGCAAAAATATTCCAAGGCTTGCAGGTATCACAGGCATAAAAAAAAGACCGGCGAAAATTGCCGGTCTTTTTGCCTATCGAATCATCTTTTCGTTCGAATGAATCCAGCACACTTGAAGTCGAGATTCAATGGAGACAGCACTTACTGAGTAGAATCAGATTGTTGTGGG
>Ga0307479_10001112_pt1 | contig 24268 bp, 23 predicted proteins | sample atmos_gasesECM4C_FD_203743 | JGI IMG/M metagenome (GOLD analysis project Ga0307479, IMG submission 203743) | Hardwood forest soil microbial communities from Morgan-Monroe State Forest, Indiana, United States - atmos_gasesECM4C_515 | ecosystem: Environmental > Terrestrial > Soil > Temperate... | reverse complement strand
CCGGCCGCCGGTCAAGGAATGGAGCAAAGGCCGCATCACGCTCCTCGGCGATGCCGCGCATCCGATGCTGCAATATCTGGCGCAGGGCGCCTGCATGGCGGTCGAGGACGCGGTCTGCCTCGCCGATAGAGCCGTCGAGATGGACGGCGATTACGCCGCCGCGTTCCGCGCCTATCAGGCGGCGCGTTATCTGCGCACCGGCCGGGTGCAGATCATGGCGCGCGTCTACGGCGAATTCTATCACGCCGCGGGCGTCGCCAAGGAACTGCGCAATCTCATGCTCGGTTCGCGCACGCCGGACGACGCCGTGACCGGCATGGACTGGCTCTACGGCGAGCAGAAGGAGCTGATGGCGGGCAGGTTAAAATTGAGCTAGCAGGCCTAGCGCGGCGTTTCATCTACGCGTCGCTCAAGCATGACCACCCGCGTGCAGCCCGCTGCGCGCGACGCCGGCGGTGCTCTCCGAGCGATTGAAATCCGGCCCCGGCGGCGGGCCCCAGATATTGGTTTTGCCCGCGACCCAGGTCTTCGGCCGCTGCGGGGTGTCCTGATGCCACGGCCGCGGCTCGAAATAGCCGAGTTCCTCGTCTTTCATCTGATCGAGCTCGCAGAACAATTCGATCACCTGATCGTCCGGATTGCGGTGATAGGTGGCGATGTTGTGACCCGGGCCGTGGCGTAGCGGTCCCCAGATGATCGGGATCTTCTTCTGCCCGAACAGGTCGCATGAATTCTGCAAGTGAATGAAATCCTTCAGCTCGAACGCCATGTGATGCAGCTTGACGGTGCCACCGCGGATGAAATTGACGGTGTGGTGATCGGTATTGCAGCGCATGAAGACGAAGAAGTCGTCGATCCAGTCGGAGACGCGAAAGCCGAGCACCCTGGAATAGAATTCCGCGGTCTTCTGCGGGTTCTCGACCACGAAGGCGACGTGGCCGAGCTTGAGCGGCCCGACGCCGTGGTGCTGCAGATGCTTGCCGAGATAGCTCCATTCCTTGAACAGTGCGATGGTGGTGCCCTTGTTGTCCTTGAACGTGAGCACCGGGCCGATGCCGGGCGTGGAATCGTTTCGTAGCTCGCTTTTAATGCCGTCCTTTTCGAGTTCGCGGGCGAGTTCGCCGAAATCGGAATTCGGCGCGACCTCGAACGACAGCGAGGTGCAGCGCTCGGCGGCGCCCTTGTTGATCTGCACGGTGAGGAGCCCGACCTTGCTCGCGAGGTACGCGCGATCCTTCTCGCGCTCGGCGAGAACCAGGCCGACCACTTCGGTGTAGTAGTCGATCATCCGCTCCATATCGGGCGTTTCGAATGTGGCGTGGCCGACGCGCCGGGGCTTGATCATCGTTTCTCTCCAACCTGCCGCTTGGTTTTGGTTTGGTGTGAATCAATCACTGTGTTGCGAGCGAGACAAGGGCGCTCGCGTCGTCATTCCGGGGCGCGGGCCATAGCCCGCGAACCCGGAATCCATACTCGCCGCTTGAACGAGAAGGTGGGTGATTATGGATTCCGGACAGCCGCTGCGCGGCTTCCGGAATGACAGAGAGACCCTTGCCAAGTCACTCCGATCGCGGTTTGGTCGCGGTCCAAATTTCAAAAGGGGAGGGGGCAATGGCGAAATCCGCCGGCTACAAACTTGCGACTTACCAAGCGAGCGACGGGCCGCGCGCCGGGCTCATTATCAAAGACAAGGTCTTCGACGCGGCGGCGCTGACCCGTAAGCCGGCCTATGCCAGCGTGCTCGGAATCCTTGCCGATTGGCGCGCTGCCGAAGCGGCCTTGCGCAAGACCTCGGCAAGCGTCGGCAAAGGGTCGGGCAAGCGCGGTGGCAAAGCGAAAAGCCGACCTCTCGCCAAGGCCAAATTGCTCGCGCCGGTGCGCTTTCCTTCCGCGATCTATTGCGCCGGCTCGAACTATGCCGATCACGCCGCGGAAATGGCGGCGCGCGATAATCGCCCTCCGCCGCCGGATCCGCACACGCTGGGGCTAAAAGCGTGGCATTTCATCAAGGCGCCGCGCGCGATCGCCGATCCCGACGCGCGGGTGAAGATTTCCGGCTATTCCGAGCAGATGGATTGGGAGATCGAACTCGCGGCGGTGATTGGCCGCACCGCCAAGGACGTGCCGCAGGACAAGGCGCTTGGCTTTGTCGCCGGCTACACCATCGCCAACGATCTTTCGGCGCGCGATCGTGGCCGCCGCGCCAACATGCCCGATGCCTCGCCGTTCAAATGGGACTGGACCAAGCACAAGACCTTTGACGGGTCTTGTCCGCTGGGTCCCTGGATCGTGCCGGCAAGCGATATCGGCGATCCGCAGAAGCTCGGGCTCAAATTGTGGGTCAACGGCGTGCTCAAGCAGGATTCCAATACCAGCGAGATGATCTTCACGCTAGCCGAGCAGATCGCGCAATTGTCGGCCGGCATGACGCTCCATCCCGGCGACGTCATTCTTACCGGCACGCCCGCCGGCGTCGGCGCCGGACGCGGCGAATTCCTCAAACCCGGCGACGTGGTCAAGCTCTGGATCGAAAAGATCGGCGAGATCGAGAACCGGATGGTGTGAGGCAGAGACAAGTGCCTCTCGCCGTTGCAAGGGTAGAGGTCGGATTGCGAAGCAAACCGGGTGAGGGGGCGTGGCCGCGATTCTGGGCGCAACGGCTTGCCCCCTCACCATAGCCGGTGCTTGCATCGGCCTTCTTGACCTAAGAACGGCCGCCGGAGGCGGCCTATGCCCTCTCCCCGCAAGCGGGGAGAGAGTCGCATAGCAGCAATAGCCTTAAGCCCGTCGCGCGCGTTGTTGCTCTGTGGTAGAAACATGCTGCGGGCCTGGTTTAACCGAAGACGGCTGGGGCACGCCAAAAAGCCATAATAAACAACAGCCTGAAGCCAATCAGGCGCGTAGGATGAAACCCAGGGTGTGACGCTTATGGCCGAAAAATTCGTCGCGAGACTTTCCGAATTCAAAGATGGCGACCGCCGCATTGTCTTTGTCGGCGACAACGAGATCGGCGTGTTCCGGCACGACGGCGAATTCTACGCCTACAGCAATTTCTGCCTGCATCAGGGCGGCCCCGCTTGCGAGGGCCTGACCATCGCCAAGGTCGAGGAGCGGCTGCGGCCGGACAAGACCTCGATGGGTTTGTATTTCTCCGAAGACGAAATGCACTTCGTCTGCCCGTGGCATGGCATGGAATACGACATGAGGACCGGCGAGTGCGTCGCCAATCGCAAGCTGAGGCTAAAGAAATACAAGACCGTGCAAAAGGGAGATGACCTTTATGTCGTCGCCTAAACGCGCGGCGAAGCCGGCCGCCCGACGGGCAAATGGCAAGGGCGCCGGCAAGAGGCCGCGCCGCCAAACCGTTGCGGCGCCGGCCAAGCCGGCCGGCAACGGCGCTTCGGTGGACGCCAAGCGGCTCGCGGCGACGCTCGAGCGCAGCATCGCCGACGGCAAGCTCGATCTGGTCAGCGCCGACGCGCTGCAAGCGCTGATCGCCGCCGCCTGCCGGGTCTATAGCGCGCGCACCGAGGCCGGCGAGCAATTCACGCCGGTGCCGAAACATTCGATTTCCGCAACCGACGTGATGCTGACGGCAAGCGGGTTGTTACGCGCCGCCGATCTCGCGGTCTTCGAGCTCGGCATGTGGCAGAGTTGGACAGGACGATGAACGAGCGTCATTGCGAGGAGCGTCGCGACTGCGTCGCTGGCTCGTAATGACGAGAGCACAAAGAGACTAGAACGCCAGGAGACATTCCATGGATCTGATTGCCGATCGCGGTCGCCGCGTCACCATCGAGGAACTCAACACCAGCCGGCTCCTGGCGCATGCGCGCAAACAGGCGCATGCGCGCAGTTTCGACGACGTTCTCATCGTCGACGTCGACGCGCATCATTACGAGAATGAGAACTACGACGAATTCCTGCCGTATATGGAAAACGACGTATTTCGCCAGCTCACCATTGCTGGCCGCAACCGCAACCGTTCGAACGTGGCGCCGGTCCAGATCGGCTATCAGGACATGGGCGGGCGCGTCACGCGCTATTCGATGCGTTCGACGGAAAAGACAGCGCAGGGCTCGCTGCGCGACGTGCAGCTCGGCCATCGCTGGATGGACGCGATGAGCGTCGATTATTCCTGCCTGTTCCCGACCGGCATGCTCAATATCGGCATGCATCCGCAGAAGGAAATGGAGGTCGAGCTGTGCTGGGCCTATAACCGTTGGCTCACCGAAAAAGTTCTGCCCGAAGCCGGCGGGCGCTTCTATTCCATGCTGTGCCTGCCGTTCTCCGATCCGGAAGCGGCGCTGCGCCACGTCGAGACGTTCGGCGACCGCAAACATGTCGGCGGCTTCATGGTCACGACCGTGCGCTCGCACATGGCCGTCTACGACAACGCTTATATGAAGCTTTATCGGGCGTTGGAGGAGCGCGGCCTGGTGCTGTCGTTCCATTCCGGGCCGAACTGGGGCGAGCCGATCTACAAGAGCTGCAACCGCTTCCTCTCCGCGCACGCGCTCGGGTTCACCTGGTACAACGTCCTGCAGTGCACGAACTGGGTGATCAACGGCATGGGCGAGCGCTTCCCCAAACTGCCGGTGATCTGGATCGAATCTGGTATCTCCTGGGTGCCGTTCCTGATGCAGCGGCTCGATCACGAATACATGCTGCGGCCGTCGGAAGCGCCGCTTCTGAAAAAGAAACCGTCCGACTACATGCGCGACATGTATTACTCGTCACAGCCGATGGAGATTCAGGATTACCAGGCGATGGAGTGCACGTTCCGCATGATGAACGCGGAGACGCAGCTGCTTTATTCGTCGGATTATCCGCACTGGGATTTCGACCTGCCGTCGACGATCTGGGACCTGCCGTTCCTGTCGGAAAAGGGCAAGCACAACATTCTCGGCGGCACCGCGGCGCGGCTTTTCAAGCTGCCGCCGCGCAATGAGAAGCAGAAAGCGAATCTACAGCGCTTCGGTAATCTGGCGGCGGCGGCCTGATTGGCCCCCTCCCTAACCCTCCCCCGCTTGCGGGGGAGGGAGGGGGGAATTGCTGCGCTCCGCACAACGTCCATGCGACTCGGCGCGTAAGGAGATTGGCGATGAAACGATTGGCCTTTGCTCTTGCCGTGCTGACAATCGCGTTCGCTGGTTCCCCTGCGCGCGCCGATTACGCGCTGGTGCGCTTTGAGGACGGCTGGTGCCGGATCTGGTGGGACAGCGCAAGCACCCCCTGGGGCGTCGGCTGGACCAAAATTGCGATCGGGATGCCCGATTGGTTGATCGCCTCCGCTGCGTTGAGCAACGCCCGCGCGCAAGGCGTGTGCCGGTAGGACCGCATCATTGCGAGCCCACGAGTCCGGCCCGAAGTAGCTGGCCCGATGACAGGCTCCGCGAAGCAATCCAGCCCTTTTGATAGAAACCTCTGGACTACTTCGTCGCCCATTGGGCTCCTCGCAATGACGAGCCATGGCGTCAATTGCGGCATAAACGCGGCAAGGGTGCCAAAATTCATACGGCTGTTTGGCTAATTACATTGTAATTTCAACTCACTAAGCTGCGTTTGTGCGTTGCACAAAATCGCTGGTATTCCAGTCACAAAACCATTATCCAGAGCCCTTCCCAAAAACGGCGAGGGACGATTGAGGATGAAGCCAGTGGTATTCGCATGCCTGTTGATCGGTCCGTTGCTCGCGCTTTCCGGCTCTGCCGCGAAAGCCATCGATCTTGCCGAGCTTGCGCCATGCAAGCCGGCTGCGGCACGGATGTGCGATCATTCGGGTGGCATGACTTGGACCAACCTGTTGCGCTGCGGGGCAACGCTTGCCGCTCACAGCTGGCGCGTCGGCAACGAGTGCCGCGCTGTGCTCCGCAAATACGGACAACTGTAATCGTACCGAGCGCCGACGTTTTTCGTTGCGTGTGTAGCGTCTGCGTTCAGTAGTCGTAGCGTCTGCGTAAAAAACCCCGGCGATTGCGCCGGGGTTTTTATTTTTGTGGCGAGGAGTCGCATGCGTCATGCCCCAATTGCCCGCCTCCGCGCTCATGCGCTTCGGTGCCCTTACCCGCCGAAGCTCGCCATGCAAGCGAAGGCGGGTTGCGAACATCCACGTTTTGAATGCTACGCTAGGCTAACGCCGAAACGGGATGAACTCATGCCCGACGACATTCACGAAGTTTACGCCATTCGCTACGGTCATCATTCGCGCCGTTCGCCCGCGAATTTCATCGACGGCGACCCGCACGACATCTTGCAGCCGCTCGATTTCTTCGTCTGGGCGATCGTCGGGTCCTCCGGGGCGATCGTGGTCGACACCGGCTTCGACGAAGCCATGGGCAAAAAGCGGCAGCGCGAGATGATCAAGCCGGTGCGGGACGGACTTGCGGCGCTCGGCATCGCCGCCGACTCGATCAAGACCGTCATCATCAGCCACCTGCATTACGATCATTGCGGCAATTACGAGCTGTTTCCGCAGGCACGCTATCATTTGCAGGATCGCGAGATGGCCTACGCCACCGGCCGCTGCATGTGCCATCAAGCGCTGCGGGCGCCGTTCGAAGTCGAAGATGTGATCGCCATGGTGCGCAAGCTTTTCTCAGGCCGCGCCAGCTTTCACGACGGCACCGGTGAAATCGCCCCCGGCGTCACTGTGCATCACATCGGCGGCCATTCCAAAGGGCTGCAATGCGTGCGGGTGAAGACGCGCCGCGGCTATGTGGTGCTGGCGGCCGATGCGACGCACCTCTATGCCCATATCGACGGGGGGCGTGTATTTCCGATCACCTACAATGTCGAAGAGGTCGTCGAGGGTTATGAGACCTTAAAGCGCCTGGGGACGTCGCCGCGGCACGTCGTGCCGGGCCACGATCCCTTGGTGCTGCAGCGCTACCCGGCGGCCAAGCCTGGTCTCGAAGGCTGGGTGGCGCGGCTCGATGCGGAGCCGAAGTACGATTGAGAGCAGTATTCGACATCGCAAGAATTACACGGCGTTTCCGGTTTGCTGCAGCTCATGCTCACAGCGCGTTGTGCAAGCAATGACCGGTGTCACAGACAACCTATTGCGCGTGCGGGGGTTGTCCTTGCGAAACCCAACGTCTTGGAGGAGCAACGCATGGCCACGCGAAGGAAACGCAGATATTCCCGCGGCGCCGGTGATGAAGTACGGCGCGAGATGCACCGCTATAAGCGCGGCTCGGCACGAAGCGGCCGGGGCGGTAGGGCCGGCAAGGTCAAAAGCCGCAAGCAGGCCATCGCCATCGGCCTATCAAAGGCGCGCAAGAAGGGCAGCCGGGTGCCGAGAAAGAGGGGCGGCTAGTTTCCACGCCATCTTGGGGTCCTTGGAACAGCGCTTTTCGCGTTGATGCGAGCGCGATAGGCTCTCGGTGTGGCCGCGGCGTCGCGGCCCAACACTAACGACATCGCGCCCAGACTGCTGTTCCTCAATGCCGCTGCAACGTCGACAATTATTGCGCTTGGCGGGCGCGGCCGTTGCTGCGGCGCCGACGCGGCGCATCGCTTACGCGCAGGATTATCCGACCAGGCCGGTGCGCATTATTGAAGGCTTGGGTGGCGGCAGCACGCCAAATCTGGTCGCCCGCCTGATCGGGCAATGGCTGTCGGAGCATTTGAACCAGCCGTTCTTCGTCGAAAGCCGAACCGGCGCCGGCGGCAATATCGCCACCCAAGCGGTAGTGAGCGCCGCGCCCGACGGCTACACGCTGCTGACCGTCGTCACGACCAATGCCATCAATGCGACGCTCTACGAGAAACTCGATTTCGATTTTATCCGCGATATCGCGCCGATCGCCGGCGTGGTTCGGCTGCCGATGGTGCTGATGGTCAATCAATCGGTTCCGGCAACGACGTTTGGCGAGTTTATCGCCTATGCCAAGGCCAATCCGGGGAAGGTCAACATCGCCTCGCCCGGCATCGGCACGCCGATGCATGTCGGTATTGAGCTGTTGAAGCTGATGGCTGGCGTCGATCTCGTGCACATCGCTTATCGCGGTCCGGCGGCTGTGTGGCCAGATTTGTTCTCCGGACAAGTCCAGGCCTTCATCATCACGGTCTCTACCGCGATCGGTTTTATCCGGGCCGGTAAAGTCCGGCCGCTGGCGGTGACCGTCGCCAAACGTACCGACGTGCTGCCGGAAGTCCCACCCATCGCCGAATCGCTGCCGGGTTTCGAGGCGTCGGCCTGGAACGGAATCGGTGCGCCTACCGGCACGCCCGCGGCAATCATCGACAAGCTAAGCACCAGTATCGTCGCGGGATTAGCCGACCCGCAAATTAAAGCGCGGATGAACGATCTCGGCGGCGACACCGAGCCAATGGCGTCGGCGCAATTCAAGACCTTCATTGCCGACGAGACGGCGAAGTGGGCGAAGGTCGTGAAGTTTTCAGGCGCGAAGGTGAATTGAGGGCGTGCAGCGGGGGTCGAAGCCAGTCGGCATGTGGGGGAAATGGTCATGACATTGGCACGCCGGGAATTTTTTGCTGTCGCGGCAGGTGCCGCCGCGCTCGCGGGCGGCGCGCATTCGGCCGCGGCGGCGCTCTATCCGGATCGTCCGATCCGCCTCGTACTGCCGTTTCCGCCAGGCGGCGTGTTCGACATTGTCGGCCGGCCGTGGGCCGACAAGGTGAAGGCAAGCCTCGGTTCGGTTTTTGTCGACAACCAGCCCGGCGCCGGCGGCTCGCTCGCGGCGCAGCTCGTCGCGCATGCGCCGGCTGACGGCTACACGATCTTTCTCGGCGCTTCGTCGATCCATCTCACCGAGATGATCCTGCGCGAGCACCCCCTGCTCGACCCGATGAAGGAGTTGACCCCGGTGTCGATGGTGGCGATCACCTGCTTTGCCATCGCGGTCAATCCGGCGGTGCCGGTGCACTCGCTTGGCGAGCTGGTCGAATATGTCAAAGCCAATCCCGGCAAGATGGCCTACGGCTCCGCCGGCACCGGCACCATGAACCATCTCAGCGGCGAACTCTTGAAATCATTGGCCGGCATTACCGATCTGCCGCACGTGCCATATCGCGGCGCCGGCCCCGCGATTGCCGACGCCATCGGCGGCCAGATCCCGATGATCATCCCGGCCATGACCAATCAGGTCCTTGAATTTCACCGCACCGGCAAGCTCCGCCTGCTGGCGATCACGAATCCAACGCGCATTCCGGTTGCGCCAGAAATACCGACCGCGGTCGAATCCGGAATACCGGGCCTGTTCTCGCAACAAGTGCTGGCGTTGTTTGCTCCGGCGGGAACGCCAAAACCGATCATCGCTCAGATCGACGAAGCCAATCATCGCGCCATGGCGGATGCGCCTTATCGCCAATCGTTGGTCGATGCGGCGGTGATTCCGGTTCCGGATTGGACAACAGCGCAGTTCGACGAATTTATGCGCACCGAACTCGCGCGCTGGACGCCATTGGTCAAGGCGATCGGCGTGCGGCTGGACTAAATTTTATTTGCCAGCAACCGCCGCAGCCGCTGGGGCGTGATCGGTAATTGCCGTACCGCGCCGGGCATGCCGATGGCGTCATCGATGGCCGAGGCGATGGTCGCGCCGACTGCGGTGATGCCGCTTTCGCCGGCGCCTTTGATGCCGAGCGGATTGAGCGGGGAGGTGTAATCCTCGCGCAACAGCATCTCCGGAGCGGGCACTTCGTGCAGTGCCGGCAACAGATAATCGGCAAAGGTCGCCGCCAGCGGGTCGCCGCGTTCGCTGTAGTTGAATTCCTCGAACAGCGCGCCGCCCAAGCCTTGGGCGTAGCCGCCGACGATCTGGCCGCGCACCAGCGCCGGATTGATGGCGCGGCCGATGTCATAGGCGATGCAGTAGCGTTCGACGACGACGCGGCCGGTCTCGGCATCGACCTTCACCACGGCGACGTGGCTGCCATAGGGGTAGACCTGATGCTCGGTCTTGAACCAGCCCTCGGCGGCAAGGCCGGGCTCGCGGTCGCCCCTAGCTTTCGCGGTTGGCGCCAGATTCTGCGCAATGGCGCCGAGGCTGATCGAGGGGCCGCCTTTGCTCCCCTTGCCGTCCTTGCGCACCACTTCGCCCGCAACGATGTCGAGCGCCTCCGGAGCGGCTTGCAGGAGTTCGGCCGCCACCGCCAGCGCTTTGCGCCGCACGTTCAACGCCGCGATATGCGTTGCCGAAGCGGTCATAACCGTCGCGCGCGAAGCGTGCGCGCCGATCCCGAATGGAATGCGGTCGGTCTGGCCGTGAATGACGCGGCAGCGCCGGTAGTCGACGCCAAGCGCGTCGGCGGCAACCTGCGCCATTACGGTTTCAAAACCCTGGCCCAGCGATGCCCCGCCGGTGAGCACCTCGACCATGCCGGACGTATCCACCGAAATTCTCACGCCGTCGGTCGGACCGAGCCCGCTCTTCTCGATGAACATCGATAGCCCGACACCGACGTGCTCGCCGGCGGCTTTGCGCTTGCTGACCGTTTCGTTCAGCGTGTCCCAGCCGATCATGGCGAGAAGCTTTTCGAGCAGACCGGAATAATCGCCGCTGTCATATTCGATTTCCTCGCCGAGCGCTTCGAGCGGCCGCGGATACGGCATTTCCAGCGGCCCGATCGTGTTGCGGCGGCGCAGCTCGATCCGATCGATCTTGAGCTTGTGCGCGATCGCATCGACCAGCCGCTCCCGCACGAAGGTGGTTTCGTAACGTCCCGGCGCGCGATAGGTCGCGGCCGGGGTCTTGTTGGTGAGTCGAAAATGCCCGATCGCGCGATAGGCCGGCACCCGATACGGTCCCGGCAAAATTCCGGCGGTCATATGCACCACGCGCGCCGCGTGCGTGCGCACATAGGCGCCTTGGTCGTGGAAATATCGATCGTCGATCGCGAGGATGATGCCATTGGCATCGACGGCGGCACGGATCTCATGCACCTGCTCGCGTGAATGGTTGGCGGCGATCAGATGCTCGCGGCGGTCCTCGATCCATTTCACCGGCCGGCCGAAGCGCTTGGCCGCGACGCAGACCAGCACATCCTCGGGATAAAGTTCGCCGCGGACCCCGAACCCGCCGCCGACATGCGATTCGTGAACGTGGATGGCGCTCGGCGGCAGGCGGAGCATGCGCGCCAGCAATTCCTGATTGCGATGTGGAACCTTGGCCGCGCCATGCAGTTCGAGCACGCCGCGCGCCGCGTCATAGCGGCCGATGGCGCCGCGGGTCTCGAGCGGCACGCCGGAATGGCGGCCGCTCGACAATTCCAGTTCAACGATGTGCGCTGCTTGACGGAACGCGGCGTCGATGTCGCCATAGCCTTGGCGGATCACCGCGGCTTCGCTCGAATGTCCCGGCGAGAATTCGACCGGCGCCGCCTGCGCGTCGATCAGCGCCGGCAATTCTTCGATTTCGGCGTCGACGAGGTCGGCGGCATCCTCGGCGGCATATGCATCGACGGCGAAAACCGCCGCAACGGGGTCACCGACATAGCGCACGCGCGCCTTCGCCAATACAGGCTGGCGGTAAGGATCAAGCGCCGGAATCGAACCTTCGCGAAAATCGACCGGCGGAACGTCGGCAATGTCGTCGGCGGTCCATACCGCGAACACGCCGGGCAGTGCGCGCGCCGCGGCGGCGTCGATCGACGCGATGCGGCCATTGGCATGCGCCGAGCGCACGATGCGCATGAACAGCTGGTGCGGGAAATTGATATCGCCGGCGAATTGCCCGCGTCCGGTCACGAGCGGCGGATCCTCCAGCCGCGCGACCGATTGCCCGATCCACGGTGTCTTCTGCGCGGGCGAATTCATGCCGCCGCGCGTTCGAGCGCCCGGCGCGCGACGGCAAGGACGAGATCGCGCCGGAACTCGGCGCTGTTGATGATGTCTTCCATTGGATCGACGGCTGCCATCGCCGCTTGCGCGGCGGCGCGGAACGCCTCGTCGCCCGGCGCCGCGCCGTTGAGCGCGCGCTCGGCCTGCTCGATGCGCCGCGGATTGACTTCGACGCCGCCGAGTGCGAGCCGCGGCTCGGCGATCTTGACGCCGTCGAGGCGATAGAGCCCGACCGCAGCGGCAAGCGCAAAATCTCCCGTGCGACGGCTGAACTCGTAGAAACCGCAACGCGTGCCGGCCGGCAACAACGGCAAGCGCGCCTCGATAAGAAGCTCGTCGTCGCGCAGCGCGGTTGTCATGATGCCCTTGAAGAAATCGCGCGCCGCGATGATGCGCTCGCCGCGCGCGCTTTTGGCCACGACCTCGCCGTCAAGCGCTGCGAGCACCAGGCACCATTCCGAGGCCGGATCGGCATGCGCCAGGCTGCCGCAGAACGTGCCGCGGTTACGGATCGGATAATGCGCGATGTGATGCACCACGTCGGTCAAAAGCTTTCCCAGCGGTCCGTCGCAAACCGGCCGATGGAATGCGGCGTGACGAACGCAAGCGCCGATGACAAGTTTGCCGCCGACGACGGCAATGCGGTTAAGCGCATCGACGCCGTTGATATCGACGAGGTGCGCGGGCTTGGCCAGCCGGAACGCCATGGTCGGAACGAGGCTCTGGCCGCCGGCGAGGACGCGACCGTCCTCGGCGGCAAATTCGGCGAGCAGCGCGACCGCTTCGTCGATCGTTTTCGGCGCGTGATAACGGAAGGCGGCAGGCTTCATTGCGCTATGGATGCACCGTTCACGGGAGGGAGTCAAAGTCCGAGGGCGGGTGTCAGGTCTCGGAGGTCGGATGACGAAAACAGCAGCGCCGAATACTATCATCTAGCCTCTGATATCTAACCTCTGACATCGGTCCTCCGATCTCTGGATGCTTCGCTTCGACGATATCGGCAACCGGCTCAAAGCGTTTCGTCTCGGCTCTGGGCTATCCGCCGAGGAGATCGCCGCCAAGCTCGGCATTTCGCGCACCGCGCTCTACCGCTTCGAGAAGGGCGAGCTCGCCAAGATCGAGACGCTGGAGAAGCTCGCCGAGCTCTTGCAGGTCTCGGTGCCGACGCTACTTGGGGTCGGAGTCGAATACGTCGCGTCAGCGGTCAGCTATTTCGAGCGAATGCGGCAGATCGAGGAAACCGCCGAGCACATCATCGTGCTCGCCGGCCCGATCTCCTATGTGCTTGCTTCCGACGGCTTCGACCGCGCGCTCGGCGAAGTGTTACGCGAATCGGTGCCGGAAGCGGTGGCGAAAAACAGCAAGGCGCTGGCGCAGATCGACGAGTTGATGGCGGTGCTGCGTAGCCGCAAGGAAGCTTATCGCCGTCGCCGGCCAGCCATCGTCAATCTCATCGCCGCCGGCGAAATGCAGCGCTTCCTGCGCAACGGCATGGTCGGCCGTCTCGATCTGCTCGAGCCGGTGCGCCGCGAACGCCGGCGCCTCGCTCGCGCCGAGGCCGAGCATTTCATCGGGCTGATGCAAGATGAGCCGATCGGCGTGCAGATCGGCATCGTGCTCGACACGCTGCCGCACACCAGTTTTCAGATTTTCCGTCAGCCAGACCGGAAGATTTTGGCGCTCAGTCCATTTCGCCTTGGCGAAGAGCCGAATATCCGCGTCGGCGTCGCGATGATCACCTCAGCGCCGGAAGCGCTGGCACTGCATGAGAAGATGGCGCGCGAGCTATGGTCGAGCGCGCTGAAAGGGCCCGCGGCCGTACGCTTCATGCGCGGCATGATGGAGACGGTGAAGGACTAAAAGCGTCGCCGGCGCTGGGCAATTGACGCGATTGGAACGTGAAAACTCGGGCGGAGTTTAGGAAAAAAGTTTGCGGACTCAGTTTCGGCACCATATATGGGGCGACGCAAATTCGCGCCGCCTCGATTCGAGTCGAGCGGACCGGCTGAGGGGACTAATCGACTGCAATGAACATTCGCGCGACGCTTGCCGAGACCGGCGCACGGCCTCGGCTCCTCATGTGCCCGCCGCGCCATTTCGCCGTTACCTACAGTATCAATCCGTGGATGGACCCGCGGTCCTGGGCCGGCGATGGCCGTTTGCATGCCGAGGCGGAGCGCCAATGGGCGGCGCTCCATGAGACATTGATCAGCGCCGGTGCGGCGGTTGAGACGATCGAGCCTGCAACTGATCTGCCGGATCTGGTGTTCACGGCCAATGCCGCCGTGGTGCTCGATCGCAAGGCAATTCTGTCGCGCTTTCGCCATCCCGAACGGCGCAACGAGGAACCGGTCTTCGCCGCCCATTTTGCCGCGCTCGTTACGCGCGGCCTGCTGGACGAGGTTTTGGCGCTTCCGGACGGCATCATCCTGGAAGGTGCGGGCGATTGCATCTGGGACCCGTGGCGGCGGTTGTTCTGGCTCGGCTGCGGTTTCCGCTCGGACGTTGCGGCGGCGCCTTTTCTCGAACGGCGATTTGGTCACCGCTGCCTGCCGCTGCCGCTTGCGGACGCCTGTTTTTATCACCTGGATACGGCGCTGTGCGCGTTGCCCTGCGGCAGCGTCATCTACTATCCAGGCGCGTTCGCGCCGGCTGCCCGGGCCACCATCGAAGCCCATGTCGCGCCGGAGCACCGCATCGCGCTCGATCGCGCCGATGCCGAACGCTTCGCCGCTAATGCTGTCTGCATTGGCAACACGATCGTGCTGTCGAGCTGCAGTCCTTCGCTGCGGACAACGCTCAATACGCGTGGCTATGCCGTGCTCGAGACGCCGTTGCACGCGTTCCTGCGCAGCGGCGGCTCGGCATGCTGCCTGACGCTACGGCTCGATCATCGCTCCGAGCGGGCGACCTATTTGAGCGAAGAGATGGCCGCGCGGCACGGTGCCGCCTCCTAGCGGCTATCAATCCGTCTTCGGCGCCGCCTCCGATTGCGGCTGAAGCGCGGCGCCGGCGGCACTGTGCCATGGCAGCATCAGCGCGCGACTTGCTCCGAGCCAAGGCAGCCATGCCATCTGTATGGCTTGCTCTATGGCTTGGGCCCAAAATACAAATGGATTTGCGGTCTCAAGAAACCGGCCGAAGGCCTCGAATGAGGGCATCGCCTGCAGATTGATGGAAAGCGCTTCGAGATTGTCGCCTTGTGGGCGACGATGGACGATCTCGATTTCGAGCCTCGGCAGGCTCGCTGTCGCTCGCGTGGCGTCGCTATCGCTTGAATGCGGCAAGGAAATTCTCCATCGGCGGCCGGCTCAGCATGCTTGGTGCGGCAATATCGACCCCCGGCCGCCGCCGCGCAAGGGGCGCGCGGGGCGAGGAACTGCGGCTCCGATCGCCGCGTTATCGTTTGTGGTTCCATCGCCGATGGAGGATTCGATGTGCTGGGAAATGGATTACTACTGGCTCGCCGAACAGAAGAAGGCGGAAGAAACCAAAGCCAAACAAGAGCGGCGTTCTGAAGTGATCGAAAAGCTCTTGAGCGACGCCAACAAGCCCGCAGATAAGCCGGAACAAGCGGCGCCGGTCAAAGAGACCGTTCCGGCCAAATAGAGCTGGTTATATTTTCAGCTTCGTTTCCCGGATGCGGTGCGGCGCGACAGCGGTGCACCGCTGATCCGGGACCTTCGCAGTCTCCAATACGACGTAGAGTTTGCGACGATCGCGGGTCTGCAGCACACCACTTGAGTGTTGCGCTGCGCCCGGGAAACGCGGGTATGAAAAAAACCTATGCCCGCGCGAAGCGGCCGCGGTTGAAGAACCGATCCTTCTGATCTTCGGTCGCGGTGTCGCGGTTCGATTTGATAGCCGCGACTTTGGCCAGCGCCGCCTTCACCGCGGGCCGCTCGTCGATTGATTTGAACCAGCGTGCCAGATTGGGATTGTTCTCCCATTTCACGCCTTGCGCGTCATGGTTGCGCGTCCATGGGAAAGTGGCGATGTCGGCGATCGAATATTCGGCGCCGCCGAGATAGGGCGAGTGCGCCAGCCGCTTTTCCAGAACCTCATAAAGCCGTTTCACTTCGGTCTGATACCGCGCCATCGAATAGGAAATATCCTTGTCCTTGGGGGAGAACAGCTTGAAGTGGGTAAATTGACCAAACATCGGTCCGACGCCGGTGAGCTGGAACATCAACCATTGCAGCACTTCATATTTCTTCGCCGGGTCTTGCGGCAGGAATTTTCCGGTCTTTTCGGCGAGATACATCAGGATCGCGCCGGATTCGAACACGGTGTAAGGCTTACCGCCGGGGCCTTCGTGGTCGACGATCGCCGGAATTTTCGAGTTCGGATTGATTTTGATGAAATCCGGATTGTATTGCTCGCCCTTCCATACATCGACGAAATGCTCTTTGTACGGCAGCTTGGTCTCTTCGAGCATAAGGTAGATTTTCTGCACGTTGGGACTGGTCAACGAATAAAGGTCGATCATGACAATGCCCTCGAATTCGGCTTTGAGAGATTTACGAAGGCGGTGAACCTAACGGCCTCGGATTGGCAGGACAAGGCGGGGCACGGCAGCGCAACGCAACACAGCGATCACTTGTGTGAGATCGCCGAAGCCGCGTAGGGTCGCCCTCCGCCGCTAAAAAGCGTGATGGGAGAACGGACAAGGAGACCGGAATGAAGGGTTTAAGTCGGGGAATCGCGGCGCTGGCGCTCGCTTGCGCGGCGATGGTGATGGCCGGTGCTGCGCGTGCCGCTGACGACGACTATCCAAATCACCCGGTGCGCTGGCTGGTCGGCTATCCGCCGGGCGGCTCGACCGACATCTGCGCGCGGCTGATCGGACAATACCTTTCCGAACATCTGCATCAGCAATTCGCGGTCGAGAACAAGCCCGGCGCCGGCTACAACCTCGCTACCGAAATCGCCGCCCATGCGCCGGCCGATGGCTACACCGTGTTCCTGGTCAACCCCGCCAATGCCATCAATGCCAGTCTCTATAAGAACCTACCGTTCGATTTCATCCGCGACATGACGCCGGTCGCCGGCTTCATGCGCGTGCCGAATGTGATGGAGGTCAATCCGAACGTGCCGGCACACACGGTCAAGGAATTCATCGACTACGCCAAGGACAATCCGGGCAAAGTCAATATGGCCTCTTCCGGCATCGGCACGTCGGTACATTTATCCGGCGCGCTCTTCATGATGATGACCGGTGTCGAACTCGTGCACGTGCCCTATCGCGGCGCGGCGCCGGCGCTGACCGACATGCTCGCGAATCAAGTGCAGGTGATGTTCGATAATTTGCCGTCCTCGATCGGACACATTCAGGGCGGACGGCTGCGCGCGCTCGCGGTGACGACCACAACGCCGTCGAAGGCGCTGCCTGGCGTGCCGACGGTGGCGGAAACCGTACCGGGCTACGAAGCAAGCGCCTGGTTCGGCATGGCCGTGCCGAAGGGCACGCCACGCCCAATCATCGATAAGCTCAATCGTCTGGTCAACGAAGCGCTCGCGGATCCGGCAATGCAGGCAAAGCTCGCCGACCTCGGCGGCGTTTTAATTCCCGGCAAGCCCGAGGAGCGACTGCGGAATAGATTGCGGTAACCATGAGCAAAACAAGATCGCCAGACCAATTGCGCTCTTATCGCTGGCTCGGCCGCAACGATCTGCGCTCGTTCGGACATCGCTCGCGGCTGCGCCAATTCGGTTATGACCGCGCCGATTGGGTGGGCAAACCGGTTATCGGCATCATCAATACCTGGAGTGAGATCAACGCCTGCCACGGCCATTTGCGTGATCGCGCCGAAGACGTCAAACGCGGCGTTTACCAGGCCGGCGGCTTTCCGATCGAACTGCCGGCGATGTCGCTGGCTGAACCGTTCGTCAAACCGTCCACCATGCTCTATCGCAATTTCCTGGCGATGGAATGCGAAGAGCTGTTGCGCAGCCATCCGATCGACGGCGCGGTGCTTATGGGCGGCTGCGACAAGACCACGCCCGGATTGATCATGGGCGCGATCAGCATGGGCATTCCCGCGATCTACGTACCGGCCGGGCCAATGTTGCGCGGCAACTGGCGCGGCAACGTGCTCGGGTCAGGCTCTGATGCCTGGAAATATTGGGACGAGAAACGCGCCGGCCGGATCGGCGACGACGAGTGGAATGAAATCGAGGGCGGCATATCCCGCTCCTTCGGCACCTGCATGGTGATGGGCACCGCGGCGACCATGATGGCGATCACCGAGGCGCTCGGATTGGCGCTGCCGGGCGCATCCTCGATCCCGGCGCCGGATTCCAACCATCCGCGGATGTGCGCCGCCGCCGGGCGACGCGCCGTCGAGATGGTGTGGGAGGATTTGACGCCGGACAAAATTCTCACTCCGGCGGCGTTCGATAATGCCATCCGCGTTCACATGGCGCTCGGCGGTTCGACCAACGCCATCATCCACGTCATCGCCATGGCGCGCCGCATCGGGCTGAAGCTCGACATGGCGCGGTTCGACGAGATTTCGCGGCAGGTGCCGGTCATCGCCAACATCACGCCGTCCGGCAAATATCTGATGGAGGATTTCTTCTATGCCGGCGGCTTGCGTGCCTTGATGGCGCAAATGCGGGATCTTCTCGATTTGTCTTGCGTCAATGTTTCAGGACGCACGCTTGGCGAAGCGATCGCCGGCAGCAAGGTGCATCTGCCGGATGTCATCCATTCCTTGGACAAACCGCTTTATCCGGAGGGCGCAACCGCGGTGCTGACCGGAAACCTGGCGCCGCGCGGCTGCGTGATGAAACCGGCCGCCGCCGACAAGCGGTTGTTGCGCCATCGCGGCAAGGCGATCGCATTCGAAAATTACGACCATATGGCGCGGGAGGTCGATCGCGACGATCTCGACGCGACGCCCGATCACGTCTTGGTGCTCAAAAACGGCGGGCCAAAGGGCGGGCCGGGCATGCCGGAATGGGGTCAGCTGCCGATCCCGAAGAAACTTCTCAAAGCTGGGGTGCGCGACATGCTGCGCATTTCCGACGCGCGCATGAGCGGCACCAGCTACGGCGCTTGCATTCTGCATGTCGCGCCGGAAAGTTTCGTCGGCGGTCCTTTGGCGCTGGTGCAGACCGGCGACGAGATCGAGGTCGATGTCGCCGCGCGCCGCATCCACTTGCACGTCGCTGCCGACGAGCTTAATCGCCGCCGCGACGCCTGGACGCCGCCGCCACCGCGCTACCAGCGCGGCTACGGCGCCATGTTCTCAGCCCATATCGGGCAGGCCGACGAGGGCTGCGATTTCGATTTTCTGCAAGGCCAGGCGGCTATTCCCGAACCCGAGATTCACTGAGCGGCAAAGGCCGGTTCACCCGGCCGGCTGCACAGTGGCGCGGCATTCACCGAAACCGATCCGCGCGCAGCTCGGCTTGGCGCAGAAGCCGCGGAAGGTAACTTCGTCGCCGTCTTCGATGAAAGTGCGCTGCTCGCCGTTCGGCAGCGCTAGCGGCTTTGAACCGCCGGCCGTGAGCTCCAGCAGACTGGCCCAACTCGAGGGCTCCGGTCCGGACACCGTGCCGGATCCGATTAAATCGCCGATCTCGAAATTGCAGCCATTGCTGGTGTGGTGCGCGATCATCTGGGCGAAGGTCCAGTACATCTGCGCGAACGAACTTTGCGTCAGGCGATGCGGTGCAACGCCGTCGCGCCGCATGGCAGCGGTCGCAATATAGGCTTCGAGCGTAATGTCGAGGCCGCCCTGCGCCCGGTCTGGTGCGTCATCGAGATACGGCAGCGGCGCCGGATCGCCTTCGGGCCTGGCAAATGCGGCCGTGTGAAACGGTGCCAAGGCGTCCGTCGTCACCACCCAGGGCGAAATCGTGGTGGCGAAACTCTTGCCGAGGAACGGACCGAGCGGTTGGGATTCCCAGGCCTGAATGTCGCGCGCCGACCAGTCATTGAGGAGGCAATAGCCAAAAATGTAATTTGCCGCCGCGCCGATCGGAACCGAGCGACCCAAGTCGGAGGCCGTGCCGACGAATGCGCCGAGTTCGAGTTCAAAATCGAGACGCTGCGAAGGGCCGAAGCTCGGCCCCGATCCATCCACTCCTTTGCGCTGTCCGCTCGGCCGGGTGACCGCAATGTTGCTGATCCGCACCGAGGACGCGCGGCTGTGATAGGCGAGCGGGACGTATTTGTAGTTCGGGGTCAGCGGATGATCGGGGCGAAACAATTGTCCGGCATTGGTGGCGTGAAAGATCGAAGCGAAGAAGTCGGAGAAGTTGCGAAATGCAACCGGCATTCTCATCTCGGCATAGGCCATCGGCGTCAGGTAAGGACGCAAACGGGCGCCGGCGCCGGCTTCGGCGGCGAGCTCCCGCCACAAAGCAAGCCGCAAAGCAGACCAAGCCGGCGGCCCCAATGACATCAGCAGGTTGAGAAACGGCGCGCCGCACGCCTGCGCCGCGACGGCGGCGGGTCCGTCGAACAAACCGGCCGCCGCGGAGACATCGACGATCTGGTCGCCGATCGCCACGCCGACACGCGGCTGTTCGCTTGCTGAGAGTCGAAACACTCCGAACGGCAAGTTCTGAATCGGGAAGTCGCTGCCGGGCAGGTTGGCGCTTTCAACAAAGCTGCGCCGCGCCGGGTCGTGAGTTTCATTGAGCGCAATCGGCATGGCTATCGTCCCGGTGCGATAGCGCTGCGCGGCGCTGTGCTGTCCGCCTGGCGGCTGAGTTCCGGATAATGCGCCACGAAGTCGGCATACAGGCGCTGCAAGCCCTCGCGCAGCTCGGTCTGCGCTCGCCAGCCCAAAGCATTGATGGCCGACACGTCAAGTAGCTTCTGCGGCGCGCCGTCCGGCCGCGAAGTGTCAAATTCGATTTTACCGCGAAAGCCGACCACTTCGGCAATCAAGCGGGCAAAATCGGCAATGGTGATGTCTTCGCCGGTTCCCACATTGAGAAATTGCAGATCCGAACAGGTTTTCATGACGAAGACGCAAGCGTCGGCAAGGTCGTCGACGGCGAGGAATTCGCGCCGCGGCGTTCCGGTGCCCCAAACGGTCACGCTTTCGCCGCCGGCGATCTTGGCTTCGTGAAAACGGCGCAGCAAGGCGGCAGGAACGTGACTGTCTTGCGGATGATAGTTGTCGCCAGGGCCATAGAGATTGGTCGGCATCACCGAAACGAAATCGGCGGCATGCTGCAGCCGATAGGCTTCGCACAACTTGATGCCGGCGATCTTGGCCACCGCGTACCATTGATTGGTCGGCTCAAGCGGGCCCGACAGCAACATTTCCGGAGACATCGGCTGCGGCGCCAGCCGCGGGTAGATGCACGAGGAACCGAGATAGAGGAGTTTGCGCACGCCACAACGATAAGCGGCATGAATGGTATTGCAGGCAATCGCAAGATTGTCGGCGAGGAAATCGGCGGGGAAAGCGCTGTTGGCGCCGATGCCGCCGACCTTGCCGGCGGCGACAAATACCGCATCGGGTTTGACTTGCGCCATGAAACGATCGACCGCCTCCGAGTACCGTAAATCAAGTTCGCGCCGGGTTGCGGTGATTATTTCGCACCGCTCGCGCTCGAGCCGCCGCGCAATGGCGGCGCCACCATGCCGGCATGCCCGGAGACATAGACGCGCTTGCCGCGCAATTCGAAAAGGACCGCCGCGCTCATCGGCTAGTCATGTACGTTGCGAAGGCCGCCGTCGCGGCGCATTTCCGCCAAATCCGACTCAACCATTTCACGCACCAGTTCATCGAATGTCACTTTATGCCGCCAGCCGAGCCGTTGGCGGGCCTTGCTCGGATCGCCGAGCAAGGCGTCGGTTTCCGTCGGCCGAAAGTAGCGCGGGTCGACCTCGATGAGCACGCGGCCGTCGCGTTTATCGACACCTTGCTCGGCCAGTCCCGAACCGCGCCATTCTATACAGGCAAAGGCTTTTTCGGCAAATTCGCGAACCGAATGCTCTTCGCCGGTCGCCAGCACGTAATCGTCCGGTTTGGGCTGCTGGACGATGAGCCACATGCCCTCGACATAGTCGCGCGCGTGGCCCCAATCGCGCTTGGCCGACAGATTTCCGAGAAACAGCTTGTTCTGCAGGCCAAGTTCTATCGCGGCAACCCCGCGGGTGATCTTGCGCGTGACAAAGGTTTCGCCGCGCGTCGGTCCTTCATGATTGAACAGGATGCCGTTGGAAGCGTGTATCCCGTAGGCTTCGCGATAATTGATCGTGATCCAGTAGGCGTAGAGCTTCGCCGCCGCGTAGGGCGAGCGCGGGTAGAACGGCGTGGTTTCACGCTGCGGCACTTCCTGGACCAGTCCGTACAGCTCCGACGTCGAGGCCTGATAGAATCGGACTTTGTTCTCCAGACGCAGGATTCTGATTGCTTCGAGCAAGCGTAGCGTGCCAAGCGCATCGGCATTTGCGGTGTATTCCGGCGTCTCGAAGGAGACCCGAACGTGGCTTTGCGCGGCGAGATTGTAGATCTCGGTAGGCTGTACTTCTTGAATGATGCGAATCAGATTCGTCGAATCGGTCATGTCGCCATAGTGCAGAAAGAATTTTACGCCCGTCCCATGAGGGTCCTGATAAAGATGATCGACACGCGCGGTGTTGAACGACGATGAGCGCCGCTTGATGCCATGCACGACATAGCCCTTGTCGAGCAGGAACCCGGCGAGATAAGCGCCGTCCTGGCCGGTTGTGCCGGTGATCAATGCAATACGCTCTGTCATGAGCCGACCCGCGCGCCGGTTCTGTTGGCAGATGACCGGCCAACCCCTATCGAAAAGCGCCGGATTGAGGGCTAAACGCCTCAGTTCGTCAAGTCGTGTCGTTTACTCCTATGGCCCGTCTTTGTGCGCTTGGCGCCGAGCGCATTAGTTCAGCCGGACGAGCCGCCGCCGAAGCGCTGGCGTTCGTGTGTTTCCTGATTTTCGCTCATTCGGCGCTGCGCCTCCGCATCGATCGCGCGCTTGAGATCGGGATGATTTGCCGTGAAAGTGCGGAAATCGGCGAGGTCGAGGATCAAGAGTGTCGACGGCATCGTCGTCGTGACGTTGGCGCTGCGCACCGAATCTCCGAGCAAGGCGAGCTCGCCAAAAAACGCGCCGGGTCCGAGCCGCACCGGTGATGGCTTGACATCGACCTGCACTTCGCCGCCGGCAATAAAGTACATGCAATCGCCGATCTTGCCGCGGCGGATGATGGCGGTGCGCTCCGGCACTTCGAGGAGCCGCAGCAGGTGAGTGATCTCGGTTATCGCGGCCGGATCGAGCGATTGAAAGAACGGTACTTTGCTGACGAGATCCCAGGTGCGAATAAAATTGCGCCGCCGCGTTTCGGCGGCAAAGCCGGTCGCCAAGATGCCGGTCGACAATCCGAAGGTGGCGATGCCGCAAATCATCACGATCCCGCCGAGCAGGCGGCCGAGATCGGTGATCGGCACCTTGTCGCCGTATCCGGTGGTCGTCAGCGTAACCACCGCCCACCACAATGCCTGCGGCATCGAATTGAACGCAGTGGGCTGCGCATGACGCTCGATCACGAACATGGCGGCTGACGAGAGGAACAGCACGATCATAAACAGCGCGAACACGCTCGCCAGCGCCTTGGCCTCTACGACAAACACGCGCTGGAGCTGCGCGAAACCCGGCGAATCTTGCGCCAGCTTGAGTACCCATAACGAGGCTAATAGCCATGCCGTTGGAGCCGGCACGCCGCTCAACATCGCTATCGGCACGGCGATAACTGCAATCAGATCGACAAATCCGGAAAACGAAAAAATATCCGTCCAGATTTTTCCGCCGTGGGTCGCCGCATTGGCGCGCACCACCCCGTCGATCGCAAAGTAGCCGAGACACGACCACAGACATGCGCTTAGCCAACCGCCGGCCGCCCGTTGCAGCTCGGGCACCGTATAAGCGGTCAGTGCCGTCAAGCCGAGGATAAGCACCGACATTCGCGCCGAATGCGACGCCCCAAACCGACGCAACGGCGCGGCAAAATGAACCAAGTTTCTAAGCACGGGCTTGAAAACCACCGCCAACCCCGCGACGCCTGTCCCGTTATTCTGGCATAATGATTACGCCGCTATAGTGGTCTCGGCCAGCCGAAATTATATCTCCAGCCCTCCGGTTTTTCCGACAAAGCCTTTAGTTAATTGCGAAATTTCCAGCCCGGCGCGTAGCTCATGCTTAAATTTGCGATCGTATGCCGCTAAAATGCGCCGCGACTCGTAGCCACGTTTCGCCGCGGCTTGATCCGGGACAGCCATGAAACGACAGCAGATTACACGTTTGGATCTGGCCAGCTATCTGCTCTCGCCGTCGCTGTTCGTGATGGTGACCCTGATGGTGGTCGAAGCCATGCTCGCCGCGGCGACGACATGGCTCGTCATCAACGCGGGACGCAAGGTCGCAATCGGCCAGTTCCTGCTTTCGGATCTGATCTGGATCCTCACC
>Ga0307479_10001111_pt1 | contig 24277 bp, 21 predicted proteins | sample atmos_gasesECM4C_FD_203743 | JGI IMG/M metagenome (GOLD analysis project Ga0307479, IMG submission 203743) | Hardwood forest soil microbial communities from Morgan-Monroe State Forest, Indiana, United States - atmos_gasesECM4C_515 | ecosystem: Environmental > Terrestrial > Soil > Temperate... | reverse complement strand
GGCCAACCGCGGCCTCGACTCGACCCGCATCACGCAGCTGGTCGCGCCCGGCACCTACCGCCATCCGGAGCGCGGCCAGAAGCAGGACCCGCAGGGCTGGTACGGCGAGGAGACGCTCGACGTCCAGGCGGTGCACGGCATGGCGCCCAAGGCGAGCATCGTCTTCGTCGGCTCGGCCAACGCCTTCCAGGACCTCGACGCGGCGATGGTGCACGTGGTCGACCGCGGGCTGGCGCAGATCGTCACCAACTCCTACGGCTACAACACCGAGCTCTTGCACCCGGGCGTGATCAAGCCCTTCGAGTCGGTGCTGATCCAGGCGGCGGCGCAGGGCATCGGCGTCTACTTCTCCTCGGGCGACAACAGCGACGAATCCTTGACCTCCGGCTACGCCACCGTCGACTGGCCGGCCACCAGCCCCTGGGTGACCGCGGTGGGCGGCACCAGCATCGGGGTCGGCGCGGGCAACACCTACCTCTTCGAGACCGGCTGGGGCACGCAGCGCCACGTCTGGGACGGGAGCAGCTGGGTGGTCTCGCCCGTGGCCGGCGACGGCTGGCTGTACGGCGCGGGCGGCGGCGTGAGCCGCATCTTCGCCGAGCCGTCGTACCAGGTCGGCTTGGTGGAGCCGTCGGTGTTCGACGCCCAGGGCCACGGCCCGGGCCGCGCGGTGCCGGACGTCGCCGCGTTCGCCGACCCCAACACCGGCTACCTCGTCGGCCAGACGCAGCAGTTCCCCAGCGGCGTTCTGTATGCCGAGTACCGCATCGGCGGCACCAGCCTCAGTAGCCCGATCATGGCCGGCATCATGGCGCTCGCCGATCAGGCCCATGGCAAGCCGCACGGATTCGCCAACCCGGCGCTCTACGCGTTGCGCGCCAGCGCGTATAACGACGTCGTCAATCCGGCCGCGACCGTGGCCGAGATCCGGGTCGACTACGTCAACGGCATCGACGCGAGCAACGGCCTGCGCACCACGCTGCGCACGATGAACGACACGCTCAGCCTGCGAACCACGCCGGGCTGGGACGACGTGACCGGCATGGGCACGCCGGCGGCCGGATTCATCGACGCGCTCAAGTAGCCGCTTCAGTTTTCGAACGCATCGCTGGGGCGCACGCGCCCCGGGCCGCGGCGGGGCACCTTCCGCCGCGGCCTTTTTTCTGCCGCGCCGGCGAGCTGGCGGGCCTTGCGCGCGAGCTCGCGATACTGTGGCAGGTGCGGCTGGAGCAGCGCGCGCTGCATCGCCTTCTCGTCGGCGCCGCGCGGGATGTGCACCGGCTTGCCGGTGTTGGGGTGATAGCCCGAGTAATACATGTCGGTCGCCAAGGTCATCGGGGTGGGCGTGAAGTCCTGGACTTGCTGCGGCCGCCAGCCGTTCTCGTCGAGGTACTCGGAGAGCTCGACCATGTCGCGGACTTCGCAGCCCGGATGGCCGGAGATGAAATAGGGAATCAGGTATTGCTCCTTGCCGGATTCCTCCGAGTACTTCTCGAACAGCTCCTTGAAGCGGACGAACATCTCCTTGCCCGGCTTCTTCATGGTGCGGACCACGCCGGGCGAGATGTGCTCCGGCGCGATCTTCAGATGTCCGCCCACGTGATTGGCCACCAGCTCGCGGATGTAGGCGTCGCCGTTTTGCGAGTCGGCGAAGGCGAGGTCGTAGCGCACGCCGCTGGCTACGAACGCGCGCCTGACTCCCGGAAGCTCGCGCGCCTTCTTCATCAGCTGGATCAGCGGCCCATGGTCGGTGCCGAACTTCTCGCAGACCGACGGATACACGCACGAGGCGCGGCGGCAGACCTGGTGCCAGCTCTCGTCGGTACAGACCATGTGCCACATGTTGGCGGTGGCGCCGCCGATGTCGCTGACCACTCCCGTCCAGCCGGGAACATCTTTTAGACTACGTATCTCTCGCAGCACAGAGGCCTCGCTGCGCGAGACCACGTCGCGGCCCTGGTGCTCGGTGATGCAGCAGAAGCTGCACCCCGCCGCGCAGCCGCGCATGATGGTGACCGAGAAGCGGATCTGTTCCCAGGCGGGAATCTTCGCGCTGCCGTACATCGGATGCGGCAGGCGGGTGAAGGGCAATTCGTACTCCGCGTCGATCATCTCGGTCGAGGGCGGCGGCGCGGGCGGATTGACGTAGACGATCTCGCGCCCGTGCTTTTGCACGAGGATGCGCGCGTTGTCGGGGTTGTGCTCGAGGTGGTAGAGCCGCGAGAATTCCGCGTACACTTTCTTTTCGGAAGTTACTTCCGAAAAGGACGGTAAGTATAATTCCTCCCGATCACGCTCCCCCGCCAGCGCGCGCCAGCTCCCGTCGTCCTTGAAGCGCACCGCCGTCCCGCGCACGTCGGTGAGGCCGCAGATGTCCTCGCCGGCCGAGAGGCGCGCGGCGATCTCGAGGATGGGCTGCTCGCCCATTCCGTAGACCAGGATGTCGGCGGGGCAGTCGATCAGGATCGAGTGGCGGACGCGGTCGCTCCAGTAGTCGTAGTGCGCCAGCCGCCGCAGCGACGCCTCCACGCCGCCGATGACAATGGGCACGTCGGGGTAGAGCTTGCGCAGCTTGCGCGCATAGATCGCGGTGGCGTAGTCGGGCCGCCTGCCGGGCGCGGCGTCGGGCGTGTACGCGTCGGAAGAGCGCCGCTTCTTGCCGGCGGTGTAGTGGTTCACCATCGAGTCCATGTTGCCGCTGGAGACGCCGAAGAAGAGCCGCGGCCGCCCACAGGCCTTGAAGTCTTCGAGGCCGCTCGCCTCGTCCCAGCGCGGCTGCGAGACGACCCCTACCTTGAACCCTCGCGAGGCGAGCAGGCGGGCGATCAGCGGCACGCCGAAGGTGGGGTGATCGACGTAGGCGTCGCCGTTCACCAGCACCACATCGAGCTGCTCCCAGCCGCGCTTTCGCGCGTCGTCGAGCGAGACCGGGAGATAGGCCTCCGGCCCCGGACGCGACTTGAGCTGCACCAGCCCCGGCATGGTCGCGGTGTACAACGGGCGCACCGCGCCGGTAAATCCGCCCCCTGCCGATTTGCGGCGGGCCTTGCCGGGGGTCTCTGATATCCTTTCGCGCATGTCCGACTCGACGCCGGTCCCGGCTTCGGTGAGCGCGCCGCAACCGCCGCCCGCGGTCGATCCGCTGGCCGGCGACTGGTCGGAAGGCCTGAGCGGGTCGGTGCGCGCGCTGGGCATCCCCGAGCCGAAGCGGCTGGTGCTGGAGGGCGGCCTGTTGCCCGCGCCGCCGGCGCCCCGGGCGCTCCTGGAACCGCCGCCACCGGCGCCTCCGGCCGAGACGGTGGAGGCGCCCGATGCCTGGGCCGCGGCGGGCGCCGACTCGCTGTCGCAGCCGCCGGCGCCGCTGCCCTCGGTGATCGCCAACGTCACGGGAGCATTTCGCGCGCCGGGATTCCAGCCCGAGGGCGCGCCTCCCGACGTCGCGCCGCCTCTGCCGTCATTGCCACCCCCGGTCGCTCCCGTCGCACCCCCGACCGAACCGCCAGCGGCAGCCGCCGAGTTTCGACCTGAGATCACTCCCGCGCTGGCCGTACCAGCGCCCTTCATCCCGCGGCCGGCCGAGAAGCCGCCGGCCGAAAGCGCGCCGCCCGCTCCTGTCGAGGCCCCGCCCGCCGTCGCTCCGGCGCCAGCGGCCGCGGATGCTGCCGAAGGCGTGGTCGAGCTGCGCGCCGAAGACGCGGCCGAGGCCCACGCCGTGCCCCGCGACGAGCCGGCCCCCGCTGCGGCAACGCCGGCTTTCCACACCCCGGGCAGCGACGCCGAGGCGTGGGGCAGCGCGATTTCCGCAGGGACCGCGCCGACTCCCTGGAGCGAGCCGGTCGCGCCGCCGCCCGTCCCTTTCTCCGAGCAAGTCACCGCCATCCACGCGCTGCCGCCTCCGGTTGCTGCGCCTTCGGTCACCGTTGCTGGCGGCGAGGTGGTGGCCACCCAGGACGTGATCTGGTCGGCCCCTCCGCCCGCCACCGAGCCGGTCACTGAATGGAAGGCGGAGGCGGCATCCGACGAGTGGCAGGAGATCAAGCGCGCCGAGCCTCCGCCCGCTGCAGCGGCCGCCGCCGACTGGAGTACGCTCAGCTCCGGCCCCGACTGGTCGGCTCCCGCCGCGTCCGCGCCCGCCGCCGACGAGGGCTGGGGCGCGCCGCCTCCACCTCCCGCGGCCGACGCCTGGGCCGCGGCTCCTGCCGCGCCGGTGGAGAGCGAATGGTCCGCGCCCCCGCCCGCCGCTCCGGCGCACCCCGAGTGGGCCGCGCCGGCGCCCGCGGCAGAGCAGTCGGAATGGGCGGCCCCGCCCCCCTCCGAGCCGCCGGCCTGGTCCGCTCCCGCACCCGCGGCCGCCAAGGCATGGGGCGGCCCGCCGGCGGGCGCGAGCGCGATGGAACAGCTCGAGTCGGAGACGGAGGAGCCGTCGGGTGGGGCAGCGAAGGATCTCTTCGGCAGCGTTCCCGCCGGAGGCTCGCTGGCCGGAGACGACGAGCCGCCGCCCGAAGAAGATCTGGGGCCGCCGGAGGAGCTCGACTCGCCGGAAGACGTGCTCAAGCCGGTGGACGAGGACGACGACCCGGATCTGCTGGTGCCGGTGGAGGAGCCCGCGCCGCCGCCTCCTCCGCAGAAGCCGGCGCAGCCGCTGGCCATGTTCCATCCGGTCCATTCGGTCAACCCGCTCGAGGTGCGCGGCGAGCATCGGGTGGCGGTGCACATGCGGCGCGGAGGCACGCGCCGCGGCAGCCTCAAGGACGTCGACCTGGCGAAGGCGCAGTTCTCGCTCTTCCCGCAGGGCGGCGGCGCTCCCGAGATCGTCTATCACGCAGACGTGAAGGCGGTGTTCTTCATGCTGGCTCCGGGCGAGAAGCTCAAGCCCGGCGACGGCGGCAAGGTGCGCATCACCTTCGCCGACGGCCGCAGCATCGAAGGAGTGCGCAACGGCCCCGACACCAAGCAGGGGTTCTTCTTCGTCCCGGCCGACGCCGCGCGCACGAATACCCGCTTCATCTACGTGGCGCGCGAAGCGCTCAGCGACGTGAAGGCGCTGTAGAAGCCCGAACCCCTGCCCCGCTTTTAGCGCAAACCCAAGCCGTCGACGTCGACCTATACCTGGTCTGCGAGGCGCTTGACGCCGAGCGCCCGACCGGGAACGGGTGCTCGCGCGTTCGCGCTTCGCGGCGTGAGTCGAGGTCGAGGTCGAGGGGTGGGTTCGCGCTTTACGGTGGGTCGGGGGTTCGGGCTCTTCAGTGCAAATACTTGTCGGAACCGCGGCCGCCCGAGAGCGGTTCCTCGCCGCGCACCACGCGCAGTCGCCCCTTGCGCAGGCGCCGGTCGATCCACCACACGCGCAGACGCAAGAACAGATTCTGCGGCGTGGCCCGGCCGGCGAGCAGCACGCCCGCGCCCAACCCGAAGAGCTGCGGCAGGTACGCCCACCAGGCCTGCGTCATGAGCATGAAGAGCACGGTGATGCCCGCGGAGATGGGCAGCATCCACTTCGCCTGAACAGGCAGGAAGTATAAAAATATCTGCGCCTCGGGCATCAGCACCGCGAAGGCCGCGATCAGCCCCTCCAGCGACGACCAGTTCCCGTAGTAGGCGTGCCCGCGGACCTTCAAGGAGACGAGCGCGATCAGGCCCGTGGCCAGCGCCCCCAGCGCGCCGGTGGCGAAGTAGAAGAAGACGAACCGCGGCGTCCCCCACGACTGCTCCAGCGCGGCGCCCAGGAGCCACAGGCCGAGCAGCGCGAAGAGCAGCGAGATGGGATCGGGATTGAGGAACGTATAGGTGAGCGGCGTCCACAGATAGCCGTGCGCGAAGTCGGCCGGCAAGAACATCACCAGCCGCGCCATGGCCGCGCCCGAATCGCCGAGCACCGCCACCAGGATGGAGACCGCCAGCGTGACCGCGCCCAGCCACTTCACGCCGCGGGTGAGGGGGGGAACCCCGAACTGCATCGCCGGCTGCCGCGGACTCATGAAAGGATTCTATGCGCTCACGGCCTGGGGCGCTCTTTGTAGAAGAGCGTGATCGTCAGGCAGTGGAACTCCTTGTCCGAGCTCTGGGTGACGATCTTGTCGACGATCTCCAGCTGCGAATTGTCGCGCAGCCAGCGGGTGATGTTGTCGCCCATCGCCTCGCGGTCGCGCGCGAGCGTGGTGGAGAAGACCTTCATTCCGGTGAATGCGGGATGGTTCATTGTCGGCTCTCGCGAACGATCTGCGCGATCTCGCTCTCCGTCAAGGTCCGGTTCGATTCCTTGGCGCGCGCCAGCACGGCTTTGGCCAGCGGCTCGTCGGCCGGGATCTCGTGGCGCGCGAGCCAGTGCTTGACGTTGGAGAGCCCGCTCATGGGGCCGATCTCGATCTGCTGCTCCTTGCCGAACTCGCCGGCGGGCACGCCGCTGTAGACACGGTCGGCGAGCCACTTGTCGCCCTTGCGCTGCGCCTTGATGATGGCGGCGGCGTGAACGCCGGTGGCGGTGCGGAAGGCGTCCTGGCCCGCGACCGGATAGTTCACCGGCAGCGCATGCCCCGTCGCTCTCGCGGCAAGTTGTACGAAGTATACTAATTTGCCCATGTCGCGCGGGCCGTAGACGGGGTGGCCGCAGAGCTTGAGGTTGACCAGCAGCTGATCGCAGGCGGTGTTGCCCACCCGCTCGCCGATGCCGGCCGCGCAGCCGTGCAGCCGCGTCGCTCCCGCGGCGCCGGCGGCGAGCGCGTTGGCCAGCGCCAGGCCGCGGTCGTTGTGGCCGTGCCAGTCGAGGCCGATGTCGGGGCCCACCTCGGAGCGCACCCAGCGCACCAGCGCATCCGCGCCGTCGGGCGTGGCGTGGCCGACGGTGTCGCAGAGACACAAGCGGCGCGCGCCCGCGTCGATGGCGGAACGGAAGAGCCTGCGAAGATCTTCCGGCTTGCTGCGGGTGGTGTCCTCGGTGACGTAGGCGACGGCGAGGCCCTGCGCGGTCGCGAATTTTATAGCTTCTACACTTTGCTTCTCGATGAAGCCCAGATCCCACTCCTCGGCGTACTGGCGAATGGGCGAGCTGCCGATGAAGGCGTAGACCTCCAGCGGCACGCCCGTTTCTTGTTGGAGCTCGGCCGCCGGCGCGATGTCGGAGACGACGGTGCGGCAAGCGACATTGATTCTGATTCTCAATTTCAATTTGCTCTTCTCTTCGAGCAGCCGCTTGACCGCCGCGCGCTGGTGCGCGCCCGCGCCCGGCAGGCCCGCGTCCAGCTGCGCCACGCCCAGTTCGTCGAGCAGGTGGAGGATCTCGATCTTCTCCTCGATGCTCGGGTCGACCGCCGAGGGGCTCTGGATCCCGTCGCGCAGCGTCTCGTCCAGGACCTCGGCGCGGGCCAGCTCCCCGGGGCAGCCCGCGCCGTTCCAGTCGTGGAAGAGCTCCTGCACGCGGCGATCCTAGACGGACTCGAGCAAGAGCGCGATCCCCTGGCCGCCGCCGATGCAGGCGGAGCCGATGCTGCGCTTCACGCCGCGCCGTTGCATCTCGTAGAGCAGGTGCGAGGTGATGCGCGCGCCCGATGCGGCCAGCGGGTGGCCCACCGCGATGGCGCCGCCGTCGACGTTGGTCCGATCGCGCGGGAGGCCCAGCTCTTTCTCCACCGCCAGGTACTGCGGCGCGAAGGCCTCGTTGACCTCGAAAAGATCGAAGTCGGCGAGCTTGGCCTCGTGCCGCTCGAAAGCGCGGCGGATTGCCGGAGCCGGGCCGATACCCATGATCGACGGATCGCATCCGGAGATTCCCCAGCCGAGAAGGCGCCCCAGCGGCTTGAGCCCGCGCTTGTCTGCGAACGCGCGCGTGGCGAGGACCAGCGCGCCCGCGCCGTCGCAGATGCCGCTCGCCGCACCGGCGTGGATGACGCCGTCCTTCTTGAACACCTTGGGAAGCTTGGCCAGGCCCTCCACCGTGGTGTCGGGCCGGTTGTGCTCGTCGCGCGCGAACTGCAGCATCGCGCCCTTCTTGCCCGGCAGCTCCATCGGCGCCAGCTCCTCGGAGAGCCTGCCCGCCTCCTGCGCCGCCGCGAAGCGCTTCTGGCTGAGCACCGAGTACTCGTCCACTTCCCTCTGGCCAATATTATACTTGGTAGCAAGATTCTCGGCGGTCATCGCCATGGGCAGGCCGTTGTAGCTGTCGGTGAGCGCCTCCCAGAGGCTGTCCGCGAGCGAGGGCGACTTGCCCAGCTGCACGCCGAAGCGCAGCCCGCGCGCGACGTGCGGCGCTTGCGACATGCTCTCGGTCCCGCCCACCAGCGCGCACTCGGAGTCGCCGGCGAGCATCTCCAGCGCCGCGTCGACGATGGCCTGGAACCCCGATCCGCAGAGCCGGTTCACGGTGAGCGCCGGCACCGCGATCGGCAGGCCCGCCTTGAGCCCGACGTGGCGCGCGAGGTAGATGGCGTCGGGGCTGGTCTGCATCACGTTGCCGAAGACGACGTTGTCGACTTCCTCCGGCTTGACGCCCGACTGCTTCAGTGCCGCCTTGGCCGCGTGCAGGCCGAGGTCGGTGGCCGACACGTCCTTGAGCGAGCCCCCGTAGGTGCCGAAGGGCGTGCGCCTTGCTGCCAGGAAGACGAGCTCGGTGGCGATGGGTTTCATCGGTATCTCCGTTTCGAGGCGGGGAGGATAACTCCGGCGCGTCCTTTTGCCACGGAGCGCGGTATCCTGCCCTCCATGAGACGAGCGCTGTTGTACGTGGCTTGCGGCTTCACCGCGCTCTTCGCGCTGGGCCACTCGGTGGGGACCTTCAGCGAGCCCAAGCCCGGCGCGCAAAGCGCGGTCGCGCTGGCGATGAAGTCGGCGCCCTTCGACCTCTTCGGCGCGGAGCGGACGTACTGGGAGATGTTCCATGCCTACGGCGTGATCATCATCGGCGCGGCGGTCTTCCTCGCGCTCTTGCTCTTCCTCCTCTCGCGGCTCGACGCCAGGACGGCGCGGCCGTTCCTCATCGCCACCGCGGCGCTGCAGCTGCTCTTCGCGGTGGAGGGATTCGCCTCCTTCTTCTGGGCGCCGGGCCTCTTCAACGCCATCTCCGCCGCCTGCGCGCTGGTGGCCGCCTTCCTGTGATCCGCGCCCTCGGCGCAGAAGAGGTGCGGGCGCACGCGGGCGAGCTCGCCGACCTGCTCCTCGACGCGGTCGCCTCAGGCGCGTCGGTCAGCTTCATGGCCGATCTCACCCGCGCGCAGGCCATCGCGTACTGGGAGGGGATCGCCGCGCAGGAGAAGCGCATCGTCTTCGCCGCCGACGGCTTCGACGGCACTGCGCAGCTCGTCCTCGACACGCCGCCCAACCAGCCGCACCGCGCCGAGCTGGCCAAGATGCTGGTGCACCGCCGCGCTCGCAGGCGGGGCCTGGGCCGCGCGCTCTTCGCCGCGGTGGAGGCCGAGGCCCGCCGCCGCGGCCGCACGCTGCTCACCTTCGACACCATCTCGGGCAGCGCGGGCGAGCGGCTCTACATGTCGTGCGGCTGCGTGAAAGTGGGCGAGGTCCCCGGCTACGCGCTGATGCCCGACGGTACTGCGGCCCCCACCAGCGTCTTCTTCAAAGCGCTGACTTGACCCGCTCCAGCAGCTCGGCCGCGACCTGCTCGGTGCTCGAGGCGGGCCCGCCCAGCATGGGGACCAGGTCGGGCGTGCGGGCGCCTTCGCGGACTTGTCGTTCAACCGATCGGTTGAGCAATTCCGCCTCGCGCGGATGGCCCAGGTGCTCGAGCATCAGCGCTCCGCACAGCACCATCGCCAGCGGATTGGCCTTGCCCTGCCCGGCGATGTCGGGCGCGCTCCCGTGCACCGGCTCGAAGAGCGAGACCTGCCCGGGATGGAGGTTGGCGCTGGCCGCGATGCCCAGGCCGCCGGTGAGCGCCGCGCCCAGGTCGGTGAGGATGTCGCCGAACAAATTGTTAGTTACTATAACCTCGTACGCCTCGGGCTGGCGGATGAGGTCCATCGCCAGCGCGTCGACGTACATCGCCTTGGGCTGCACCGCCGGATGCCTGCGCGCGACCTCGGCGAAGACCCGCCGCCACAGGCCGTGGCCGTGGAGGAGCACGTTGGCCTTGTCGGCCATGCACACGCGTGCGAGCCCGCGCTTCTCGGCGTACGCGAACGCGGCCTCGCAGATTCGCTCCACTCCCTTGCGGGTGTTGATCTCGACCTCCTGCGCGATCTCGTCGGGCGTGCCTTTCTTGAAGGTGCCGCCGGTCCCGGTGTAGAGGCCCTCGGTGTTCTCGCGAAAGACGGTGAAGCGCAGCTCGGCGCGGCCCTTGCCCTTCAAGGGGCTCAGCCGATCGTCGAGCAACAGGCAGGGGCGGAGATTGACGTAGAGGTCCAGCTCGAACCGCATGGCGAGCAGGATGCCTTTGGCGTGCTCGTTCCCCGGCACGCGCGGGTCGCCCACCGCGCCGAAGTAGACGGCGGCGAAATCCTTCCGCAGCTCGTCCATGAAGCCGGCCGGGAGGATGGTGCCGTCGCGCAGGTAGCGGTCGGCGCCGAAGTCGAACCACTCGAACTGCAGCTGGAGGCCGAGCGCTTCCAGCACGCGGACGCCGGCGCGCGCCACTTCGGGGCCGATGCCGTCGCCGGGAATCACCGCGATGCGCTGGGGCATACCTATATATAGCGTTCCCGGATTTCTCCTCCACAAGACGCGACGCGCTCATACTTGACCGGAGCGGGTCGCCGGGTTTTGATCCGCGTCCCATGCCCCGCCCAGACTTGCAGCAGCCCGAGAACGGCACTCGCGCGCCTCCCGCTTGGGAGGCCAAGCCCTGGATGCCCGAGGATCGCGTCATCGAAGAGCCGCGCCTGCCGCGCGAAGAGCCGCTGCGGCTGGCGGACGATCACGTGGTCGACGCCGCGCTCGACAGCGAGTCCATCCGCCGCGCGCAGTAGCAGCTCCGCGACAGCACCGCATCCTGCGAGTCGTGCCAGAGTAGCGGCATGACCGGACTGATCCTCGCCGCGATGCTGGTCTCCAGGACCGGAATTCCGTACCTCACCGACGACAAGGCGGGCCCGCCCGAGTTGGTGGAGTCGATCCGCGCCCGAAGGACAGGCGGCAAGCTGCTCAACCTCGACCGCATGCTCCTGCACAGCCCCAACTTCGCGCGCGGCTGGAACGGCATGTTCGCCGCCATCCGCGGCCAGCTGGCGCTGCCGGCCAAGCTGCGCGAGCTGGCCATCATGGCCATCGGGGTGCTCAACCAGGCCGACTACGAATGGGCCCAGCACGAGTCCGAGTTCCTCAAGGCGGGCGGCACGCGCGAGGAACTGGCTGCGCTGCGCAAGCTCGACCCCTCGCTCTTCGACGAGAAGGGGCGCGCCGCTCTACAGCTCACCATCGAGATGACCCGCGACGTGCAGCCCAAGCAGCCGACCATCGACAAGGTGCGCGCGCTGCTCGGCGACCAGCAGGCCGTCGAGCTGATCGGCACCATCGCCGGCTACAACATGGTCTCGCGCTTCCTGCTCGCCACCGGCGTCGAGCTGGAACAACCTTAAGCGGTGAGCTTTTCGAAGACGGTGGTGCCGTGGTGCTGGATGGCCGGGACGATGCCGCCCTCGCCGACCAGCGCCTGGATGATCGGCGACGGCTCCTCCGCGCGGAACTCCTGCCCGCCGACGCGCGCTGCGCCGCGGGCGAGGTCCACCTCGATCTCCGCCCCTTCTTTCGCCAGCTCGGAGAAGCGTGGGTCGTGCACCACCAGGAACGGCAGCGCTTCGTTCACCAGATTGCGCTTGTGGATGAAGGCGTAGCTGCGGGCGATGATGGCCTGCACTCCCGCGCCCTTGAGCGCCAGCACCGCCTGCTCGCGCGAGGAGCCCGACCCCCAGCCCTCGCCGGCCACCACCACCTGCGCGCCCTCGGCCGCGCGCTGAACGAACTCTGGCCGGACGAAGTGGAAGGCCTTGGCCCCCAGCTCGGGCAGCGAGGTCAGGTGGCAGAACTGGCCGGGGATGATGGCGTCGGTGTCGACGTTGTCGCCGAAGCGCTGGACGCGCGAGCGGATGACGCCGGCGCGCTCCTTGTCGGCCGCGCGCGCCCCCTTGGCGCTTCGGACCTGCGTACCGGAAGGCGCCACGTCCATGGGCGGCTCGATCACCTGCACTTCCGGCGCGCGCCGCGGCTTGCGCTCGCCGAGGATGCGGCGATAGCGCTCCTGGTCCACGCGCGCGAGCAGCGGGCGCGGGTCGCTGACCTTCATCGTCGCCGCGGCCGCGGCCACCGTCGCCGCCGAGCCCAGGTGCGCGAGCGAGCCGTCGCCCATGCGGTTCTCGAAGTTGCGGTTCTGCGAGGAGAGCCACTTCTCGCCGCGGCCGGCCTTGCGCGAGGCGACCCCCAGGCACATCGAGCAGCCCGGCGGATCGACGCGGAAGCCGGCCCGCTCGTAGATCTTCCACAGCCCCGCGGCCTTGAGGTGTTCCTGGATGGTCAGGTCGCCGGGCACCACGATCTGGTGATCGTTGGGCTCGCGCGCGACCCCGGCCGCCTCCAGCACCAGCGCGCCCAGCACCAACTCCTCCTCGGTGGTGGTGCAGGCGCCGATGAAGAGCCCGGCAAGCTCGATGCCGGCGACTTCGGTCACGCCCTTGACCTTGTCGGGCGAGAAGGGCAGCGCCACCTGCGGCTCGAGCTGATCGAGCGCGACCGGGAACTTCTGCGCGTAGGGCGCGTCCGGGTCGGCGCGGAAGGCGCGCATCGGCTGTGTCGCCAGAGCGTCGTCTTCGTCGAGGCGGCCGGCGAGCCAGGCGGCGGTCACCTGGTCGGCCTCGAAGATGCCGTTGAGGCCGCCGAACTCGGCCGTCATGTTGGCGATGGCGAAGCGCGAGTCGGTGGAGAGCTGCCGCACTCCCTCGCCGCGGTACTCGACCGAGCGCTCCATGGCCACCGTGTTGCGGCCGAGCAAGCCGAGCGTGCGGAGGATGACGTCCTTGCCGGCGACTCCGAAAGGCAGCGTGCCGCTGTACTCGACGGCGATGGCCTCCGGCACCTGCAGCCAGGACGAGCCCAGCACCATGGCCACCACGATGTCCGCCCCGCCCAGCCCGATGGCCACCGCACCCAGCCCGCCGTGCGACGAGGTGTGGCTGTCGGCGCCGAGCACGATGTCGTTGGGCCGCACCAGGTCGCGATAGAATTTTGTATGTAGTATAGTTTTGTTCGAATCGTAGAAGTGGCGGATGCCGCTCTCGCGGGCGAAATTCTGCGAGAGCTGCACCAGCTTCTGGGCGCGCGGGTCGGTGGCCAGCGTGACCGGATCGACGGTGTGATCGACGGCGAGGAAGAAGCGATCGCGGTTGGAGAGCTTGGGCCGCCCCAGCATCGAATAGGTGCGCTCCATGCCGTTCCAGGCCAGCTCGCTGGCGATGGTCCAGTCCACCGTGACTTGAAGGACGTCGCCCGCCTGCACCCAGGGCCGCGGCAGGTTGCGCGCGTGCGCCGCCAGGATCTTCTGCGTCAGCGTCATCGGGTGCGAGACCATGGGCTGCTGGTAAATGCACCGGCCGCGCCCGCCGCGCAACCTGCAAGCGGCCGAGCAGGCAGGCCGCATCCGGAACGCCGGTCTTCGAGCCGTGCTACGAGAGCTGCGCATGAGCTGGTTCTTCGCCTTCTTCCTCGTCTCCGGCTACTGCAGCCTGGTCTACGAGTCGATCTGGCTGCGCCTTTCGATGGCCGACTTCGGCGTGACCACGCCCTCGGTCTCGATCGTGCTCTCGGTCTTCATGGCCGGCCTCGCGCTCGGCTCGTGGGGCGCAGGCCGGCTGCTGCGCCGGGCCGCCGGCCGCCCTGCCTCCTTCGCGCTGCGCCTCTACGCTCTCGCCGAGCTGATCATCGGCGTCTCCGCCATCGCCGTGCCACTGGAGCTGCGCCTGGGGCGCGCGCTCCTGGAGGGCGTCACCACCGGAATGGGCTCGGCCGCCTACTATCTGCTCTCCGGCGCCTGGGTGACGCTGGCCCTGCTCCCCTGGTGCACCGCGATGGGGGCGACCTTCCCGCTTGCCGTGGAGGCCATCCGCAAGGGCGTCGCGCCCGAGGGTACTCGCCCCTTCAGCTTCCTCTACCTGGCCAACGTCCTCGGCGCGGTGCTGGGGGCCCTGATCCCCGCCTTCGTCCTCATCGAGCTCTTGGGATTTTCCTCCACGCTGCGTCTGACCTCCGCGCTCAACGTCCTGCTCGCGGCCTCGGCCTTCGCCGTCAGCAGGACGCTCGGCAACCTCGCGGCTCCCGCTGCGCCCGCACCAGGCGAGGAGGCGCCTTCGCGCAGCCGCTCGATGCTCTACCTCCTCTTCGCCACCGGGCTCGCGAGCATGGCCATGGAGGTGATCTGGATCCGCCAGTTCACTCCTTATCTGGGGCCGGTCGTCTACACCTTCGCGTCGATCCTCGCCGTGTACCTGGCGGGAACCTTCCTCGGCTCCAGCGCCTATCGGGCGGCGATTCGTTCCCGCCTCCGCTCCGTCGCGGTGCCGCCGTCGGCGGCGCTGGCGCTGGTGGGGCTCTTGGGGCTCCTGCCGCTGGTGGCCGCTGACGCGCGCCTGGCGCTGCCCGACACCGCCTGGGCGGGGGCGCTCCGCGTCGCCTGCGCTCTCTTCCCCTTCAGCGCCGCGCTCGGCGCGCTGACGCCGATGCTGGTCGACCGCTGGGCGGGCGGCGACGCCGGACGCGTCGGCTTTGCCTATTCCGTCAACGTGGTCGGCTGCATCCTGGGGCCGCTCTTGGGCGGGTTCTTGCTCTTGCCCTGTCTGGGCGAACGATGGGCGCTCGCGCTGCTGGCGGGAATCTTTCTCGCGGTGGGAATCTTCCTCTCGCTCGGCGGAGCCCGCCGGCCCGAGGCCTTGCTCGAGCGCTTCTCGGTGGCCCTGGTGGCCCTGCTCTCAGTGGCGATGGCCTTTGGCGCGAGGGGATTCGAGGACCGCTACGCCAAAGAACTGGTCCGCCGGGACCACACCGCCACCGTGATCGCCACCGGCGAGGGCATGGGCAAGCAGCTCCTCGTCAACGGCGTTGGGATCACCATCCTCACGCCCATCACCAAGATGATGGCGCACCTGCCTCTCGCGCACCTGGCTGCGCCGCCCCGGAACGCCTTGGTCATCTGCTTCGGGATGGGCACCACCTTCCGGTCCGCTCTCTCCTGGGGCATCCCCACCACCGCGGTCGAGCTGGTCCCGAGCGTTCCCTCCCTCTTCGGCTACTACCACCGCGACGGCGAGAGCCTGCTCGCCTCGCCGAACGCCAGGATGGTGATCGACGACGGGCGCCGCTATCTCGAGCGGGTCGACGAGACCTGGGACGCCATCGTCATCGATCCGCCGCCGCCGGTGGAGGCGGCCGGCTCCAGCCTGCTCTACTCGCGCGAGTTCTATGCGCTGGCGAGGCGGCACCTCAAGCCCGGCGGCATCCTGCAGCAATGGTTCCCCGGCGGCGAGATGGCCATCGTCTCTTCGGTGGCCAAGGCGCTGAAGGACTCGTTCCCCGTCGTGCGCGTCTTCCGTTCGGTGGAAGGGTGGGGGTTTCATTTCCTCGCCAGCGACGCGCCCATCGCTCGCGTCCGCGGGGCGCAGCTGGCGGAGCGGATGCCGCCCGCGGCAGCGGCCGACCTGCTCGAATGGGGTCCGTACCGGAAAGCAGACCAGCAGCTCGACGCGGTGGTGCTGCGCGAGCTGCCCATCGATGTGGTGGCCGGCGCGGTGCCCAGGGTCCCCGCCTTGCAGGACGATCGGCCGATCAACGAGTACTACGCCCTGCGCCGGCGCTTCCACCTGAGCTGGTGACGGCGCGCCAAGCTTTGCGAATCGTCCTAAGCTTACGTCCATGGCGGCCACCTGGTACGAGCGCCTCAGCACCCTGGACTCGCTCTTCCTCGAGCTGGAGGACCGCACTTCGCACATGCACGTCGGGGCGGTCGCCGTCTTCGAGGGGCCGCCGCCGCCCTACGCGGATTTCTTGCGACTGATCGAGGCGCGGCTCGACCAGGTGCCGCGCTACCGCCAGCGGGTGCTGGCGCTGCCGGCCAAGGCGGGCCGGCCGGTCTGGGTCGACGAGACGCAGTTCGATCTCGAGTACCACGTGCGCCGGACCGCGCTCCCCGCTCCCGGCGGCGAGGCCGAGCTGAAGAAGCTGGTGGGCCGGCTCCTCTCGCAGGCGCTCGACCGCGACAAGCCGCTCTGGGAGATGTGGCTGGTCGAGGGACTGGGAGAAGGCAAGTTTGCCGTCGTCTCCAAGACGCACCACTGCATGCTCGACGGCGTCTCCGGCGTCGACCTGGCCACGGTGCTGATGGACGGCGAGCCCAAGGCGGCGCCCCCGGACGCGCCCGCGCCCTGGACGCCGCGCAAGGCGCCGCCGGCCTCCGAGCTGCTGATCGATTCCGTGAAGGAGCAGCTCGCCCATCCGCTGCGGATGGCGCGCGAGGCGCTGGAGCCCAACAGCGAGGCGGTGAAGCTGCTCGGCCAGCTCTTCAGCGGTCTGCGGCCGCTGCTCGACGTGGTCACCATGGGCCGCGCCCCGGAGTCGCCGCTGAATGTGCCCATCGGCCCGCACCGGCGCTTCGAGATGCTCGAGCTGTCGCTGGCCGAAGTGAAGGAAGTGCGCGCGGCGCTGGGCGGCACGGTCAACGACGTCATCCTCGCCACCGTGGCGGGCGGGCTGCGCTCCTGGCTCTCGGCGCGCAGCGAGCCGCTCACCGACCTGCGCGTGCTGGTGCCGGTGAGCATGCGGACGCAGGACACTCGCGGGACCTTCGGCAACCAGGTGAGCGCGGTCTTCTGCCCGCTGCCGGTGACGGAGGCGAATCCGCTCGAGCGGCTGTCGCGCATCCGCGAGGCGATGAAGGCGGTCAAGGAGAACGGCTCGGCCATCGGCGCGCACGCGCTCTCGCGGCTGGGCGACTTCGCGCCGCCGCAGCTGATCGCGCAGGCGGCGCGGCTGCAGGCGGTCACGCGGATGTTCAACCTGGTGGTGACCAACGTGCCGGGCCCGCAGTTTCCGCTCTATCTGTTGGGGCGGCGCATGTTGCGCTGCTTCCCGCAAGTACCGCTGGCGGCGCAGCAGGCGCTGGGCATCGCGCTCTTGAGCTACGACGGCCGCATCGGCGTGGGCCTGCTCGGCGACGCCGACGCCGCCCGCGATCTGCCCGCGCTGGCGGGAGCCCTGCGCGCTTCTCTCCAAGAATTGCGCGCGGCGCGGAGGCCTGATGCCGCTGCTTGATCGAGGCATCCATTTCGAGACGCACGGAGAGGCTTCCAAGCCGCCGGTGCTCCTGATCATGGGCCTCGCCGTCTCGTCGCGCGCGTGGGACCGGCTGCCGGAAATCCTGGCGCGCGATTTCCGGGTGCTGGTCTTCGACAACCGCGGCACGGGCAAGTCGTCGCGGCGCGGGTTCGCCTACCGGATGCCGCAGCTGGCCGACGACGCGGCGGCGGTGGTCGAGGCGGCGGGCGTCGACTCGGCGCACGTCTTCGGCATCTCCATGGGCGGGATGATCGCGCAGGAGCTGGCGCTGCGGCATCCCTCGCGCGTGCGCTCGCTGGCTCTCGGCTGCACGCTGGCGAGCTGGCGGCGCAGCGTGGCCCCGAGCCTGCGCATGAAGTGGGAGCTGTTGTTGCTCAACCTCGGCCGCGTGACCGCGCGGCGGATGGGGCGGCTGCTCGTCTCGGAGGAGTGGCACGCTCGCAATCCCGGCGCGGCGCTGGCGTGGTTCTCGCGCGCCGAGCCGACCAACCTCCGCTGCGCGGTCGCGCAGGTGATGGCCGTGGGCCGGCACGACACGCGCTCGCGCCTCGCGCAAATCCGGGCGCCGACGCTGGTGCTCACCGGCGACGCCGACCGCCTGATCCCGATGGCCAACTCGCAGGCGCTGGCCGCGGGCATTCCCGGCGCGCGGCTCCTGGTGCTGCGCGGCGCGGGACACTGCTTCCCGCTCGAGCAGGAAGAGCCGACGGTCCGCGCGCTGGCCGGGCATTTCTTGTCGGCCGAGTCTGGGTCGGCCGAGCAGGCGGCTGCCTCTCGCTCGGAGACAGCGACGTAGCCATCGTTCCTCCGATTCTGTCCGGGGGGCGTCGATGCCCACTCTCGTCTTTGCGGCCGTGCTCGCCGTCGCCTGCGGTACCTCGCATGTGTCCAGCGCGGGCGGCGGGTCCGGCTCGGGCGGCGGCGGGTCCGACGCGGGGGCGCCTTCTGGGTCTGGCCCCGTGGGCAGCGTCGACGCCGGCTCGGGCGGCGGGAGCGTGGACGCGGGCGGCTCCGGCGGCGGGAGCGGTTCCGGCGGCAGCTCCGGCACGGATGGCGGCTCGAGCTCTGGAGGCGGCACCGGCGGCGGCGGTACGGATGGAGGCACCACGGTTTCGGGGCCCAAGGTCCTCGCTCCCGGCGAGAACGCCCACGCGCTCTCCATCGACGCAACCAACGTCTACTGGCTGCGCTACGGGCAGTCCGCCGAAGTGCGCTGGATGCCGAAGTCCGGCGGAACGCCGGCGACGCTCGTGCGGACCGCTTCGGTGGCCGCCCAGAGTCTCATCGCCACCGGAAACGGCATCCTCTGGGAGGGCAGCACCTGCTCCCCGCCCTGCGACTATCCAGGCGCCGGGCACGAGTGGGGCATCTTCATGGCACCAGCGGGCGTGTCCGCGTATGGCAAGATCGCCGACATCTATGGTTCGGGCGGCCTTGCCGCTGACGCGAGCGCTGCCTACAGCCGCGATTTCAACACCGCGACCGGCCGCTGGAACCTACTCTCCTGCGGCCGCGACGGCTCCGGCTGCCACCAGCTGGTCACCGACAGTCCGTTGAGCAGCCCCGTCTATCTCGACGGCGGCCGGCTCTTCTGGATCGACCAGCCGACCGACACCGACAACGGCCCTCGCTCCAACCTGAATTGGGAGGACCCGCAGTCGGGCACCGGGCACGGCAGCCTCGTCCTGCACGACGTGCTGTACATCACCGGCTTGCGCGTCAACGGCCCCGATTTTGCGGTCCGCGCCGGCTTTGGGAGGGGCGACGTCTGGACGGGCAGCACCGCGGGCAGCGGAAGCGTCTCGATGATCTGGGGCTCGCCCAACGGCGCGGACCACGACGTGGACATCAGCCAGGGCCGCGTGTACTGGAACCAGCGCCAGACGACGCAGTATCCGGGCTGCCTCGGCAGCGCCAACCTCGACGGCACCGACGGACACTGCCTCGACCAGGGCGCCTACAACTACGACGCCGTCCGCGCCGACGACACGCACGTCTACTTCATCCGCGACGGCGACGTCCTGCGGTTGCCCCGCTGACGCGACGGATCTAGGGTGCGCGGCCTATGGCCACCCCGGCTCCCGTCGACGACAAGGCGATCGAGAAAGCGCTCGCGCACCACCGGCAGCACCAGCCCGAGTACCTCGAGGAGCTGAAGAAGCTGGTTCGTATACCAAGTATAAGCTTCGAGGGGTTCGACAAGGAGCAGCCGCGCAGGAGCGGCGAGGCCACCTGCGATCTCATGCGCCGCAAGGGGCTCACCAACGTGCAGCTCCTGGAGATGCCCGGCGCGCACCCGTACGCCTACGGCGAGTGGACGCAGGCCGACAGCCGCCCCACGCTCCTCCTCTACGCGCACCACGACGTGCAGCCCACCGGCGAGAAGGAGAAGTGGGTCACCAAAGACCCCTTCGAGCCGGAGGAGCGCAACGGCCGCCTCTTCGCGCGTGGCGCGGCCGACGACAAGGCCGGCATCCTGGTGCACGTCGCCGCGATTGATAGCTGGTTGAAATCCCACGGCGCGCTGCCGGTGAACGTGAAGATGATCGTCGAGGGCGAGGAGGAAGCCGGCTCCGCCGCGTTGCCGGCGTTCTTGGCCAAGCACAAGAAGATGCTCCAGGCCGACGCCATCGTGCTCACCGACACTTCGAACTTCGACACCGGCCTGCCGTCGATCACCACCGCGCTGCGCGGCCTGGTCACCGTGCAGGTGGAAGTGAAGGCGCTCAAGCAGCCGGTGCACAGCGGGATGTGGGGCGGCCCGGTGCCCGATCCGACCATGGCGCTGTGCAAGATCCTGGCGCGGCTGGTGGCCGACGACGGGAGCATCGCCATCCCCGGCATCTACGACAAAGTCCGGCCGCTGACGGCGGAGGAGAAGAAATCGATCGCCGCGCTCCCTACCAGCGACGAGCTGTTCCGCAAGCAGGCGGGCATGCTCCCCGGCACGCAGCTCCTCGGCGGGCGGCCGCCGTGGGAGATGAACTGGCGGCAGCCGAGCCTGGCCGTCAACGCCTTCGGCGCGAGGCGCGCAACATCATCTGCGAGAGCGCGTGGGCGCGGGTCGGCATCCGGACCGTGCCGGACATGGATATCAAGGAAGTGCGCGAAAAATTGATAGCAGCTCTAAAATCCAGCCCTCCCTGGGGCGTGACGGTGGAAGTCACCACCGAGAGCGAGGGCGGCTGGTGGTACACGCAAGCCGACGCGCCGGCCTTCCGCGCCGCACGCAAGGCGCTGCGCGACGGCTACGGCAAGGAGCCGGTGAGCATCGGCTGCGGCGGCTCGATTCCCTTCGTCGAGCCGTTCTCGCGCGAGCTGGGCGGCGCGCCGGCGCTGCTCATCGGCGTCGAGGATCCCTACTCCAACGCGCACTCCGAGAACGAGAGCCTCCACCTCGGCGACTTCAGTAAGGCTACGCAGAGCGCCATCCGCTTCTATGCGGAACTGGTGCGGGCGCAGTAGAACCAGAGCCCCGTGCCCGACCTCGAAAAGGTGCGCGCCACACTGGCGCACATCCCCGATCCCATCGCCGTGCTGGAGAGCTTGTTCGCGCTGGCGCCGGTGGGGTTCCAGATCTACGAGGCGAGCGGGCGCTCGCTGCTCGTCAACCAGGCCTTCCTCGACCTCTTCGGCAGCGAGCCGCCGCCCGAGTACAACGTGCTGCGCGACGAGATCGCCGAGAAGAACGGCGTGCTGGGCCTCATCCAGCGCGCCTTCGCCGGCGAGGTGGTCCACACCCCGCCCGTCTGGTACGACCCGCGCGAGCTGACCCAGGTCAAGATCGAGAAGGGCAACCGCGTGGCCATGACGGCCAGCTTCTTTCCGCTCTTCGGCCGCGACGGAAAAGTCAGCCACGTGGCCATCTGCTTTCGCGACCTGACCGCGGAGATGGTGCAGCGCGAGCAGGTGGAGCAGGAGCGCGAGCTGCTCTCGGCCATCGTCGACCAGGTGAGCGAAGGCATCGTCATGTCCGATGCTCTCGGCGTCATCCGGCTGGTGAACCGGGTCGGCCGCGAGGTGGGCATCCGGACCGGGCTGCCCATGGAGCGGTGGGCGGACGACTACGGCGCGCTGCGCGCGGACGGGACGCCGCTGCCGCTGGAGGAGATCCTGCTCTGGAAAGCGTTGCAAGGTTCGACCGCGAGCGGGTACTGGCACCGGCGCGCGCCCGACGGCGACCTTCACGCCTACGCAGTCCGCGCGGTGCCGCTGCGGCGGCCCGACGGATCGCTGCGCGGCGCAGTCTCCACCTTCCGCGACGAGACCGAGCGCGTGCGCCGCGAAGAGGAAGCGCAGCAGTCGGCGCACTTCCGCGAGCGGTTCATCGGCATCCTCGGCCACGACCTGCGCTCGCCGCTCACCGCCATCCTCGCCAGCGCCGGGCTCATCCTGCGCCACCGCGACAGCGCCGACCCGGTGCTGGCGGCCGCCGCGCGCATCACCGGCAGCGCCGAGCGGATGGGCCGCATGATCTCCGACCTGCTCGACTTCACCCACGCGCGCCTGGGCGGCGGCCTGCCGGTGAAGCGGGTTCCCTGCGATCTGCGCGACGTGATGCGCGCGGTGGTGGACGAGATCACCGCCGCCGATCCCGGACGCAAGATCGCGCTGCAAGTGGAGGGCGCGACCAGCGGCTCCTTCGATCCCGACCGCGCCGCCCAGCTCTTGCAGAACCTGTTGCAGAACGCCATCGCCTACAGCCCGGCCGGCGAGGAGATCCTGGTGCAGCTGCGCGGGCGCGACGGCGAGGTGGAGATCGCCGTCAGCAATGCCGGAGCGGACATTTCCGCAGAGGAGCGCGCGCTGCTCTTCGATCCCTTCCGCCGCGGACACACCGCGCCGCAGGAGTCCAAGGGCCTCGGGCTGGGGCTCTTCATCGTGCAGCAGATCGCGCGCGCCCACGGCGGCGACGTGAGCGTGGAGTCGGCCAACGGCCGCACCACCTTCCGCGCCACCCTTCACCGATAGGCCGAGACCGGCTCGCCCTTGCGGCCTTCCTCGCGCAGCGGCGTGCCGCTGCGCGCGCAGGCGGGGCCGATGAAGTAGATGGTGCCCTTCACCGGCGAGCTCTTGCGGTAGCGCGACTTGATCAGCTCCTGGATCTCGCGCAGCGTCCGCATGAAGCGCACCGGCTTGCCGCCCGAGCGGGAGTTGTCGCCGGCGGTCTCGGTCTCGGCCCACAGGCAGCCCGAGCGCAACTCGCCGTCCTCGTCGGGCAGCGAGCGGGCGAAGTAGATCACCGGCGAGGCCACCTCGTCGATCTTCCAGCGGCCGCGGTCGGGGCCTTTCTTGACCGGATAGCCGGTCACGTCGCCGGCCGCCAGATAGTAGGCCGCGTCCTCGAGCGGCGTGTCCTCGGAGGCGAGCGGCGCGCGGAAGCGCGGCTCGGCCAGCACCGGCCACAGCTCCAGCTCAAGGTGCGTGATGCGCCGCAAGAACTCGCGCTCGTCTTCCGGCGCCATGAAGAACCGGATCTGCAGCGCCATTCAGTCTTTGGTGGGCGGGAACTGGCCGTGCGCCTGCGCGGTCTCGAAGAGGCGCGCCACGTCCTCTTCCGAGAGATCGAACATGTCCTGCAGCGCCTTCAGGATCTCCATCTCCGCCGGCGGCGTCCTCCCATCGGCGATGCACACCGACGCCGCCAGCCCGAAGGCCAGCTCGCGCGAGGCCTTGTCGGGGAGGCGATCGACGATGGACGGCAGGATGTGCTCGAGGCTGTGCGCCTCGGCCACGCGCTTGGCGGCGTGCTCGATGGCTTCCTTGAGGTCGTGGGCGTGGATGCCGTGGAACTCGGGCCGCTCGAAGACGCGGCGGTAGATCTCCTCCACCTCCACCTTGTCCACCCGCCCGTCGGCGGCGGCGGCCAGGATCATGGTCTCGAACAGGGCGGCCTGGCGCGTCTTGTCCGCGAAGTGCACGTGGCGATTCATGCGCGGCCCAGTCTCGCAAGGGCCGCGCGCGATGTCCACCGGCGTCGCGCGCCTTCGTGTTAGAGCACACGCCTGGAATGCGCCGGCTCGGATGGCTGCTCATTGGACTGCTCGCCTGTCGCACTCCGCCGCGGCCGCCGCCTGTGCCGGCGGCGATCGCTGCCCCCGACGCAGGAGTGCTCGACGCGGGAGTCGTGGTGCAGGCCGGGCCGCCGCCGCAGCCGGGCTCGGTCATCGCCGAGGTCGAGGGAGTGGCGGTGCTGGCGCTCGGCGCGCCGCAGTTCGCCGCGCTCAGCCGGGAGCAGCGGCTGGTTGCCTTCTGGGTCGCCGAGGCTCTGGCGGCGGGCGACTCCGTCGCCATCGACCAAGGGTACCGGCACAACCTCGAGATCGTGCGGCTCTTGCGCGGCATCCTCGCGCAGCCGCAAGTACTGCCCGCCGCGCTCTTGCCGCGGCTGCGCGAGTTCGCGCGCGTGGTCTACCTGAACCACGGCATCCACGACGTGGAGACGGGCCGCAAGCAGCTGCCCGACTTCACCGCCGCCGAGCTGCGCCGCGCCGCGCTCGCCGCGCAGGCGGCCGGCGCCGACCTGGGACTGGGCAGCGTGTCGCTGGAGTACGCGCTGCGCGCGCTGGAGGGGACGCTCTTCGATCCGCAGGTCGACGCGCAGCGCACTTCGCACGTGCCGGATGCGCTCTTGAGCAGCGCGGTCAACCTCTACGCCGGCGTCTCCAGCAAGGAGCTGGAGCCGTTCCACGAGCGGTTCCCGCTCAACTCGCGCCTCGCCCACCAGGACTCCACGCTGGTGGAGCAGGTGTGGAAGCTCCCGCGGGCCGCCGATGCCCTCCAGCAGGCGCTGCCCTTTGCCGCTCCGCCGCAGCGGGCGGTGCTCGAGCCGCTGATTGCCTACTTTCGCTCGGGCGATCCCGACTCCTTCCGCGCCGCCGAGCGCGCCTGGCTGGAGGCGGCCGGGCCGGTGGACTTCTTCGCCGGGTTCCTCGACTTCTCCGCCGACCCGCGCGGGCGCAAGGCGCTCTTCGGCGGGTTGGTCGGAATCGCGGACGCCGAGCGCAATGCTCCGCTGCAGGCG
>Ga0307479_10001110_pt1 | contig 24279 bp, 20 predicted proteins | sample atmos_gasesECM4C_FD_203743 | JGI IMG/M metagenome (GOLD analysis project Ga0307479, IMG submission 203743) | Hardwood forest soil microbial communities from Morgan-Monroe State Forest, Indiana, United States - atmos_gasesECM4C_515 | ecosystem: Environmental > Terrestrial > Soil > Temperate... | reverse complement strand
CCTCCTCGCGCCACGCGCCTTTGTGCACGATGTAATCGTCACCGCCTTTACCCGAGGCACCTCGACTATCGGAGCTTTGTCGACAGCCGGGCGCCTGCTCATGATCAGCGGTTTGGACGGGTTGACCAGCCTGCATCCGACGACGCGCCTGGCGGTTGTCGTCAGCGCGGTCGCTGGGGCGATGGTTCTGGCTACCTACGCCTCTGCCGTGCGAACCCTCTCCACCTTCGACTGGGTCGTGTTGGTGTGCGCGGGCATGACTGTCGTGATCATGTTCCTTCCCGCGGACTTCTACCAGTACTACTCGTACTTCCCTGCGTCCTTCTTGGCCTTGCTCCTCGGAGTGTGCGCCGGCCGCCTCGGAACTGCGGTACTCCGGGCCGCACGCGAGTCGCGGCGGCCGGCGGGTAAGGGGATGGCTGCGGTAGCAGCCATCCCTCCATTGGCACTGGTGGTGGCCACCGGGCTCGTCATCCCGCAGGGCGCCAGCTTTGCGTCGGCCGACCTGAACTCGGCGTTCGACCCGGGGCCCGCGGTGGCAGCCAACATCCCCGAAGGAGCGTGCGTGGTCTTCGATGAAGCCATTTTCGCGATCAACGCCAACCGATTTGACGCTACAGGGTCGGGTTGCCCGCCGGTCGTCGACCCCGACGGATTCTGGCTGACTCAGGACGCCTCTCACCCGCCGCCTTACACCGGACGCCTACCAGCGACGCTGACCGGCACGTGGTCGTCATGGCTCGAGCGAGCGGATTACCTCGTTGAAGTGGCACCGCAGAGCGATTTCATTCCATGGACCACGGCTCTGCTCACTTGGTTCAACGAACATTACGATCTCGTCCATTCGCAACCCGGTGTGTACGTCTACGACCACTATCGGCGCTGAAACGTAGGTGTCGGTCTCCCTTGCGGGTTCTCCGTCCAGGCCGCCGGCACCCGCTTACTTACCTCGATTCTGAGCGCTCCGAGGGACGCAATCCGATGGTTTCCTGTACGCGGCGCGTTCGGACCTCGCTCGATTACCTACCTAGAACGCCAAGCGATGGATCCTGAAGCGCTACAACGGCAGCAGGATCAGGACGCTTCCAGGTGCCTTCCCGTGTCACTAACCCGGCTTCGGCTATGGGCGTTGGCAGAGTCCGTGCCGAGCTTCGAGAGAGAACGACCTCAACCCGGTGATCGTCGGGACTTCGGGTCTCTCGGTGGTGGCCCTTCGCCGCCCGTCTTGAACCTTCTGTCGGGCCGACAACGCCTACTGAACCCCGAGGCGGGTTCAACCGACGGGCACGGAGTGTTGGATGCGCCGTCCCGAGATCGAAGGTGACGCGATGGCGACCCAATGCTCCATCCCTCCGTCCGCCCAAGGAAAGAGGTCATGGCCCTTCAGACGCTCGGACCATGCGTCGACGCCGTCGGTGATGTCGCGCCCGACGCCGCTCACCAGCACACTCCATCCTTCTCGGTAGAACGTGTCGGTACCGTCGATCTCGAAGGACACCCTCGCCATGGTCGAGGCATCGAGCTTCTTGCCCGGGTCACTGCGAAAGGCCACGGTTGTTCCGTCGAGCACGTAGTTGACCGGAATCGCCATTGGTTGACCGCTCCGGTCGACGAACACGATCCGGCCCACCGAGTGGGCGGCCACCAACGCCCAGCATTCCTCTTCGGACAGCATTTCGAGTGTTCCCATCGATTTCCTGCCTTCCTTTCCGTATCCGAGGCGTTCGGGCACAAAATCCATACCGAAAAGCACCCCAGGGTTGAGGGGCGGGCTCATGGGGAGCGCTCCCCACTCACGTCGACCGACGCCTTTCGACCCTGATGGGTCGGAGCATGGCTCGCCACCGCGAACGACGGGTCATCTGGGCGAAGCGGGAAGCGCCGGCCGGTGACCACGTCCGTACTGATCGCCAGCAGGTGCGAACCGGGTCTCGGCACGGACGGCATGGGCGAGGTCACGAACGGCGTCGCCGCGTCGATGTCTTTGCCGGCAGAGGTGGCCAGTCCCCGCACGAGCACGCTCCAGGCCACGCCGTGCCCTGAGCCTGTTCCGGGACCGGAGCCATCTACCTCGAAGGCCACGCGACTGCCGGAAGCGACACGTCTCATGAATCCGTCACCGATCCGCACGAGCACACGCCCGTTGTCGAAGGCGAAATTGACGGGATGGACGAAAGGGGCGCCGTCGGTCGACACGGCCAGGCGCCCGATGGCACCGTGCTTTGCAGCCACGGCCACGAGGCGCAAGGCCTCATTGCGGGACAGGACTTCAGAACCTCGCTGGTCGACCCACATGCCACCAGCATGAGCCGCGGATTGTCGCGACTCCAGGGACCTTGGTCCCCCCAGGTCACGAAGCGGGCGAGCCTTTGCGTCAGGTCAGGTGTTCACGGCGCACCGCCAACACGGCTGCCTCGGTCCTCCTGCTCAGCCCGAGCTTGGCCAATACGCTTGTCACATAGTTCTTGACTGTCTTCTCGGTCAGACCCAGCTCCCCTCCTATCTGGCGGTTGGTCCAACCCTGGGCGATGAAGTCGAGGACCTTCTGCTCCTGCGGAGTCAGTTGGGCGGCTTTTTCCTCCGCCTTGCGGTTGCGCAGACGCTCCATCACCCGGGCTGCGAGGTTCGGGTCGATCAACGAGTGCCCCTTCGCCACTTTGCGCACTTGGCCCATCAGGTCGAGCCCGCCGACCTCCTTGAGCACATATCCCGCCGCACCGGCGACGACGGCGTCGATCAACGCCTCGTCGTCGGAGTACGAAGTGAGGATGAGGCAAGCCACTTCCGGGTGAGTCGAGCGGATCTCCCGGCACACCTCGATCCCGCTCGCATCGGGCAGGCCCACGTCGAGCACGGCCACCTGCGCTCGGGATGTGGGGATCCGCTCGAGCGCCTCGGCGGCGGTGGATGCCTCACCGACCACCTCGAGCGAGCCGTCCGCCTCCATGAGCGTCCGCAGACCCTGACGGATCAACTCGTGGTCGTCCAGAAGGAAGACCCTGATCTTGGTAGGCAGGTCCATCTGGTCAGCGTCCCTGGAGGGGGACGCTCCACCGCACGAGGGTGCCGGTCGTCGGGCCTGCCGACAGGCGGAGCTCGCCGCCGAGCAGCTGGGCTCGGCTCTCCATGTTGGCGAGCCCGTGGCCGGCAGACGGGTTGGCGGGAACGCCTACCCCGTCGTCGGAGACGCTCAGCGTGAGCACCCCGCCTGCGGCCTCCAGCACCACTTCCACTCTGCCCGCTCCAGCGTGACGGGCGACATTGGACAACGCCTCGCGCGCCACGGCGAGGATGTGGGGAACGACTTCCTCGGTCACCGCCGCCTCGACCGGCCCCCGGAACCCGACGCGGGGCTCGAAGCCGAGTTGCTCGACGGCTTCCTCCACGACGGCTCGCAATTGCAGCCGGATTTCCGGTCCTCCGATCTGGCGCCTTCCCAATTCGAAGATGGTCTCTCTGATCTCGCGGATGACCTGGTCGATCGCATCGATCGACTGGACGAGACGGTCACTCACCGGGCCGCCGACGAGTTGCCGCAAGGCTTGCAGGGACATGCCCACGGCGAACAGCCGCTGGATCACCGTGTCGTGCAGGTCCCGGGCAATGCGCTCGTGCTCGGCGATCTCCCGCAACTGCTCGAGCTCGGTCCGGGTCCTGCCGAGAGACAACACGATCGCCGCCGCCGAGGCGAAGACCGCCAACGCTTCGATCAAGGCGGGCTCGAAGGCGTCGGCTCCCGAAGCTCTGGCGACGACCAGCACACCAACGGACTCATCGGCGCCCTTGAGCATCGGAAGGTACAGGCCGGGACCCAAGCCGAGGCGACGCCCTTCCGGGACGACGGCGGGATCGGCGCTCATGTCCGGTACCGAAAGCGGCTTGCCGACCGCGATCGCTCGGGAGGAGTGGCTCCCCTCGACCGACAGCTCGACACCCACGATGCTCGAGCCGCCCTCACCGTGTGCGGCCGCGACGACCAATGTGCCCTGTCCGGGGACCACGACCCACGCCGCAGATGCGTCGGCAAGGTCGGCCGCTCGTTGAGCTGTCAGCGACAAGGTCTCGGCCGTCGGGCGTCCCGCCAGGAGATCACGGGCGATCTCGTTGACGAAGCCCAGCACCACTTCGTTGCGACGGCGGTCGGTGATGTCTCGGATGAACGCCCCCACCATGGGCCTTCCGTCGACGACTATGGGTGCCAGGCTGATGTCGACGGGCACGGTGGTGCCGTCGGCTCTACGGCCCGCCAGCGACAACCCGGATCCCATGACCCTGGCCGTTGGATGCTCCATGAACGTCTGGCGGTGTCCCTCGTGCACGCCTTGCAGATCACCGGGCAAAAGGACCTCCACCGGCCTACCTACCAGCTCTTCCGGCCGGTATCCGAAGAGTGCCTCCACGGCGGGGCTCGCCATGAGCACGTCACCCGAGGGATCCACGACCACCACGGCATCGGGTGAGGCCATCAACAGGGCATCTACGACTTTGGCCCCGGTGTCGGTCACGCGTTCAGCCTAGGCAGAGTCGTCGCGGCAAAAGGGAGGGACCTTCGTCCCTTCTCGGCCTGGTCGCCAGCTGATCTGCTTCTTCGCAGGGCGGTTTCAAGGGAAGTGAGGGCCGTCGACAACGGCCTTGCATGGAGGGACCGGCGAGCGACGAGAGGGATGCGACATGGCAATGGTGATCGAACAGCACGCCGGGCGGAGCTTCCAGCTCCTCGGCGAAGGAGAATGCCGCTGGCTCCTGGAGAAGGAGTCGGTGGGCAGGGTGGCGGTCTCCGTGGGAGCGTTGCCCTTCGTTGCGCCTGTCAACTACGCCATGTGGCATGGTGCCATCTACTTTCTGACGGGCGAAGGCACCAAGCTGGACGCAGCCGTGCGGGGCACGGTGGTCGCCTTCGAGATCGACCACGTGAACGTCCAGTACCACGAGGGCTGGAGCGTGCTCGCCGTGGGCGAGGCGCACGAAGTCGAAGGCTTGGAGTCTGAGACGTTGTGCGAGCGGTTGCCGTTGGCGCCGTGGGCACCAGGACCTCGCGCTCATCTGGTCCGTATCGTCCCCGAGTTCCTCTCCGGCCGGCGGATCGGCTCCGCCGGCTGAAAGTGACGCCGGGCCCAGGACCAAGGTCCCTGCCAGCCGTCACGTTCGCCGATTCACAATGGTGAGGACGACAGAACTTGGAACGCAACCCACGAGGGTGGGAAGGAGAAACATGAAGCGAAAGACTTTCGACATGATCCTGAGCGCCGGCGGAGCGGTCTTGGTGCTGGTGCTGTTGGCGGCGGGATCGCTGGCGCTGTGGGGCTACAGCTACGCCAACTCGAACGTGCACAACCAGCTGGCGGCTCAGCAGATCTATTTCCCGGCCAAGGCCGCATTTGCCAATGCCAAGCCCGGGACGGAGATCACGCCGAGCATGATCCCGTCGGTCTCTCAGTACGCCGGGCAGCAGCTGCTGACGGGTCAGCAGGCTGAGGTATACGCCGACGACTTCATCGGCGTGCACCTGCAGCAGATCGGCGGTGGTCTCAGCTACGCCCAGCTGAGCACCCAGGCCATGGCGCTGCCCAAGGGCTCGCCTGCTTACACGGCCGCCGAGGCCAAGGTGCAGACCGTGTTCCAGGGCACGACACTTCGGGGGCTTTTGCTCGAGGCGTACGCCTTCTGGACGATCGGCCAAGTCGCCCTGTGGGGCGCCGTGATCTCCTTCATCCTCGCCGGCGTGATGCTGATCCTCACGCTGCTCGGACTCTGGCACTTCCGCCGGGTCCCCGAGGAGCAGGAGTTCCCGGCGGCGCAACGGAACGGGCGGGTGGAGCAGAGCGAAAAGGTACTTGCCCAGGTGTGAGCCCCGTTTCACGAAGCGCAAGCGTTGACGACCAGGGTGCGGACGCCGCACCCTGGTCGCGCGTTCTGGATGGCGATCCGCCAACCTTGGCGGGGAGGTGACGATGGGTTTCGATTCGGCGCAGATGCTCGCCGTGAACCTGAACACGCCGGGCGACTTCCTCACCTGGTCGGTGTTCGAGATCTCGGCCGCCAACTTGGGCGTGATCTTGGCCATGCTGGTCATCTTCGGTGCGGCGCTCTTCGCCCGCTTCCCGGTGGGGAAGGCGGCCGAGCCGTCCGCCGGCGAGGAGCGGCCGGGAAGCCAGAGCGAACTGCCGCCGGCACGGTCCTGGACCGGACGCGTGCGCCGCGCCGCCGTGCGCTGGCTTCCTCCGGACAAGCTGCTGCCCGAGAACCAGCCCTCCTACGTGGCGTCGTGGATCTACGTGTTCGGCGTGGCCAGCCTGGCCGCCTTCGTCATGGTGGTCGTTTCAGGATTGCTCATCGTTCTCGGCGGCCCTGACTGGTGGCACTCCAACCCGGGAGGCCACTTCTTCAACAGTCTCCACCTGTGGAGTGTGGAGCTGTTCATGGCGTTCATGGTCATCCACCTGTGGGGGAAGTTCTGGATGGCCGCCTGGCGGGGCAAGCGTGCCCGCACCTGGATCACGGGTGTGCTCGCCTTCTTGGCGTCCATCATCGAGTGCTTCACGGGCTACCTGTCCCAGCAGAACTTTGACTCCCAGTGGATCGCCACCAACGGCAAGGACGCCTTCAACGCCGCCGGTGTCGGCGGGTTCTGGAACGTCCTGAACTTCGGCCAGATGCTCCTGTGGCACATCGCCCTGCTCCCCCTGGTGTTGGTAGGACTCATCGCCGTGCACGTCCTCCTGGTGCGATACCGAGGGGTCGTCCATCCCTTCCCCGCCCGCCGTGGCCGCGACGCGCTGGGTGAGCCGGTGGCCGAGCAGCCCGAACATCTCACCCGCAGGGCCCGCAAGGCGGCCGACGCCGCCGAGTGGCGGGGGCCGATGCGTCGATACGACCTCATCAAGGAGGCGACGGCCGCCTCGCTCGTGGTCGTGGTGATCACCTTCGTCCTCGCCGGTGTGCTCTCCTCGCCAGACAGCCCACAGGTCACCTTGCAGCGGTGGGCGAAGGCAGACCCTGGCAGCTTCGTGGCGACCGCCTCGTCGGAGTTGGCCAGCTCCTCCTTCTCGGCCACCTACGGCCCCCCCTACAACGATGGCAGCGGTGCCGTGCAGCGCCTGGGCGTCTCGTGGCAGCAGCTGGCGGGCGTGCTGGACCGCATCGACCCCGAGACGATGTTCGTGCTCGACCCTCTTCGGTCGGTGGCCGGCCACGATCCGAGCTTGCAGGCGGCGCTGGGCAATTGGAGTGCAGCGCCACCCGGGCAACAGAACATGTGGGCGGTCGCCTACGCCACGGCGGCGGCCAAGAACGTGGGTTTCGACTCGACTGGCGCACCCGTGGTGCCCGGCAAATCGTACGGGCCGGTGCCGGTGCTCATGGCGTCCGAGCTCACGCTGGCTCGCGACGGAGGTCTGGACGCATCCCTTTTGGCCCGCCAGCCTTTCTACGGCACCAACTACACGAGACCGTTGCTGTTCCTCGCCGACGGCGCCTACTACGGCAACCTGGCCCAGGCCGACCACCTGCAGGGCAGCCAGTGGGGCGTGATGAACGAGACCGGCAGCTACCCCGGTCAGCCGTGGCTGTGGCTCTATCAGCTGTGGTACCACATCCCGGGCATCCGCAACTCGACGAACATCGACTTGATCGCCATCTATCTGACCGGCCTGGCGACGGTTCTGCTGCTGTTGATCCCGTTCGTCCCTGGGCTGAGATCGGTTCCGCGGGCGGTGCCGATCTACCGGCTCGTGTGGCGCCGCTACTACCGGGAAGCAGAGGCCGCCGAGCGTCCGTGAGAGCCCGTGGTGTTCTTCGCCGGCGCTCGGAACCATTGCCCCATGTGCTCGGCCATCTGGGTCCGGATGGGGCCAGCCGAGATGACCACACCCACCATGGGCACCGACGTGTGGATTTGGCCCCGTCCTTTCACGTGCACCACCGGGACGTCGGCAGCGGACAGCGCCTCGGCGTAGGCGGTTCCCTCGTCGCGCAGGGGGTCGAACTCGGAAGTGACCACCACGGCAGGCGGCAGGCCGGACAGCTCGCCCCGCAATGGCGCCGCCCTGGGGTCGGTGCGGTCGGCCGGATCGGCGTAGAGGTCCCAGAACCACCGCATGGTGGGGGCGTTGAAGATGTAGCCCTGGACGTGCTCGTCATAGGAAGCACGACTCGTGTCGCAGTCGGTCACCGGGTTGATGAGCAGCTGCCCGGCGATCGTCGGTCCGCCGGCGCCGCGAGCCAGCTGGCACACGACGGCGGCCAGATTGGCGCCCGCGCTCCATCCCGCCACGGCCAGCTGGCCGGATATCCCGCCCAGCTCTTCGGACCGAGCGGCGATCCATCGAACCGCAGCCCAGGCGTCCTCCACCGGCGCCGGAAAACGAGACTCCGGAGCATGTCGGTAGTCAACCGACACGACGACGGTGTCGGTGTGGGCGCACAGGTCCCGGCACAGCCGGTCGTCGGTGCCGACGTTGCCGAGCACCCATCCCCCGCCGTGGAAGTAGGCGACCACCGGGTGCGGGCCGCTCGTCGTCGGCCGGTACAGCCGGTAGTCCAGGTCGCCGGCCGCACCAGGAAGGGTGCCGTCGAATACCTCGCCCACCTCGGGTCCGGGCGGGGCAACTGCTGCAGAGGCGGTCATGACCATGCGAGCCTGTTCGACCGGCAACGATTCGAAGGCGGGCATCCCGAGCTGCTCGAACATCTGCAGCACCAGGGCCACGTCGGGCTGGAGCCTCCGGACCACCCCGTCGTGGCACTGTGAACGGCGTGGCCCCGTCAGGGCGAAGCCTAGATAGTCCTTGGCCACCACCTCGTCGCATGCGCCTCGATAGCCGTCCACCCCGCCGATGTAGGGCAGGAACATCCGGGGTTTGCCGGGCACGTTGGCGCCCATGTACCAGGAGTTGGCGAGAGGGTGGAGGGTGATGGCGGCGCAGTCGGCCACGTGCTGGTTCCATCCCGCCTCGGCGGTGTCGGTGGGTTCGACGGTGTCGAACCCCTGCTCACGCATGTAGGTGACGCAGTCGGCGACCCAGTCGACGTGTTGCTCGATGGAGACCGCCATGTTGGACAATACCGAGGGGCTGCCCGGGCCGGTGATCATGAAGAAATTCGGAAAGCGCGTGGTCGTGAGGCCCAGGTAGGTGGAGGGTCCCGTCGCCCATTTGTCCTTGAGGGTCACGCCCTGCCGGCCGATGATGTCCACGTTGACGAGCGGCCCGGTCATGGCGTCGAACCCGGTGGCGTAGACGATGGCGTCGAACTCGAAGGAATCGTCGGTCGTGTCGACGCCCAGGTCGGTGATCGAGGAGATCGGCGTCTTGCGAAGATCGACCAGCCGGACGTGGGGGAGATTGAAGGTCTGGTAGTAGCCGGTGTCGAGACACGGCCGTTTCGTGCCGAAGGGGTAGTCCTTGGGGCACAGGGCGTCGGCGACTTGCGGGTCTTCCACGACGGTGCGGATCCGCTCACGGATCATCTCGGCCACGTGCTCGTTGGCGACCGGGTTGAAGAACTGGTCGTTGAACACCCCCAAGATGGCGAAGAGCTCACCCTCGTTCCACGCCCACTCGAAGCGCTGGCGACGTAGCTCTTCAGTGGCGGTGACACCGCTCACGTCGGTGATCTCGGTGGGGATGCCGCCTCGCGACCACCTGGCCTGGCGCCGGTACGCCGCCCGATCTGCCTTCAGGGCGGCCAGCCGCTCGGCCGAGGGCGGGCCATTGTGGGCCGGCACCGAGAAGTTCGGGGTCCGCTGGAAGACCGTCAACGACGACGCCTGGGCGGCGATCAAGGGGATCGCCTGGATGCCCGAGGACCCCGTGCCGATGACGGCGACACGCTTGGAGGTGAAGTCGACCTCGTGGTGCGGCCATTTGCTGGTGAAGTACGTCTTCCCTCGGAAGCGCTCGGCGCCCTCGATGTCGGGGGTCTTCGGAAGTGACAGACAGCCGGTGGCCATGATGTAGAAGCGGCAGCTGATCTCGCCTTCGTCGTCAGTGGACAGCCGCCAACGGTTGACCTCGTCGTCCCAGGTGGCGGCCACGACCCTGGTCGAGAAGCGGATGTCCCTGCGCAGGTCGTAGCGGTCGGCGACGAACCCGAGGTAGGCGAGGATCTCCGGTTGGGTGGCGTACTTCTCGGACCACGTCCAGGCCTCTTCCAGATCGGGGTCGAAGCTGAAGGTGTAGTCGGTGGTCGGGATGTCACACCGGGCGCCCGGGTAGCGGTTCCAGTACCACGTGCCCCCCACGTCGGCGGCTTCGTCGAAGACCACCACCGAGAACCCGAGGGTACGCAACCGCTGCAATGCGTACAGCCCTGAGAATCCGGCACCGACGACCACGGCGTCGACCTCGGAAACGACTCCCTCGTGTTCTCGGCTTCTCATCAATCGCTCCACCCGCGCTCGCCATCTGCTACCGAACAGGTGTCCATCACACCGGAGCCTCAACGGCGAGCCGCGGTACACGAGGTGGCGGGAGGTGCTCGTGCAGATCGGCGAGCAAATCGTGGCGGATCGAACGCAGCGAGCTGTCGTCCCACCGATTCACCCACTGGCGCGGGTCCTCCGCCAAGTTGTAGAGCTCACCCTCCGTTCCGTCATATCCGCCACCGGCGCCATACTCGGTGACGACCCACCCGTCCCGATAGAGCGAACGCAAGTGGAGGTCCTCGCTCTCGAACTGGCTCTCCCACTCCGTGATCACCCGTTGGCGGCCCGAGCCATCCTGGGTTGGCAGCGGGCTCCCTTCGATCCAGGCGGGGATCGGTAACGCGGCGATCTCGCAGAACGTCGGCGCCAGGTCCAGCTGACCGACCGGATCCGTCACCACGGCCGGGGATATGCCCGCCGAAGGGGCAGGTCGCCAGATGAGCGGCAGCCGCATGAGGGCGTCGCAGTGATAAGGGCCCTTGAACAGCAACCCGAAGTCTCCCTGGAGCTCCCCGTGGTCGGTCGTGAAGAAGACGTCGGTGTCCGCTAACCATCCCCGGGCTTCGATGCGGTCGAGCACCCTTCCGAGCGCTTCGTCGATCAATTCGTTCTCCACGTGGGTCATGGCGTTCACTTCGCGGACCTGATCGTCCGTCATGGCGGCGGGGACGAAGGACGCCGGCCCGCCCTCCAGATTGGAGTGCTTGCCCTCGTAGTAGGCCAACCAGTGGCCGGGTTTCCGCTCGAGGATTCGTCGGCACTCGTCCGGCGATCCCGGGTGACCCTCAGGGAGTTCGAGGTCGCGCCACGGCACCCGTCCGATCTCGCTCGAGGGCGGATCCCAAGGGTGATGGGGATCAGGGAAGCTCATCCAACAAAACCAGTCGTCGTGGACCTCGAGGGTGTCGAGCCAGGCGATGACCCGGTCGGCAACCCACTCGGTGTGGTACAGGTCTCGAGGTACCGGATTCACCTTTACCTGACACGCACCGGTGTCGCCCCCTCCGGCATTGTTCAGACCATCGGCATCGAAGAGTTGGTAGAAGTCGCGCTCGTGGTGGCCGGGCTGGGAGCGGATCCAGACGCCGTAGTGCCAAAGGGGGATCGGGCCGTGCATGGCGAGCTCCATGTGCTCGAATCCCCGATGCGGTCCGGTGGAACTTTCACGTGCCAGTCGATTCTCCGGCCACTTGCCGTCAAGGTCCATGGCCGGCTCGAAGTGTGCCTTTCCGACCAAAGCAGTCCGGTAGCCGTGATCGTTGAGGTATGCGGCGATGCTGGGAGCATCGGCTGGGAGAGGGACGCCGTTGGCGTAGACGCCGTGCGTTCTCGGGTACTGGCCGGTGATCATCGTGCTGCGTGCCGGCATGCAGACGACGTTCTGGTTGATGGCCCGCCCGTAGTTGACACCCGAGACGGCAAGGCCGTCCGCGATGGGCGTCCTGGCGATCGTTCCCCCGTTACAGCCCAGTGAGTCGAAGCGCTGCTGGTCGGTAGTAACGAACAAGATCTTCCGTCCCACTGAACCTCCTGTCCTGACGCTCGACTCAAGGGCGGATTGTCGGTCAGCTCTCGCTTCGTCCTCCCACCGGCGTCCAGAAAGGAAACGGTATCGGAACGGCGAACATGCGCGCCTCCGCCGGCCGGCCTTTGGGATGTGCAGCTCGGCCTCATGGGAGGGGACCACTGGCAAGGCTGCCGGGGCAGCTCGAAGCTGCCCCGGCAGCCCACGACTACAGCCGAACCTCGTGACGCGTTACAGGTTGAAAGGCGAAGCCATGCTGACATTGGACATGGCCAGGCCCAACTCGGGCAGACCCAGCAGGTCCTCGGTCGTCTTGAGCATCGAGTAGTGGTTGAACAGGATGCCCGATGTCGTGCCGGGGGCAGTGCTCGGGCTGATCACCAAGGTGGCCACCTGACAACCGACGTCCGTGGTGTTCTCGGCGCAGTCGTTGCTCGTGCCTCCCTCACCTTCGTCCCAGGTGACAAAGACGACGGTGCTCCCGCTCTGATACTCGCTGCTGTTGAAGATGGCGGGAAGGTTGTCGGCGAGCCACGTGTCACCCTGTTGGATGGTGCCGTCGTGCATGTCGTCGATCACGTTGGGCGTGACGAACGAGAATGCCGGCAAGGTGTTGTCGGCCAGGTCGGTGCCGAGCTGGGAATAGGGCACGTCGAATGTCGAGCAGCCGCTGAGACTGGTGAAGTATGGCGGGGGGTTATGGCGGACGGCGTATCCACCGGAATTGGTCGGAAAGCAATCGGAAGGCATCGTTTCCTCATAGGCCTTCCACGACTCTCCCTGTCCGAAGATGCTCGGCATGGACGTGCTGCAGTGGTTGGACGGGTCGCAGTCGTTCCTGAACGGCTTGAGGTCCTTGAGACCGAGACCCGCCGTTGCCCCGACGTAGTTGGGCAGGCTCGGGTGGGAGATGTTGTGATAGTTCGTTGCCAGGCCGCACTCTTGCGCCAATGAATTGATGTAGGGCGCGCTGGACGACCCGATGATGGTGTTGTAGCTGTGGTTCTCCATCCACACCCAGATGACGTGGGTGTAGTTGGTCGATGACAAAGGCAAGGTCCCGCATGGTCCGCTGGTTGCTTTGGCCGCTGGCGCAGCTGCCGCCGCGACCGGCGAGCTCTGCAACATCGGCGACAGACCCAGTCCCAATATGGTTCCTGCCGCCGACAGCGACGCTGCTACAGACAACAAGAGTGGTTTGCGAATCACCCGCATCCTCCTTCTGTGGTGGCGAGGCATGGTTGCCCCGTGGTGGGGTTCCCCGATGGCGGAAGGCTGGAACGCCGAGAGCCGAGAGTTCATCTCCTGCTCGCGCACTGTTTGCCTGGTCGTCACCGTGTGGCCCGGACGACCAGGCGCCCGACCACCTCAACCTGGGCTGAGCACCCTCTCCGGATGGCGGGCTTCTGCCATCCTCTGCATCCCTTCGCGCCAGGGCACCTCGGTGTGACCGAGGACCTCGTGCATCTTGGTGACGTCCGGCCATAACGGCCAGGGCGCCTCGTCGTCGTACCGGAACCGCGCCTGGCGGCCCACGAGCGACGCCAAGAACTCGCAGTACTCCTCGGCACTCACCGTTTCGCTTCCCGCCCAGTTGACCGTCACGGCGGGGCGTGCCGCCACCTCCAATGCCCTGATTCCCAGGCGCACGTAGTCGTCTTCGTAGATGGGGTTGTAGTTGTTAGGACGGTCGGGGTGGAGCACCACCTCTTTGCCGGCGAGGATGCGCTCAAGGCGATCGGCGGGCGCCCCTCCGAGCGGTCCGTACGTCGAGAAGATCCGGATGATGGTGAGCGGCACCTCATGTTCGGCGGCGACGGTACGGGCCACTGCTTCACCGGCGATCTTGGACAAGCTGTACACCCCGAGATGCACGCCGGGCGGGTCTTCCTCATGCAGAGGCCGGCGGCCCTGGTAGGCGTAGGTCGATCCCGACGAGCAGAAGACGACTCCGCGCAGGGCGGCGCCACTATGGCGTGCGCACGCAGCCAGCAGGCGTCCGGTGGCATCCGCATTCACGTCGAAGGTGCGGATCCAGTCCGTGCGCGCCTCGACACCGATACGGGCCGCGGCGTGGAAGACGTGGGTGATCGGCCGACCCCCGAGACCGGGGACGGACGCGGGGAGAAAGGTGGCCACGTCGCCGACGACGGGCACGATGCCGGCGGCACGGAGCCGGTCTTCGTCCCCGGGCCGGGAGCAGCGGGCCAGTCCGTACACCTCGTGGCTGCGGGCCAGCACGCGCGCCATCGGAAATCCGATCCGTCCCGTGGCGCCGGTGACGAGAACGGTCCAACGTTCTGGCACGGCCATCGGCGGCCACCGTAGTCTTGCCCGTCGTGACGAAGACGGGGGGCGACCGCTCCACACGCGAGCGGCTCGACGCGGCGTGGAAGGTGTGGATCGAGTCACAGGAGGCGGCCATCGAGACGGTGCGCACCGCCGAAGGCGTGCCCCGCACCGACCTCGACATGGCCGAGGGCTACCGGTGGGTGACCAGGCTGGCCTCGCTCGCCCAGGAGTGGTTCGTCGAGAAGTCGGATCCGCTCCATCCTCAGCTGTTCCAGTCCCAGACCGAGTACCGCAAGCTCCTCGTCGACAATCCCGACGTGCGCTACGCCTTCTGCGCCATCGACGAGAGTCGCACCTACCGTCTGGCGGGAAGGCGCGGCGACGCGGCCTACATCGGCCTCACCTTCGGCACCCCGGTCGGGAAGGGGCAGGTCGGGGGCAGGACGGGGACGACCGTTCAGGCCCACGTCGACCAGTTCAACCTCGGGCCTGGGGGCGAGGTGGACATCACGTTCGGACCGGCCTCCTCACGTCCGCCCACTGACGCCGAGAACTGGATCGACCTCCTCCCCGGCACCGGGCAGTTGGCGGTGCGCGAGACCTTCTTCGACCGCCGGCACGAAGAGCCCTCCGATCTGCGTGTGGAGCTCGTGGGGGATGCCCCGCCACCGCTGCTCGGCGTGGAGCAGCTCGCCTCCTCCCTCGAGTTCGCCGGCCTGTTCGTGCAGTTCGTGGCGGCCACGGCCGTCAACATGTGGCGCGACACCCTCGGGAACGTCAACCACTTCGGCGGGACGGCCGGATCGCACCACGTCGATTCCCAGGAGGACGAGGTCCGGTCTCACAGCAACCGGGAGATGACCTACCACGGCGGCCGCTTCGTACTGGAGGAGGGCGAGGCCCTGGTCGTCACCGTCAACCAGCCCACCACTGAGTTCCTGTACTGGGGGCTCACCACCTCCAGCGCCTGGATGGAGAGCCTCGACTACCGCTACAGCACCACCAACCTCAACAACCGCACGGCGCAGCACTCCGAGGACGGGAACTGGCAGCTGGTGATCGCCCCGAGTGACCCTGGTGTCCCCAACTGGTTGGACACCCAGGGCCGGTTGACGGGCTACATGATCGTGCGGTGGGTCCTCGCCGACGACCCGCCCCATCCCACGGCCGAAGTGGTGCCGATCGACCGCCTTCCAAAACGCTGACCCCCCTGCCTCGGCCTCACACCTCCGAGGGCACCCCGAAGCGAGCCTGGTAGTCCGCCACCAGCGCTCGGTGCTCGGCCAGGTCGAGGCCGGTGTCCTCGAAGCGGTAGTGGTGCTCACTTGGACCCCGCTGCTCGTGGCGAGCGCCCACGTAGGCCTCGAGCCTGGTGCGGGCGCCCTCAGACAGTTCCAGCCCCCAGGTCCGGTACAGGCGCTCGATCGTGCCGATCGGATCCCGTACCAGGTCGGCGTAGACCACGTCAGCGATTTGGTCGACAGGGAGTGTCCCGCTGTCGCGCACCTTGGTGACCCCGTTCATCTGGATCTCGACCCCCATGCACAGAAACTCCACCAAAGCGTCGTGGGCGACCCGGTCGGAGTGCATCCAGTGCAGCGTGGCCATGGTGTCCGCCAGCGATCCCACCACCCGCAGCGGGTCGCGGTGGGTCACGACCACCCTGGCGTCGGGATAGGTGGAGAAGACGAGAGGGAGCTCGGCCAGATGCGACGGCGCCTTCACCACCCACGAGGGCGTCGACGTCCCTTCGGCCTTGGGGTTCCACTGCAGCGTCTGCAGCATGCGCCGGTGCCATGCATATGCCGGGGCTTGGTCTGCCCCGCTCTTCCAGATGGTGTAGCTGGGCACGTTGTACAAGCCGGTGAACATGTCGCTCGAGAACTGGTGGGCGAAGGCGAAGATGCACTCGGTGGGGAGATGGCCGCCGTTCTCGTGCATGGCCGAGAAGGCGGGGACCATGGCGTCCATCAGCTTGATCTCGGCGTCGGTGAGCGCCACGAAGTCGGCACCAGGCTGCCCGGTCGCAACGCGCTCGGTGGCGAGGGCACCGGGCACGGTGTGGACGAGCTCCCACAGCAGCGGCGGACGGTTGGCAGGGTCGCACGAGAGCAGCTCGTGTAGGAGAGTCGTCCCCGATCGACCCAGTCCGGTGACGATGATGGGGCTGCGCATCGTCTCGTTCTCGATGGCGGGCTCCCGTTTCCAGAGGTTCACCAGCCGCAGGCGGTTCTGGAGGATGAGCTGGAGCTCCGCCCGTGCCCGCAGGCGACCAGCCAGGTGGAGCTCCGCCTCGTCGTCGAGTGCCGCGCACAACTGCTGCATCGGCTCGAGGAACCACGGGTCGCCGGCGTCCTCGAGGCTGGTCGCCAGCCGTGCCGCGGCGAGCAGGTCGTCGGGAGCGACCGAGACCATCGACCTGCCGTCGTCGCCGAGCCCGCGTCCGTAGGCAATCACGTGCTCGACCCACGGGGACCGATCAGGCGGCGTCCACGGCACAGGCGACACCGTAGCGGCGGCGTTGGTTGAACCATGGAGGCAACGCACGGCTTGGTCACCAGGGAGTCCGGCTCCGCCTGCCGCTAGGGTGCGGTGGTACGACATGAGGAGAGACCATGTCCGACAACTTGAGGCTCCTCGGCAAGTACAGCCAGGCGATGCAAACAGGGGACGGCAATGCGGTCTTCGAGTTCTTCTCGGAAGACTTCCACAGTCATGTCGCAGAGCGAGTCAGCCCCGAGCGCATCGGCTCCGATGTCCGTGGCGACGAACAGCAGTGGTGGAAAGCGGTCCGGGGCGCCTTGCCCGACATGACCTTCACCGTCGACCTGCTGATTGAATCCGGCGACCTCGTGGTCTCCAATTGGACGGTCAAAGGCACCCACACCGGCGTGGCGTTCTTCGACGTCGCGCCCTCAGGGAAGCCGGTGACCATCAACGGCACCGCCATCCTGCGGCTCCGTGACGGGCAGATCGTCGAGCACTGGGGCGGGCCCCACTGCCAGCGCGGCCGCGGCTACATCGTCCAAGATTGATGCCCGCATACGGTCCCACCACCACCACCGACGAGGTCCTCGACGGCCTCGACCTCACGGGCCGGCGGGTCCTCGTTACCGGCGCCGCCAGCGGGTTAGGGAAGGAGAGCGCCCGGGCACTCGCCGCTCACGGCGCCTCGGTGACGATCCTGGCCCGGAGCCCCGATCGCGTGGCGGGTGCTGTGGCGGAGGTCGCCGCCATGGTGCCCGGGGCCGACCTGGCGGAGGGTGTCGTCGACCTCGGCGATCTCTCCTCGGTGCGCGCATTTGCCGCACGGTTTCTGGACACGCACGAATCGGTGGACGTCCTCATCAACAACGCCGGAGTGATGGCCTGTCCCTTCGGCCGGACCGCCGACGGGTTCGAGACGCAGTTCGGCACCAACCACCTCGGGCACTTCCTGTTGTCCGCGCTCCTCGCCCCTGCGCTGCTCGAGAGCACGGCGCCCCGAGTGGTGACGCTCAGCTCGGCTGGGCATTCGCGCAGCGACGTCGACCTCCAAGACCCGAATTTCGAGACGACGGAATACTCCCCTTGGGTCGCCTACGGCCGATCCAAGACTGCGAACGCGCTGTTCGCCCGCGAGCTCGCTCGCAGAGCCGGGGGCCTTGGCCTGCTCTCGTTCTCCGTCCATCCGGGCGGGATCATCACCGACCTCGGCCGCCACCTCACCGACGAGCTCATCAACGAGATGGTGCAGTTCGCCACTGAGCGGTCGGGCCGGCTCGACCCTGGTGCCGACACCTCCACCGGCTTCACCTGGAAGTCGGTGGAAGCCGGCGCCGCAACCCAGGTGTGGGCGACGGTGGCTCCGCAGCTCGCCGAGCACAACGGGGCCTACCTGGCCAATTGCGGCCTCGGTGTGTTGGGCGCCGATCCCGGGGTGAACGGCTTCATGCCGTACCTGCTCGACGATGACCACGCCGCCGCCCTGTGGAAGCTGAGCGAAGACCTCGTCGGTACGAAGTTCGAGCTCTGAAAACCGTCTGCTCGTCACCCGGCGGCGGCGTCGGCGGCCCCGCTCATGCTCCGCCTTCGGGGATCCACTTACCCGAGTCACGCCAGGCCACGGCCTCGTGGAACCCGTGCTCGGCGGCAAAGGCCTGGAACCAGCGGCCTTCGGGTGAGTGCCGGGCGATGCCGTCGAGCAGCGTCGCCAGGACCTGCGTGGTCCCGAGCCCCATGTTCTCGTAGGCCTGGTTGATCATCAGCTTCTGCATGGCCAGCTGGTTGGTGGGTACCCCGGCCATGCGGTCGGCGAGCTCCTCCACGCGGTTGTCGAGCTGCTCGGGCGGCACCGACTCGAGCACCAGCCCCCACGCCGCCGCTTGGCGACCGTCGATGACGTCGCCGGTGAGGAGCATGCGCTTCGCCTTCTCGGCACCCAGCCGGTACACCCACATCGCCGTGGTCGGGCAACCCCACACCCGCGCCGGCATGTATCCGATACGGGCGTCATCGGCCATGACCACGAGATCACAGCACAGGGCGATGTCACTCCCGCCGGCCACAGCGAACCCCTGCACCTTGCATACGGTCGGCTTGGGGGAGCGGAACAGGCTCATGAAGTCGTCGGTGTTGCGCTTCATGGCGGCGAAATCCCGCAGTGGGTCCCACACCTCCTGCTGCGTGCCGATCCCGGCCTCGGCGAATTCCTTCAGGTCATAGCCCGAGCAGAACGCCCTTCCCGCACCTCGCACGACGATGACGTGGACGTCTCGCTCGACGTTGGCGAGGTCGACCGCACGACGGATCTCCCCCGGCATGGCGGCGTCGATGGCATTGAGTCTCTCAGGGCGATCGAGCGTGATGTAGGCCTTTCGGCCCGAGGTCTCGTACCGAAGGGAGGTGAACTCAGGCCCACTCATCGACGTCTCTCTCCCAACAAGGGCCGCGGCCGACGCCACTCACTTGGACCTAGCCGATCGGCGGGCGTCGGGACCCAATTGGCGCCGGAGGCCGGCCTCGTACTCCCGGATGGCTGGACCGGCATGCTGCTCCTTCAGGGCGGTGAGCACGGGATAGCCGGCGTCGCGCTCGTCGTCCCACTCCTCGGCGAACCGGCCGCTCTCGATGTCGTCGGCGAGGCTGCGCATGGTGGAAAGGAAGTCGAGATGGTCGAATCGTCCCCGCCGCGACAGCTGCCCGTACTGGCTCGTCGGCGAGTGGAATTCCGACTGCACCGCGTAGCCCACTTCGCGCAACAGCCGGTACGTGCGCTCGACCTCCCCGGAAAGCACGAGCTCGGTCACGATGGCCTCGAGGGGGATGCCCCGCTCGAACATGGTCTGGACGAAGGCGCCGTTCACCGCCGTCAACGCCGGCGACAGCACCTGCTCCACACCGAGGTCGAGCGTCGCCTCCTGCATGGGCGTGAGCTCGATGCCGCCTTGGCGCAGGCCGCCGATGGCCCGGGCCACCGCCAACACCCGGACCAGGGCGCGGTCCGTCACGTCCTGATGCACCCCGACCGCCGAGATGAAGCCGACGCCCTCCTCGAAACAGCGCCGCACCTCGGGCCCGAGCATGCGGGGCGCCACCATCCCGGCGTCCCCCGGTGGTGCCAGCCGGCCGAAGGCGAGGCAGTAGCCGCTGGCCACGATCACACACGACCGCGGTCCCGGTGACAGGCTCAGCAACGGCACCACGTCGTCGGGCACGAGGATGCAGATCACATCGGCGTCGTTGGCAGCCGCGAGATCCAAGGTCTCGAAGCCGTCGGCAGCGGCCGCCTCCCGTGTGGCGTCCCGTCGCACACAGACCATGGGGTTGAACCCACCGTCGCGGAGGTTGAGTGCCCACGAGCGGCCCTGGTTTCCATATCCAACCACGGCCACCGATTCGCCTGACAGCGCGGTGGGTTCGGCGTCGTCCTCGTAATAGATCTTGGTCATGGCCCGATTATCGTGCTTCCGGCCCGGTGTACGCTTCGGGGGCGGCACTGTGATCAACGCTCCCGCTACCGCGACCGCCAGGAGGTTCCCTTGACCGACGCCGTCATCGTCGCCGGGGTACGCACCCCGATCGGACGGTCGTACAAAGGCGCGCTGGTGGACGTGGACGCCTTTGCCCTGGCCGAGGTGGCGGTCCAGGCCGCCATCGACCGCTCCGGCATCGACCCGGCCGTCGTCGACGACCTCGTGCTGGCCGAGTCGTTGCAAGGCGGCGGGGTGATCGGCAGGAACGTGGCGCTGCGCCTGGGGCTCACGCACCTCCCCGGCTTGGCCGACAACCGCCACTGCGCGGCTGCGCTGAGCGCCGTGCAGATCGCGGCGGGGAGCATCCGAGCGGGCATGGACAAGGTGATTATCGCCGGAGGCACCGAGAGCCTGAGCTCGACGCCGCGCGTCTTCAAGGCTGAGCCGGCCTCCTCGGGCAACTACGAACCGTGGTTCTCGCCCACCCACACGCCGACACCTCAGGCCCCGAATCGCGACATGTCCATCACGGTCGGAGAGAACACGGCGCGCATGGCGGGGGTGACCCGGCTCGAGGCCGACACCTGGGCCCTGCACTCCAACCTCCGGGCGGCGGCCGCTCGGGACCAAGGGCTGTTCGACGACGAGATCGTCCCGGTCCCCCTTGCGGGGGGCTCCGCATTCTTCGAATCCGACGAGCAACCCCGGGCGGACACCACCTTGGAGAAGCTGGCGGCGTTGCCTGTTCTCCACCCCGAGCTGCCCGACGCCACCGTCACCGCCGGCAACGCCTCGGGCATCAACGACGGTGCGGCGGCCGTCATGGTGGTGAGCGACGACTTCGCCGCCGCCCACGGACTCGAGATCCTGGGCCGGATCCGCTCGTGGGCTTCGGTGGGGATCGAGCCCGAGCGCACCGGCCTGGCCCCCACCTTGGCCATCCCCAAAGCCCTCGATCGGGCCGGGATGAAGCTCGGGGACATCGACCTCTTCGAGATCAACGAAGCGTTCTGCTCGATGGCGGTGGCCTGCACCCGGGCCCTCGACATCGACCACGACGTCGTGAACGTGCACGGCAGCGGATGCGGACTCGGCCACCCGGTGGCGGCCACAGGCACCCGCATGGTCGTGACCACGTTGTACGAGCTGCGACGGCGCGACGCCGACGTGGGATGCGTGTCCATGTGCGCCGGTGGCGGTATGGGCTCGGCCATGGTGCTCGAGCGCGTCTAGCCCGGCGCGCTCACCCGGCTCCCAGCCCTCAGCCGTGGCGGACACCGATCGACGCCGACTGGGGTTCATCGGGCTCGGGAACATCGGCGGTGCCATGGCCGCCAACCTGCTCACGGACGGGCACGAGCTGGCGGTGAGCGACCTCGATCAGGCCCGGGTGGCCGCGCTGGTGGCCCTGGGGGCCGTCGGGGTCGACTCGCCCGCCGCGGTAGCGGCGCAGGCGGACTTCACCTTTGTGTCGCTCCCTTCTCCTGCCGTCATGGAGTCGGTCACCCGGCAGTGGCTCGACGGCGTCTCCGGCGACACCAAGCTCCTCGTCGATCTCACCACCAATGCCCCCGCCACCGTGCAGCGCATGGGAAAGGTGGTGTCGCAGTCCGGGGCGCGCCTGATCGAGGCCCCGCTCACGGGCGGGGCCATCGGGGCCAGGAACCGCCAGCTCGTCTTCATCCTGGGCGGTGACGACGCCGACGTGACCAGGGTCACGCCGCTCCTGCGCAGCCTCGGGCGCGCCGTGTTCCACCTCGGTCCGCTCGGCACCGGCAACATCGGCAAGCTCGTGAACTCGCTCATGGCCTTCACCACCCAGTGGGCGTCGCTGGAAGGCCTGGCCCTGGCGGCCAAGCACGACGTGGACCTGCGCACCTTGGTCGAGCTCATCCGGACCTCGGGCGCGGCCACTTCCTACCTGGAGCGACGGGTGGAGCAGATCGACGAGCGGGGCCGCCCGGCCGAGTTCGCGCTCGAGATGGCCGCCAAGGACGCCGGGCTCATGGTGGAGGCGGGACGCGAGGCAGGCGCTCCTATGCCCGTCGCCTCGGCGCTGCTCCAGGTCCTCTCCTTCGCCGTGGCGCAAGGGCTGGGGGACCGCGACATCAGCGACCTGGTCGAAGTGGCCGAGCGTGCCGCCGCCACCGAGCTTCGCCTGGGACCGCCCGAGAAATCCTGAGGAACTACGCCCGTGCGGGCGGAGCGATCTTGTACAACCGTTCGAAGTTGTCCCACAGCGCCTTGCGTTTAGTGGACTGCTCGAAGGGGAGATCGAGGAAGGTCTCTGTGGCTCGAGGGAACTTCGAGTCGGCGTGCGGGTAGTCGGTGGAGAACACCACGTTGTCGTCCCCGAAGTCCTCGAAGTAGTGACGGGCGGCGGCCTCGTCGGCTTCGCAGGACACGAAGCAGTTGCGCAGGAAGTACGCGGACGGCTTCATGGTGAGCTCCGGAGCCTCGTACTTCCCCATCCACTCCCAATGCTCGTCGAGCCGGTACAGCATGAACGGCGCCCAGGAGCAATTGCCCTCGAGCAGGCCCACTCGCAGAGAAGGAAAGCGTTCGAGGACGCCGCCCGAGGTGAAGCAGGTGGTGACGAACATGATGCCGAGCGGTTGGTTGAAGGAGTGCCAGAGCATGAGCCGGTCGAGGTGCTCGCTGAAGGCGAAGTCCGGCTTCAGGTAGGTGGTGCCGCCCCCGTGGAAGCACACCGGCACATCCAGGCGCTCCGCCTCCCGCCACAGCGGGTCGTACTTCGGGTCGTGCCACGGCTTGCCGTCGACGAGCCCAGGGGCAAGGAAGGCAGCCTTGAAGCCCCGCTCCACGTTGCGGGCCAGCTCGTCGACCGACGCCGATACGTCGTGTGGCGCCACCATGGCCGCCCCGAACACCCGGCCCGGTGCACCGCAGTCCCGGACGAAGTCGGCCATCCAGTCGTTGTAGGCACGGGCGATGGCCGAGGCCAGGTCGGGCTCGAGACCGTCCGGCCCGACGTGGTCGGTGCTCTGGAGGGCGAGGACGAACAGCCCCCGGCTCGGGAAGAGCACTGTGGCGTCGAGCCCCTCCATCTCCATGGCGGCCACCTGAGAAGCGGCGTCCCACCCCGCCTTCTCCGCATGGGCGAAGGCCGAGTCCTGGTCCGGATTCCAGGGGCGGCTGGTGGTGCGTGGGCGCATCCGACCCAGGCGCAGCATCACGGCGTTCTTCACCTTGACCCGCATGTCGCGTTCGATCTCGCTCAGGCCGACCGGTGCGGCGTGGCCCCAGGAGGGGTCCATATACCGCTGCCACAGGTCGGCCGGCTCCATGACGTGCATGTCGCTGTCCGCCACCAGCCACTCGCCCACGGTCATCCGGCCACCATAGGCTCCCGCTCCACTGTGCACGCTCTGCTCGACGGTGTGAGGGTCCTCGACCTCGGGATCTGGCGCCCGGTGCCGTATGCCACGCAGCTCCTGGCCGAGATGGGAGCCGACGTCTTGAAGGTGGAGCCGCCGGGAGGCGATCCCATGCGCGTGTTCCCTCAGCTCTTCGACGTCCTCAACGCGGCCAAGCGCAGCGTCGTCGTGGACCTGAAGGAGCCCGAGGGGCGGGGCGAGGTGTTGCGCCTCGCCGCCGACGCCGACGCCATGCTCGAGGGGTTCCGGCCCGGCGTGGCCGACCGTCTCGGCGTGGGCTACGACGACGTGCGGGCGGTCAACGACGCCATCGTCTACTGCTCGATCTCCGGCTATGGCGCCTCGGGCCCGTGGTCGCAGGTCCCCGGCCACGACCTCAATTACCAGGCGCTGTCCGGGGTGCTGATCCCCAAGGGGGGCTCACCGGTCCCGGCGACCATACCGGTCGGTGATCTCGGGGCCGGCATGACGGCGGCCATGGCCGTGATAGCGGGGGTCTTCCGCGCTCGCGCCAGTGGCGAAAGCGAGCGCATCGACATCGGGATCGCCGACGTGCTGGCCACCTGGACGGGCGCCGTGGGCGCCCTGGTGCCGAGGGGCAGCCCGCAACCCATGAACGGGATGCCGGGGTACGGGATCTACCGCACCGCCGACGGCGGCATCGTCTCGCTGGGAGTACTGGCCGAG
>Ga0307479_10001109_pt1 | contig 24287 bp, 32 predicted proteins | sample atmos_gasesECM4C_FD_203743 | JGI IMG/M metagenome (GOLD analysis project Ga0307479, IMG submission 203743) | Hardwood forest soil microbial communities from Morgan-Monroe State Forest, Indiana, United States - atmos_gasesECM4C_515 | ecosystem: Environmental > Terrestrial > Soil > Temperate... | reverse complement strand
ACACTCCCTGCGGTGTTGCTGACCACCACCGTGAACAGCGCCCCGTTGTCAGAACTGATCGTGGCCGAGGTTGTGTAGCTCGACGAGATTGCCCCCGAAATAGCTGTCCCGTTCTTGTTCCACTGATAGCTCAGCGGGGTGGTGCCCGTGGCGGCCACGCTGAAGGAGGCTGTCTGTCCTGCGGTGACACTCTGGCTGGCTGGCTGTGTCGTGATCGAAGGAGCCACTGGAACTGCATTCCCTATGAAGTTTACCCCCGTGACGTTAGCTCCATTCACAGTCGCGCTTTGATTTCCGGGCGTGAAAGCATAACCCGTGAGCTTCGGTGTAACCATGTAAGACCCATTCGCCAATCCAGCAAATGTGTAATTGCCGGAGCTGTCCGCCGTGGCAGAGGCGCTCGCCCCTCCGCTCAGCGCCACTGTCGCTCCGCTTCCGGCCACCGTCGGATTGATCGTGCCGGAAATGCTGAAACCAGTTGTGTTGAATTTGTTGCGACCGTGCCCATTGTTACCCTTGGAGTCAGTCGAATTAACTTGGTAATAGTAGGTCGTGCCAGCGGCCAGGCCAGAAAGCGTCATCTGGTGGCTCGTAACCATCCCCGAATCAACTGGCGTACTAGTTCCGTAAGCAGTCGTGGTTCCGTAATCGATCGAGGAGTCGGCAGGGTCGTTCGTAGTCCAAACAACCTGGGAGCTGGAAGTTGTGATCGATGCCGCTTGTACGTTCGTTATGTTCAGCGTAGAAGGCGTGGGGGGATTCCCATTGTTACCGGCAACGAGGCCTGAACAGCCGACAAAACCGAAACTGGCAAGTAGCAAAGCGAATAAAGAAACCACTGAGCGATAACGCACGATCCCGTCCTCCAGATTTCTGTTTACTTGCCCCCGGGCGCTTGGCGTGTTCGAGCGGGAAGGAAAGGAGCGGGGCCCGAGAGCAACAACCAAAGTACTAGAGGTACTAGTAGTATCGATCCAGGATGAGTGTGCGTCGGATATCGCGAGATTACAACTGGCCAAGGGGTCAGAAATGGGGCATGCCTGCAGTCAGCCCAAAGGGCCAGAGATCGCGGGTTGGCTTGGTAACCTAGGGTCAGAAATTGGGCATTGGCTTGGGGCTGCCCAGTGGGTACCTGGTCTTAACGAAAGACTACGCGCGCCAACAGATCGGTCTGAGGTGTGTCCTTCAATCCGCAGCAGTTCAGTGAAACGCCCTTGGCCTTTCGCCAGGCCCCGTAAGGTATTCTCCGACGCCACGTTAAGTAAATCCTCCCCCGCTGATTGGGCTGTTCGCCGGATTGCGAGGCTGCCCTCACAGTGGTAATGGATGCGTGTAGAGCTGGCTTGCCCCCAGTCGCGAGGTCGTGCGCGAGTCCGGGGGACATCAGCGAGCGGAGAAGTCTGAGGAGATAAAGATGGCCTACAATCGAGCCTGGTTCTGGGATTCTAAGGTTCAAAATCAAGGTAGCAAATCGAGTTTGTATTGGCTGCTTCGCTGTCTGGCGCTGCCTATGCTGGCGGTGCTTTGGTGTGTTCCGGCGGCAGCCCAATGCACGGCCTATGTGACGGCCCACAAATCGAATAACGTTGTAGTGGTCGACACGTTCCTCGACCGCGTGGTCGCCGTGATTCCGGTGCAGATTCAGCCCCTCGCGGTGGCCATTACGCCGAACGGGGCCTTCGCCTATGTCACAAATTCTGGATGGATATTTGGTTCCAACTCCGTCTCAGTGATCGACACAGCCAGCAACACTGTCGTGGCCACGATCCCCGTGGGAAGTTTCCCGGTCGGCATAGCCATCACGCCGAACGGGGCCTTTGCCTATGTGGCGAATCTAAACTCCAACTCCGTCTCGGTGATCAACACGGCCACCAACACTGTCACGGCCACGATCGGGGTGGGAAGTGGTCCCTACAGCGTTGCTATCACACCGGACGGAGCCTTTGCTTATGCGACGAACTTAAACTCCAACGACGTCTCCGTGATCAGCACCGCTACCAACACCATGGTGGCCACAGTGCCAGTAGGGAGCGGTCCTGTTGCAGTGGCGATTACGCCGAACGGGGCCTTCGCCTACGTGACAAATCAGTCGTCAAATAACGTTTCGGTGATCGACACCACTACCAACACCGTGGTGGCCACAGTGCCAGTAGGGAGCGGTCCTGTTGCCGTAGCCATTACGCCGAACGGGGCCCTCGTCTATGTGGCGAATTCCGCTTCGAACAGTGTCTCGGTGATTGGCACGGCCACCAACGCTGTAACGACCACGGTCACCGTTACATGGGCACCAGATGGAGTAGCCACTACCCCGGACGGGGCCTTCGCCTACGTGGTCAACGAATTTGCCAACACGCTCTCAGTAATCGACAGCACGACTAACACCGTCGTGGACACGGTACAGGGGGTAGCGATGTACCCCGTGGGTATTGCTATCATGCATTCGAGCAACATGCCCACGCTCAAATGCAGGTAAAAAGTAGGGCGGTCGGTAAGGAGATAAGCAGGGCCGGCCGTTCCCCCCGGGAGGTAAGGGCTAACTGTGCGCCAGTTCAGCGCGTAAAGGGCGGGTACCGGCGCCTGCCCCGCGGCGTAACCGCTTTTCGAAAACGCGTTACGCCAACTAAACTCTGCGAAGCAGCGGAAGAAACGCGCCCGGGCAATTTTTGCCTTATGTGTCTTTATTCCTTGGTAGGTTGCGCTGCCGCAGAGTCTGCCAGCGCTTCACCAACTGGGCCCATCTCTGCGTTTGGAACATGGAGGTCTCGCATCGCAGTGCTGGATCAGTCGCCAGGAGGTCGCTGTCTAGCAGTAGATTGAGCAAATTCCCTGGTACCTCATTTTGACGCTCTGCAAGTCCAAGATGCGCATTTGGGAAAACTGGCGCTGGTCGCTGGGTTCCAAACACGTACTGCTTTGGGTGACCCTGGGAATGGCGTGGTCCTGATATTTTTCTTGATATCTATTCACGGGTTTCTGGCAGTAAGCAATCCGGTCGGGGAGGGAATCCTCGTCGTGGAAGCTTGGATCCCTGCGAAGACATTGGAAGAATCCGCAATTGTCTTCAATTCCAGACGTTATCGTTACCTTGTCGTCGTGGGTGGCCCGATGCAGGGAAGCGCCAGCAATTCCAATGATCCCACGACGTGGGCCGACTTGGCCGCTACCAGGCTCGAGAAGCTCGGACTTGACACTAAGAAGCTTGTTCAGATAAGCGTGCCGGCCGTGTCGTTTGGCCGTACGCTCGTGGGGGCTACAGCGGTCAAACGCTGGCGCAGCTCAAGGATTTCCGTCTGCTGCGTGGATGTCTTCACTGTAGGAGCGCATGCAAGAAAGAGTTGGATCCTTTCACGATATGCGCTCGGCGACGGTTATCGGGTCGGAATCATCGCGGGATCCCCGGACTCTTACGATCCGAGGTTTTGGCTGGCCTCAAGAAGAGGTATCTGGGTCGTCGTTCGCAACTTAGCGGGATACATGTACTGGAAGTTCTGGATTCAATTTCACGGGAAACTGTCACCAAGCTAAGCGCCTTCTTTTCCAGCCGAGCCGACGTGGGCGACTGTCGAAGCCTTTGGAATCGCGATCACGTTCTCCTTGCTAACGCACCAGTTCAGCGCAACTTGAGCTTCGCTCTTCGCGGAGGCTTGAGCAACTCTACGGAGAACTCTCTCAGGGTCTACTGCCCTGATATTTCTGAGGCTCGTCGCAAGCGGGCTGTACGCAATAATCATGATTCCGTTCTTCTGGCAATATTCCAGCAGCCCTCCTTCAATAGTCCTCTCAATTAAGCTGTACCGTACCTGATTGGCTGCGATTTGTTGTCTGGAGAGAGCCGCTTGGGCGTTGACCAGGTCGCGCACGGAGAAATTGCTGACTCCGATGAACCGGACTTTGCCGGCATCTACGAGTTCCTCCATCCCCCGCATCGGCTCTGCGATTGGAATTGTGAGGTTGGGCCAGTGGAGCTGGTAGAGATCGATATGATCTGTGCCCAGTCGCCGGAGGCTTCTTTCCGCTGCAGCAATCAAGTCGCGGCGCCTGAAATTCCGGGGAAGCACCTTGGTTGCGAGAAACACTTGATGCCGCCGGCCCTTGATGGCCTCCCCGACGATCTCTTCGGTTCCATATGACTCGGCAGTGTCTATTAAGCGAGCTCCACATTCGATGGCCGCACGAAGTGGCTCGACGCCTCCGCGGTAATTCCAGGTCCCGAACCCGATTTCGGGCAGACGTATGCCCTGGTTGGCCTGTTTCTTTGAGAGCGCGGACAAATGTTCAATTTTTTCCGAGGATGGTTTATACAGGATGCGCGGAATCCCCATGTCGGCCATTCAAGCAACTGCCCCACCCAATAGGCTTTTTGACCAGTCGATAGGCTCTCCTTGGAACCGCAATCCGACTCCAAAGCGCCCATCCGGTAGCCGTTGACAATAGACAACCTGGGCAAGCGTTCGCAGCTCACCCACCAGCGAACTGATCATCAGTCGTTCGTTCAAATCCCTAGCCCGCCGCGTCAAAATACGTATTCCCAGCGAGCACACGTTTTCCGTAGCTGTTCGCTCCGTGACGGCCGGGTCCCGCAGGTTGGTAATCTCCACGGGTACCGACAGCCGAATCCGTTTCTCAAGTCGTCCAGACCGCGCAGGCATTTGTGAATTGACCTTCCTGGCTGGGCTCCGTTCGCTTGCACCGGGCTGGGCGGTGCCAAGCAGTTGCCGGAACCAACAAGAATCTCTGCGACGATACTTCTCTCAAGCTCATGGGCTTACTCAGATTGCACGCTCGTCTCCGTCTCGAGAAATTGCTTCGAGCGTCGCCGCTTCTGCTCGTACATGGCTTGGTCGGCTTTCACCATCAATTCTTCGATTGACGTGCAATTGCTCGGATCGAATCGCGCAACGCCGAAACTAAGGGAAATTTCGTGGCCAGACTGTTCCGCGCCGATTGCGTGCAAGCACTCGAAAAGTCGAGTCTTGATTGTGGCCTCGCTATGCCCGGACGCCTCAATCGCAAGAACCGCGAATTCATCTCCCCCCAATCGCGCGACAACATCGGAATCCCGAAATGTTTCTTCCAATGCGTCGGCCGTGCGCTTCAATGCTCGGTCGCCTTCGGAATGGCCGAACGAATCGTTAATGTGCTTCATGCGGTCCACGTCCATCAGAAAAAGCAACATTCCCCGGCCGGATCGGTGCCCAAGTTTCAATTGGCGTTCTGCCACGGCCATGAAACCGCGGCGGTTGTACAAACCTGTGAGTTCGTCGGTGAGCGCAAGATTGCCCAGTTCTGCTTGCAACATGTACTGTTTCGCGGCGCAGCGGACGGCCCGCATCAGGAGGTCGCTGATCGGCCGGGCCTCGGTGTCGCCTTGTTGTGCCGTGGAATTAGACTCCGTGCGCACGTCTCGCAACAAACTCGCAAGTTCTCGGTTTGCTTCCGCTAGGAGGGCCTGGAAGACATCACCAATTTGTTCCTTTTCTCCGCGAGGCAGCAAGCGAGGGACGCCGCGCCGGAATAATGACTGCGAATCAACTGTCATGCTCAGGATCGCGCCATCAGACGGATTGTTTGCGAAACCGAATCCTTCCTTTCGTTTCGGCGAGTTGTTGGTCAACCTGTTTGAGCTCATTGGCATTTGTGCGCACCCTCGAGGTGCGGACGGTCCTCCGCTGTGGTCTCCCTCTCTTCTGCCTCTTGCCTTGCCCTCCAGCGAGCTTCTGTCACTGAATCCTCCAAGGCGTCGAGTTCGGCCCGCCTCCGTGTCAGAGCAGTTCGGTAATCGGGGTGATCGAGGTGGGGGCCCTGTACACGGAGGCGGCCCGCTCCTTTCGCTGGAGCATAGCTGTTCGCCAAATGAATTCAATCCAGTGAATCACCCATTACGGCAGGGTGAAATGACCGATAGCAGGTCTACAGGCAAAGTCTCTGGGCGTGGTCTCAGGCCTGGATCAAGCCGCGGCGGATGGCGTAGCGAACCAAACTTGCCGTTTCATGGATGTCGAGTTTCTTCATGAGCCTTGCCCGGTGCGATACGGTAGTTTTTACACTGATTCCCAGGTGCACCGCGATGTCCTTCGTGGACTTTCCTTCACCAACTAGTGCTGTTCCAACTTGATAGACCTAAATGAGCGGATACGGTTGAGCGGGTGAGATAGGTTGGTGAGTTTGCGGTGTCGGTAGCGGAGATAAGCGTAGATGCGACGTCGCGTTGACATCCTTTCCGTGCCAGGGCTCCGCGGGACTTAGCAAGCATCAGCACTTTGTGGACGAGTTTCAGCAACTGATTCTCCACAGCAGAAGGGACCAGGAAACAGCAACAAATATAGGCCTGGGAATGCGCGCTCGCTTTAACCCCGTAAAGGGTCTGAGCTGGCGACAGCAAGCCGACTTGCGAGTGTAAAATTTCCTTCGCGCTCGCAGTTTCACCGAAACGATTGCGTCACCCTTGAACTGGCGACAAGGCATTCTAATTGATGTCAAGTGCGCGTAACGGGTCCCAGGATCGCAAAATTCAGGATTATCGAAAAGATAAACCACTTTTTCGGGCGCGGGTCCGAACGTTGGGAGCAATCTTCTGGGCGACCAGGAAATCCACGGTGGTGCTGCCGATCATGAGGGCGAGAAATCGCCAATCCCACCAGCCGTAGAAGAGGTAACTCGCAAGGAGAAGAAAAACATTTTGAACGCGATGGTTGAGACGCCAATACAGCAGCACGACTGGAATGACGAACAAGAAATACGCCGGTGAGTCAAAAAGCATGCCGTTGGGTCAATCCAATGTTCAACGTTTAGCAGCGCGCCGGGTCCGGAACACCATATTCGGAGGGTCGTGGGGGAACAATCAGTGAAATCATGGCATTGAACCCAGGGCAATACCTGAAACCCACAAGGGAGAGAGTGTTCTTCCGACACGCCCTTGCAACGAACGGGACCAGCCGGACGCAGAGAGTGTTTTTGACTGCCGAATCACCGCGCCAAACTGGGCCGCGACCGCTTTTCCATTCGTTGCACACGTCGTTTAATAACGCGACACGCGTAGGATCCCGCTAAGATAAGAGAGGTCGTTGGCCCCCATGAGGATTTTTCCCCTGCAAAATTTAGGGTTAAGACCGGATTGTAGGGGAGTTCTGCATTAGCTACCGTCCTGCATAGACCGGCTTCCCCATCCGTTAGCCTGTTAGCAAGGCCTTGCCGAGCTAACACATGTGTTCGGCGGGGGCCCCTTGGGCCTTAAGCGTATAAGGGTTTCGATGAACTGGGACTGTTACGGCGGTAGCCTCTACAGGAGGAGTCAAGATGGGTATGCGGAATCAGCAGTGGCCGTGGTTCGCGATCCTGGCTAGGACCGGCAGAGAAAAGAGTGCGACCCTCTTGCTGGAAAACTCTGGTTATGAGTGCTATTTGCCGGTGAGCAAATATACCCGCAAGTGGTCCGATCGTATGAAACAAATTGAAGTGCCACTGTTTCCCGGCTATTTCTTCTGCCGAATGAACCCGCACAATCGCCTTCCCGTGCTGATGACGCCAAATGTGATGCAGATCGTTGGAGTAGGCAAGACACCCATTCCGGTTGAGGAGGAAGAAATTGCCGCGATCCAGTGCGCAGGAAAGAGCGGACTTCCGACAATGCCGTGGCCGCACATGCAAATCGGCCATGTAGCTCGGATAGAGGAAGGGCCTCTGCGGGGCATCACCGGAATCGTAGTCAAAATCAAGTCGGGAATGAAGCTCGTTTTGTCCGTCAGCCTGTTACAACGATCGGTGGCTGTCGAGGTGGATCGGAGCTGGATCAGTGATGCACAACTGCACGGGCCGATTGCGAACCTGACTGCATCCGGCAGATTGAGCCCTTCTTCTCTCGATCCGAGCTACAAGCAAATTGCGCAAAGCTACGATGCAGAGGAAGCGGTGGCAGATTGAACGAGCCAGGTGTTTGTGCCGAGGAGTAGTGCTCGCACGCATTCGGCGTGTCGCGTTCTTCACTTCTAGCCTCATGGTGTGGGATTCTCGACGAGTGGCGGTCAGCTGCGATGTTCCTAGATTTCTACGACACCCCGCCCGTACTGGCGATGACCAACGCGGTTCGCATGTCGGTCGAGGTCGACTCGGTAATCCTGGTCATTCGCGCTGGGCAGATCGCAAAAAAGGATTTCTTGCGCGCTCAGGATTTACTCCTTAAGGTAAACGCCCGCCTTGCGGGATTCGTACTGAATGGAGTGGAGCTGGACTCTTCAGCCTTCCAGTATTTTTACGGCTACAACGATTACGGTCGAGATCAATCGAGACACCTTGGCGGAGGCGCGCCAGGAATCGCTAGCGAAAAACAAAAGCAGATTTGACGCGAGCTCGGGATGTGTGGCGCCGTCTGCCACCAAGATTCCGCGGGGCACGCTAACTGAGCATGACGAGAATTCACGTTCTATACGAAGATTGTTTTGTCATTTGAGGAGATAATACCCATGAGTGTTAATACTCAGACGATCATTTCTTTGCGCGCGAACGAAGGGGAGTCTCTGGAACTGAAGTTTGCCAACCGTACCGCCAACGTCGGGATCATCGGGCTCGGGTATGTCGGCTTGCCGCTCGCTCTGCTGTTCACGGACGCGGGTTTCCCAGTCACCGGCTTCGATGTTGACGCCCAGAAGGTGGAGAAGCTTTCCAGAGGTGAGTCCTACATCTACCGTGTGCCATCTACTGAAATTCAACTCGCGCGCACGAAACGGTTCTCAGCTACGGCGGACTACTCTGACATCGTCCGCATGGATGCCGTAATCATATGCGTGCCGACTCCGCTGAACGAGCAGCGCGAGCCTGATCTCAGTTTCATTAAGAATACGGCAGAAGCGATTACCCCTCATCTGCGGCCAGGCCAGCTCATCGTGCTGGAAAGCACCACATATCCGGGAACTACAGAAGAAGTCCTCGTTCCTATTCTGGAGAAAAATGCATACGGGTTGCGTGCGCAGCGCGAAGGTCAGGGAGTCGAGGACAACGGCTTTTATGTTGCATTCTCTCCTGAACGCGAAGATCCCGGGAATAACACCACTGCCCGATGCGATATCCCCAAGGTTGTCGGCGGACTGAGCAGGAGAGGAACCGAGCTTGCTGCCGCGTTATATCAATCCATATTCCACCGCATCGTACCGGTCTCCACGCCTGCCGCAGCGGAAATGACAAAGCTGCTTGAGAATATCTACCGCTGCGTGAATATAGCACTGGTTAACGAGCTGAAGCTGTTGTGCCTCCGCATGGGAATTGACGTATGGGAGGTCATCGACGCCGCTTCGACGAAGCCCTTTGGCTTTCAGCCGTTCTATCCCGGCCCCGGTCTGGGCGGACACTGCATACCAGTGGATCCATTCTACCTCTCATGGAAGGCGAAGGAGTGGGACTTCCAAACTCGCTTCATCGAGCTCGCTGGTGAGATTAATGCTTCGATGCCGTACCACGTTGTGGCCGCGATTTCGACGGCGCTGAACAGTGTGCGCAAGCCCCTGAACGGCTCGCGCGTTCTGATCCTTGGAGTGTCTTACAAGAAGGACGTTGATGATTTACGCGAATCCCCGGCGCTTACCATAATCGAATTGCTGAAGCAAAAGGGCGCGATAGTCAGCTACAACGATCCTTATTTTCCGGTGCTGCTCAAAGGCCGTCATTACGACCTACACATGGAACGAGTTCCGTTGGAAAACATCGGCGAGTACGATTGCGTGGCGATCATCACGGATCATTCCGATTATGAGTACCCCGCCATCGTACGCGATGCACAGCTTGTCGTTGACACCCGCAATGCCACGCGTGGCATCGATTCACCCAAAATCGTGCGGTGTTAATAACTCGTGGAAGTTGTCATGAAGTTAAAATCTGTTTCTCTTGGTGCGCTGGTGTTCTTAGTCTTGCCAACAGCCCATTGCCTTGGCCAGTACCGTGTTAGTTCAACAGAAGTTCGCGTACAAGCGCCTCCGCCTGCGCCTCAGACCGCGCCTGTTGCAGCGAACGATACCGCCGCCTCTCCCAACCTGTCCGTCACCGGTGGCAAAGAGGGCAACGAAGATAGGATGTAGAATCGCCTCGTGGGGCTAAGCTCGACTGACGCTCTTCGCACCAGCTCTGGCTCACGTCGATGGCCGTTACGAAGGAGCCCTTGAGCACTAATGGAATTTGATCGCCGACACCTTCATAGATTCAGCCCCGAAGAACTGTCCTACATCCAGTTCGAACCGGAGGGAGGCGGAATTGTGTTGAATGCTTCCGAGGAAGGGCTTGCTTTCCACTCCGCTACCGTAATCCGGCGGTCCGGCACGATTCAGCTTTGCATTTCGCCAAACCCCAAACAGCGGATTGAACTCGTCGCTGAAGTAGCTTGGAACGATGAAACGCAAAAGTCTATCCGACCCCGCTTCATCCATTCAAATAAACCCAGGTACGGTGAATTCCACGAGCTCTCACCTTGAAGATCGCGAGAACTCCCAACAACACTTTGCGGATAAGCAGTCGAGGAAAGCCCGCAGCGCTCTTGCACGACAGCTCTGGTCTGCCGTGGGATCAGGTGAAGTTTCGGCGGAGATCACGCTAGCCCAGCTTTATCGAGCAGACGTTTCTCCGTGGTCGTCCGTTCCGTCGCCGCCGGGTCCTGAAGACTGGAAATCTGTACCGGGACCGCCAGCCGGATCCGTTTCTCAAGTCGTCCAAGCCGCGCAGGCATTTGTGAAATGACCTTCCAAGTTTTAGGCATTCCTCTATCGCAGTTTTCCTGTATCCACCCGATTGCCTTTCTGTCTCTACTAAAGCATACGTAGTGCGGCGGCGAGCCGCCTTGAAGGGAGCCGAGATAGGAAAGAGTGGATGAGCTAATACAGGGCGTGTGAACGAAAGCTTGAGAATTTCACGCTAGAAGTTAATGCTTTGGAAAAGCGCGGCTCTCCTACCGTGAATTCTAAGTGTTCCTCGTGCCCACCGTGAGCATGACTCTGGTTTTGGGCGTGGCGCCCTGCCCTCACGGGCGCCTCAGTCATAGACCGTTCGCTCGCAACAAAGATGACAGATTCGATCGCCTAGCCAGCAATTGGAGGAAAGATGCGTAAGCTAAATGCTCCGCTGATCCTGTGTTTCGCGTTGCTTCTTGCTTCGGCAGTTCACGGCCAGACCAACACCGGGGTGAACAACGCCGAGTTGAATGGCGACTATGCATTTACCTTCAACGGGATCAGCGGGAATGGGACTGTGTCATCCGTTTTTGGGGCCGTAGGACGATTCACGGCGGACGGAGCCGGCAATGTCACCAACGGCGAACTGGTCACCAACACCGTAGGTGCCGGAGCGGGCGCTCAATCGTTCACCGGCACCTATTCGATCGGTGCCGACCATCGCGGTTTGATGACTCTGAGTATTGGGGCGAAGCTGGCCTTCGCGATGATGGCCAACGGCGATGCCCAGTTCATCAAGTTCGATGCCGCAGGAGGGACGGGAACGATTGGCTCGGGGACCATGGAAAAAGCGGATACTACCGCGTATAGCACGGCCAGAATAACGGGTGACTACGCGTTTGGTGCCGCCGGTTTTGATAATACAACTAATCGCGCCGCGATCGCGGGCCGTTTTACTTCGAACGGAACCGGCACTCTCACCAACCCGGTTGGGGACGTCAACGCCTATGGCACTGATTATCCGATGAACTTTACGGCGGCAAACTACACGGTGTCCAGCACCACCACGGGGCGGGGTACCATGACCTTCGCCTTCACGTTTGGCGGAACACCCGACAACCTGAATTTCGTCTTTTACGTTGTGAATTCCGGAAAGCTGTTTGTGATGGAGAGTGACGTGGTCACGACTGCGACCCCGTTGCTAAATGGCGTCGTGGTGCAGCAGCAGATTCCCGCGGGGGGATTCTCCAACGCCTCGCTGAACGGCAACATGGTGATTTACCTCACCGGACTCTCCAACTGCGGTAGTGGATCACGCGTACCCAAAGCAGGCGCAGGTTTGCTTACAGCCAACGGCAGCGGCGCCGTTTCCCTAACGTGGGACGAGAACTACTGCAGGGCCCCCAATTCCTTCACCGCTGCGCCGGGGACGTACAGCGTGGCCAGCAACGGGCGGACAGCGATCGCGATTGGTGGCTACGCCCTGGTTGCCTACCTGGCGAACTTGAATCAAATGTTCCTCTTCCTCTCCGATGCCAATGTTTTGTTCGGGTTCGGCGAACCGCAGGCCGCGGGTTCGTTCACCAACGGTGCGTTGCAGGGTACCTATGCTGGGTTTGCGACCAACCCGGTGGATTTCGGAGTGGTGGTCTTCTCTGGCGAGTTCTCGGCGGACGGCGCCGGCCCCGCCGGCAATATCACCGGAACCGAAGACATCGGCGCGCCGAGTGGACCGAATCCGGGCGCGGCCTTCAATGCCACATACTCGATATCCCCGTCGCCAACCAATGGCCGGGGAACCATCACGGTCACTTCCGGCACGGGAGCCAACGCCGTCGTCTATATGATCTCTCCTTCAAAGTTCGTGGCGGTTCCATTGAACGATCCCAATCCCGCGATATGGGACTTCGAGGCATCTTCCGCAGCTCCATCCCTCTCCCTTTCCTCGCTGTCGCTGAACCCCACGAGCGTGACTGGTGGGAATTCCTCCACGGGAACGGTGACGCTCAGCGGACCGGCTCCATCAGGCGGCGCGCAAGTTATGCTTTCCAGCAGTAACACGGCGGCGGCGAGCGTTCCCTCTAGTGTGACGGTTGTCGCCGGAGCTACCAGCGCATCATTCCCGGTAAGTACCAGCGCCGTTGCTGCGTCGACCACGGTCAGCATCTCCGCGATTTACAGTGGCGTGACCAGATCGACCACGCTTACGGTGACGCCTGCGCCTCCGCCCCCACCCACTCTCTCCTCGATGACGCTGAGCCCAACGAGTGTCACTGGCGGGAATTCCTCTACGGGCACCGTGACATTGAGCGGTGCAGCTCCATCAGGTGGTGCGCAAGTTGCGCTCTCCAGCAGTAACACGGCGGCGGCCAGGGTACCTTCCAGTGTGACGGTTGCAGCCGGAGCTACCAGCGCGACGTTCCCGATCGGCACCAGTGCCGTCGCCGCATCGACAACGATCACCATCTCTGCGGCTTACAGTGGCGCGACCAGATCCGTCTCGCTCACCGTGACGCCTGCGCCTCCTCCACTCCCCACTGTCTCTTCTCTGACGCTGGACCCTGCGAACGTTTTTGGAGGCCAATCTTCCACGGGTACAGTAACCCTGACCGGGCCAGCCCCAGCGGGTGGCGCTCAAGTCTTTCTTTCCAGCAACAACGGCGCGGCCAGTGTGCCTTCCAGCGTGATCGTTCCTGCGGGAGCCACCAGCGCAACCTTCACGGTCAACACGTCCTTCGTTCTCATCTCAACTTCTGCCACAATTTCGGCTTCGTACAACGGTACGACTCGGTCGGCAACTCTTGGGGTGCTCTTGTAGCGAAGGCGACATGATTTGTGTGGCACAGCCAATCTTGGCTGTGCGCTTCATCCAAGTTCGCGGAGCACTCAGCTCGCCCGCGTCCAGCCGCCATCGGGTTTTTCTGTCGCCTCGCCTGCTCGGGCACGTTAAGGTGTTCCACCCGTCAAGTCTACTCGGTCGAAGGAGCCGACACTGTCATGTAATCAGCCGAGTTCAATTACTACCAAGATCAGCTCATTGAGGTGTGAGTGTGAACCCTCCCCAGTTAAAATTGGTTGTTTCAAAGACCACACGGATCGTCACCTGACCTGCGGACAATGGCACTGGTTTCGTCATAGGTATGTAGCGAAAGACGGACCAGTTGTTCAAGGGAGAAGGAATCGCCGTTGATGACAATGAGCCAAGACTCGCACCAGAGGGATATTCAAAATGGAATGATAGGGGTACTGTCGCTCCCGACGCCACGCAACCGGTCAACAGATAATTTCCAGCAATGGGGACGGTCACGAGATAATCCGCGCTCTGCCCTGCAAAAACTGGGCTGAAATCTACGGCAGGCGCGCAAACTCCCCATTCTTTGTTCGGCGCGACCGTCCCTGAAATACCCGAATAAGCGTCTGCTTGTACTGTGATCGATGTGGGCATGAGGGCCCTCCCTGGTTGCTGGAGCTGCGTCACTTGCGCGGAAAGGCCGTTAACCGTCGTTACGATGGAATTGATTTCGGTTTCGAGGGATGCTTTGTAACTGATCAGCGCCGCGGCGGCGGCCGTCTGGCTGGTGAGCGCATCGGGCGGCGTCCACTGGGCGACTTGGGCGGTTTGCTGCGCCCCAGCAAGAAAGGCGGCACATAGCAAGAGAGGAACCGCAAGAAGTTTTCTCATCATCATTATATCTCCTAGTTTGCGTCACCTAGTTTTTCGGTGCTAGGCCAGTACGCACAGAATAACTTCGAATTACGGGGCGCAGCTACTGTCCAGAAGACCAGAAAATGACCAAGATTTTCTGTACCAAGGTATGTAAGGTCGTGGCTGATTACGTGACGGCGTCGGCTCCTTCTCGCGAGTAGACTTGGCAGCTGTTCGACGACCAAGGCTCGGAAGAGAGGAGGCGAGCGATGTTAGTTATAGGTTGCGATTTTCACACACGCTATCAGCAGATTGCCATCGCCAGGGAAGAGACCGGCAAGTTGCTCATTGAGCGGCGATAGGACCACGAGAGGCGCGCTCGTTCTACCGCAGTTTGCAGGAGCCAGTGCGCGTGGGGATTTGAGGCTACGGGGCCGATTCACTGTGTGTGCCATGGAAGGCGCGAGGAGTCCCCGTAGCGGCCATTCAAGCCGCGGCGCCACCCAACGAGCTTTCTGACCAGTTGATGGGCCTTCCTTGGAACCGTAATCCAACTCCAAAGCGTCCATCGGGTAGCCGTTGACAGTAAACAACGCGAGCAAGGATTCGCAGATCGCCCATGAGCGTGCTGATCATCAGTTGTTCATTCAAATGTCTAGCCCGTTGCGTCAAGATGCGTATTCCCAGTGAGCAGACGTTTTCCGTAGTCGTTCGCTCAGTCGCAGCCGGGGCCAAGAGGCTGGAAATCTCCACCTGGACCGCCAGCCGAATGCGTTTCTCAAGTCGTCCAGACCGCGCAGGCATTTGTGAAATGACCTTCCAAGCTGGGTTCCGTCAGCTTGCACCGGGCTGGGCGGTGCCAAAAAGTTGCAGGAACCGAAAAGAATTTCAGCGACGATGCCTCTCTAAAGTCCATAGGGCCTATTGAGATGGAGTGCTGGGCTCCGTCTCGAAAAGTGGCCTCGATCGTCGCCGCTTCTACTCGTATATGGCCTGGTCGGCTCTCGACATCAATTCCTGGGAGACGAACGGCTACTGCTGGCGGAACTGAGAATTCGGACCTTCTCGCACCAGACCCTTCCAAAGGGCACAGGAGACGGGCAGCGGAGCGCGCTGCTCCTTCATGGCGAGGAGGGCGACGCAGTCACCGAGCAACGGTGCGATCGTATTCCGCCATTCGAACTGACCTTTACGCGCGTCACGAAGCATCATTTCCTTTCCTTGCCTTCCTCGGCAAAGTGCTCCGGACAGCGGTTTAGTGGATTACCTGCATCTGCTGCGCCGCGAGCATGCAAATCCACTGCAATTCCTCGTACGTAAAGTACGTCTCCTCCTCGTCGCCGGCCCGTTCTACTTGGCCCAATCCCGATTCCTTCGAGATACGGTCGAGATCCGCTTCCGCTATGCCAAGTAGAAAAGAGGCTCTCGCCTGCGTGACAAATTTCGGGACTTGATCGCTCATATTGCCTCCCCACACCGCCATGATGGTCATGGCGTCTTCTTCGACAGCCGGCCTCATCGCCTTGCAAATCTCGGTGTTGCACGCTCTGTCCATTTATATGAACCTTCACTACCCTGGGTCGGCCCGCCTCCGTGTCAAAGCTGTTCGGTAGAAGGGGTTATCGAGGTGGGGGCCCTGTCCACGGAGGCGGCCCGCTCCTCTCGTCACAACATAGCTGGTTGCCAAATGAATTCAATCCGGTGAATCACCCAATTCAGCTAAGTGAAATGACCGAGGAGGTCTGGGGGAGTAGCGAACCCTCCCCGGGGGCGGCGCGGTCAGGCCTCGATCAAACCGCGGCGAATGGCGTAGCGAACCAAACTCGCCGTCTCATGCATACCGAGCTTCTTCATGAGTCTTGCTCTGTGTGATTCGGCGGTCTTGACGCTGATGCCCAGTTGCACAGCGACATCTTTCGTAGACTTGCCTTCGCCAACTAATTGAAGAACTTGCCGCTCACGCCCTGAAAGGGGGTCGGCCGGGACGTGCGTCTTGGAGAGATAAGCCTCAACAACCGTCCGTGAGATGCTCGGGCTAAGATAAACGGATCCCCGACAGACTTCTTGTATCGCGTGCACAAGATCGTCCCCTGCCTGGCTCTTCAGCACATATCCTCTGACTCCAGCACGCAGAGACTCGGTGACATACTGATCCTCGTCGTGCTGTGTGAGAAGTATGACCTTCGTCTTGGGAGAGGATTTCTTCAGTTCGCGTGCAGCTTCGACACCATTCAGGATGGGCATGCTGATGTCGATAATGGCGACGTCAGGTTGCGTCTTCTCTACCGAGCGCAGTGCTTCTTGTCCGTCCGAGGCCTCGCCGACCACTTGAAATCCTTGTCTTTCCAGTAAGGCCTTCAGTCCCTGGCGGATCAGGGCATGATCATCGGCAAGCAATAAGCGTGTGGGCATCGTAACGCTTGCAGATTAAGGAATTCCGGCGCTCCCAGGCAATCGGGGGGTTTCCTATATTTTTCTAAGGTAAAGACCTGATCAGTTGGGAGGCTGATGTGGAACACGATCTGGCCGCCGTTTCTTAACCTACCGCAACAACGCCTGCAGCCTCGATCAAGATCCATCGCCAGTGACAAAAAGCCACACCGGTGATATCGATCACCACGACTTTGGCGCGGTTGGTGCGAATTCCGCGAAGGAGTTGCTCGGTCAACTGCCGGGCGCGCTGCGGATCGATGGCGCCGATGATGGGAAGAATCAGCAGCCGCTCGCATCTGTCGGTGGAGTAATCTGAACTTTGCTCGCGTCTCTGATTTGGGGTGCCAACCCGCGTTCCGCGTGGTACATCTGAACCGCTTCTATACTCTTAGTTTCATGGGAACAACTTGAGGAACATTAAGCGTTTCTGCCTGCTCTAAACGCTACTCAATGCTCCTGAAAGTGCCTCGTAAGTTCCTGATTTTCCATTGGCTTCAGATTTGCCAAGGTTCAGGTGTCGGTTCGATTCCGATAGGCCGCTCCATTAAATCAAGCACTTATTAGAAGGGGTGAGCTACAGGGAGCCTTACAAAGCCACCACTACTTTCGACGTGCGAATTCCATCGCCACCAAGGCGGGAGCGCCACTGGACGGGCTGGTTCTAAATGGTTCTTCTAGCTGAAAGACGCGACGGCCTGCTGCAAGTCCTCAAAAACTTCGAAAAGGTTCAGCACACGGACCAGCTGCAATGTTTGCAGAGCAAACTTGGACGGGTTGAGCAGCTTTAGGGATCCCCCGCGCTGTTTGGCGGCGGTGAGGTAGCGCACAAGAAGACCAATTCCGCTGGAATCGATCATTGGTACTTCCTGCAAATCCAACAAAAGGCGAATTTCTCCCGCGCCAAGCAAGTCTGTCAAAGTTTCGCTGGCCCGATCCAGTGATTCCCCTAGACCCAGTCGGCCACGCAGCTTAATGACCTTCACTTGTGACTGCGTCCGAACTTCAATGTCCACCAGTTGATCCTCCTTCGCTTCAGAAGTCCGGGGACGCCGCGAGTTACGCTTACTTGGGCCGAAGCTGATCGCTTGCCATAGTGCGCGCTCAACTTAGAAGAACGGTAACGAATTTGCAAGAGGGGAAAATTTCGACACCGTGCTGGCGCCACTGGAAAGTTTCCTCAGCCAGAATGATTTCGACGTGAACTTCCTGCTGCCTTACGGGTACAATCGGCGCGGCGGATTTCTCTCGCACATGGAAAAGATACAAATCGCGGTAGGCAGCACGCGGCGGCCGAAGCTTGCGGCGGTCAGCGAGGCCATTCAGGATTTTGGCGCGGTCCTTGCGCCGGGCATGGAGTTCGAGGTCTTCGGTGTGGAGGTTGGCAGCGGCGTCGGGCACACCCCAACAAATCGAGCGGAATTGATGCAGGGAGCGCGGCAGCGGGCCGAAGCGTTGGTGCGTCTCGCGCGGCAGAAGAACGAAGAGTGGCGATACTTTGTGGGCCTGGAAGGCGGCCTGGACGTGATCCAAGAGGGAGCCAGCCGGCGCGTCTTGCTCGAGAGTTGGGCCTATGTATCCGACGGCCGCAAAGGTCATTACGGACGATCCGGCGGGATCGAGATTCCAGACGCTCTGGCTCACGAAGTCTTGGAGAATGGCGTGGAGCTATCCGAGGCCATCGATCGCTTCGCAGGCGCGGTCGGGATTCGCGACGCGCAAGGCGCTTGGGGCTATTTCACCAACAACCTGGTGACCCGCCAGGACGCCTCAAAACTGGCAGTTGTCACGGCCTTCGCGCCGTTTCTCCGGCAAAGTGTCGTTACCACGAATCAGCGGGTAAGAAGCGATGCGACAAGGGCAGCCAAGAGGGCCACAACCAATCCGCCGTAGATCTTAACCGCTAACGACATCCGGTCAAGATCCCGTTTAAGCGTTGTCAGAGTAATGCTTGGACCGCCCAATTGAGCCATGAAATCGAGCGGAATTCTGTCGTATCCTTCCGGCCGCGGGTCACCCTTGTATTTTGTTTCCAAGGTTGCAAGCATGAGCATGAAGGTTGGCTGCTTGTATTCAAGCCGAATATCGTTCGGCCCCACATTTTGTACAGAAAAAATCAAGTGTCCCTGATACGTGGGGTCGACGTGAAAACCAGAGATGTTGATCAAGCCTTGGAACTTAAACTTCGACCTGACTGATAGTAGTCCAATGAGGTCCCGAGGGATTGAGATCTTCTCAAAGGTCTTGACCAACGCAAACTGCCCAGGGGGCAATAATATGTGCGGGGAGTCTTGACCTAGGCGAGTAGGAACTCGCCTTTCAGAAAGAAACACTTCGTCGCCAACTCGTAAATCATACGAAACCTGCTTAACAAGTTTGGGATCGAATTGAGACCACTCCGGGAAGAGTTCTAGAGTTCTTTGCTCTATGTCTGGTTTGCTCAGGAACATGTGCCTACATCACGTGGAGCGCTTTAAGCATGGCAACTGTGCGCACTACCAGTGCGGAGACGGCCCACAGCGTAACAATGAATAAGCCGACGCCAACTACGTAACAGGACGCCCGAGTGGAATACACATCTGTCCTAGACTCCTTACCTGGAGAATTGGGGATCCATTTCACGAGCGCATAAAACCCACCGCCGATACATGCCACTCCGAAGATAGGAACAAAAAACCAACCAGCGGTCATGATATTCGGCCACATAGAGTCGGGAATTCTAGCGGTTGTCAACTAGTATCGTCAACTCTTTGGTGAGTACGCCAGGGAAGTGATGAATCCGCAGCTCAAGCGTCACTGTTCATAAGCAGCACGATGTACAGAAGGTCGAGCAAATGAAAGAGCGTCTCTCAAATCTTGCGCTATGGTTTGCGCATCCTGCAACTGTCTAAGCCAGGGCCGATGCACAGCTGTTCGAGGACCGGGATGGTAAAGGACACCCAATTGGCGTCCGTACCAGGCGACGAGTGTACCAACGGATGTCCGTAGCTCAAGATCATGTTTACAAACCAAACTCAAAGCCATTAGGGACACCCTACCCAGCGAAATCACAACAGCCGGATTCACTAAGTCAATGGTCCGCCGGAGAAAAGCTGAGCAATTCGAAATTTCTGTCGAGCTTGGTGATCCGTTATTTCCGTCGGCATCCCGCGGATTGCATAGCACCGCGTTCGTAATGAAAACGTCACATCGGTGCCACTGCATCGCTTGCAAAAGCTCTTCGAACCGGTCGCCCGTCCGATCACCGAAAAGCGGAATTCCAGTCCTCTCGGCTCCGAGGCGACCGGGAGCCTCGGCGACGAACACTACTTTAGCGTCCCACGGCCCGTTCAGATCGCCTAGCACGCGCCGCGACCGCGACATTCGCGAACATAAGGCGCACGCTTGCGCGTCGTCAACTAGCTGCTCTCTGGAGAACTTTAACTCGGTCTGGGATTGCCAGCACTCCCTCACATCTGCGCGGTAACTGCATACTTCCGTGCGCATCTCGGAGTTCTTGCAGAGTTCGCGAGTGTCTCCAGAGATTGGCCAGGGTTGCACCTTCTGCGAGTAAGTTTTCCGACCCAATCGTCACGCTCCCATATTTACATGCGTTACAGGGTGAAATGGTGCCGTCCGTCCGGACGACGACCTGCTCAAGGTTGGCAACACAATTCCCTTCGCCCGACATGTTCCAGCGAGAGCGCCAGAATCGGCTGATATAGAATCCGGTCCCGCCGGGGACGGCGGCCAAAGCTGTGGCCACGTCCTTCAAACGATCCTCGTCGATAGCGTTGAGTTCCAGGAAGGGTTCGCCCTTATTGCGACCCTGGTACGTAGGAACCTGGAGATTGAGCACGGAACACCCTAGATGGAGTGCCCATGCATAAATCTCCGGCAACTCGAGAATGCTGGCTCGCGAGGGAATGAAATGCAGTTCTGTTACGATTCCAACTGACCCTGCATCCTTTATTGCTTGTTCGTTGACCGCAAACGCGTCGCCGGCCGTGGGCCTCGTTCGTACCACGGCGTTATGTAGCTCTCTACCAGAAGGACCGGCATAAACTGAGAAGGCGGCCGCGACAAGTCCCGTATCAGCCAGCTTCCGCCAGTCCTCCGCAGAAAGGGGCAGTCGTGTTTCCTTGTTCCGAATGCCAGTTGTGAAAATAGTTGCAGGAATGCCGGCGCACTTTGCAGCCGACAAGGCTTCGTCGAGGTGGGGGTAACGTAGCGGCTCGCCCCCGGAATAAACTACTCTTTCTAGTCCGAGATCTTTTACCTCTGCGAGGATCTCGAGGAGTCTCCCGATTGGGAAATGAGTATTGCGCCCAGGCCCAGAACTGTTAGAGCAATGAGCGCAAAAAAGCGGGCACTCGTCCGTTAGATCTATTTGGAGCAACTTGAGCTTGGGCGTTGTCATGTTTGAACCTGTGCTCTTCCATTTCTCCTCGGCGACGAGAGAAATTGCTCAAGTAACGGCCGCAGCTGCTGTGCAGGAACTTCTAGTTTCGCCACGCTCGCAAAGCAGATGACCTGTTCCAGCTTAAGCTTCATCTCGTGTGCCATGAATTCGCCGAGTCTTGCCAAGCCCAAATAGTTGCCGTACGCCCTCTCGAAAATATACTGCATGGCGTAGAATCCCGTTATCGTGAGCGTCCCGCGGCCTATGTTGTGTCCAAAGGCAACCTGCTGAAGACACGGAAAACCTTGCTGCCGAGCGTGATTCAGGTCTGTTGGGGGATAGAAAACCGAGGCCTGGAGAGCGCTTCTCCGATGGTTGCCGGACGTGAAAGTTTGAATGATATGGTCCAACTGGTTCTTGCCAGTTGTATCTCGCGTGCCAGGATAGCTGATCAGCCTCTCAAAGTATAGGCCCCGTCTATTTCGTGTATCACGCCTTAAAACTGGGAGGATTCTCGCATAGCGCTGGAACAGGTTTCCACGAGGTTTCGACGGATTCCAGAGTGACTGTGGGAAGAGGGTATTGGCAACGGTCTCGACCGTGGCGCAGCCGCTCGATTCCAGTGTCTGATTTAAGGCCATCCGAAGCTCATGATCTTCTGGAGAAGAATCTGATTCCACTGCCTTGAATCTTACTGTTAGCGGTGAAACCTCGCGCGTCTGTGAATTAATGGTGAGTTGAACGGCCTTGAGCCAAGCCTCGCCGAGTGATGGTGAGCAGATCTCTGCCATGATTTCATTCCCCCAAGTAGCGATACTCGTAGAAGCCGACGTATGCTGCCCTCGATATCGACACGGTAAGAGCGCCACCTGCGGCTAGTGGAAAAACTGACTCGCCAACGGCATCAGCGATGTACTTCCCTCCGTCCAGTTCCCTAAGCATGTGCGTCAACCGCCCCGGCGCAAGGCCGATGATCAGATCATCAAGCTGTGTGTGCAGCCTTCTTTCTACCCAGAGGTGGTCCACGACCCAAACATCGTGGTCTGCAACACCTCCCGCCAACTTCGTCCTAATGCTCTTAGGGCTGATCTTTGCAAGCCGCCTATGGTCCGCTCGGCTCAACAGGCCTAGGGAGTACAACATCTGGTTCAGAAGAGTAATGTAGCCGACACCTAACCAACACGCCACTCGATACACGGCGAGCGGTTCTAAATGGCCCAAGTCTAATCCTCTTTGCCTAAACGCCACTTGAACCGCCCGCGGTGGCATGAGCATGTACTGCGCGAAGGCATCGGCAGCGACCTCGTCTGGCGTTAACTGGGCCGCCTCTCCGAGCTCGTCGATTACGGCATCAAAACGGGTCCCGTGGCCTAACACGTGATGGCCCAGTTCGTGAGCGGCAGTAAAATGCTGCCGTCCCACTGGGCGATGGGAGCAAACACATATTCGTTCCGCCTCCGCCTCCTCCAAATACATGCCCTCTAGCGAAGGAATGTCCACAAATTGCAAATCAACTCCGTGCCGCGCTATCGTCTCGTAAATGTCACAGGGGTCCTCAAACTTCATCCCGCTGGCCTGCCGGAATTCAAGTGCTTTCTTTGCGACCACCCGTGAAGCCATGCACGGTCCGGTCATCTCGACCTCTTGCTGCCTGAGCCCGTCTGCCTCCGGAACGAATCCACGATTCGCATAACCGTGTCGACGTCTTCGTCTCGAAGAGCACTAAGCTTGCGAGCCGCCATTTTGATTTTGTCATCGGCGCCGTACGTGGGTTCGCCCGCTAGCCACGGCAGCGAAACCTTGTAGCATGCCGCGAGTTGCTTCAGCTCTCCGGCGGAGACAGTACGGGTTTCACCCTCCATTTCGCTGACCGCTGGCCGGGGAATCCCGAGCAATTGAGACACTTGCTCTTGGGTTAGACCAGCAGCCTCTCTGGCGTCCTTTAGTCGGGCGCCGATACCTGGGAGGTCCTTCGATTTCGGCCCGGCCATCTCAGTTTCCCCTTTTTCCGGCAGCCACCAGCGCGTCAACCACTTGATCAAAGGTGCGGGCCTTGGTCCCGGAGCTATTAGTTTGAACAAAAATGTTGTCATCGAGCTGAACGCCGAAGCGCTCTTGAAGGTCGACGGTGACCTCGATGCCGCAAAGGCTATCAAAGCCCTTTATAGTGGTTAACGGGCACTGATCTCCCCGAATGGAGGGCATTGTTCGACCGCTCGCCGTAAGGCTCGCTTTGATTGCATTTGCCACCTCGTTGGCAAGTTCCTCGCGAGAGTGGGAAATGGCGTTTTTCATGTCTAATCTCCTTACATCAATGTATGAAAATCATACAGGGAACAGCCTCCCGCGTCAAGCCGCAGTTTCTTGGCAGGCTTCACGCACTCGACGTGTGCTTGTGTTAGCTTAATGGCAGGAGCGAAACGTGGATATCGTCAAGGGCAATATGGGTTGGATCGAAGTTGTGGTCGGCCCAATGTTTTCTGGGAAGAGCGAGGAGTTGATCCGGCGGCTGCGGCGCGCGGAAATTGCGCGCCAGCGTGTCCAGATTTTCAAGCCCGCGATCGACGAACGCTACGCCGCGAATGAAATCATTTCGCATTCGGGTCTGGGCATTGCCTCGGACAATATTTTGAAGGCCGGCGAAATCCTGGACAAGCTGCAACCGCGCACGGAAGTGATCGGCATCGACGAGGCGCAATTTTTAGGCGACGAAGTGGTGGATGTGTGCACGAAGCTTGCGAACTTGGGCAAGCGAGTGATCGTCGCGGGCCTCGACACGGATTACCGCGGCCGGCCGTTTGAGCCCATGCCGCGGCTGCTGGCCATTGCGGAAGAGATCACCAAGCTGCTGGCGATTTGCGTGCGCTGCGGCAATCCGGCGGTGCACACGCAGCGCCTGACCGAAAGCGAAGAGCTGATCGAGGTAGGCGCCATGGGAATGTACGAAGCGCGCTGCCGCCGCTGTTTCGAGCCGAATCCCCAACTGGTCCGCGAAAAAAAAGAGACGCCGCTGCTAATCCGCAACCGCGCCGCTAGTAAGTCCTGAACGTGCGCATCGATTCCAAAGCTCCTACCCGGGTGGACTTGGCGGGCGGGACCCTCGACATCTGGCCGATCTATTTATTTCATCCCGGCGCGGTGACCGTGAATGCCGCCATCACGCGGTACGCTTCCTGCCGGATTG
>Ga0307479_10001108_pt1 | contig 24303 bp, 23 predicted proteins | sample atmos_gasesECM4C_FD_203743 | JGI IMG/M metagenome (GOLD analysis project Ga0307479, IMG submission 203743) | Hardwood forest soil microbial communities from Morgan-Monroe State Forest, Indiana, United States - atmos_gasesECM4C_515 | ecosystem: Environmental > Terrestrial > Soil > Temperate... | reverse complement strand
GCCTCGACGAAACCGCACTCCGCGCTTCTCGCGCCGGGTGCGAAGGTGGAAAAACTCGCGGATGGGTTTTTCAATATCTCCGGTGGGGCCATCGATTCGTCAGGAAATCTCTACTTTGTTGATTCCCGTGCCCAGACGATTTATCGCTGGTCTGCTGCGGAACACCACCTCTCGATCGTCCGGGACAATCCCCTGGACCCGGCGGAACTGGCGTTTGATAAAGCCGGCGACTTGTTGGTCATTTCCTCTGCCGGCAACGGAACTGTATACAGCTTTAAGCCCGATTCGCCGGACGATCGCATCGAGCAATTAGTGGCAGAGCCGACGAAGTCGCGTCCGGGGCTCACTCCCATTCTCCCCGTCGATATTTGGCGAAGCGGGAGCGACTTTTTCAATGCTGAGTCGGCAGTAAAACCCTACCAGTATGTTTCCCCGGACGGCACAACCTTTATTCGTGCGAGCGAGGCATTTGTCAGTGGAAGGCTCTATTACGGCGCAAGGCTAAATGACGAGTTGCGAGCTTTCGGCATGGCTCCTGCCCTCGCAGGCCGGCATTTCTATGTCAGTAATGAGGAAGACGAGAAGACCTATATTGCCGACGTCGGAACGGACGGCACATTTTCAAACCTTAAACTTTTTGTGGAACGGGGCGGCGAGGGTCTGGCTGTAGATAAGCAAGGCAATGTCTACATTGGCGCGGGGCAAGTGTTTGTCTATGACAAATCCGGGCGCTTAATTGACACGGTCAATATTCCAGGCCGGCCGCTACAGCTTCTGTTTGGCGGCAGAGATAGAAAGACGTTGTTTATTTTGGCGCGCGGTTCTCTATACTCCTTGCAAATGTCGGTTTCCGGGCGCTGAACGCTCGAACTCCACTGAGCCCGCATTCTTATTTTGGGAACAGGCCATTGCTACCCATCATCGCATTCACGGCATCAACCTAGGGTCCTCACTGATATTCAAGGTTCGGTAACTTTCCTCCCTCGCCGACCATCTTCCAAGATGGAGACAATGTGTTAGGGATGTCACACATGGCAACGAATCCTATTGCGTCAAAGTGCACTCCGCATTCGAGTTGCTTCTATGTGTCCCATCACCGTCTGATTGACTCTGTCGCGCCTCTGAGATGTGTTTTTCCAGCGCACTCATCGCCTTGCGAACATCGGCGGCGGCGGTCTTGATGTAGTACGTAGCCGTAGTGCCAAAAACAACGGCTTCTGCCGCTCGTCACCGCATGCCCGTCTTGACATGCACCGTGAACAACACTATCGATTTCCCGTTTATATAATCCCGTTTTTGTCTGCCAGCGGCGTACAGAATTCCATGTATTTACAGCAGCTTTGGCGAAAGACGATAGTTCTTCCCTGAATTCCAGGAAGAACGGAGCTGAACGCGATGTGGCGTACAAGTTAGCAGCCGAGTAGCGGTTGCGGCGCGGGGAACGCACGTGGGGATGGCCCGGGCCGTGTTCCGTTCGACTCCAGCCTCAGTTCGGCAACTCATTGAAACCACGCCCACTCAGGATCAGTGGCACGCACTTTTCCGCCCGCGCTGCTCTGGTTTTTGCCTGCTTCGCAGATGAGACGTGGAAAATGTATGACTTCCTCCGGCCTGGTGTGAGCGTTGCGAATGCCGACCTGAGAACCGCGTTGTCATCCAGCCTCCTCTGCAACTCCTCAGGAATTGGGTACTCTGAAGGTTTCTTTAGGTCTATCTTCGTCCCGGACTCCTCCAATTCGATGGCTTCGTAGAGGTAGTCCTTCAGGGTCGATCGTATGGCCGCAATCTCCCGAAGCGAGGTGAATTTAATCCATCGCCCGGCCTGCGTATGCTCTCCAATCCTTTCGAGAACGTGCTTCGGATCTTTGAGCAGTGCGCCCTTGAAGAACGAGAACGCGCACGACTCCTTGAGCGGGATCACGATCGCCACGTTTTTCTTCAGAAAGGTGAAGCACGGTTTGCTCCACTTGAGTTCTTCGGTCAGGTCGCACTCGAGCGCGATCTGGCGTAGCTTATCTATTTCCTTCTGCCACTTCTTCGCATAGGGAACTTTCATCGTTTCAGGCCCTTTTCCAGATTGCTGAATTCATCCAATTCTGTCAGAAAATACAATATGTTTGCCTCGCCATACAGTACTTTGACGAGTCGGTCGCGCCACGGAAACATAGTGACGTAAAAGACTTCCGCCAAATGTGGTGGGGCGCATCACAGCATTGCCACTGCATCTGCAACGGCATCACGCAGGTCACGACGATACCGAATCAATGCTGTGACGTGGCCGGCCGAGAGCCAGCGCAATGTGCTTTGAGGCCAGTGTTCGTGCAGTCGTTGGATCTCCGAGGGTAAAACATAGCCGTCCCGGATGCCCCCAACAATCACAGCCGCATCAGAGCGCATTGGCGGCGGGTGGCGGGTGACATCGGCCATTCCGATCAGAAGATGCAGCCGCTGCTTTGCGCTGGACCGCAAAGCGGGATCGCCCGCCAATGCTTCCAGGTCGACACTCCACGAGAGTAAACCTTTAGTGTAGATGGGTGCTGCAGAAGCTCCGGTCGCAAGTGCGGAGCATGCCAGCGGGAAGGGAGATACTGCTGCCGTAATGGCCGCCATATGGCCTCCCATACTGTAGCCGGCTACCGCGAGCTTTGCGTAGGACGTGCGCAGATGCTGAAGCAATGCTCGCGCTTCCCAAACAGAGCCCAAGTTCATCAGTACGTGATCGCTGAAAGTATCGAGAGAGGCCGATGCCGCTGTACGCCGCCTGCCATAGAAGGGGTTCTCGAGGAAATACAAATCTACTCCCCGGTTGACGAGCGGACCAAAAACATGTTGTCGCGTTTTGTATCCCTCGTCGCGGGAAGCCGCGAGAATGAGACACGCCGCGCTATTCCCATCTCTTAGCCAAGCCCGAACGTGAGCAATTCTGGCTTCTTTTGGAAGTACGCTCAAGGGAGATACAAACGTGCCGTCGCGTTGGACTCTGCCATTCGAACGATTTGGGGCGGACCAGGCCACGCAAACGTCATCCGGCGGTTGCGAAAACGATGCATGCTTGGAAAGATCCGACAGAAGTGACTCGTCTCCCCACCCGCGAGAGAAGAGTTTGGCTCGGCCTGTCCACCAGGCGGCGATGATGTCGAGTGGATGGATTTCGGCTAAGGCTCGTGTTTCGTTTACCGGTTGCAATGAATGCTCGATTGACAGCGAAGAGTAGTATAATCGGTTTCCTTTTTGTGTCGTCGAACAGCAATTCCGGATACGGCCTCCCACCCGCCGATACCAGTGTGTGGTTGCTTGACCTGCTCGCCAACATATCCACATATTTTGTGCACCTTGAACGCAGATTCGATCCGTTCTTCCGCCCAGCCTTTGACGCCTTGTTTCGTCAGCTACTCACTAACCTAACTAACTCGCTGATTAACTTGCAGCGCAAGAATGAAGGGATGGAGCTAGCAGAAGAACGAATCCAGCCGGACGAAGAGACTCATCTCGACGAGATCATCGCGGACATGGGGAATCAGATGCGCAGACTCTGGAAGCCGGGGGACTTCCAACGCTGCGGAAACACCAAGACCCACGGAATTGTTCGCGGCGAGTTCATCGTTCGTGACGATCTACCGGAACACATGCGACGCGGTATCTTCGTCGAGCCGCGCAGCTATAAGGCTTGGGTTCGATTCTCTGGACCGGGTCCTTACATAACGCCCGACATTGATGATGTGGGATTCATGAGCATCAGCCTCAAGCTTATGGGGGTGCCGGGACCCAAGCTGCTGGATGACGAGAAGTTCACGCAGGACATGTTCGGGGTTTCTCCGCCGACATTTGTCACGTGTGACACGACATCGAATGCGAACCTGCAATACTGGAGCTACCGGAACGCCCAGATCTATCACTTTCTCAATTTCAACCAGCCCCACATACTTGATTTGATCATGCAGTCCCTCTGGATCAAGACCCAGAGCAGCCCCTTGGAGAGCCAATATTTCAGCTGTGTGCCCTACCTGTTGGGTGAAGGGCAGGCCATGCAATATTCATTCTGGTCGCGCCGCAAGAAGAGGACCCGCGTGCCGCGATTGCCATTTCGCCCACCCGACAACTACCTGCGTGACGCGATGGTGGCGACGCTCTCACAGGAGGAAGTGGAATTTGACGTCCTGCTGCAGGTGCAGACCGACCCTCACCTGATGCCCATAGAAAACAACGGGGTATTCTGGCCGACGCGTCGGTCGCCACGCATCCCCGCAGCTGTGATTCGTATTCCGAAACAGAAGTTCGATTCTTCCGAGCAGTTAGATTTTCCGAGGGTTCTATCCTTTAACCCCTGGCATTGTATTTCCGAGCACCGTCCTTTGGGAAATCAGAGCCGCGCTAGATTGCGCCTTTATAAAGAACTATCTACCTTGCGCCAGACGGTGAACGGCGTAAAGCACTATGAACCGACCGGCGATGAAGTGTTCCCGTCGTGATCTCTGGGTTGCCGGCCATGCTGAGATGAGAGTCCGGATGAACGACGCGGCAGATGCTTGGTAACGACGTGACGGCCAGTTCCGCAAAACCAAGCGCAACCTGCGACTATGTCGTGATCGGCTCCGGCGCAGGCGGGGGAACGGTCGCCGCACGGCTTGCCGAAGCGGGCTGCTCGGTGGTTCTTCTTGAGGCAGGGGGCGATCCTCGGAAGCTCAGCGGTGGTGATCCACTGCAACCAACAGCAAACCGGCTACCGGAAGACTACGACGTTCCCGCCTTCCATGCTTTTGCTTCCGAAAATGACGCGCTGAAGTGGGATTTCTTTGTGCGCCACTATTCTGACGATCGCCAGCAAGAGCTCGATCCGAAATACTACCGGGAATTTCGAGGTAAACCCGTGAACGGAGTTTTGTACCCGCGCGCGGGCACGCTCGGGGGATGCACGGCGCACAATGCCATGATCCTTATCTGCCCGAACAACGCTGACTGGGACTACATTGCCGACCTTACAAAGGATCCCAGCTGGCGTCCGGAGAAGATGTGGGAGCGTTTTCGGCGCATGGAGAACTGCCGTTATCAACCTCTTCAGCGCTGGTTGGCAAGAATCGGGTTCAATCCAGCACGACATGGCTGGAGCGGATGGCTGCAAACGGAAAAAGCCGAACCGCTCGCTGCCTTGCTCGACCGAAAATTGAGGGATGTAATTGTCGATCTCCTTCTGTCGTCGTCTGATTCGACCGATGAGGTCAAACGTCTGGAATCGTTATTCAAGTGCGTTAAGGACCCAAATCAGTGGCACCTCGTCAAGAAAAACGAGCCCGGCACACGGTTCACTCCGCTCAGCACTCGAAATCACGCACGCTTCGGCACGCGGGAACATCTGCTGGAAACTCGGAGCCGGCGCCCTAACTTGCGCATCCAGCTGAATGCTCTCGCCACCAGGATTCTGTTCGATGAAAAAAACCGCGCGGTGGGGGTCGAGTATCTGCATGGCGAGCGGCTCTACCGCGCCCATGCTGAGCCCAACCCCGAAACAGGTGAGCGCAGGACGGTGTATGCGTCGAAGGAAGTGATCTTGTCAGGCGGGGCCTTCAACTCGCCCCAACTGCTGATGCTTTCCGGGATCGGACCGCGCGAGATGCTGGAGCGCTTTGGCATCCCGGTACGGGTCGAGTTGCCCGGTGTAGGGAGGAATTTACAGGACCGTTACGAGGTCGGAGTTGTGAACAGAATGGATTTTCCGGAATGGCACATCTACAAGGGCGCTGAGTTTTCCACTCAGGACCCGCAGTACAAGCAATGGCGCACTTGCGGAGGTGGGACATATGCGACAAACGGAAGCGTCCTTTGCGTGTTTCGGCGCTCCCCGGTGTCCGACGGTTCGCCTGATCTGTTCTGCATGGCGCTCCTAGCGAATTTTCAGGGCTATTATCCCCTATACTCGCAAACATTCGCGAAAGATCTCAACTGTCTAACGTGGGTGGTCTTGAAGGGCCATACCCGAAATTCGGGCGAAGTCAAGTTGCGTTCTCGCGATCCGAGGGACATGCCCTTTATCAACTTCAACTATTTTCAATCGGGCGACGATGAGGATATGGAGGCAGTACTGGACGGAGTTAAGTTCGTTCGCAGGATGACGGCTGCCCTGAAAGCACAGGGACGGATTAAAGAGGAGATCGCACCGGGAGAATCCATCCAGACTGACGACCAGATACGAAAGTTCATTCGCGACAATGCCTGGGGACACCACGCGTCCTGCACCTGCGCGATCGGCTCTCGCGAAAACCAGGGAGTGCTCGACAGTGATTTTCGGGTACACGGCACACAAGGCCTGCGCGTGGTCGATGCTTCTGTCTTTCCACGCATTCCCGGGTTCTTCATTGTGAGCGCGATCTACATGATCGCCGAGAAGGCTGCCAGCGTCCTGCTTGCCGGACATTGAGGGGCGGTTGTCAAGATAAGGGCAAAAAAACGTTGACAACCAATTGGTTTGCCACCATAATCCCGCCTACTTCCTCTCTAAAGTTTACAATCTGCGTCGTCATTCGGGTCCCAGAAATCAATCCATCCGCTTGGGGGTATTTTTCATGTCATATGACGTTCCACAACTACTGAAAATGTCCAACGATCAATTGGACCAGCTCTTTTCCGGCAGTCCGGCTGGAGACATCCCTGACGGCCCGGCGAAGGGCACCGCGATAATTGCCCCCGGCACACAGTTCAGCGCCGAGATCGCTGAGGTAGTGACCTTGTTTGTCTGGAATGGGAAATCGTTTGACGCGAAACGTGGGGTATTGAGAAACCGAATCCTGCCGCTCAGTCTCAACGCTATCGTCGCAACGGTCTACAAAGGTCCGAGTTGGCTCGATAATAAAGAGTGTATCGTCCTTGATTATTCAGAAACGTCATTGGTTGCGAAGTGGATTCGTGACGAGATCCGGCTCATTGCTCCCAACGTCTACTTGGGACGAGTGTATTGGGAAAAGACGCCCTTGATTCATTTTGCCCTGCAATTTCAGGTGGCCGACGCTGTTTAAGTCTTGCCGCCGGATCCGCTTCTCCGCACATCGCTCTCATGATGCCCCAATCCAATCTGTTCGTGGCTGCGCCATTGAAGATGGAGCGCGAATTGGAACTGCGAGACCTGCTTGCATCGATGAATGTCGCCGTGGGTCGCGTCAATCCGCAGAATCCGTTCGTTCCATTCGCGCAGTTTGACCGGTTGCACTTCGCACGGTTCGTAATCCTGGAAGACCAGACGCTCGATGACATTCATCTGGCCTACGACTTACCTCGTCGGGACTATCCACTCATGGTGGCGTTTATCGCCGATTTCGATGGTGATGCCGACGAGTTCAGAGCGGAGTTGGCACGCAAGGCTGGCGGTGGGCTGCAGCGAATCTTCTCTTGTTGCGAAGGATTCACAGCTGGAACCGACTTGCCACATTGGATGAAACATCACGAACAGCAGCCCGCCGCAGCATATGTGAACTGGGTGGGAAGGACGGTCCGGCAGATCCATGAAGACGATGCACTGCGCGTCGCTGTGGAACGGCATCTACAAGAGAACACTCCGCAGTTTGACGGAAGTAATCCGCGACAAGTACATCGACTGCTTAGACAATTTAAAGACTCCGAGATGGCGGCGGGTCGCATCCGGCTCAGCGCAGAAGAACGCACGCCCCTCCCCTGGAAACTGCGCCAGATGATTCATCTGATTGCCGTGCCGCTCATACTGATCTTGCTTTCTCCCGTATTGTTGCTGTATTCGCCTGTATTCATCTATCAACTGCGCCGCCGCGAGAAAAGTGACATGGAGATTGCTCCGCGGCCTGAGGCCGGGCATGAAGCTGATTTATCGCGCCTGGAAGATCACGACGTGACAAATCAGTTCAGCGCTATGGGAAGCATCAAACCGGGACGGTTTCGGTGCTGGGCTCTGTCGTTTTTCTTGTGGCTCGTGAACTACGCCGCACAACACATTTACACGCGTGGCCATCTGGCGCGCGTCCCGACCATTCATTTCGCGCGTTGGGTTTTCCTCAATAACAAGAAACGAATGATCTTTGCCAGTAACTATGACGGTAGTCTCGACAGTTACATGGATGACTTCATCAACAAGGTGGGGTGGGGGCTAAACCTCGTGTTCGGGAATGGCATTGGTTATCCGACGACCAAGTGGCTCGTGCTGGACGGCTCAAAGGACGAGCAAAAGTTCAAGTATTTCCTGCGGCGTCACGAACTGCCAACAGAAGTCTGGTACAACGCACATCCCGGCCTCACCGCGTTTGACCTGAAAAGAAACGCGCTGATCCGGCAGGGGATAACCCGCGACAACATGACGGATGCCGAGCTCCAGCAATGGGTGGCGCTCTTTTGAAGGACCACTAGTGACGCATTCCGTTGAGTACGGCGATGTTCAAGGACTGGTGCGCTTCGGTCACGCGCATATGACCGAAGCCTGCTATTTCCTCCTGAACATCAGGAATCCTTCGGCCGCCCGGCTGTGGTTGTCTTCTGCCCCAGTTACATCTGCCGTCACAGCAACTCCACTACCGAAAACTGCATTGCAGGTCGCATTTACACGCCCGGGGCTGGAGGCGCTGAGCGTTCCTCCACGTGTCATCGCCGGATTTTCCGCAGAATTCATCGCAGGGATAGCGTCCGACGAAAATCGGTCGCGACGCCTAGGCGACATTGGTAGAAACTCCCCGGCGCACTGGCGATGGGGCAGCGAGAGCGACATTCCTCACTTGCTGGTGATGCTGTTTGCCGGGCCGGGTCTGCTCGATTCCTGGAAGCAAGCCGCTAAGGGACAGCTCTGGGCCAGCGCTTTCGAAGACATCGAATGCCTTCCTACGTCTGACATGGGTGGGCGTGAAGCGTTTGGATTCATCGATGGCATCAGTCAGCCGGAAGTCGATTGGGATCAAACGCGAAAACCCTCCGTTAATTGCTACGAAAGCAAGTACAGTAACGTGGTTTGCCTGGGAGAGTTCCTGCTCGGATATCGCAACGAATATCAGAAGTACACTGATCGCCCGTTGGTCGACGATCGGGATCGCACCGCTCAAGAGCTGCCATGTGCGGAGGACCAACCGGGATTGAGGGATCTGGGCCGCAACGGAACTTATCTGGTGATGCGCCAGCTAGCACAAGACGTTCGTGGATTCTGGCAATTCCTCGATGGGGTGACGAGCTCGGATGCGGAACAGCGATATAGGCTTGCCAGTCTAATGGTAGGTCGTGCTCTCTCGGATGGCTCGCCGCTAGTGCCACTAAGTCAGTTTGGGATAGGCGGCATTAGTGAAAAAGGCAACGGAATCCAGCTCAACCAATTTACTTACGACTCGGATGTGGAGGGCACGCGTTGTCCGTACGGCGCGCACATACGTCGCGCGAATCCACGCAACGGCGACGTCTTGGGAAATCCTCGCGGGCTCATTTCCACGCTCATTCGCACGCTCGGCTTTGGCAACAAAAACGTGCGCGACGACTTGATCTCTTCCGCGCGCTTCCATCGCATTCTTCGCCGCGGCCGTGAGTACGGACGTGCGTTGACGCAAGAACAGGCCCTTCAACCGGTAGGCCCAAACGACATCGAAAGCGGGCTGCAGTTCTTTGCCATCAACAGCAATATCCAGCGCCAGTTCGAATTCGTGCAGACCGCGTGGCTGATGCGCACGAAGTTCGATGGGCTGACGGAAGAGAGCGACCCCATATTAGGGAACCGGATGCCGGTTGCCGGATGCCCATTCACCGATACCTTCTCAGTTTCTCGAGAGAATGGCATTCGGCAGCGAATCACCGATCTGCCGCAGTTCATTCGTGTCAAGGGAGGTGCCTACTTTTTCCTGCCTGGCATTCGTGCCTTGCGGTACTTGATCAAAGTAGGCGCGTAGGAAGATTTCGAGGGAGGTAAACACCGTGTCCAACGTGAGAGAACATGGCCGTGCAAGGCTCGTGCTTGCCCTGTGCATCCTGATTGCCCTGGTTGTCGTCGCGTACAGCATCCCTAGGGGACCACGTCCAGGGCATGTCCTGGATGAAGCACGACAAGCGGGCCGTGATGCTTCCACCTTCCCGGCCGCCGCTGATGAATATTTCATGGAAATGGACTGGGTCCCGGGTGGGATTTCGTTGACCAAGGACGAGATCAAGGGACGCAACACCTGGATCGTGTGGACGGGCGGGAACGATCGACTCTGGGACCAACTCGTCTACAACAGCGCCGGAGCATTGGATTTTCTGAAAATACTTTCCACCAACCCAAACCTCCCGCCGCTGCTCGGACGCGATCATCGTTGGGAGTACCTCGGCCTGGTGAATGACCCCTGCTTTGAAAAGGCCACAGGTCCGGACCCCGAGCGCTGGGGCCTGTGGATCGACAAGCGCCGTGCTGATTGCAAGCCGGATCCATTCGAGAATGAACAGAACTATCCCGGAGTCAGATACGGAGCCCGCGGAATGGAAGTTGGACCGAGGGGCGAAAGACTGGATGTAGGATCTTACTATGGTTACGAGACGGGCATTGTCGGCATGCGCCTGTTCCCGAATCCGCGCTTCGACAAAAAGGCGGCAGCGCATTGGGACCCTGCAAAGTACTACGCGGACCCGACCTACTACAACGACAAGAACCTGATTCGTCCGTACCGTGTCGGCATGTCATGTGGTTTTTGCCATGTTGGCCCCAATCCGCTCAAGCCCCCGCAGGACCCGAACAATCCCAAGTGGGAGAATCTCAGTTCAAATGTCGGCGCCCAGTATTTCTGGATCGATCGCATCTTTTACTGGTCGGGAGACAAGTCGAACTTCGTCTGGCAACTTTTCCACACTTCGCGGCCTGGATCGCTGGATACCTCGTTTGTTTCCACAGACAACATCAATAATCCAAGGACGATGAACGCGGTTTACCTGTTGGGAGACCGCCTGGAACACGCACGGCGCTGGGGAAAAGAAACTCTGGTGGGCGGACAGCAAAACAATAAGCAGTTCAATGAGTTCATACCCGGTGGTCCTCTCACCAACTACTACAAAGCTCCGGATGCGGTGTGGACTCCTCGTGTTCTCAAGGACGGAGCCGATTCGGTGGGCGCGTTGGGAGCGTTGAATCGGGTCTATCTCAACATCGGGACCTTCAGCGAAGAATGGCTGCTGCATTTCAACGCCCTTGTGGGCGGGAAACCGATCACGCCGATTGAGATTTCTGTTGCGCGAAAGAATTCCGCATATTTTGCTGCGACCGAAGCGCAGACGCCTGCTATGGCGCTGTTTTTTCTCAAGAGCACCCAGCCGCACCATCTTGAGGATCTTCGCAAGACCGATCCGGACGCCAAAAAGGCATTGGAGGCCGACGATGCCCTGGTCCCGCGCGGCGAGGAGGTCTTTGCCGTGCGCTGCGCGCGCTGTCACTCCAGCAAACTGCCGACCCTCCCAGCCGATATTGCCGCTATCGGCATCGACGAAGGACACGGATGCGCTGGCAAAAACTACCTCGATTGCTGGAACAAGTACTGGGAGTGGACTAAGACAGACGACTTCAAAACGAAGATCACCGAGATCGTCAAGCAACCCGACTTTCTCGATCATAACTACCTCTCCAGCGAGCTGCGCATTCCTGTCACTTTGCTGCAAACAAACGCGTGCAGTCCGCTGGCGACCAATGCCCTCGGGGATAACATCTGGGACAATTTTTCTTCCCAATCCTATAAGGAACTGCCCTCAGTTGGCGCGATCACCTGGTACCACCCGTACACGGGCGAGCCTCGAACCTATACTATGCCAGCCGGCGGGCGCGGTTATACTCGTCCTCCATCGCTCGTCAGTCTATGGTCGACAGCGCCGTTCCTGTTGAACAACACGGTGGGGGATCTCGACCCCAGCAATCCGAAGTGCTCAGAGAGCGCAGCAGGTTCGTACGGAAACAAGTACCAGGACTGCTTGAACCCTGCCCCGAGCGTTGGCAAACGACTGGAAGCGTTCCAGGATGGAATTGAAAAGATGCTCTGGCCGGAAAAGCGGGATAAAGACGCTCTGCTCGGAGACAAGATTCCCGGCAAGATCGATCGCACGACGGAGCCGAGTTACCTGAAGATATCGTACGGATACCTCCCGAACGCGCTGCAGAGCCTCCGTGGATTCGCCCGCTTTTTTCCCTGGCTCCTCGACGACAAAGACCAGATCGTCAAACTTGGTCCGATTCCTGCTGGAACTCCGGTCGGGCTTCTCACCAACGTGAATCCCTTCACTGAAAGTAACGATCCGGGCGAACGTCTGATGCACGACAAGAAGCTGCTGGACCTGGTACTGCAGATCAACAGAGACCTGCAAAAACTCCCTCCGGGGGCAAGTGACGAAGACGCGAAGAAAGTATTCGCTCCGCTTGCAGACCGGCTGCTCGAGCTGAGCAAGTGTCCGGACCTGATTGTGAATCGAGGCCACTATTTCGGCACCAGCCAACTCGCTGGTGGCGAGCCGGGGTTGAGTGACGCCGACAAGCGAGCTCTGATTGCGTTTCTGAAGCGTTTGTAGTTTTGCTGCCAAAACCCTCGATATGCTCCATTGATCGGGCCTGGAACTAAATCTGTGGGAGGCCAGAATGTCGAACGACTACCTAACGGAGTTAGCGGAGCACACCTTCAAGAAGATCGAAAGCGGTGAACGTGATGAGATGGTCTGGCCTTCGAACCAGCCCTTGGACACCGCCACGCTGGTAAATCACCTGAATTCGCGACCAGACCTTCAAGCGCGTGCGGCGTCGCTAACCGGATACACCCCCAGCAAATGGCTTTTGGAGCAGGAGCTGCCTGCGATAGATTTGCGCCGCAAGAGGCTCGGCATTGAGGTTCTGACCCCGGATAAGGATCTGTATGCGCGGGCGGCAAATTCGGGAGTGATGGGACTTTGCTTCTCGGGCGGTGGCATTCGCAGTGCGACCTTCAATTTAGGCATTCTTCAAGGCCTGGCGGAGCTCAAGCTGCTTCACTGCTTCGACTATCTCTCAACGGTCTCAGGTGGAGGCTATATTCACCAGTGGTTCGCCGCCTGGAGCAAGCGATGTGGATTTGAGGAAGTCGACAAGCAGCTCATACCCCTTCCGGACCCAGATAATCCCGGTATTCATCCGGAACCCATCCGTTGGCTGCGGCGCTACAGTAACTATCTGACACCGCAAAAAGGACTCCTCAGCGGTGATACCTGGGTGGCATTCGCTATCTGGTTGCGCAACACTCTCCTCAATCAGATCGTCCTGATTAGTGGGCTGATGTTTCTAATACTCCTGCCGCATCTGCTTGAGAAGGTACCAATCCTTTCGCGGAGCGATGGAGCGGTCTCGATCGTCGCAGCGGTCATTATTGCCCTCAACCTGATGGCGATTTACTTTGTCGGATTGGAGCTCTTGACGTTTGCCCCAAAGGTTGAGCCTGCGCCCGGATCGGGGTCACAACCGAACGCTTTGGGCCAGGTCGGCGTACATCTGACCATCGTGTTGCCGCTGGTGGTTTCGGCGGCCTTGTTCACGCTGATATTTCCCTACATTTCCAGTCCGACTCTAGGAATTGATCTGCTCCTTCTCATGTTCGGCCTGGCCTTGACGATTACCTTCGCTGGTGGCGCTCCCCTCGCATATCTAAAGACTCACGTTCGCACGTCGCAGCACAACTCTGTCAGCGAGTTTTGGAAAGTGCCGAAATGCTGGGCCCACCTGAAATTCATCCTCGTCGTCATGGGACAGATCGGTGCTTGCATTCTGGCCACAGCCGGCGGAGCCGCGTGGGTAGTCGGAAGCCTCTACTTTCTGATTCAAGGCTTGTCATCGACGGGGTTTCTCACCGTCGACGTGTCCGGCAACAGCTCCCTTCTGTGGCGAATCGTCTTGGTTGTTGCTCCATTGCTCATTTTGGGCGGCCCGCTTGTGATGATGCTTCTGCTCATCGGCTTCCTGGGCCGTACTTTCCGGAATTCCCACCGCGAGTGGCTCTCGCGGATGGCCGCATGGATGGGACTATTCATGCTCCTTTGGGCGTCGGCTACGGGCTTTTCTCTGCTGGGCCCGAAGATCGTATTGTGGCTTCGGGGAAAGCTGGTCGGGATAGCGACACTGACTACTTGGCTGGGCGGTTCGCTGGGCGGACTGCTTGCTGGCTGGAGTTCAAAGTCCTCTGGCGGGAAAGACGACCAAGCACCCGCACTCAGCCCCGCTGAACTGCTCGCCGTAGCGGGCCCCTACATCTTCGTCTTTGGATTACTACTCGTGCTTTCGGCTTTGGCCGACAAAATCCTGATGAATTTTGCCAGCCCCCTTGCTGTTGCACTCATTTACGTCACAACATTCGCGGTCTGCGCTTTCTTCGCCTGGAGAGTGGACATCAATGAATTCTCTTTGCACGCCTTCTACCGCAACCGGCTTACGCGGTGCTACCTCGGCGCATCTCGCACTAAACGGGACCCCAATCCGTTTACGGGGTTCGACGACAATGACGCTGACATAGCAGTACGCGATCTGAGTCCTGAGAGGGACTACAAAGGTCCGTTTCCGATTTTCTGTACGGCACTGAATCTGACATTTGGAAAGGAACTCGCCTGGCAAGAACGTAAGGCTGCCTCCTTTATTTTTACACCGCTCTATTCCGGCTACGACATTCCATGGACTGCCGCAAGAGGGAAAACGAAACTACGCTTCAATGGTTTTGTCAGGACTGAGCACTATGCTTATCCGGAAACGGGGGTTCACATCAATACGGCAGCAGCGATTTCGGGCGCGGCCCTAAGCCCTAATATGGGCTACCACTCGAATGCAGCTACTGCGTTTCTGATGACGGTGTTCTGCGTTCGGCTCGGGTGGTGGCTCAGCAACCCCCGCACTCTCGACGAGAATGGAACCAAGCTGGGATGTTCCTACCATCCCAGCCCGTCCCCGGTCTTTTCTTTGATGGCGCTCGCCGGCGAGCTTTTTGGTCGCACCGATGACACCAATGCGTACGTTTACCTGAGTGACGGCGGTCATTTTGACAACATGGGCCTGTACGAGCTCGTGCGCCGACACTGCCGCTACATCGTGATCTGCGACAGTGAAGCCGATGGCGACATTAAGTTTTCAGGTATCGGGATGGCCATTCGAAAGTGCCGGATCGATTTTGGAGCGGAGATCGATCTCGATCTTCGCCCTCTAGAGCGCGCAAAAAATTCTGAATACAGCCCCGCACATTGTGTAGTGGGCAGCGTTCGATATCCGGAAAATCCTGATAACCCCGGAACCGTTGTCTACATCAAGTCGAGCCTAACTGGCGACGAGCCCGCCGACGTTCTGAACTACAAGAAGGAACATTCGTGTTTCCCGCATGACAGCACCACCAACCAATGGTTCACGGAGTCACAGTTTGAAAGCTATCGCCGGCTTGGGCACCACGTCGCCTTCTCCGTTTTTGAGCCCGCCGGTCCAAATCCGGTCGTGGACTGCGGGGAGAAGCGCCAGCGTCGCGTGTGTGTCTGCACTGGCGTTGAGGATCGAAAGGAATTCTTCGACGATCTCCACTGCACCTGGTGGGCAGCCACCCCGGAGATGGAGCGCTTTACGGCCGCGCATACCGACCGCTACGAAGCGCTGCTTTCCAAAGCACGTACTGATGGTAAGCTTCCGGGCTTCTACAACATGATGGTCGGCGGGGAGGGCAGCTGGAAGAAAGATCATAGTGAGGAACAAATCGAATATGCGGTCGAGTTCTCTTCCGAGCTGATCGAGTTTATCTGGATGGTCTACAACCAGCTCAACATGGTGTTACCCGAGAGACGGGACCATTCATATTCCAAAGGCTGGTCACGAATCTTCAAGCAGTGGGCCAAAATAGACGTGGTGCAGGAGGCATGGAAGAGATTTCGCCGATCTTACTCAAGCAGCTTCCGACGATATGCGGAGAGTGAGTGCGTCAAAATGCCACGTCAGGAATAGTGGACCTTCTCAGCTGGGAGGACTCGGCCAGTGACCAGGAGCCTCTCTCCGAGACGATTCCTCCTGTGGTCGGAGAACCCCATCACGAGACCCGACGCGACATTCTAGGTGCTATCCCCGACCGATATAGCGTAAGACTCGCCAACGCTGTAAAGTATTGGCGTTCCGGACATTTGATATGCCCGACTTAGAACAATCCGGAGCCAGGAAATCGCCGGCCGAGCCATCTGAACAGACTGTGACCTTTGTTTCCTACGCTCGGGAAGATAAACGCCTTCGTTCTCCGCCTCAGCGAGACTTCAACTGAAGGCGTTCGCTGGGACTGGGAGCTCGTCACGGACGAAAATTTATCACGACCAGTTGCGCGGACTCTGTCATTTTCGTGATCAGCCCTGATTTCTGTTGTGTTGGGTAGGTCTGTGCCTTGATGCTTCGAGACCTCACGTTTTCATCACAGCAGTGAGATTCTGAGGGTGAAATCTCAAGATGAGAACTGCCGCAGGCCAATCTAACCTACTGAAAACAAACTGGCGGAAGCGTGTGCGAGTCGAGCACGCGAAGACATTGAAAACAAGGGAAATACCTTTAAAATCAATCGCCGTTTCCTATCAAAACCTTAACTTCCGCTGGGGTCTAGCACAGTTCTAGCACACGATTCTGCCCAACGGTTTAGCGCATGCGGTGAAGTTAGGTGAAAGGTGAAAGTGCCCAGACTAGGTCACCATGGCGACAATCATGGTGACAATCTTGTTCGCCTTTAGTTCGCTTTAGTTCGCTTACGACAGCTTGGCAGTATTGCTGGTGGCGAACTTCTGACCATGACCTTGTACGCGAAGCCAGTTACTCCATGGACGTTGCTAGTAGAAGGGTCGACAAACAGAACGTCGACGTGTGCAGCCAACAATCCGGTTCGGAGGAATGCGGATCGCGACGAAGTGATTTCACCGAACTGAAGGTGCCCGACATGAATGGATTCCTGAGAAGGATGCTGCACTCGGGGTTTCGAACGCTAGAGCATGAGTAAATCATCACCGGTACAGGAAGAAAGTGCGCCGCGTAACCCGACTGGAGCCTCGACACATGCAGCACCATTCCTTTCCCTACATGCGGCATCCCGAATTCAACCGTTAGCGGCAATACCAGATTGCCCGCCGACTGCAGGTTATCAATCCAACTTTCCCTCGGATGGGTCACACCTGCGTTGATCAGGATAGCGTCTCTAAGGCCGGTATCGACTCGCCCTCCATCCTCGTGGACTACCTCAACGTTTGAATAGGTCGACAGGTTTGCTCTAGCTTGGGCTGCTAGCACCGGGTCTATCTCGACCGCTGTCACGTGGCCCCTTGGCCCCACCAACTCGGCCATAATTGCGGTGTAATACCCCGTTCCACATCCGAGATGAAAAACAGATTTGCCCGTTGAGAGATTCAGGGCTTCCAGCCATGGTGCCAGTGTGCCGGGATTGCCATTTGTAAGAGAGCAAGAGGGGTCCAACACTATGGCGACGTCATGATACAGCTCCGCCGGGTCCGTAACTTCGTCCACTTGAGGTTGCATCTGCCCCGGCACTCGTGACAGCACTTTCCACGGTACGGGGCCGACGAATTCCTCGCGTGAAACGGCTGCAAAAGCTTTCAGCAAAGCGGGCGTAGTGACGTTGGCGTTGGCACGAATCTCTTCCGCGTATCGCTGTCGTATATCGGTCGGAACCATAGAGACAGTTTGACACGGTCTGTCCACCGAAGCTGCCGTCTCAAAGCCCCGGTTGCACCAGAGGAATTCTTTTCATCGCACCGCGTTCTTTCCACTAGATGATTAATTCCGGGCGGGGAAACTCACACGGGGCCAACTGGCCTTCAATTCTTCAAACCGTAGAATCGCAACAGGAACTCTGTCAGCATCGATTTCCCAACCTCGGCCCCCATCTTGACTCCGCCCGCGAGAACCTTCGGTGCATTCGCTTTGATCCCTTCATCACAGAGCCATCTTCTTGTAATTTGTGGTCACCATCCGACTGCACCGCTATTGAGAGTTCCTTGAGTTCAGGGTCTGTCAGAGTCAAAGACAATCTGGACTCCGGGTTTCAGCGCCAGTCCGTATGGACTGAACGGGACCGCGGAACGGCAAGCCTTCAGTCTCATCAGCCTGCTGAGCCTGCTCCTGATGGCAGGGTCGGCAATCGCATAGACCATCCACATGCGCGCGAACGTTCCCTTCAACTTCTCAGTTGGAAACAAGACGCTTCCAGCGGGAGTGTATGACATCCGAGACATTAGCTCTTCCGGTGCCAACACGCTGCTCGTGCACGAGCGAGAGGGCCAGTCGAGCATGATAGTGGGCAGCAATACCGGCGAAGCACTCAAAGGCGCGGACAAGACCAAACTGATTTTCAATCGGTACGGCAGCCAGTACTTCTTAGCGGAGATCTGGGTTGGGGGCGCAACCCTTGGTCGCGAACTGCCGAAGACCAGCCGGGAGAAGGAGCTGGCCAAGGAGCTGGCTAGTGATTCGACACAAAGGCGGGTCGAGGTCGTAGCCAGCCTGTATTAGCTACAAGGACAAAAATGACCGACGTGATGGGCACATAACCGTGTGCCCTTTCTTTCTTTGTGAACCGATGACATTACACGATCGTTTGTTGGCTCAACCAATTCGGGACAGGAGCCATCTCTGAGGCAATTCTCTCTTCAGACCTTGACTCAAAGGCTAGTTGTGACAGGTGCTGTCGAGGACCTCGAAAATGCCTCAATGGCTTCAGCCTCAGAAGCGTGTAGGTCGAACAGCCGCTCCAAGCCCGTTATGCGCAGAACCTCCGATACTCTGGGTGTTAGGTTCGCCAGCTTAATTACCCCTTCCCGGTTGTGTGCTGCCATAAACGCTGCACCGAGAACCCCGACTCCACCACTGTCGATCTGAATCACGTCAGCCATCTGCAAGACGATCTGCTTGGTTGTTTCAAGCAACCTTCGCAAGGTGTGACCCAATTCGGCAGCCTCCTGCCCATAGATGAGCCTCCCGCGGCAGCGAACAACGGCAACTCTCGCGAGCATGACGATTTGCAGTTCTAGCTCCACGGCTAGACTCCACGGCTAGAAACGATGAAGGAGCTGTTCAATCCATTTTGCTGGGCACTCAAAAATACCCCTTGAACGCCAGCATCTTGCTTTGGCAGACTCGGTTTGTCAAGGCCGAAACGGCCGAAACGGCCTGTGTCGAAACGGACCTTCTCGGGTGGCTGCATCAACCAAGTGGATCCCTTCAGACGGCCGAGAGCCAGGTCGTACGGACGCCTGGGTTGAAAATCTAGACGAAGCCGTGCGGGCGCAGATTTCACATCTGAAACTGGTGAAACGGGTGGGCCCGCAAGCCGTCATCGTGGACATCCCACGGCACCAAGAGTTTACCGCCATCGCTTCAATACTGGCCCAACATGGAGTGAGCTTCGTCGAGATCGCGGAGAACTCACAAGTCACTCTCTCAGTGTTGGCTCCACAAGCGTGGCACCACGAAGGTTCGGACACACAGCAACTCTTCTCGATGCCGGTCTTGACACGTCCAGGATGGCAGCGCGTTGTCCTCAAATGTACGGTGCCGTCGCTGGCTCAATCCCTGAGTGCACTGTATTCTGATGCAGTAGTCATCGAGCGTGTTTATGACTACTGACCGAGAATGGAAACCGATCAACAAGGGTAGGGCGACCCAGATCGCTCCCCTTGAACCCAATTGCGGCGGTTGACGGCATTGCGGGCGTTGACGGGCGGACCGTTATCAAATCGGAGTAGCTATCTGACACAGTTGGACCACATCCGATAGGTGGTGCACACACAGTGTTTGATTCCAAAACCGAGGTCGCATCTCCGCCGAGCGATCGGTCAAATCCAAAATCCACACTCAAGAAAGCTCGACGAAATTATCACGTTTTTATCACACATGCCCTCATTTGCCATCTCGATATCAAATTGCGACGCAATTAACAATTCTTGCATCTCTCTGAAAGTAAAGTGGCGGAAGCGTGTGCGAGTCGAACACGCGAAGACATTGAAAACAAGGGAAATACCTTTGAAATCAACCGCCGCTTCCTATCAAAACCTTAACATCCGCTGGGGTCTAGCACAGATTTAGCACATTTAGGGATGGACGGTTTAGCACGGCTCGCCCACGTCAAGCTGATTTCTTCTATGCCTTGACTTCGGCCCATCGCGCTCGTTTGTGCGGCAGCGATCCTCTTCCGGGCGGCGACTAACAGCGTCCGTTTTATCGGCGTCCCGCGATCTTGCGGACTCGTCCCGTTAGCAGTCCTTGTACTTCGTTCCGTCCAGCCCCGTGCCCTCCGGCTTCGTGTATACGTCGAACACGTTCTGCTCGCCCCAGGAATCCGACGTCGGGTCGTCTTGCATCGAATGCATGCCGCACTCCGTTTCGCCCGTCATCGGGTCCACCGGAGTCCTACGCAGGAACCGTTGCTTCTTGCCGTTCGAATCCACGCCCTGCACCAACGTGTCCATGTCTGGCGGATAGCCTTCGCTGCCCAGCTTGATCTGGAACGCACCCCGGTCGGCTGCGTCCTTGTAGCGGTCAATCGCGTCGCGGATCATCCACAGGTCGTAACGCAGCTCCCGCTCTTTTTCGCGCTTTGATGGTGACCCTTGCCAGGGGGAGCCGCCATGCCGGTCAGGATGACCATGATGATGGTCGCAACAATCAACTCGACCAAGGTGAAGCCACGGGCTTTACTTCGGGCGGAAGGAACCCTGCCGTGCTTCCGGGTACCAACAATCATTGTGAACACCTCTCCTTCGCTTCGCCCTAGGCCTGGTGGGCAATCGTCGGTGTCGGCAAGTTGCCCTGTTTGCGGGTCTAGTTATTCCTGTGCGAGGTCTTGAAGCTGCGCACCAAAGCCACCAAGGCAACCGCTGCGGCGATTGTCCACATCAACGACTCTGCCGCCCCTACAGCCAGCATTGCAAGTGGAGTCAGGGTGGCCATCCTCACTCCCATTAAGATAAAAGCAGCCGTGGCCGCACCAAACGCCCCTCGATCCGCCGAGAATGAAGACCGATAGGTGATCGATGCGCAGCAGAAAACCACGAATGCCAGGCCGAAGATACGTAAAGGATCGTGTGGAAACTTACCATATTGCGTAATCGTCAACCACGATGCGACGGCTACATATGAGCAGAAAAGCAACATCCCAATATTCCAAGGTCGGTTTTCGAGTAGTCCCCGAGTCGGAGTCATTCCGATCACCTACCGGCTCAGCGCTTTCTCGAAGTGGCCTTATACCATTTATGCCTCTGCCGTGCTTCCGGGTACCACAAATTATTGAACACTTCTCGTTCGCATCCTAGCTGTGCGCATTGCGTGATCGAGTCCAAAGTATGAGGGACGTAGCGCAGATTGACAAGAAGCTGAAAACGAGAGCCAGGACTAGATACCTCAACGGGAATGTGTTTCGAAGGATCAGCACTGCGACGACTCCAGCCACAAAACCGAAAATCTCAACAAAGAGCAGTATCTTCCATAGTTTGCGAGCTAGGTCCATTAGAGCCGTCGTGTCTCTTGGGGTTGTTGATCCAGATTCCGAGTTACGGCGTGAGAATAAGGCTGGTGCAAATACGGCGACGAGAAAGTACGCTGCGATAGCCCAGCGTCCCCGGGCCGGGAACCGTTCGAGGGCGTCGGGCTTAAGTACGCCGTAGACCAGAAGCACGAGGAGCGGTACGAAGACAGCCAACCTCCGTTTTGGGTGCCAGTCCTGTAGCCGGTGCATAACGCTGGAACATCTTCAACTGAAATCAACGGGGACTCTTGCGATCACTGTGCTTCGAGGCCAGAAGCTTGTCAGCAATTACGAATACTCCGACCACCGAAAGGCCAGTAATTGTACTCCACACAACAATGGGCGGATTCCACTGCCAGGAATATGCGGCGAATATTGCCGAGACATTAATCGAGGCGAAAGCGATCAAAATGGCCCACAGCACAAGACGATGACGATGCTTCCAAAATCGCTCCAGGATCAAAGCTGTGACACCGAACGTTGAGAGGGTGCCCCAGAGAAGCGCCCCTGGGATCTGAGGTATCCTCCCCATCTTCCTATCAGTGTAGAAGATATAGAGCGCCAGAGCAACGACCACTGCTCCGGCCACTGCAAGATAGATGAGGTTATCTTTCGTTTTCTGTTCCATACTTCAGAAGATCAGAAAGGCGGCTGCACATTGTCCGCTCCGAGCCTCTCCGGCAGTTGTGATCGTACTGGTGACGGCGGCTGCTTTTGCGGCGGTGAGGGGGTCTGCTGCTGTGGCACGTTGTTTGCGGGATTCAAAGGAGCGTCTTTGTTATGGCGACGGCTTTGGGGAATTATGCTGCGCGACAGGCCGCCCCCATTTGTCGAGTTCAATGCCGCACTTGTCACATGTAACGCCTCCCCAGAGGATTTGAGCAAGATCCTTTGGGGTCCGTACACGGTCGAATGAATGTCCGCAAGTCGGACAATTAACTCGTCCTATATTTATCCCCCACCGGTTCTTCATAACTGTACCGGTGATTACCAAAGCACACCCGATGGCAAGAATGACAAACATGAGGATCGCTAAAATCGTGACGACCATTTTCGCTCCTTCGCAGAACCGCAGCACTCATCTCATTACGCTCTAGCAAGCGAGCACAAACCAGCGAGTGCTCCTCCTTTGATGGCACCCCCTCCCGCTCCTGCGATCCCTCCGACAGTTCCGCCTAGAATAGCGCCAGGAATAGCACCGACGCCCTCGAAGAAAGCTCCACCAGTCGCACCGGCAATGCCTCCTCTTACCGCTCCAAGCAAAAAGCCGTTTCTCATCGATATTAGAATCCTCTCCTCTGACGATTTCTTGCACAGGAAGCTCTTTACGTCGTTAACCGAGGGATTCAGTACCTGAACGCCCGTCCTGTTGATTGCCTGCCCAAGCGCATTCACCCGGTTGTCGAGCGTCGGGTCGGCATTGTTTGCGGGTAGCGTCCCGAACCCATTCCCTTGGAGGGTGAAGCAAGTTGAGCCAGGAGGACAGCCGTTCACGTTGACAGTAGCGAAGACGAAGGGGAACGGATTCTCCCCAGGGTCATACCACGTACCCCCCGACTCACAATTTTTGTCAACACCCGTCCCACCGGAGGCTATCGAAAAATCGTAGTTTCCGCTGTCCTGCGCGTCCGGGCTACTTAAGTCGATCTTGCCATTGTCATCCGTGGTGCCGTAGTAGCACCATAGGCCCTGCGGATCTGTATAGGCCAGCGGGTTGTTGAGGACGTAGGCATAGCGGTTCCAGGTCTGCGGATTGGTCGGGTCCGCCGCCTGCAACCCAGCCGGATCAGGCGAAATCCAGCGGCCTTGCGTTCCATGTCGTTCACGCGCCGGGAAGTCGTAGAGATCGATAGCTATGTCATTAGACTGAAACGTAATTTCAACACTATGCAGCCCGGCGGATGACACCTAAGGCCATGAAAAGCAGTCTTAATCCAACAAACGGAGCGCAGATAGAGCCAGGCTGTGAACTTCAAATAGCTATAGATGACAACGGACGGCACCGTAAGCGTTGCAAGGAATCGTGAGGCACTACAAGTGTGAGTGGAAACTGTGGGTTGATTGTTCTCGTGCCTATTCTACAGTGCGAACGTGTCCCCTAGAATTCTTGCCATACGTTGACCGGCACAACGGGGAAACATCAACTGGAGGATTCACGGGCCCGCACGGAACATTCTGCTGAGAGTATCGAAAAAGCTTGAGTCGCGCGTATCAGCCCGTCGCCCTGCTTTACCACAAGAACTTCAAACCGAACTGGATCTCTCGCGAATCATTTGCAGTTTGGTCAATCGCACCGGCACCGCCCTGCGGGGTGCCATTCTGGTCGAATAGAGCATTGCTATCCAGCGGGCTCTGGAAATTAGCACGGTTCACCACATTGAAGAACTCCGCGCGAAATTGGGTGGTTAACTTCTCAGAAATTCGCGTGTTTTTGTATACAGAAAAGTCCAGATTGACAAGCCCCGGACCAGACAATATGTTGCGTCTCGCGTTTCCCCGCAGATTGATGCATGTAGGGAACGGCGTCGCAGGGTTGCAGTACTGGTTGTAGAAAGCCTGGCTTGCAGCTGTCGCCATGGAAAAGCACTGCACTTTAATATACTGGTTGATATTTCCTGGGTTGACCAAAGAATTGCAGCCGGGACCAGTCAGCCGATTCGGGAATGCGAAGGGATCACTGCTGTTCTGCCCCAGTGGGTCACCCCCGACCAGTACAGTGAATGGCTGTCCATCTTGAGCATTGAGAATGCCTCCGACTTGCCATCCGCCCAAAATCTTCTGAGTGATCTTTGCCGACCCTTGCCAGGCCGGAATTTCCCAGACC